>OEIU01000011.1_pt1 | contig 179538 bp, 144 predicted proteins | sample 1539221 | NCBI WGS metagenome assembly OEIU01 (sample SAMN03792071, study PRJEB22550) | activated sludge metagenome | feature: wastewater treatment plant; material: activated sludge; isolation source: Wastewater treatment plant of a petroleum refinery complex | place: Argentina: Zarate... | reverse complement strand
CCAATCTTAATTGATTCTTGCTTTCCTACTGGTGTAATTTTACGGGAGCAGGTCATGCCTTTCACCGCTGCACCCACGACTCCGACTGTTGTGCCTTACGAATATCACCTTCCAGGATTGAGCGACAATATTACTTATAAACTTCATTGGAAAAAACTCAAAGACACCACTCAGGAGACCAGTGCTTTGACGGAATTCTCCGACTCGTTGAAATACCTTACAAATGTGTATCGCGATAGTGGCGGAGGTTGGCATTACCGGGATCCGGGCACATTTCTGTTTCCTTCGGAAATGGCAAATCGTATCGCGCCGAGCGAGATATTCAATCCAATACTTTTGACTGAAATCGAACTACCCAATGGTCAAAGTTATCAATTCTCATACAACGTTTACGGCGAACTTGACAGGATAAAGTACCCTACTGGCGGGGTGGAACAATTTGTATATTCCACGGTTGCGGCCAATGCTTACCTTGAAGTGCCCTACGCAGCCGCAAATCGGGGAGTCACTGACCGGAAGGTCTATCGTTACGAAACTGACCCAAGTCCCTACCACTGGATCTATTCCAGTCAAACTGGTTCTACATCGACCGTCAATCCGGACGGGACTCGGTATGAGCGCTACATGCACAAGACTGCGGATACCGGTTCGTTTGGGTTTGGCGAAGCTCTAACGGGGATGCCTTACGAGGAGCGCACTTATTCGAGTGACAACAAACTGGTTTTAAGAAAGCTGACCCACTGGCAGGTAACAACAACGGGTAGCTACTTGATGCAATGGCATCCGCGTGTGGATTACGAAGAAGCAATTGTTTATGACTCCGCCGGAAATGGCCTTTCGGCGATTACCAAGCACGAATACAATGGGAACCTCAGCCTCCAAGACACGCCGTTGCTTGAGAGCAAGACGACGAACTACACATTTAGCGTTAAGACCGACGGCGCGTCATTTACGCCTGGACAGGGACCGTCCTCACCGACAACCATCCCAACGGTTGCACCTACCACATCGATCAGGAGCAGTGAAGTGACCTACCTGATTGACGATCCGAATTATTCTTCCGTCAAGTCGAACTATACCTCGCAGAATATCAATGGCCTTGTAACCATTGCGAAAGTGAAAGATGGTTCGGGAAATATCGTAAGCCAGAGCGAGACGGTCTATGACGAATCGGGCCGCTCACCGGGATACCGAGGTAATCCAACGACTGCAAAAGCCTGGGATAGTACAAAAGGTACGGCGACGAACCCCGCGGCGTATATCGCAGCCAGTGCAACGTTCGATCAATATGGCAACAAAGTGTCGGCCACCGATGCCCTTGGGAACACAACGACTACGACTTACGATACGACGTATCACGCCTTTCCAGAATCGGTTACGACTCCGGTTCCCGACCCGTCAGGACAGCACGGTTCGAGCACTGCGTTTACTACAACCGCAACATTTGACTGGGCAACAGGCTTGCCGCTTACGACAACCGATGTCAACGGCTTGAAAACGTCCATCGAGTATGACCCGGCGACCTTGCGGCCTCGATACACACGTTATTACGACGGCTCGACGCAAATCGGCCCGACGAACGAAACGATCTATCACGATGAGACAGGCAATGTTTGGGTAAAGTCGCGCGCTCAGATCGATACGAATAAATTTGCGGAAACGATTACGTATTTTGACGGTCTTGGCCGCGCCTGGAAAACCGAAACTACAGATTCTGGCGGCAATATATTCACCGAGAAGGAATTCGATTCGTTCGGTCGGGTCTCGCGTGTTTGCAATCCATACCGCGTTGGCGAAGCAAAGGTCTGGACGACGAATGTCTATGATACTTCGAGTCGCGTGGTAGAGGTCGATTTTCCCGATGCTTCGACTATCACAACGGCCTATGGAGTATCAACTTCGGGGATCGTTGGCCTGACCAAGACGATCACCGATCAAGCGGGAAAGAAACGGAAAGGATACACCGACGCGTCGGGTAATATGGTTCGCGTAGTCGAAGACCCGAGCGGCACGGCACTGACAACCGATTACACATTCGATACGCTCGGCAACTTGAGAAAGACGGCTCAGGGCAGCCAATATCGATACTTCTATCACGATAGTCTTGGCAGGCTTCTTTACGCGCGCCAAGTCGAGCAGTTGGCGAATCCTACGTTCTCCGGTGCAGCATTTACCGACCCGATAACGGGAAATAACCAATGGTCGGTGAAATATGAGTATAATGACGGTGGAAGCATCGTTTCGACAACCGATGCAAATAATGCGGCTGTTTCCGCCGAGTATGACCGTTTGAACCGAATAACAAAGAGAACTTACACGGGAACGACAACGCCTAATGTCGATTTCTACTATGATGGAAAGTACTTTGATGCGAACGATACAGCACAAACAGCTTCCGGGGCAGTAAAAGGCAAGACTACCGGCATCAAATCAACTGTGTCGAAGACGAATTTCACAGCATTCGATCTCTTTGGCCGTCCGACTTCCCATCAGCAGATAACGGACGGCACAACGTACACGACCGGCTACGCATACAATCTCTCCGGTGCCTTGATCGAGGAGACCTATCCGAGCGGACGGGTTGTCAAGAGTACGCTTGATGAGAACGGCGATCTTTCGCAGATCCAGAGCAAGAAGAATGCGGCTTCGGGTTATTGGACGTACGCCGACGCGATCTCGCGAGATTCTGCGGGGAACGTGACGAAGATGCAGCTCGGCAACGGACTTTGGGAAACGGCGGGCTATAACAGCCGCACCCAGGTGACGATGATCGGACTTGGGACTACCGATGCGGCCCAAAATCTTCTCAAGCTCGATTATTCTTACGCGACTACTGGTGTACACGATAACAACGGAAGTTTGCGCGAGCAAAAGGTAACGGTTCCAACTGTGGGAACGAACGCAGGTTTTACGGCGACGCAGAGCTACACGTATGACGATCTGAACCGGCTTGTGTCGGCGGCGGAGAGTGTTTCGGGGGCGCAGACGTGGAAGCAGACGTTTCAGTACGATCGCTTTGGGAACAGGCGGTTCGATGCGGCGAACACGACGACGCTTGGGAGTTGTTCGCAGGTGCTTTGCAACCCGATGATCTCGGCGGCGACGAACCGCATTTCCGAGAGCGGATATAGTTACGATGCGAACGGGTCATTGACGGCGAATGCGGCCGGGGAGAGGTTCGGGTATGATGCGGAGGGGCATCAGACCGAGTTCTTTAATGCGAATAATTCGGGTTCGACACCGGACGGGACTTATGCTTACGACGGTGAAGGCAAACGCGTGAAAAAGGAAACCTCATCTGAAACGACGATCTTTGTCTATGATGCGGCAGGAAAGGTTGTTGCTGAATATTCGACTACGCTTGCGACAGTTCAACAGGTCAGTTACCTGACGCAGGATCATCTGGGAAGCCCGCGAGTGACGACGAATGAAAATGGTGAAGTAACGAACCGCAAGGACTTCGCGGCGTTTGGCGAGGAAGTAGTCTCTGCCCAGCGCGTGAGCGGCAATAAATATGCATCAACGCCCGACGAAGTGCGTCAAGATTATACAGGTTACGAGAAGGACGAGGAGAGCGGTTTGGAGTTCGCACAGGCTCGCTACTACAACCCGACGCACGGGCGTTTCACATCCGTCGATCCGCTGACGGCTTCGGCGACCATCCGCAACCCCCAAACCCTCAACCGCTACTCCTACGCCCTGAATTCCCCATACAAATTCACCGATCCATTGGGGCTATTATCTCAATACACAACAGGAGCCTGCGGCGAAGGTTGTCCAAACTCCGACGGAGGCTCAGGCGGTTGGACGAGCGACTACTACAGCGGACAACTCAATGGAGCTCAGGAGCGAATGATAAAGGAATTTATCGGACTCTTCGGGCAAGCCGCTTGGGATGCACTCGTAACCGGCGAGCGGCAGCAAAAACCTCAGCAATCGCGTCAAGCTCCTGACATCTCCGACCCGAACGAACTCTGCAATCCATTTTTCGAGCCACCGACTGCTCCTGCACCACCGACGTTGACGGTTCAGATAGATGTTGGCCAGCCCGAACCCGTGGTTGAATATGACTCAAATGGTAGCCCGGTAAATAAGTGGCAATCTCCTGTGACCATGACATTAATTAACGACGCAAATGGTAGGCCGATTAAGAACTATGAGTACATAAATTATTTCCCTTCCTTCCTTGGACAATATCCATTGGGACGGGAGTGGGCGGAAACAAAGACAGTCCTTCTTCAATCGATCGACCTCGACGGACCAAACGGAATGCGAACGGATTACGGTCGCACTTACCGAGTAGACATCGTACTTTCAAAAGGGCCATTTAAAGTCAATTATCATGTTAGTTTCATGAAAGACAACTCAGTTCCAGAAGTAAAGGTTGTGCCCAGACAGATTGTACTCTCACCTTAGTGAAAAAATTCAGAGATTTTCAACACCGAATTTTTGGGAGGAGATTATTATGCTAAAAGACCTGCGACGGCAGCTAACGAAAAATATTCCAATCATTTTGCTCCTGCTCGCTTCGCTTTCTAGTTACGCTCCTGCACAGAGACGAGAGCAGGATAGCGATTTGTACGCTCTTAAAGACTTTGGCGAATTCCGTCTCCCGGCTTCTTTGCGACCGATGTTTGATTCACAAGTTTTGGCAGGACCAGTCAATCACGTGGATGCCGTGAGCTTTTTGGTGGCATCCTCGGCAAAAGCGCGGCTTTTGTCAGAATTTGGTGATGCATGGATCTTGATTGCTGTGGGACCGTGCGACAACCGAGTCTGCCGGAAGTTGACCGACCCGATCGATTTGAGCTCGACCGCTTACACGGAATCGAGCCGGCTCAGGTCGGTGTTTGCACAAAACTTGGCGCGATCGGGAACTTCCCTACTCAGTTGGCAACCGCTGGTATCCAGAAATATCGGCGGCGGAAAGGCCGCGTGCCTCAGTTACCAGACAAGTAGAGACGGCAATGACGGCCTGGCGGTAAATCTGACATGCAATATCGACAACTATGACCGCGAATATTCTATTGGTGTCACGTTTTCTGAAAAAGAGCGGTCTTTCTGGGAGCCGGAAATTGCGAAATTCCTTGAATCGATAAAGATCCTGGATCGGGCACCAAAGAGATAAGTTTCCGCGGCCGAAACCACCATTTTCGTATATGATGCATCTGGAGTATTGATCGCGGAATATTCGGGCGAGGTCGCTGCGGAGCCGCGAGTTAGCTATTTGACAACCGATCATTTGGGCTCGCCGCGTGTCGCTACGGATGAACGCGGCTCCGTTACATCGCGACGCGACTTCACCGCTTTTGGTGAGGAGAGTTTCACGGCCCAGAGAACGCAGGGATTGGGCTATCAGCCGACCGAGATCCGGCAGAATTACACGGGATACGAGAAGGACGAGGAGAGCGGTTTGGAGTACGCACAGGCGCGGTATTACAACGCGACGCACGGGCGTTTCACGAGCGTCGATCCATTGACGGCGTCGGCGACCATCCGCAACCCCCAAACCCTCAACCGCTACTCCTACGCCCTAAATTCCCCATACAAATTCACCGATCCGCTCGGCCTGCTCTCCCAATACACAACCGGCGCCTGCGGTAGCAACTGTCCAAACAGTGCATCGCGATGGTTCCAAAGCGGCAACGCGGGCTACACCGACAACTATGCCGCCTTCCTTTGCGGGGCTTTCGAATGTGAGCAGGAAAAAGCGCCGGTGGTTGCGGCAACTTCGCCGAATGCGAGCGAGCCTCAACCATCCCAGACTCCTTCGGAGATACCGCCACCTCCGACCCTCAAAGTTGAATATCTACCAGCACCCGGTGATACTGAAGCGATTATTAACCAAAAGACGTCGAGTCTCCAGGAGATTGCGAACAATCTAATTGCTGCAAATTGGCCCACCATTTATGCAGCCACAGTTGCGGAAACGGCGGCATCTCGGGTACCTAAGGGTGAAATGTCACAGCAAACGGATACATCCAGCGCGCAAGTCGGAGTAAGCGTCGGTACTGATGGTGCTGACGTTTCTGGACAAACTGGATCTTCGCGCTCTACTACAACCGAATTTCCACGGACTTTGGAAGGAAAAATTGCCGCAAATGCGACGGTGATCAATAACTCAGCGGTTGCCGTTGCCGCGTCAGATGCCGTTCCAATAAGCAATTCGGTGCAGTTTGTTGGCCTTGTGAATAAGACAATGATCGACCATGCGAGGCGACTCGTCACAAGAGCCGATGCAGCCTCTCCACCCATATCAGGAGGACTCCCGCATCGCAGAGCTGACCCAGCTAATATCCGAATCGTTCCGCATGTTAACCGGCCGATACCATGGTATATTCGGCAAAGAGCCTTAGATTCACCGTACTGAGATTTCGCAATATCGATTCTACAGATCAGCTTACGGGCGAGGGAGAATAATATGAAAGTTGGATTTTTCGTTTTGCTGGCGATTCTCGCATTTATTGTCATTGGGACCCCTTCTCCTTGGGGAATTCAAGAGCAGAAGAAGAATTCATTCGATGCGTTATGTCAGCAGTCCAGTCGCCCAGGAACATGCGATGAGGTCTTGTCCGTGATAACACGGTTTTGGAGGGCTGCTCAGAAAGATGATCTGGATGTTGCCAGCAAACTTCGAACCAATACGATGGAAGGGTTTACGATCGTTGTTAACGACGACGCGCATCCATGGGAGAGCGTCATTTTCGAGACAGGTTTGACGTATATTCGCCCAACCAATTTTGAGTGTAAGAGCGAAACTGAGTGTCGAGTTCTAGTCGTAGCTCGCAATCGGTATGGTAACGAGCTTCGACTTGTGCACACCGTCGTAAAAGGTGACGATGGGTGGCGGATTCGGTTCATCACGTAGCTTGAAAGTAGTCAATCCGGCGGATCAAAAAAGCTTCTGCCGACGAGGCCACGATCTTCGTGTATGATGCATCTGGAGTATTGATCGCGGAATATTCGGGCGAGGTCGCTCAAGAGCCGCGAGTTAGCTATTTGACAACCGATCATTTGGGTTCGCCGCGAGTCGTTACGGATGAACGCGGTTCCGTTGCGTCGCGACGGGACTTCACCGCTTTTGGTGAGGAGAGTTTCACGGTCCAGAGAACGCAGGGATTGGGCTATCAGCCGACCGAGATCCGGCAGAATTACACGGGCTACGAGAAGGACGAGGAATCAGGACTCGAATTCGCCCAGGCTCGGTACTACAACCCGACGCACGGCAGATTCACATCCGTCGATCCGCTGGTTGCGTCTGCAACGATAAGAAATCCTCAAACGTTCAACAGGTATAGTTACGGCCTCAACTCTCCCTATAAGTTCACCGATCCCCTCGGCCTCCTCTCCCAATACACAACCGGCGCCTGCGGAGGAAGCTGCTCTAACAGCGAATCGCGATGGACGCAGTCTAGTGGCGGTCCGATGACTAGCGGTGGAGTGGATTCGTCGTTCGATTTTTTGCTTGCCAGCGTCGGCCCTAGATCTCCCCAATCTGCACCGCCTTCGGCCGACCCGGTGTTGGCGGCCGCCGCTGCCGCAGGGCTCTTATGCGATCCGAACTTTGATTATGATGCGTTCGCAGCGACGATGGCGCCTTCAGTCCAATCTTCGCAGCCAGAAACTGAGGTCAGCGAATCCGCTGAAGCTCGTGCACTATATAACTGCATGGCTTGGGCCTTAGGTTTCACTGATCGCTGGATCGATCCAATATATTATAGAAATGGCGGCAGGGGTGGAGGCTATAGGGAGGTCCATGATCGTCATTACGATAGTTCCGGAACCGAACTGGGCGATACGGTGTATTTTCCGGGCGGCGAGGAATTCAAGCAGAATGGTTCGCCATACTCCATGGTTCAGGTTGCCGAGGCCTACGGGGCGAAACAATCCGTGAAGGTAGACGGCGTTAAGGTGACGGCGGGAGAAGGAGTTGCAACTCCGGCAGGATATTACAAATTGGTTGTCTTTGAAGGCAAGAACTATCTAAACACCCACGTTATGAAGCAAGAGTCTGATGGTACTTGGTCAAGCAAGAATGGAGATGGTTCTCGATTCAGCGGTATTAAGGACGCGAACGCTTTTTATCAGTCAGCTTACGGTCCAGCGAGTGTGAAACCAACTTACTTCTTTAGGAAGATTTCTAGGCTCGGAAGGCAGTAGGGAGACGAAAAATGCGTAGAAGTATGGTTATAGTTGCTATTGTTCTTGGTTGTGTTGTTGGCCAAGCTTCGCTTGGTCAAACTAGGGCGACTTATATGAAGCAAACAGGGTGCATTAAGGCTTCACTCGCACGCATCGATGGAAGAGCCGAACAGCCATTAATCAAGCCGAGTGATCTCAGGTTGACGATAGAGAATCAAACATCTGGATCGCTTTATATACATCAGCGCCCAGTTTTCTATTTGTGGAGGAAAGGTAGTGATGAAGCGAATCCGAAATTGTATGATGCCTTTATTGCCAGAATAGGCGATTTAGATCCAATACCGCCACTGCCTAAAAAGCTCGGGCCTCATCAAATGGTATCGATGCAGATTCATATTGATCAATTAGACGCGAAAAACACCATTGCAGCTATAGACGTCTGGAAACAGCTGTTGTTAGTAGTGCCCCCCGAACACTATTTGATTGAAGCTCAGCTTCTGTCGAATGAGGATGGCAGTTGTCTCCGCACGATCTCGAACCGGGTCGACATTGAGATTCTGCCAAAATGAAAGGTTTCGACGTCTGCCTGAGTTGAAAGTGTGGGGAATGAAGAGTGAGGAGCGAGGAAAGAGTGTTGTGAAGTTTGCGAGTCGGGCCGACGCGAAAGGACTACACGGGCTACGAGAAAGACGTGTCGAATGCAGAATTCGGAGTGCGGAATGCGGAATGGAAGAACCCAATCGCTATCGCTCCCGGTTCTGACAGGACGTACTACAACCCAACGCACGGGCGTTTCACGAGCGTCGATCCGTTGACGGCGAGCGCCACCATACGCAACCCACAACCCCTCAACCGCTTGGCAGGATGATGGCGGCTTTGGCTTCTTGTTCGGTGAGGCGGCCGTCGAAGATCATGATGGCGAGCCGTTCTTCGATCAGGTCGCGGAGATCGTACCGATTCGCGGGATCGTTGAGTTCTCGTTGCCGGGCGATCAGGAAGTCGGCGAGGTCGCAGCCTTCTCGCTTGTCGGCATTGTTCGCGTAACGTTCGATCAGGGTTGAGATCGAGATATCAAGGCCGTCCCGCCTTGCCGTGTCTCGAATATCCTTCCAACGGCCAAAGCCGTCCGCGTCGGGGTAAAGAATAATCTTGCGTAGGTATCCGAGTGTTCTGAGCCTTTCGATGTTCAGGTTGCTCTTGCCGCCCGTAGCGAGCCAGACAAGATCAGGGAACACGCCTTTGCAGATAGACGCGATAACAGCGGACTTTTCGCTTTCGACAATAGCAACGGGTAAGCCGGGCCGGTCGTGGAGAAGGTGTTCGCCGAAAAAGCATTGCTGCAACTCGAAGGATCCCAGAAGCTTTCCGGCCTGCTTCAAGGTCGAATGTATCCAACTCGGCGATCGATCCTTTCGCCGCTTCCCCGTCTTCGGATCGTAGGCGATCAGCTTGCCCGTGCGGATCCGCCGTTCCTGGTCTATCTGCCAGAAGATCGCCTCACCGTTGCGGCCCGTGCCGATCTTGTATTCACTCACCGCCGCGAGAACGGCTTCAGGATCGAAAGGAAAGAGTCCGAGAAGGAATTGCACAAAGGCGTTTCGGTCGTAATCTCGAAGCGAAGCGATCAGAAGCCGCTTGTCGATAAAGTCCGGCTTTCGAGTCGCGGTCCTTTGCGTATAGATCGCTTTTGAAACGTTTTCAGCATTAGAGCCTTGCCAAACTATGCCCGGTTTTCGTCTTGTCCGAACATTGCTGAAAGCCTGCAAATACTCAGGGCCGGAGTTCGCCGCGAAATGCTCGCCCGGCTTCAGGTGATAACCGCAAGATGATTCCCTGTCGCAGCGTCCTACATTGTCCGCGAGATAACGCCCGGTCTTCGTGTCGATATACCGCGTGAAGCGTTTCTTTGCCCCGCAAGCCGGGCAACGATGCCGCGAAGCCGAACCGCTGTATTTTTCGAGTGTGAGCATTTTTCTAAGCGTTCGAATCGTTCACGGTGTTCACAGTGTTCACGGTGTGAACGGTGTGAACGCTATGAACGCAGATACTTGTTGACCGTTCCAAGTGCTACGCCAAGTTCAAACGCGATCTCTCGCTGTGATCTTCCTTCCGCCGAAAGCTCTCTAGCTTTCGCGATCAGCCCTTCGCGGTCGCCGTCTGAAAGCTCGCGCAAGTGTTCGCGTTCCCTTCCGTAGCCGACAAACTCGAAATGAAGGAAGTTACTTGGCTTTGCTATCTGGCAAAGCAGAACATTGTCCGAATCGAAACGCCTTTCTGCATTGCGGACTTTGATCTGCTTCAAATAGCGAAGGCCCTGCTCTTTGCAGCTCTCACCTATCGCGAAGCTCGAATCGCAGAAATTGATCAGCATCTTCGAGCCTTGCAGGTCATTCCGGCTTATCGGCTTTGCGTGATCGCGTTTTGGCGTATGAGCTAAGGCAAGGATCGAAAGGCCGTATTTCTGCTTTAGGCTCTTTAAGAATTTCATCAAAGGCAAGGCATCCTTTGCCCGTTCGGTCTCATTCTTGAGATAGGTCAGGTTGTCGATAACTAGAACCTTCGCACCGCTCGAAGTGATCTCTCTCTCAAGTGAATAGTTCAGATAAGCCTCGAAGTCCTCGAAGCCGTGATCTATCTCGCCTTCAGGATCGATCTCGGCCCGTAGCAGATTCGGGTGAAACGCAAAAGGGTTATCGAAGTAAGCCGCATTGAGCTGCTTCTCTGAATACCTTGCCTCGAATTGCTTGTCGGAAAGCTCGAAGTCAAAGTAGATAACCTTTTGCGGTTCGGCTTCGAGTGTCAGCTCTAAGATAGAACGGCCGGTCGATATAGCGTCTGCGATCTGGACGGCAAGGATCGATTTGCCTACGTTCGTATCGGCAAATAAGATGCAAATCTCGCCCTCGAACCAAAATTCGCCGAACAACATCTTCGGCGCAGGCCGCTTCTGCGCGTCCGCGATCCATTGGCCCGCCGTCTGTATCTTGAATAGACTTTTGAAGCCGTCCGGTTCGGGATCGTTCTCGGGGCCGGGCCGCGCAAGCATCGCTTCGGCATCGGCCCGGAACGCTTCCGCGTCGATCTGAAACGGGTTCGACACCTCGTAGGTCATGCTGCCCTCCTGCGTTCCAGGAGCCGCTCACGCTTAATATATTCAACACGCTGTTGGCAACTCTGGCAGTAGCCGTCGAAGGCGAACCGCATATAATCGGACCGGCATTTCCGGCATTGAATCGGGAAGGCTTCTGGCGTATAATGACCAACAGAAAACCGGTGCCTAGAATGTCCGTTCAGGTTTGGTTTTGAGCCGATGTGTCCAGCATCGGCTTTTCTATTTCGTCTCATCGATCTCTGCCCTCCCTTTTGTTTGGTTCAGCCGGAGCTTTCCATGACCGGGGCTTGCTAAAAAATGCCTCAAGGTCTTCCGGCTTGTAGCAGACATAGGCTCCCAGCCGGACGAACGGCAAGCCCTTCTTCCGCGCCCTTATCAAAGTTGCCTTGCTCATCGGCCACACTTCCAAAACATCGATCTCGCGTATGTATTCAGTCAGCTTCGTTGATCTCATAATTCCTTTTTCCTTTTACTTCCTTGCGTAATCCTGCACATTTTGCCGTGAAACAACGTGAAATCCTCGGTATGTGCGTGTTCGTTTCGTGTTCATTTTCGTGTAAGTTTTGTGTTGCTGTCCGTGTCAACCTCGTGTCTTTTTCTTGTGCATTTCTGACTCCACTTCTCTTCGTATTTGGTTGTCATAGTGCAATGTTCCGTATTTCTATCGTGATATGGAATGCAAAAAAAAACACCATGGCAACCTGAGCCATGGTGCTAATTGAATACTATTTCCGAATTCTTACCCGAATTTGTACTAGGTACAACTTTTCTTGCGCCCTCGACCGCTTTTCATAAACCTCTGCTTCCAGTACTCCACGAGCCCTTCGCACTCGGACATCCTCAAATGACTGAACTCCTGTGCGATCTTCTTTCCACCAGTATAGGGCGTAAGCCGTACAATGAACTCAGCCTTGACGGTGTTATCGGCTTCTCGGAATTGGGGGATGAATGCGGTAAGCAAGGCCATTACCTCCTTACGTTTGAATTTCGGGGCGGCCATTGACGCAACTTTGCCCATAGCGTTTTCTGGGGCCATCTCTTTCTCTAATCCTGAAATGAGTTTTTCGTGTGCTCTATAAAAAAGTCCGCCCCTTGGTTGTGCATAGACCTTTCTTCTTTTAAGCTCTGCGATCTGGTCGACCAGTGGAAGGCTCGTGAATTTTTTTCCAAGTGCAAATCCAATACGCGCAATCGTGTTCCGCAAGAGTACGTTAAGGAACTTCTGTTCAAGCAGCGAAGCTACACCCTGTTCAGATCGAGGCTCTAGGTGTGCATACAGGCGCTCCCAAACCACGTTCGAAGCCGTTTCATCGAAGTTGCTCAGAGAGAGAACCACGTTCATGCTGTGAAACAAGTTAACCGGAGACAGCTTGCCTGATAGATCAGAATCCAGCTGCGCAATCACTGACTCAACAATAATATCTGCTCGTCCAATTGCCTTGGTGCCGACATTTAGGGGCGTGTCGTGGGGCATGAGCAGAATTCGATCAAGTACATTCTTGAATTTGCCAAGATCAGTCCCATTCAATTCGGCAAGGTTTACTTGAGTTCCATTTGTCAGTTCCTTTTTTTGCGACCGCCTTGGCTTATTGGAATCTGACGACGCCCCCTTTGAAGGCACCGTTGCCTTGTCGCCGTTTCCAAGGCCCCTCTTGCGTGCTTTTTTCGCCATATTCTGGAGCTCCTGTTGCAGGTTCTCGTCAAACCTGCAAGCAGATTCAGCGAGTTTCCGAGTAATCCTGTTGTAAGTAGGCATGAGTAATGCTGCTCAAGCCGCTCTTAATTCACGAATTCTCCGTCTGCATCGACCGCTCTGGTCGGTGCATCGAGCCTTTCTCTCACTTCGTCGATGATCGCAAGGTCGTCGGTCGAAACGTAATGCTTCTGCGTCGTCGCAAGCGTGCTGTGGCCCGCGAGCTTTCCGGCAACCGCAAGCGGCACGCCCTTAACGCTCAATCGAGTTACGAAGGTTCGCCGCAGGTCGTGAAAGGTCAGCCCTTCTATCCCTGCAAGCCGCAAGGCCGTCGCCCAACTTCGCTTGAAGTCATTGAACGGGAATATCCGCCCTTTCTCGCCGAAGTTCGGCAATGCCAGAAGCTCAGCTTTGAGCCTGTCCCGGAGCGGAACATTGCGTCCTCGCTGCGTCTTTGTATGAAGGCTCTGAACGTGTATGAAGTTCCGGTGGAAGTCGACGTTCTGCCATTCGAGCGTCAATACTTCATTGCGTCGCAAGCCTGCATCAAGCCCAAGCAATATCGCGGCCTTTAGATGCGGATTGTTGACGTTTATAGCCGCCGTAACGGGCTTTCCGCGTCGAAGGTATGTAACCGCTCGCGTTCCTTCGCAAGACGCTAAAAGAAGCATTTCTTCGCTCTCGGTGAGAGTTCGCGTCCGAGCCTTTTCCGCGTCGGGGTCGATCGCCTTCGAGCCAAGCGTTATGTCCCGGCTTATCCAGCCTTCCGCGTATGCGAATTTGATCAGGTGTTTGAAGATCGCAAGTGTCCGGTTGACGGTCGAAAGTGATACACGCTTTCGCTCGCTCGGCTTCAACTCGCCTGCCTTTCCGCGTCTATCGCCCTGCTTCAACCGCCAGGTCTTGAAACCGTTAAGGTCGTTGCGAGTGATACTCGCCAAGCGTTTCTTGCCGAAGTATTCTTCCAGCGTGTCCATAGCTGTATAAACCGGCTTAGTTGATCGAATGCCAGCAACCTTTCGCCCTTCTGCGATCTCTGCCGGACGGTAGAAAGTTCGCTTGGCATACGCCGCTAGATCACTGAATGTCATTTTGTCGCCAACAACACTCTGCCCTTGCGTCTTGGAAAGTTTGCCTTCGAGTCTCGGCCTGGCATCAAGCGCGTCGTTTCTTGTGGCGAATTGGTAGGTCTTGCGTCGGGTGTTACCGTGTTCGTCCGAAAAGGTAAAACGTAGCGTCCAACGGTTCTTGTATGATCCGGCGTCGTCAGAGCCCTGCTTCCCACGTCGGAAGATAGAATGCTTGATTTCCATAATTCCTCTTTGAAAAAAATTAGGACTCAAATTAGGACTCGCCACTAAGTCCTAGTGGGAAAAAGTATGCCATGCGAGGAGAATTGATGCAAACCTGTGATTTAAGTAGACGCTAATGTTTATGGGACGTGGGCGAGCTTCCGATCAATGTTTTCGGGCGTAGCTGTGAGTTAGGGCAACTCTTTCGTAATCGAAAGGTCGTCGGTTCAAATCCGACGGGTGGCTCCAGAATATCCCTGATCCTTACAATTGGTTACGATAGATCTCACAGGACCACTTTGACCAACTATGTTTTTCTGTTGGACTCAACGTTGGACCGTTTCGGATACTATGAGATCGATCGTTCTTATCTTCCTATTGATATTTCAATCGGTTGGCTGTGCTGTCCCCTTGTCGCCGAAACCGGGTGCACTTCCAGATGGTTGGGTTGAAGTCAGCGAGGTCGGCTTTCGGCTTTCCATCCCCGCAACCCTTCTAAAAGAAGATGTTACGGCCATCGATACTTTCTATCAAAGATATTCGGACGTAAATATGTCTCTCACAATAGAGGCCGAAACTGGCGTTGAGGAACTCGATAGAAGGTTGACCGGAAAGGATATAACCGATGTCAAACGAATGGTCGTTGAGAACATTGGCGAGAAAAGCCTCCTCGCAAGCTACACTTTCGTGTCCGATCGCACCAACTACCAAGATCCCGACAAACATTTTGCGATGGAACTCGCGTTTGATTGTAGACCGCTGAGCCGAAGCATGTCATTCCTCGTCCTTTACTCGACCCCGGAACAAGCCTCCGTCGCCGAGAAACTTCTGCGGTCAGTTATCGCTGATTGTGGTTGAACTGCGTACCGAAGATAAAAGAATGGCTGCCGGAGAATTGCTTCTTCGGCAGCCGTGCAGAGACGATCAACAGGAGATGTTAGGAGTTTCAGCTCCAGGCTACGAGGCGTGGATTCGCCTTTTTCTTCAAAAGACGCTGCAGTTTTAGCCTCGCCTTGTGCAGCTGTGATTTCGACGTGCCGACCGAGCAGCCAAGGATCTGTGCGACCTCTTCGTGTTCGAAGCCCTCGACATCGTGCAGCACGAAAACGCTCTTGTATCCATCCGGAAGCTGTTCGATCGCGGCTTCGAGGGCGATCCTGTCAACGACCTGCATCTTCATCGGGTTCGATGTACCGGTGACGATCTGATCGGGCGTTTCGCCTTCTTCGGTGACCTTTTCGAACTTTACCGTTCGCTTTCTAAAGTGCATCAGGACCTCGTTAACGGTCATACGATGCAGCCATGTCGTGAAGGCGGAATCGCCACGGAAACTGCCGATCTTGCGATAAAGCTGTATAAAGACGTCCTGCGTAAGGTCTTCGGCCTCGGAAGCGTTTTGGAGCATCCGCAAACAGATCGCATACACTCTGCGATGGTGGCGGTTGTAAAGCTCTTCGAAGGCCGGCATGCTGCCCTCGGCCGCTTCCTGTGCGAGGTCAAAATCCTTCGCTTTCTTAAGATTCGCGGCCGGTGCGGTGTCAAACACCACGTTGTCCGCGCTTACACCGTTGTTACTATGAAAAACCGGAAAGTTTAATGCTTCTGTTGTCATTGCTCTCCCCTCCTGACCTATTCCTTAAACAATTGCCGTGCCAAACCGAGCATTTTTACCGTCAATTCACTTAAACACGCCGTTTTGTCTGATTTGTTCAACTTTTTAGGCATATTTTTTGTATTCGCCACGCATCAAATATCAGTTTCGGCTGTCTAATGAACGAGCGAATTCGACCAAACTTGCACGAAATGGTGCATTCGGGTCAAATCCCGTGGCGAGGCTCGCTAATTCGCGTGTAAATGCTAGAATCTGCATATTAATTGGACACCGCCGACGCAAATCGGTTCGTTCGAAAAGCCGTGAAGAAGGTTTACCGACCAGATCTTATATTTTCCCTTCTGCTCCTACTGTTTGCGGGCATACACGCCCATGCGCAGGACGCAAAAAAGCCTGCTGCACCGGTTGAAGACAAGACTCCGGCCGTTTTGCTGCACCTTCCTGAATGGGAAACGGTGCGAAATTCGGCGGTCTATGCCAGAAATGCGGCCGAACTCACGAAAGCGACCGGCGAAAGGCCCGAGCTCGCCGTGATAGATTTTACGAACGGTGTTGAGGCGGCAACGGCGATGTATCCGGCGGGAAGGCTCGTGATCGTTGAGTTTCCGACGCCGCAAGTTTCGGTCTTTGAGGATCAAAAGATCACCGAAGCACTCGCTTCCGGAAGTGCAACCGCCTATCGCCGAATCGGAAATTACAGCGTCTTTGTCCTCGATCCGAATGACGCGGCAGCAGCGAACGCCTTGCTCGATCAGGTCAAATACCAGAAATATGTTCAGTGGTTGGGCGAGGCTCCTGACCTTCCGACACAGGCAGAAAGGGATTTTACGATCACGACGGCCGGCGTCTTCCTCTCGACGTTCTTTGCGATCATGATCGGGATCGGCCTTGCTTGCGTGTTCGGACTGTTATGCGGGCTGCTTTACTTTCGCTATCGAGAGCGCGAACGAGCACGAATGCCCACATTCTCAGACGCGGGCGGAATGATACGGCTTAATCTCGACGGCCTCACGCCGGAGATCGTCGGCGAAGAAATAAGTTAGATCAAAGCGTCGATCAGACGATCGATGTCTTCCTGGTTGTTGAAGAAATGTGGTGCGATCCTTATGCGGTCGAGCCGCGGGCTGACGACCACTTTCTCTTTCTCCAACTGGGCCGCGATCTCATTCGGTGAAAGGCCGCCCTTGTGACGAACGCAGACGATCGCCGAGCGTTCGCCTTCTTTTCGCGAACTCAAGATCTCATAATTCTTTGAGCTGATCCGCTCGCAAAGATACTCCGAAAGTTCGTCAAGATAGGCTTCGACCTTTTTGAGGTCCGCTTCGATCAGGAGCTTCAGGCTCGCCTCGAGCCCGTAGAACAATGCGGACGGGCCGGTCCCAGTTTCCCACGCCAATGCGTTCGGTTTGTAATTCTGCTCCCGATCCGCGAAATCCCACGCATCCTCGACACTGATCCAACCGACGAGAGTCGGCGAAATGAGTTCGCGCGCACGGTCGGAAAGGTAGATGTAGCCGATGCCTTCCGGTGCGCAGAGCCATTTGTGCGATGCTCCGCACGCCGCATCGACGCCCAATGCGGGCAGGTCATAGGCGTGTGCTCCGAGGCCTTGGATGAGATCGACGCAGAATAATGCGTCCACTTTGCGCGCGGCCTCGGCAAGGCGTGCAAGATCGCTGCGGAAACCGGATGCGAACTGTACCGAACTGATCGAAACAAGGCGTGTATTCGAGTCGATCAAGGAGATGAGCTCGTCGAGATCTATTCGCCCTTCGCGCTCCGGGGCGAGCCGTAATTCAACGCCGTGACGATCACGTACATTTCTCCACGCATAGAAATTCGCCGGGAATTCATCGGCAAAACTCACGATATTGTCGCTTGTCCGCCACTCGATCCCGTTGGCGATCGTCGAAAAGCCGTCCGACGTGTTTCGCATAAATGCAACCTGCTCGTCCCTTACGCCGAGAATGCCGGCCATCAACGTGCGGCAGCGTTTCTTTGTGTCCACCCAAGCTCCGAAGCGAAGACCGGCGTAAACTGCCGCATCTTCAAGCTGCGATAGGATCGCGTCGATCGCAGCCCTTGGCGGCGGTGCTACAGCCGCACTGTTCAGGTATGCAAAGGTCTCTGTTGCTGCGAATTGGGATCTGATCGTGGGATTCATTTTTGTTCCGGCTCCTCGGTCTAATGCGTTTGGCTGCTGCTTTTGGCAAAGATTTCCTTTGACAACCCGTAGCCTCTCCCTTGATTATAAATACTTGTGAGGCTATCTCGATAGCAGGGAGCCTAGACGAGTGCAACTTTTTCGCGCGTTTTTACCGTCCAAAGCTTGGCATGTTCGATTCGGGAAAGAATAAACAGATCGCGTTCGGCGAGGTCCATCCGCAAGATGACACCGATATCGCCGTTACGTCACTAAAACGCGAATCGCGGCAGGGCCTCCTTTCGGAAGGCTTTAAGCTCGCGCGCGACATCTTCCTGATCATCGTCGTTTTCATCCTCTTCGGCGTATTCTTCGTCCAACCGGTCGTTGTCGAGGGCACGTCGATGCTGCCGGAGCTGCACGACGGCGAGCGTCTGCTCGTCAACAAACTCGTTTACTACAAGATCCAGGGCTACAGTTGGGGCCATATCGAACGCGGCGACATCGTGGTCTTTTGGTATCCGAACGACCCTGACAAGAGCTTCGTCAAACGCGTGATCGGACTCCCGGGCGAGACGGTCGAGATACGCTCGGGCAAGGTCATCATAAACGGAAATACGTTGAATGAAGACTATTTGGATTCGGCTCACAACAGCTCATTCCCCAACCTTTCGCCGCGAATCGTCGAAAAACATCATTATTTTGTCCTCGGCGATAATCGCGACAACTCGCTCGACTCACGTTCGTGGGGGCTTGTCCCGGAGAAATACATTTACGGAAAGGCATTTTTCCGCTATTGGAAGCCTGCAAATATGGGCTTTCTGGAACACGGCGAATACCCAAACCAAATTCCTTCCCCGACCCCAGCATCACTAGCGGATGACGACGAGCTAAGTCGCTAGCTTTCGCAAATTCTCACCCTCAGCTTCGCCAAGAGTTACCAAAGTCAGTTAAAATTAAACTTAAATGCAGGAGCAGCGTGTAAAAGCGATCCTTGTCCTCGAGGACGGACGTGTTTTTGAGGGAATTTCGTTCGGCGCCGTCGGCGAGACGTTCGGCGAGATCGTGTTCAATACCTCGATGTCGGGCTACCAGGAGATCTTGACCGATCCGTCTTACGCCGGTCAGATCGTCACGATGACGTATCCCTTGATCGGCAACTACGGTGTCAATTCCGAAGATGTCGAAAGCCGCAAAACGTGGGCCGAGGGCTTCGTCGTTCGTGAATCGAGCCGCATCGTCTCGAACTTTCGATCGACAATGTCGCTTGACGAGTATCTTAAGGCCAACAACATCGTCGGCATCGAGCACATCGACACGCGCTCTCTCGTCCGCCACATTCGCGATAAGGGTGCGATGCGAGCCGGCATTTCGTCAGTCGATACAGACAAAGGATCGCTGCTCACAAGGATCCTCGCTCAGCCGGAGATGCAGAACCGCGAGCTCGCAAGCACCGTTACGGTTGAAACTTCATTCACATATGAGCAGGCTCCCGCATCGGAGAGATACCACATCGTAGCGTATGACTTCGGCGTAAAGACCAATTCCTTGCGTGAGTTCGCAAAATTCGGCTGCCGCATCACGGTCGTCCCGGCCGAAACCACCGCCGACGAAGTTCTTGCGTTAAAACCCGACGGCATTTTCCTCTCGAACGGCCCCGGCGACCCGGCCTCGATGAAAGAGACGATCGAGGAGATACGCAAACTTGCGCAAAGTAAGACGCCGATCTTCGGCATCTGCCTTGGTCATCAACTTCTTGGCGAAGCTTTCGGCGGCAAGACCTACAAGCTCAAATTCGGCCATCGCGGCGGGAATCAGCCGATCAAAGACCTCACCACCGGCAAGATCGAGATCGCCGCGCACAACCACGGTTTCGCCGTCGATGCCGATTCGCTTCCCGCCGATGTCGAGGTTACGCACGTCAATCTCAACGACAACACCGTCGCCGGCCTGCGACATCGAAAGCTCCCGATCTTCTCCGTCCAATACCATCCCGAATCCGCCCCGGGCCCACACGATTCGGAGTATCTGTTCGAGAGATTTGTTGATTTGTTGGATGCGAGGAGTAAGAATTAGGCTCCAGAGAGCTACCTCTTCTCCCTACAGCAGAATGATGAGTATCGACGGTTCACAACCTCGTTCCCATTCAAATACATCTGGAAACTCGGCATAAAGCTTGGAGCAAAATTCTGACGCCGCCACCCCGGGAACACGTTGCGAAAACGATCCTGGAGCTCGGCCCCGATCCGTCGGGGCATCGAGCGACAAAACGGCCTTTTCCTGTCGGCGACTATAGCCGCCTCCGAGAGGTTTGGCGATGGCGTTCTATTTCGGATTCCAGATTTCAGATTCTAGATCCAACCAGCAGGCCCGCTTCCTGAAGTTTGCATTTCGTGCATTTCGTACATTTCGTGCATTTTGTGCATTTTTATACATTCTGTGCATTCTGTGCATTTTTATACATTCTGTGCATTTTGTGCTTCCAAGCGCCAAGGCGGCTTCGGTATGCTTATTGGTGGTTGGTTGTGGATCTTTGAAAATTTACGCCAAACATTCGGCCCCTACGGAGCCAGACGATCCCCGCGTTTGCGTCTCGGAGTCTCGGCGGTGCGATGAGCCTGACCGAGCGGCTTACGCAGGCGGTTCTGACATGATGCGGACGAGGGCGTCCGCCGCTCCGTAGCGGAACCCTCACTGGCCGATGCCGAAGATATATGGGGCGATGATGAGCGAGACGATGGACATCAGCTTGATAAGAATGTTCATCGACGGGCCGGACGTATCCTTGAACGGATCGCCGACCGTGTCACCGGTAACCGATGCCTTGTGCGGCTCAGAGCCTTTATAAACCGTCTCGCCGTTGATCTCGACGCCCTTCTCGAATGACTTCTTGGCGTTGTCCCAGGCACCGCCTGCGTTCGACTGGAAGATGCCCATAAGCACGCCCGAGACGGTCACGCCGGCCAGCAGGCCGCCAAGAACTTCGGGGCCGAAGGTGAAACCTACGACGACCGGAGTAACAAGTGCGATAGCACCGGGCAGGATCATTTCGCGTATCGAAGCCTGCGTCGAGATGGCGACGCATTTCTCATATTCGGGCTTCGCCTTGTATTCCATGATGCCCGGAATTTCGCGGAATTGACGTCGAACTTCCTGCACCATGTCCATCGCGGCGCGTCCGACGGCCTGTATGCAAAGTGCGGAGAAGATGAACGGGATCATACCGCCGACGAAGAGGCCTGCAAGAACGTTCGCTTTGTAGATATCGATTCGGTCGATGCCGGCGATCCCGACAAATGCTGCGAATAGCGCAAGGGAGGTCAAGGCCGCACTTGCGATCGCAAAGCCCTTTCCGGTGGCCGCAGTAGTATTTCCGACCGCATCGAGATTGTCTGTGCGTTCGCGAACCTCCGGCGGAAGTTGGCTCATTTCGGCAATTCCTCCAGCGTTGTCGGCGATCGGCCCGAACGCATCGATCGCGAGCTGCATCGCGGTGGTCGCCATCATTCCGGCGGCCGCGATCGCGACCCCGTAAAGGCCTGCGAAGTAATACGAAGCCATGATGCCGCCGGCTAGCGTCAAGATCGGCACTACGGTTGATTTCATTCCGACGGAGAGGCCGCCGATGATGTTGGTCGCGTGCCCGGTCGAAGATTGCTGGATGATCGAGTTCACCGGAGCCTTGCCCATCGCCGTGTAGTATTCCGTGACGAAGCTCATTATCGCGCCGACGACTGTTCCGACGACGATCGCGCCGAAGACGCCTTCACGCGTGAATGTTACTGAACGAAGGGCGAGCGTGCCTTCCGGCAGCATCCAGTTGACGACAAAGTACGACGCGATGACCGTCAGGATCATCGAGAGCCAATTGCCTAGGTTCAGTGCGTTCTGGACGCTCGCGTTCTCGTCCTTGATCTTCACGAAGAACGTGCCGACGATCGAGAAGACGATGCCGAGGCCGCAGATGATCATCGGGAGCAGAATGGGCGACATTCCGCCCATCGCGTCACGAACTATGACCTCTTGTCCGAGCACCATAGTAGCAAGTATCGTCGCAACATAAGAGCCGAAAAGGTCGGCGCCCATTCCGGCGACATCGCCGACGTTATCGCCGACGTTATCGGCGATCGTCGCGGGATTGCGGACGTCGTCCTCGGGAATTCCGGCCTCGACCTTGCCGACGAGATCGGCGCCCACGTCAGCAGCTTTCGTATAGATCCCGCCGCCGACGCGTGAAAAAAGTGCGATGGATTCTGCACCGAGCGAGAAGCCGGTGAGGACCTCGATCGCCGTTCTCACCTGATTGGATTCGAGATGAGCGAACATCGCAAGAAACGCGATGAAAAGGCCGCCGAGCCCGAGAACTGCGAGACCCGCGACGCCAAGTCCCATGACCGTGCCGCCTGTGAACGAAACTTTAAGAGCCTGTTTTAGGCTGGTTCGGGCGGCCTGTGTCGTGCGGACGTTCGCTTTTGTCGCAACACGCATCCCGATGTAGCCAGCCGTCGCAGAGAAGACGGCACCGATCACGAACGCTATGCAAATGACCCAGCTTGAATGGATTTGGCGGCCGTTCACTTCGTGCACCGTGCCCGAATATGCGAGCAATGCGGCGGTAAAAAGTACGAAGATGCTCAGCACTTTCCACTCGGCACGCAGGAACGCCATCGCGCCGTCCGCGATGTGCCCCGAAAGCTCGCGCATATTGTCGTCGCCCGCGTCCTGTTTGCCGACCCAAGCCGACTTATACGCCATCACGATCAGGCCCAAAATACCGAATGCCGGCACCAAATAGATTACGTTCTCATTCATAGTATGCTCTTAAAAGATCGGCGTCTTGCCGCCCTTAAAACCGCAGCGGGCGAACTTCGCTTTCGTTGCGCACCGCTCAATTTTACGCAATGCGTAACCGGATCTTCTTCTCTTTTATATCGATGTTCTTACGCCGCTCAACGACGCAATTCTCAAAACCAATAATTATCGAATAATCGAGCAAAAATCGCAATTTGACGGGCGAGAAATGTTATATCTGACATCAAAGGGTCCGTGAGTGCGGGGCAAAATAAGAAGCCACGAATTCACGAATAAGACGACCGCCGACCACCGATTGGCCACTGCCTTGCTCTTGACAAGATATTGCATAATGCAATATGCCGTGAGCTGCCGCATGTAACGCTAAATTACTGCAAAGTATAGCACTTATCGCATTTCATCGCATTTTGCACGGAAACGGTGATTTTCACGGCGTTTCTTGACGGTACCTTCAAAAATAGGCGTATTTTTGCACTTGGATCCGCGCAAAACGTGTAAATTCCGCACGGTTTTTTCTCATTTTCAGGAATATCGCCGCTCTATCGCCGGGGTCCGCCACAGTGCCGAACTCGCCGGCCGCCGCGAGTGCCGCGAACGCCGCAGGAAAACCGCCGTCGCCGTTAATTCGCCGAAGGGTGGCCGCCACGCAATCGTCCCTTTAGGGGACTTGAGAAAATAGCCCAGGGTAAGGCCGCCTCGGCCGCCGCCCTGGGTTAGTTCGGTATCAATGATCCCCCGGAGAGCGCGGAGCACGCGACAGAGCCTTTGTCGGCGGCACAGCCGCCTCAGATCGATTTTGAGAGCCGTGCCCCCGGTCTAAAGACCGGGGCAATTCAAAGAGGAGGGCAGCGGCAATACTAAGAAGAATGGCGAATTGATGATGTCGCGTACCGTTACCGCAGGAGACGCTCAGGTTCGTTACTCCGGATATCGATTCCGCAGGCCGAATGTTCCTAAAGCTTACCGAAACCGTCATCGTGACCGGCCCACCAAGAAAGCGAAAAGGAAAAGCGTAAACCACGATAGCGTTAAGCCGTGTCGGATCGCGCTTCTGGTCGCCGCAATCGAAACGATGGCCGTATCGGAGCCAAAAGGTCGCCGAAGGTGACGAATAATATAGCGTAGGGTGGAACCCTACGTTGTTACGCCGAATTGGATCTGTCCCTGAAAGGGACAAACAAAATACGCGTTTGCCGCTCCCTTACAGGGAGCATTTTGTTCATCGTCCAGGTCGTAGGGATGCGGCCTTCGGCCTTTCCCTACGCTATTGTATTTGTCCCTTTCAGGGACACTAGAGCAGCGGAGCCGCCGGGATGTGCCGGCGACAGAAGAGAAGAACCCAGTCGCTACCGCTCCCGGTTCTGACAGAACTCGGCGTCTCTGCGTCTCGGCGGTGAATGGATGACAACGAGCCGCCTTACTCGCGTGCGGTGTTGCGGCAACGAACTCACTACTTACTGCTCACTGACCACTGCCCACTGACCACGGCTCAGTCACACATCCAGCGGTTGTTGATGCGTTTGGCGAAGGCGCCGTCGGTGCCGGCACGGCCTTGCGAACATTCGCCTCCGCGTCGGCAGTCCTTGCAATAGACGAAGGCGCCGTCCGAGACGGGCGGACGGCCATCGCCGCCGCGAGCCCATTTCTGAATATCGCTAAAGGTGATATTCGGGTCGTACTGGAAGAGTCCGTCGGTCAGCTCGACGTTATAGCCGAAGCGGTTGGGTTTGCCGTCGATGCGTGTATCGCCCGAGCCTTCCGGCAAACGGCCGGTCTGGAACATCATTCTGCCGCCCTGGAAATTCGGGCGTCGGACGAGCTGGCCGGACGTGTCCTTGCAGGCGAAGATGCGCGAATCGTAGCAAAAACGATCGCCGGTCGATGTGATCGAAACGCCGGGGTCGGCCTTGATCGTATCGGCGCCGAACCAGTTGCCTGTCGAGATGAAATTCGCCGAACCGTGCAGTTCGATCGGGTCGCCGAAGACGCTGCCGATCATGATGAGATTAACGTTCGTGATCATTCCGGCCGGGTTCGTATAGAGCGTGCGTTTACCGCGTTCCGAGCCTGAATTGATGACCGTCAAGGAACCGATCGTGTCCACGTTGATGAACGTTCCGCCGATCGCCGAAGCATAGTCGTAGCCGCCGCCGAAGGTCTGCTGTATGAGCATCGAACCCGCGGCCTTTACGCGTATGCCGTCGCCCGGGCCGTTCGTCGCGATGTAGGAAAAGACGGTGTTCGCGATCGTCCAATCCGTGTTGTACGTATCGATCCAGATGCCCGTCCTGTTGTTCACGAAGAATCCGTGATCGACCTTGATGTAATCGAAATGCCATGACTTGCAGACCTGCTCATTCGCCTTGCAGTTCTCGTCGTTGGCATTGTGAACGTAAATTCCCTTGTCGAAATCCTGGAACGTGATGTTCTCGAATTTGAAGACCTGGCTCGAGTTAGGCGATTCGCGGCCCGTGCGGGAATCCTTCTCCCATTTGCCGAGAGCTTCGATGCCGTACGTCCCGGTCGAGTCGCGTTTTGCCTCGGCCATGAGCGACGAATTGCCCATCAGTTCGAGGTCTTTGACCGTGATCTGATTCGTACAGCCGCCGATGCGGAAGATCGTTTGGTTCGGGTAACGCAGGCGAATGCGCGTCGGGCTGAAACGCCACGGAAGGTTCGAGTTCGCGACCGAGGCGTTCGAGCCCGCACCGATGATGTTCAGTCCGGAAGTAAGCGTTATCGCCTGATAGTTCGGGTCGCGTCGGACGCCGTCGAGCGTGCCGACGACATAATCACCGTCCGGCACACGCAAGGTTCCGCCCTGTCGCGAAGAGATGTATTGGATCGCGTTGCGGAATGTCGAGGTGTAGTCCTTCGGCTCGTCAAACTCGTATTTGCCGAGCTGCGTCCGACGTACCGGACGGAAATCCTTCAGGTTGTAGAAGCCCGTGTTCTCGTTCGTCGGGTACCAGAGATAGCTCGCACCGTTCGTCAGCTTCACTTCGTACATCGGCTCCGGGCCTTGGAAACACCATCGGCCGATGCCGTTCGTGTATGTCTTGCCGTCGCGGACGTCGCTGCCGTCGCACGGCGAGATATTCGGCGCCTTTTGCCGCAGATCCGTGCCGGCGATATAGACCTCGATCGCATTCTTTGCTCCCGTGCTCGGCAGGTACGTGATCGGGCAAGTGCCGCGTATGTCGGCCTCGAGCGTGAAGGAATAGCCTTCGAATTTATTCTGTGCGGCGGCAAAGCTGATGCATCCGAAGAAAATGAGCGTTAGGAAAGATACGAACTTGAACGATTTTGACATCAGGCGAAAATACTCCCTTTTTTGCATAACCGTATTAGAAAATGCTCTCCGGTTTTGCCTTTTTGCTATACTCAACAAAATACCACATACGGCGAAACTAAACTGTCAGCATCAAGACAGAACCGGCGAGTTGATGCGTCGGCAACACACGAAGAAAATTAGACGAGATTCTAAGAATAATCTATGAGCGATCCGATCTTAGTTGCAAAGACCAAAGAGAACGAATATTTCCTTCTTCCGCAGATGGCGAACCGCCACGGCGTGATCACCGGAGCGACCGGCACGGGCAAGACCGTGACGCTGCAGCGGATCGCGGAAGGATTCAGTAAACTCGGCGTGCCCGTCTTTATGGCAGACATCAAGGGCGACCTGACCGGAGTTACGCAGGCCGGCGGCGGCAACGCGAAGATAGACGAAAGGAACACGCTGCTAGGCGTGACGCCGGCATTTCAAGGTTTTACCGCGACGCTTTGGGATGTTTTCGGTAAGCAAGGCAGCCCGCTTCGCGCGACCGTTTCGGAAATGGGCCCGATCCTGCTTGCACGTCTCCTCGATCTGAACGACACGCAGGAAGGCGTGCTCGCGATCGCGTTCAAGTACGCAGACGACAACGGAATGCTGCTGCTCGACCTCAAGGATCTGCAGTCGCTTATGCGTTGGGTCGGCGAGAATGCCGCGGAATTGACGACGCAGTACGGCAACGTTTCGGCCGCATCGGTCGGCGCGATCCAACGCGGGCTTTTACAGCTAGATGAGCAGGGCGGCTCGATCTTCTTCGGCGAACCGGCCGTCAAGCTCGATGATTTTATTCAAACGGTCTCGGGCAAGGGTGTGCTGAATCTGCTCGCCGCCGATCAGCTCATAAACGCTCCGCAGCTCTATTCAACATTCTTACTGTGGCTCTTGAGCGAGCTCTTCGAATCGCTCCCGGAAGCCGGCGATCTCGATAAACCGAAACTCGTATTCTTTTTCGATGAGGCTCACCTTTTGTTCAGCGACGCCCCGTCCGCCCTTATCGAAAAGGTCGAGCAGGTCGTGCGTCTCATCCGCTCGAAAGGCGTCGGCGTTTATTTCGTAACGCAAAATCCGGCGGATATCCCTGAGAAGGTCCTGGCGCAGCTCGGCAATCGCGTGCAGCACGCGCTTCGGGCATACACGCCGCAGGAGCAAAAGGGCGTGAAGGCCGCCGCGACCTCGTTCCGCGAGAATCCGAAGATCGATACGGAAAAGACCATCACGGAACTCGGCGTCGGCGAGGTTCTGATCTCGACGCTCGATGAAAAGGGCATTCCGACCGTGGTAGATCGCGCGTTCGTCGTGCCGCCCGAGGGTCACATCGGGCCGATCACGCCGGAACAGCGTCAGCAGCTGATGGCGAATTCGCTTGTTGCGGGAGTCTATGACACGGCCGTTGATCGCGAATCCGCTTTCGAGATGCTTACCGCAAAAGCCGAAGCGAAGGCTCAGGAGCAGGCCGCCGCACAGGCGGAAATTGACGCCGCAAAGGCCGCCAAAGAGCAGGCAAAGGCCGAACGCGCCGCCGCACGAGCTCCCGATTCGATGTGGGAATCCATCGGCAAATCCGCCGCACGCTCCGCAAGCTCATCCATCGGACGACAGATCGGCAACTCGATCGTACGCGGCGTCCTCGGCGGCATCTTCGGCGGCGGCAAAAAGAAAGGAAGCTGGTTCTAAGGAGCGATGACCTCGACGGTCGGGAAGTAGCGGCGGAATCGTCGCGGGTCGCGTGTTAGGATGCTGAAACCTGAGACAGCGGCGTGAGCACCGATGTAAAAATCAGAGAGCGGCGACGTTTTGACACCGCCTCTTTTTCTAAACGCGGCGAAGGCTTTGCCCGCCAGGAATCCGGCCTCGAAAGGCAGCGGTTCACGACGGAACATTTGCTCCGGGAAGGCTTCATCGAGAGCTTCGGGTGACTCGAAATGTACGGATATTTCCGCGTATATGAGAGGATTGATCGCGATCTCTGTGACGTCCGCAAGTGTTGCGACCGCGTTCGATGACCACTCGAACCAGAATGGATCGACCGTGAAGAGGTCCAACAAGACCGAACTATCGATCAATATCATCTTCGTCTCCCCAACCTCTCATCAAACGCATAATTTGGTCTGTGGTCATCGTTCCGGTGCCGCGGCCCTTTAGATGAGCGACGATCTCTTCGCCGCGGGTGCGTTCGCCTGGCTTTCGCTTTGCCTTAACGAGACGTGCATAGTCACCTTTTATTACAAAATCGACCTCTGTGCCGGGACGGATCCCAAGCTTTGTCCGAACCTCGATCGGGATCGTCACTTGTCCTTTACTTGTTACACGCATAAGTAATACTCCTACCGGTAAGAGTATTACTTTTGGAAGATGCTTGCAAGGGGATTTGGGGTTTGGGATCTGCGATTATGGCTCTGAGATTTTGGGATTCGGTTGAGTGTGCTAACGCACACGTTAATAGAAGTCGCAAATCCCGGTCCGAAATCCCAAATCCCCAAACCCCAGGCCGAAACACACTCCCTACCGGTCGTGTTTCCGCCTCGTATCAATACAACAAATATTTCTTCCGGGCCTCGCGGAACTCGTCGAGGGCGGGCTGCCAGGCGGCTTCGATCTCGGTGAGGGCGGTGCCGTGTTCGATGGCTTTGCGGATCTTGTCGGTGCCGCAGATAACGTCGAAAGGATTCTTGTCGAATTCATATTCATACGCGTTCTGCCGCCACTGGAATTTCTCAGGATACATCTCGTACGCGGTCTGCGTCATAGCGATCCCGAGAAGGACGGGCGTGAACGCATTGCGGTCGGTGATGTGTATCTGGATGCCCCCGCACGTTTGGCCGGCGAATTCGCAGAATGTCGGGCGAAAGTAGCTTTCCCGGAACGCAACGCCGGGAAATTCGTATTCGCGAAGTTTCGCGGCCCACTCGTACGGATTGATGAAGGGTGCACCGTTCAGGAAAAAAGGCAGTGTCGTGCCGCGGCCTTCGCTCAATTCGGTGCCTTCGAGATGCACCGTCGCGGGAAAAACGCTACAAGTATCGACATCCGGAATGTTCGGCGATGGCAACACCCACGGCAGACCCGTTTCGTCGCCCCACAATTCGCGGCTCCAATTCTGCATCTTAACGACCTCGAGCTCGCAGCCGATGCCGAAATGCTCATTGAACATCATGGCAAGTTCCCCGATGGTCATTCCATGGCGCGTTGCGATCGGAAATTGTCCGACAAACGACGTGAATTCCGGTTCCGTGACATTACCTTCGACCGCGATACCGTTTATGGGATTCGGGCGGTCGCAGACGATGACGCGCTTGCCGTATTTCTTCGCCGCGCGCATACAGTTCGCCATCGTATAGACGAACGTGTAGATGCGGCAGCCGACGTCCTGCAGATCGATGACGATGTCGTCAACATCCACGAGCATTTCCTCTCGCGGTTCGCGAACCTCGCTGTAAAGCGAATAGACCATCAAGCCAGTGTGCTTGTCGCGGACGTGCGGCGTCTCGATCATATTGTATTGAACGTCGCCGCGAATTCCGTGCTGCGGGCCGAAAAGGGCGGTCAGCTCGATATCAGGATGTTCGTAAAAGACATCGGCCGCGTGGCGAAAGGTTTCGGGCAAGACGGACGCCTGATTGCAGACGAGGGCGACACGTCGCGCCTCGATCATCTCAAGCCGGCTTCCGGTAAGAGTTTCGATACCAAGAATTGTTCGCTGCATAAAATAGGAAAAACCAAATAGTGTCGATCATCAAAAAAAGAAGATGCCCGAAACTCTAAGACAGAGCGTCGGGCATCAGCCGGTAATTAAAGTGATTTTACGGTGCGTGTGATCAATCGTTTCCTCGAACCGGTCTAGGTGAGGTCGCTGGTCTCTGCGTCAGGAGCGTTCTTCTTGACGGATTCGATGCCGTTGTCGCGGCCCGATTCGCTCTTATACATTTCGCTGCTGCCGATGATCTGGCCGTTGCCCGCCTTGAGGTTGAAAAAGAAATCGCCCTTGGCCGAGGTCTTTTTCTCATAACGAGCGTCGTCAGAAGCGTTCTTCTTTACGGACGCGATACCGTTTTCGGCAGCGGCCTTCGTTTCATACATCTCGCTTCCCAAGATCTTCTCGCCGTTACCGGCCTTCAGACGAAAAAAATATTTATCGTTACTCGATCTCGCAAGTTCAAATTTGCCTGCCATAAGTTCTCCTTTTTCTTATAAGTTCTTCAAACACAATACATTGTGGGGAAGAGCAAACGCTTTTATTAAGGCTCAACAATGTGTCAATTATTCTATCTCATATTTCAAAAAAGTGAAGCCAAAAATACACGACAAAAATGGCGTCAGGCTCCGAATCGTGCGTCGAGGAGGCGGCCCATCGAGCAAAGACGGATGTATAGATCGGCGGCGGCGAGGATGATGAGTGTTATCGCGATCACGCGGCTTCGATTTCGGGAGAGCCGTCCGAAGCGGCCGGTCGGGCCGGAAAAGAGTGCCGTCAGGCAGATGAGGACGGAAGGGCAGCTTGCGGCGAGCATGATCGTCCCGCCTCGAAACCCGAACGAATTCACGCCCAAGTTCGAAAGGAACCACATCGAACTGTATGCGTCATACAAGAGTGCCGCGAAATAGACAATGCCCACGAATGCGAGGAGCCGCTCGACGATCAGCAGGATGAAACAGTCACACTCTTTTATCGCACGCCTTGCAGAAGCAAGCGCGATCAGCCACAGGAACATGAGAGCCGGTGAGCCGGACAGCCACCAGGGCATCCAACTTCCGCGGCCGCCAAAAAACCCCTGCGGCGAATCGCCCACAAGTTCCGGAGCAAAGAGCGGCGAGAGGTAGTTTGCTCCGCCGCCGAGAAAATAATAGTGATCTGCCTGAAGAAGAGCCCAGATCGAATAGACGAAAAAGGCCGCAATGGCGAGCAGCGTTGCGAACGAGACCGCTCGGCGTTCCTCGCTCTCGAGAACACCTTCGGAGGGAGCGTTGGGCTTCTGATCCATAAGGTTATCCTAGCGGACTTCGTGCGAAATGTCGTCTCGTGCGGCAGATTCCATTTTGGCCGGATCCAAGTGTATAATCCGCACGTCAGCGAACGAGAAAAGTGGGCAAGAGGATCTACAACAAGCTTGCATGGCTGAATGAACTTCCGCGTGAAGAAGCGGTCTATGTCTTCTCAGAATGCAGCGACTCGCCGCAGTGGGCCGAGGCGATGGCGGATGCACGGCCCTTCCCAATGCTCGAACACTTATTCGCGCGCGCCGAAGACCTTGCGATTGGGCTCGACATTTCGCAGATCGAGAAGAAACTTGAGGCGGTGCTCGAGAGATGATCGTGAGGCCGCAAATTGGTTTGTTCTGCAGATCGGAAATATCGCTAACAGCTATCGGCTGACAGCTATCAGCTAGATAATTACCTGCAAAAGAATGTTTTAGAAGCTCAGTCATTCGGCAGAAGAATCTATGGATCGAAGGGAAATTTTGAAGGCTGCCGGAGCGATCGCGTTCGCGGCAGGTACAATGAGTGCGGGACAGGGACGCGATCCTCAGGATCGGTCACGTCGCATGAAACCGCGAATGATCAAACCGAAAGCGTTGAAACAAGGCGATCAGGTCGCCGTTATTGCACCCGCGAGCGGCGTTGCGCCGGAATCTTTCGACCGGGCGTTGGCGAGCCTGACCGAGCTCGGCTTCAGGCCGAAGGCCGGAGAGCACGCCCGCGGACGAAAGGGCTTTCTTTCGGGAACGGATGCCGAGCGTCTCGCCGATCTTCACGCGGCCTTCGCGGACAAAGATATAAAGGCCGTCTGGTGCGTTCGCGGCGGCGGCGGATGTCCAAGATTGCTGCCGATGCTCGATTTCGAATTGATACGAAAGAATCCGAAGGTCTTCATCGGATTTTCGGATATCACGGCTCTACACATTGCGATCAGCCAACGCACGGGCCTCGTTACCTTTCACGGGCCGGTCGGGACCTCGCAATACACCGACTACACACGCGGCCGCGTGATGGAATTGCTTACGGCATCGGAACGACCGCCGATCATCGTTGAACCTTCGCCTGACAATCTCAAGAAGGAAGCCGCACTATTTCACCCGGCTACAATAAAGGGCGGACGTGCAAAGGGCGAACTCACGGGCGGCAACCTTGCCCTTCTTACCGCGCTCTGCGGCACGCCGTACGCACTCAAAGACATCGCGGGCAAGATCCTATTTATCGAGGACATCAACGAGCCGCCGTATCGCGTCGATCGGATGCTGACGCAGCTGCGGCAAAGTCTCGATCTGCGTTCGCTTGCTGGCGTTGCGTTGGGTGTTTTTGACGACGGAGCGAACACAACGAAAGACGCGGAACCGCTGCTCGATGTCTTTCGCGATCGTCTGGGAGACCTCGGCGTGCCGGTCGTTTACGGCCTTTCGTTCGGGCACATCACCGACAACATGACGCTGCCTTACGGCATAAAGGCTGAGCTTGATGCCGATACGGCAAGCCTCACTTTCCTTGAATCAGCGGTCAGCTAACGCCGGTCAGACCCGCCTGCACTCGCGTCCAACGTCCAAAGTCCATCGTCCAATGTGTCTGTAGCCCGCACAGATCCTAGAGCTCGGCCCCTATTCATCGGGCAGCGAGCGACCGTCTTGGGCTTGCCCTTTGGCAGTGCGGTCGGGGTTCTTGGGTCATAGATCCCCAAGTGTTGCAAAAGACGCAACCGATCCCGACCGATTGCAAGTGCAAAGGAGATTCCTGGAGCCCGCGTGGCGGGCGACAGAAGGTTTGTCGGCGGCTACAGCCGCCTCCGGGGAAATCATTTTTCAGCTTGCCGGTCGGGCAAGCCCGACCGCACTGCGATGCGGCAAGCCGCCTCGAGGAAGTTACGAAGTTACGGAGTTTACAGAGTTGCGATCCCGCGGATCTCCGTTAGGAAGAAGGTCTCACTGGGTACGTAATTTACGTCGAATGCGGTTGAATTCGCCGATGCTCCATGCCTGTGCAGCGGCGCCTTTTGCTGCGTGCGGAGCGTCGCCGTCAAAGATCTCCGACAACGAACCGAGCATCGTGTCCTGCAGGTGAGATTCGAGACCTGCGAGCATTTGCTTTGCGTTTTGAACGGCATCCTTCTCGCCCGAATGCACCCGCAGATACGCGTCGATGAAGTGTCCGATCAGCCACGCCCAAACTGTGCCCTGATGATACGCAGAATCGCGTTCGAATGGGCCGCCTTCGTATTTGCCGATGTACTTTGCGTCGTATGGCGCAAGCGTTCGCAGACCCTTCGGAGTGAGAAGGTCTTTCTCAACCTTATCAACGACAGCTCTCGCGCGTTCGCCTCTTAAGATCGGATAGAACAAGCTCACCGCAAAGATCTGATTCGGGCGAACAGACGCATCTTTCGTCTCGCCATTGATGACATCGTAATGACAGCCAAGTTCCGCGTTCCAGAATTTTTCCTCGAAGCTTTCCTTCGCACGAGACGCAAGATCCGAAAATCTTGTTCTCGTTCTATCTTCGTCAAAGTGCTCCGCGAATGATTCCATCACGCGGAGTGCGTTGTACCAAAGGGCCTGGATCTCGACAGCTTTGCCGAGCCGCGGCGTGATAACGCGGTCGCCTATCTTCGCGTCCATCCACGTGAGATTCTCGCCGGGAACACCGGCGGAAAGAAGGCCGTCGTCATCGACGCGAATGCCGTATCGCGTGCCTTCAAGATGCCATCTGATGACGTTGACGAGCTTTAGGAAAAGATCGCCTTTTATGAGGTCGAGATCGCCCGTCGCTTCCGTGTAAGCGCGTATCGCCTCGAAGAACCAAAGGGTCCCGTCAACCGTGTTGTAATCCGGCGTTTCGCTTCCACTCGTAAAGCGATTGGGCAGCATCCCCTGAGAGATGTAGTTGAAATATTCGAGGATTATTTCCCTTGCGATCTCCGGCCGGCCGTTCGCGATCGTGAGTCCGGGCAACGCGATCATCGTGTCGCGTCCCCAATCATCGAACCAATGATAGCCGGCGATCACGGTCTTGCCCGTCCCGCGGGCGACGATAACCTGATCTGCCGCAGCGGCAATAAGTTCGTCCGTTTCATCTTTTGGTTCTGAGAGGGCCAGAACCTGGTTTCGGCGCTTCAGCTCATTCTGTTCAAGTTCGGCAGCGTCTTCAAACTTGTGCTTCTCGGTCGAAGCAATGACGACGGCAGGTTTTGCAAGATCAAAACCGAACGTACAAGGAGCAAAAACATCCTCGGTAAAATCAAAGCCGCGTTCTTTCTCGATCGTATATGCAAAGTCGCGATACCATACGCCGAGTTCGTCGATCTTGGCGGCATTGCACGCAAGATTCAACGCCGGAAAGCCGTCAAAGCCAGCAAATCTGACCGTGCCGATATCGACCTGATAGTCGTATGGAAAGTTTGCGGTTTCGTGCCGCAGGTGATGATGATCGCGAAAGGCGAGCATCGGAATGAGTTCGAGGCTCGCATCGGTATTCGCGTTCAGAACCGCCCAGCTCATTACGGCCGTATTCTCGCCGTGCGGCATAAAGATACGGCGTTCTATCTCGATGCCGTCAATGGAAAAGGTCCAGATCGGATACGGGTCGAGACGAAAATCTTTTAGCAGTTTATAACCTTCAGGCGAGACGGCGTTCTCATAGCGAGCGGTCGAAAGCGGAAAGCTTTTGCCCGCGATCGTGATCTTCTCATCAAAACCCGAGAGAAGCACGGCGCGTCCCAACGGCGGCCTTGTCGCCGCGACCAAGAGTCCGTGATAACGACGTGAGCGGATTCCCGAAACTGTTCCGGAGGCGTAGCCGCCGATACCGTTAGTCTCGAGCCATTCAAGGCGTTCGGAACTTGCGAGGTCGATGCAGCGATCGCGTGAAACTGAGAGCATTTGTCCCTATTCTACAAGACCACACGCGATTCCGCGAGATCGGTAATAGGCGGGGCGAATGTCTCTTCCCTAGAACGCCAACGCGCTTTCAATGTTCTTGAATCGCTGATCATCCCGGACAAAATCGAATTTGGCGAGATACTTTATTCCGCCGACTGTGGTGTCGCCTTCCTCGACCGCTCTATCAAGCCAAAACAAAGTCCTTTCGCCATCCTTCACGGTCGCGGCCCGCAACGCGATCTCAAGAGCTCCTATGTGCCGAGACGACCGCGCCTTAACGCTTTCATTAAGCCAAAAGTGGTTTGCCGCGTCTATCCCTTCCGCGTCTCGGATCTTTCCAAGTCTTTCGGCAAGCTCGTCCGATCCATCGATCTTTAAGGCCCGTAAGTTCGTTTCAAAGGCCTTTTCAGGTTCTCCTGCCGCTTCGTAGGCCAACCCGAGAAGCCATACCGGATGCGAAAACTGCGGGTTTTCGACGGTGACCTTTTCAAGCTGTCCGATGGCATCGCGGTCTCGCCGCGCGCAAATATATGTCAAACCAATGCCCGATTGCGTAAGGGCTCCGAGTGGATTTAATTCAAGAGCCTTTTCATATTTGCCCAATGCTTCGTCGAATCGGCCCAATCGCATCAAGAAATAGCCGTATCTGTGATATGCGTCTGCATTGCTCGGATTAAGATCGATCGCTTTTTTGAGACTCTGTTCCGCCGAAGCCCAATCCTTATCGTACAAGAATTGAATCAGCGCCAGAGAATTATACGCATCGGGCAAATTGGGATCTATTTGAAGAGCCCTATTCACGGCCGCCCTCGCCTCGGGTACCGCATTCTCTGCAGACAATATTCCGAAATTGTATTTCAACACGGTCGCGTCGGCGATCCCGGCGTACGCTTCGGCAAAATTCGGATCAAGAGAAACGGCTTGCCGGTAATATTCGAGGCTTCGGTCAAAGCCTCCGGCTGTATTCTGCGCTTGGTAAAAGCGTCCCTTAAGATATTTTTCGTAAGCTTCGGGATTTTCCGTACTCCTATGGAGCAGGCGGTCGCTGTCCGCTTTGGAAAGCTCGAACGCAAGCGTTTTCGCAATGCTTGTCGAGAGTGAATCTTGCAACGCGAACAGTCCCGCTGACGGCTGATCGAATTTTTCCGCCCAGATCTGCTCACCCGTTGAGGTTCTTAAAAGTCGTGCGTTTACACGCAGGCGCCCATCGGCCCGTTGGATAGTGCCGTCGAGAACCGCATCAACGTTCAGGCGTCGGCCCACTTCGAGCGGATCCGCCTGATCTGACAACGAAGCGACCGTACTCAATGGCCGTACTATGACGCGCCTCAGGCTTCCGACCTTTGTTATCAACGCATCGGTCAACCCGAGCCCCAAAACCCGCGTGTCCTGGTCGTCTTCGAAAGGCCGGAGCGGAAGCACGGCGATCGTATCGATCTTGACCGTCGCGCTCTTTGCACGCCCATACCAAACCCAGAACATGCCCGATGCGAGTGCCACCGCGAAGAACGCGATCGCCACGCGCGGGAATGTGACGACCGACTTCCGGTGCGGAGGCAGTTCTACAGGTTCGTTCTCGGTCTCGACAATGAGCTTGACGCGATCAACGGTTCTTTTCTCGAGGATCACAGGCGCTTCGGAAACCGAAGCCGTCCAGCTTATGTCCGCAGCAAAACGATAACCATGCTTAGGGATCGTTTCGATGAACTCGTTCCCTTCGGAATTGAGGACTTTCCGAAGGCGCGATATCTGCTTTGCCAGGTTGCTTTCCTCGACGAAAACATCCTGCCATACGGCCGATATCATTTCTTCTTTCGAAAGGGCCTTGCCGTTGTGCTCGACAAGGAGCAGAAGCGTCTCGAATTCCTTTGCGGGAAGGTGCACAGGACGCCCGTCGGCAAGCAGCAATCTCTGCGCCGGGTCAAGAACGAACTTGCCGAACCGGTAGGTAACTCCCCTGTTTTCAAGTACTTCCATCGGGTCAAGAAAAAGTCAAGAAAATACGAGAAAAACCGCAAGACTCGCCGAGCCGCCTTTGCGGATGATCAATTCAACGGCCCAAAGACTCGGAAAGGATACCGGGTAATTCTAACGTAGAAAGCTCGATTGCGGCAATGTTTTTTGAACCGACGGCGGGTCGCCATAAGAGCCGAAACGAAGTCCGTAATGGTTCGGACCGGCCCTAGACCCCGAAAATGTGATGGCAACCCAAGCTCATATAGTTTTCGAACAAGAAGAAACGCTTTTTTTGCGGCAGAGTCCGGCGACGATGAAAGAGTACTGCCCAGTCTGCGAGACGTTCGCCGTTATGGTGACGCCAGAAGCGTTGGCGATCGTGTCGGGCGTGAGCGAGCGAAGCATCTTCCGGCTCATCGAGGCCAATGAGATCCACTTTCTCGAAGGGCCGAAAGTTTACGTTTGCATGAACTCACTTAGAGTTCAAAAGGAGCGGAAGAACCAAAACAGGAGTATAGAAAAATGAGAGTAATTGGATTATTCGCGTTGACAATATTGGGGATGGTTTTACTTTCTTCTGACGCGGCTGCGGCGACCTATACCGTAAACCAGCCTGGCGATTCCGGCGACGGCACTTGTGATGCGACCTGCACATTGCGAGATGCCATCACAACTGCAAACGTCACCGAACCGCTAGACGACTTTATCGTCTTCGATTCGTCTCTAACCACGATCACGCTGAACAACGAAATTGCTATCGACCAAAGCGGGAGGCTGTCGATAACCGGTCCCGGAGCGGATCGGCTCACGATCAATGGCGGCCCGGGATCGAACCGGATCTTTTACACGTTCACTTCACTTCCGTTTACTTCTGAATTGAACATATCCGACCTAACGCTTACCGGCGGAGACGGGGGCGGAGCGTTCGCCAGCGGTTATGGCGGCGCGATATATGCAAATGCTTCAGGATTGAGATTCAATCGGGTTCACATTACAGGAAACACAGCCTCCTCGGGTGGCGGCGTCTATTACAATGCCACTGGACTAGGTGTACTCGATACCACTTTTTCGAATAACACTGCTACGGGCGACTGCGGCGGTTTCAATAATCGCGGCGATGGCATGTTGATCCACAACTCCACGATTTCCGGTAACACAGCGGGAGGAGACGGAGGCGGTTTTTGCCATATCAATTCTGGGAGCCTTTCCAGCTCGACCATCACCAACAACACAGCACTAAGAGGAGGAGGTATCGCATTTCTTCCGCTAAACGGCACGTTAAATGTCACCAATTCAATAATTGCAGGAAATAATCCTACTAATGGCGGCAACAGTCCGGAGATCTACAAGAGTGATTCCTCCGCGATGTTCATTTCCGACGGATATAATCTGGTCGGCGAAAGTCCTGGGGATTCGGCCAGTACAGTTTTTCCGATCTCTTATCAAGCCACCGACATACTCGATACACCACCGCAATTGATCGCTCTCAGCAATTACGGTGGGCCCACGCCAACCCACGCGCTTCAATACAGCTCACCGGCAAGGGATGCAGCCGATCCGCTGCAAGTACAAGACTTTGACCAACGTGGCTTTGAGCGTGACGCAGGCGAATGGGATATCGGAGCGTTCGAGCTCCAAGACAATCGAACCTGGTATGTTACCGAAACTGCTGACACAAACGGCATTTGCGACGAAACCTGCTCCCTCCGGGAAGCAATAGCCGCGGCGCCAAGTGGCGGCATTGTAGAATTTGCACCTAACTTTACACCGGCAACGCCGATCATCGTTAGCAGTGAGCTCGTCATTGACAAGGATCTAACGATTTCAGGCTACGGCGCGAACAAAATTGTTATCGGCACGGATATATCGAATCACCGTATCTTTTTTGCGAATGCGTTGCATGTCAATATTTCAGGCGTTACTTTGACCGGGGGAGCTGCCGACAAAGGTGCCGCAATATACGTTCTTGGCGGCTCGCTGACGGTTGACGGAGTTCATTTTCTCAGTAATGGCGCATCGGGAAATGGCGGAGGAATCTATTTCAGTCCGGGTGGCTTCAATCATGTGATACTAAATTCCACTTTCTCCCAAAATGACGCACCCGGAGGCGGGTTTGGATGTGACAGCACCGGCACCAGTACTATCTTGCAGGTGACGGTCGTCAATTCAACCTTTACCTCAAACTTCTCTATCACGAACGGGGCAGCGATCTACAACAACAGATGTAACATTACCGCTCGCAATATAACCGTATCGGGGAATACCGGGATAAACAACGGCGGCATCTTTGTTACATCCAACGGAACCTTCAATATTGGAAACAGTATTGTTTCCGGCAATTCGGCAACCTCGCCGAATCCTGTGCTAAATCAGCCGGAAATCAGTCTTTTTAGCGGTGGATCCGTCACATCGACCGGAAACAATTTAATTGGAGATTCGGTAGGCGACGCGACAAATACTTATTTTCCGATCACGTATCAACCGTCTGATATCCTTGATACACCTTCGTTACTCGGGCCGTTGCAAAACAACGGCGGGACTACGCCGACAATGGCGTTGCTCTTGGGCAGTCCCGCGATAAATAGTGGTGACAATGCAAAGGCAGTAGATCCGAGTAACAACTCGCCGCTGTTGACGGATCAGCGTGGGGTAGGCTTCAACCGGATCGTTAATAGTGTCGATATCGGTGCACTTGAAGACCAAACCGCTAACACACCTACAGGAACGAATGTGTCGGTATCGCCGGCTCCGAATGTTACGGTCACTTTCGCACAGGTGACTGCTGCCGGGGACACTCTTGCGACGCCGATTGCCGGCCCGCCACCGCCAAGCAGCTTCCAGGTCGATGGCGTTGTTTACGACATAACGACAACGGCAGTTTACGTGCCGCCGGTCACGGTCTGTCTGGCGTATAACCCATCGAATCCTTCGCCGGGTATCTGGCATTACGAGGGCGCGCCTCCGGCCTGGGTCAATGTGACCACATCGATCGACGCGGTTAACTTCATCGTCTGCGGACAGGTTGCTTCGTTGTCGCCCTTTGCGGTAATGCAGCCCGTTCCGACGCCGACGCCAACTCCGACGCCAACGCCAACCCCGACGCCCGCTCCTGACGCTGACGGCGACGGCGTACCTGATGCAGTCGACAATTGCCCGATGACGCCAAATCCGAACCAGGCGGATAACGACAGCGACGGCGAGGGCGATGTTTGCGACACCGACGACGACAATGACGGCCAGACGGACGCTGACGAGATCGCCTGCGGCTCGAATCCGTTGAGTGCGGCAAGCACCGCTCCCGATAACGACGGAGACAGTTCGCCAAATTGTGTTGACCCTGACGATGACAACGACGGTGTGCTCGACGGCGTCGACAATTGTCCCGTAACGCCAAATCCAGGTCAAACCGATTCCGATAATGACGGCATCGGCGATGCCTGCGACGCTACGCCGAATCCGACTCAGACGATCGTCTTTTCCAAGCTGGACGGGTCGAGTTTCAAGATCTTCAAGATGAATGCTGACGGCACGAACGAGACGCGGCTGACGAACGGGAGCCTTTTGGGCGATTACGAACCGGCATTGTCGCCGGATGGAAGCAAGGTCGTTTTCACGCGTGCGAGCTTCTCCGGCATGGACATTTACACGATGAACATTGACGGCAGCGGCCTGATACGACTCACCGGCCGCGGTTTCGGACTTGATTCGAATCCCGCATGGTCGCCCGACGGAACGATGATCGTTTTTTCCAGCTTCCGTTTTGCGAGCTTTGGCAGTTGGAATAATGCCGAGATCCTGTCGATGAATGCGGACGGCACGAACGTCGTCAGGCTGACGAATAGCCCGGCAACGGACATCACGCCCGCGTGGTCACCCGACGGCACGAAGATCGCTTTCACGAGCGGCCGGTACGGGAATTTCGAGATCCTCGTGATGAACGCGGACGGCAGCGGCACGCCCGCACGTCTGACGGTAAACTCCGCGGTCGATCGCAACCCTTCCTGGTCACCCGACGGAACCAGGATCGCCTTTGAGACGAATCGCGACGGAAATTTCGAGATCTACTCGATGAATGCTGACGGCTCAGGTCTGCTTCGCCTAACGAATAGTGCCGGGAACGACAACGAACCGTCCTGGGGAGCGAACGATAAAATATTGTTCAGCTCAGTGCCAAGCGGTTCGGGCGATCGGCACGTTCTGGTGATGAATGCCGACGACACCAGTGTCGTTGTGCTGCCGCAAGGCTTTTCGCCGGATTGGTAACCGAAAAAAAGATCGAGAGGTTCTTTACGAACAAAGGGTTGTCAGATCAACCGAACGCAGCGGCGGACGATGCAGTATCCGCCAAGAAACCAATGCAGGGAAATTCTCCCTGCATTCAGGAGGATGAAAATGAGAACGATCCTATTAGCATGCGCAGTCGCATTGTTGGCGTGGGGAACCGCTTTTGGGCAGTCCACGGCGTTTACCTATCAGGGCAAGCTGCTCGACGGCGGTGCGGCGCCGACGGCGACGTACGACCTTGAGTTCAAGCTCTGGGATGTTGAGACGGGCGGTACGACGCCGCTTGCCACGCAGACCCATTCCGGAATACAAGTGACGAACGGCATTTTCACCGTCCAGCTTGATCTCGGAGCGAACTTCCCCGGTGCGGCAAGATGGCTCGAGATCTCGATAAAGAAACCCGTTGACGCGACGTTCACTACCCTTTCGCCGCGTCAGCCTATCTCTACAACACCGTACGCCTTACGCAGTTCAAGTGCAGCAAATGCGGATTCTGCAACAAACGCGACCAACGCCGTGAACGCCACAAATGCGGTAAACGCCACCACGGCAACTACGGCAAACAACGTCAGCGGAGTCGTCGCCATCGCCAACGGCGGCACCGGAAGCACAACTCAGAATTTCGTCGATCTAACAACAGACCAGACCGCCGCAGGCAATAAGACCTTCACCGGAACACTGAGCGGCAATGTCGTAAACGCAGCGACGCAATATGATATCAATGGCTTCCGTGCGTTAGCCATGGACTTAAATACGCTTAGCCTGTATGGCGGCTACACTGGCAGCACCTTGCCTTCCGGCGATCTCAACACATTTTTCGGAGTCTCCTCGGGAACTGCCAATATCGGCACTCGAAATTCATTCTTTGGCAACCGCTCCGGGACTGCGAATTCGACTGGTTCGTTCAACTCGTACTTCGGCGCCGGCGCCGGCGAGAATAACATTGCCAGCAATGACAATTCGTTCTTTGGGTTCCTTGCGGGAAACGCAACCACCGGCGGCTCGAATAGCTTTGTCGGTGCAAATTCTGGCCTTGGAAATGTCGGAGGCAATAACAACACGCTGATCGGAGCAAGCACGAACGTTCTGTTTCCAAGTCTTTCATTTGCGACCGCGATCGGAGCCGGCGCAACGATCAGCCGCAGCAACCAGATCATTCTGGGTAGAAGTACAGGACAAGATGAGGTAGTAGTCCCCGGCCCAACCAGCGTTAACAATTTGAACGCCGGTTCGGTGACCACGAGTCTTCTCGGCGTCGGCACAGCATCGCCGACTCAGCCGCTTCACGTTGCAGGAAATGGCTTGATCACCGGCGATCTCACCGTGACGGGCACGTTGAATGCGACCCTTCCGGCCGGGAGCGGAAATTACATCCAGAACTCTACATCGCAGCAAACAGCGAGCAACTTCAACATCAGCGGCAACGGCACAATCGGCGGCACATTGAGCAGCGGTATCGTAAGTGCGGGAATTCAATTCAACATCGGTGGCAACCGTGTACTCACAGCGGCGGGACAGAACGTATATGCTGGCATAGAAGCTGGGGGTACAAATCCAATCGGTGACTATAACTCCTTCTTCGGAGCGCGAGCGGGTTTTTTCACGCTCACCGGCGAGCAAAATTCATTCTTCGGATACAAAGCTGGAGATGTCAATACAGACGGAATTGCTAACTCATATTTCGGTCAGTCGGCTGGTGCCAAGTTCGTGCATGGAGATGCCAATTCTTTGTTTGGTTCGTTTGCAGGGGGAGGCGGCATTTTTATCACGGGCAACGGTAATTCTTTTTTCGGCGCCGCCGCTGGAACGCAGATGACTTCCGGCGACTACAACAGCTTGTTCGGAACGGAAACCTCTGCGGCAGCGGGTATTACAAACGGCACAGCTATCGGCTTTAGAGCCGCTGTAGCTCTCAGCAATTCGCTCGTGCTTGGCAGCATTGCCGGTATTAATGGTGCGTCGGCCAGCACAAATGTCGGAATCGGGTTAATAAACCCAACTCGCAAACTGCATATTATTGACGAAGGAAATTCGGGTCTTCGCGTTCAGACGAACACTGCTGGCGGAACTGTCGCCTCGTTCGGGGGACTCGGCGCCTTTCAAATAGATGCCGCCGGTATTGGCGGCGGCAGATTACAGATATCGGAGAACGGCAACGTCGGAATCGGAAATAACAATCCCCTTGAGAAACTGAATGTAAATGGTAACGTCGCGCTTCTCCTTTCGTCCGGAGGCACCACGAACGTTTGCCAAAATAACCTGTTTCGTCTCGCAACCTGTAGTTCGAGCATTCGCTACAAACAAAACATCAATACATTCGGTTCGGGCCTTGATCTTATAAACCGCCTTCGGCCCGTCAGCTTCAACTGGAAGGCAAACAACAAGCCAGATATGGGCCTCGTCGCTGAAGAAGTCGCCGACGTTGAGCCACTGCTTGTCACGCGCAACGAAAAGGGCGAGGTCGAGGGCGTCAAATACGATCGAATTGGCGTTGTATTAATAAATGCCGTCAAAGAACAGCAAGCTCAGATCGACGAGCTGAGGACTCAGATCACTGCACAAACGACGATCGATCAAAAATTGAAGGAACAGGTCAGGAAACAACAGGCAGAGATCGATGCCCTGAAAGATTTGATCTGTTCACAAAACAAAGAAGCAAAAGTGTGCAAGAAGAACTAGATCGATGGCATTAAACACAGCTCGCAGCGAAGCGAATCACGGTCAAGATCCATAAGGCCGTCGGCGAACGAGCAAGTTTCCGGACCACGAATGTCGGAAGCTTCCGGCACTCCTGCGATTCAACCGACGGCTTTGCTGATCGCGACGACGTTCGTTCCCGTCGCGGTGCGGATCGCTTCGCGAAGGTCTTCGACGACGTCTTCGACGCTTTCGATGCCGACGGAGATGCGTATAAGATCACGCGGCGGAGCAAGCTCGGCTCGAAGGCCGGCGGGAATGCTCGCGTGCGACATATAGCACGGCAGGCTGATCGTGCTGTTGACCGAACCGAAACTTACGGCGATCGAGCAAAGCTTCGTAGATTCGACGATGCGGCGGGAAAATTCGGCATCGCCTGTCGTGAATGCGATAACGGAACCGCCGCCAGAAGCCTGCCGTTCGTGGACGAGACGTGCCTCATTGCTTGCGAACGCCGGATGATAGATCCTCGTTACCGCAGCTTCGGAAGAGAGGAAGTCGCCGACCGCGAGTGCGTTCGAGCATTGCTTTTCGACGCGAAGATCGAGCGTCTTTATGCCGCGCAGCAGCAGCCACGAATCGAACGGCGCAAGTGCTGTCCCTTCCGAGTTCTGCACGAATGCGATCTCCTTTGCGACACTCTCGTCTTTCACGACGACGACGCCCGCCGTCACATCGCTGTGGCCGGAGAGAAATTTCGTTCCGGAATGATAGACGATGTCGGCCCCGAGCGTGATCGGGTTTTGGAGGCACGGCGACAGCATCGTGTTATCGACGACAAGCACGACGCCGTTCGCGTGCGAAAGCTCTGCCAGGACAGCGATATCCGACACGCGCTGGAACGGATTTGTCGGCGTCTCGATCAGCAGCATTCTCGTGCGGTCCGAGAGCGCCGCACGAACATTATTCACATCGGTCGTATCAACATAACGAACGTTGATGCCGAGCCGCGGGAGGCGTTCGAGCAGGCGAATGCTGCCGCCGTAGAGGTTGTCGCCCGCGAGTATCTCATCGCCGGTCGTGAGAATTTTCAATATCGCGGAGAGTGCCGACATCCCGCTCGAAAATGCGAATGCGTGACGGGCGTGCTCGAGTTCAGCAAGCTTTTTCTCGAGTTCGCTGCGGGTCGGATTTCCAGATCGCGAATAGTCGTATTCGCCGAACTCGACGGCCGTCGGCTGGCGGAATGTCGCGGTCTGATAGATCGGCGTCGAAACGGCTCCGAATCTCTCTTCTTCTGTTAGGCTGACGCATCGTGTTGCGTTCTTCATATCGCTGCTCCTTGTACCCGACAGCTCACGTCCGGCTGTACGGCCAAAACGGGGCGGCTCCGTTCGATAGTTTCGTAATAGATGTCAAAGATGTCGCCAAGGACGGCCTCGGCTGTCGCATATCGCCCTGCACCGCGTCCGCGGACCACGTGGCGTATTCCTCCCTCGGTCTCGAACTCGAGCAGGTTTTCCGCACCGTGAACGTTTGCGAGCGGGTCCGACATGTCGAGCGAGACAGTGGAAACGGTCCCAATGACATCTTTGCCTCGAGAACGAAACTCCGCAACGACACGGTACGAACGGCCGGCATTCTTTGCCGCGAGTGCCTCTTCTTCGCTCTCCGCTTCGAGGCCTCGGCGTGCGATGTCATCGAAATCAATGTCAGAACCGAAGGCCGTCCGTGCAAGAAGCACGAGCTTTTGTGCGGCGTCCGAGCCGTCGATATCGAGCGTCGGATCGGCTTCGGCAAAACCGGCCGCCTGTGCCGCCTTGATCGAATCAGCGAAGCCTTCGCCGTCTTCGAGCCGGCCGCAGATGAAATTAGAAGTGCCGTTTATGATGCCGCGAATGGCAGTCGGGCGAGATGTCCTTGCCAGGCGGCGAGCGGTTTCGAGCGCCGGAACGACGCCGCCGACCGCGGCACTATAACGCAGCGACACATCCGCCGAATCAGCGAGTTTGTGCAGATCGGTGTCGTTCTCGGAGATGAGGGCCTTGTTCGCCGAGACAACGGCTTTCCCGCTTGCGAGTGCATGGCGGATGAATTTGTGCGCGGCGTCCTTGCCGCCGATGAGTTCGACGACGACGTCGCAATCGTCTTCTATCAATTCGATCGCATCGCTGCGGATCAAACCCGGCTCGATGCCGCGTTCTATCGCACGCTCCCGCCGCAAATTAACCACCCCGGTGATCTCGAACTTTTGCGGCATCGCACGCAGCCTTTCATACACGCCGAAGCCGACCACTCCGCAGCCAAGCAGAGCAACTTTTAGCGGACGGCGAAGATCTTCAGTAATATCGCTCGCGAACGTGTCTTCATATCCGCCGACGAAAGTCGCAACGCCCGAACCGAGCGATGCGATCTCGAAATCGAGCCCGGCTTTCGCGGCAAATTCGACGGCCTTCGGCTGGACGAGTTCGCCGCCGCGTTCGAGCGTCGTTTTGTAGCTAACGGTCGAGAATCTTCGCGGACGCGTGGTCGCGTCTGCAGGGTTCGATTCAAAAAGCCCATCGACGTCCTTTACAAGAACACAGCGGGCGGAAAGCTCGTTCGCAAGATAGAGAGCCGTTAGGTCGGTGCCGCCGCGACCAAGGAGCGTCGTATCGCCGTCGGCATTTACGCCGACAAAACCCGAAACGATAACGATCGAATCGTCTAGGGCTTGATCGACCGCCTGTATATTCGCACCTGTGATCTCACCATCGAGAGGATCACCTTCAGTGAGGATCGCGACCTGATGAGGAGCGAGTATCTTTGAGTGGATCCCAGAACGCTTCAAGGCCGAAGAAAGCAACGCGGCCGATACGGCCTCGCCGGTCGCGAGCAAGGTCGCGACGGCGTGGTCATTCCCGTCCGGGCCGTACTTTTCGGTGCGAGAGAGAAGCTCATCCGTCGTACCCTCAAATGCGGAAACAACTGCGAGCACGCGATAACCTTGCCGCCAATGTCGATAGATCTCGTGCACGGCAAGCGGCAGATCGGCCTCGTCGCGAAGGACGGAGCCTCCAAATTTCAATACGATCGTTCGTTTGTCGGACATTGCGGCTAGACTCCTTTAACAAATCTTTGTGAGAGTGCCCGATCGAGATCGGCGATGATATCTTCCGGATTTTCAAGACCGACCGAGAGTCGGACAAGCCCGTCGGTGATGCCTGCTTTCTCGCGTGCTTCGGGTGCGACCGAACCGTGGGTCATCGACGCCGGATGCGTGATCAAGGTTTCGGCCGAACCGAGATTTTCGGCGAGCGAGCAAAGCTTGACGTTGTTCATTAGAGCGATGCCGGAATCGATACCGCCGTGAAGTTCGAACGAAAGAAGCGCACCGCCGGCTGTCTGCTGCCTGCGTGCAAGCTCATATTGGGGAAAATCAGGAAGGCCCGGATAGTTCAGATTCTTTACACGCGGATGATCCTTTAGAAATGCCGCGACCGCGAGTGCGTTCTCCGATTGCTGCCACACACGCAGCGGCAGCGTCTTCGAACCCTGCAGCGTCAGCCACGCGTCGAACGGGGCCTGTATCGAACCGATCGTCTTTCGTGTGAACTTGAACGCTTCGTCCAGCTCCGCGTTCGAGGTCGCAAGAGCACCGCCGATCGTTGCATTATGGCCGTCAAAGAATTTCGTTGTCGATTCAAGAACGATGTCTGCACCAAGCTCGATGGGTCGCTGAAGTGCCGGAGAAAGGAGCGTATTATCGACGGCAAGCAATGCACCTGCGTCGTGTGCAAGTCGTGCAGCGAGTGCGATGTCGGTGAGCTTCAGGGTCGGATTCGCCGGCGTTTCGATAAAGACCAACGCCGCGGGCTTCTGCAGGCTTTCGGCTAGTTTTGCTTCGTCCGACGTATCGACAAAGTCCGCCTCAACACCGAATTTCGTGAGAATCTGTTCGAGCAGCCGAACCGTACCGCCGTAACACACATCCGAGACGACGACGCGGTCGCCTGCCTTTAGCAGCGTCAGGAAGAGCGCGTTAGTTGCGGCAAGCCCGGAAGAAAAACACGTCGCATGCTCAGCCTTTTCAAGCGTCGCAATGCGGTCCTCAAGGGCCTTGACCGTCGGGTTGCCCGCCCGGCTGTATGTGTAGCCTTTATCACTGCCGACGGCATTCTGGCGATAGGTAGTCGTTTGATATATCGGCGTCAGGATCGCGCCGGTCGTTGGATCGGGTTCAGTTCCCGAATGGAGCGCAGCGGTCTCGATCTGCGCGTCGTCTGGTACATACGAATTCAATGGCATTTGCAAAACTCCTCTATTTCGGTCGCGCGTGGCGCCGTGTTCAGCAGAAGAATTGCTCAGGCCTCAATGAAAATTGCGTATTTGTAAGGGCGGAAGGTCGAAACCCAAAATGAAAAAAAGGATCCGACACCCTCGAAGAGTGCCAGGATCCCTTTTTAAGATATCGCAGACAGCTCTTTAGCAGTTTTTATCGTGGAGCAAGTTGCCTTAAATCGCCACGCTTGATTTTTCAACAACACTCAGAAGCTCCGCTCCTAAGCGTTCATTCGACACTACAGGAGAATGCCCGACCTTGTCAAGCTCAATTCACGAAGAATGTGCGGACTCCTCGACAGATATGCCCCTTCGTCGCAGTTCGGCGAGGAATTTCGTTGGATCGACGGCTTTCTCTTGAGGCGTTGCCCCACGCGTAAGAACGTCGCCTTCGGCCATCATTTGGGCGATGATCGAAGCCGGAAAGGCGGTCGTGCGCATCATTGCCGATACGCCGTTCGCTTCGTCCTGACGATCAACGATGTCCATTCGAAACCGCTTTCCGCCGTCGCCGACTACATCGACGCGAACGAGCACGTAGTCCGGCCCATCGGCCGGAAGGTTTAATTCGAGCAGTTTTCCGAAGGCTCTGCGGGGAACAAAACTCCCGTCCGACGTTGCAACCTCCTCGCTCGAACAGAGGCCGAGGTCGATCATCGCTTTGAATTTCGCGCAGTGTCCGGTATATCGGATCGTCTTGTAATCAAGCTCTCGAAGCCTGTCCCGGAACGTCTCCGGCAGTGTCGATGTGCCGCCCGATGTTTGAAAAGCTTCGAGGGGCGGAAAACCGTCGAATGCAATTTCCTCGATCTCTGTCATCGATTCGACCTCGACGATCTTTCCGCCGCGTATGACGCGAGCGGGTTCGATGTATTCGTTGATCAGGCCCTCGACGCTAAAGACAAGCTGATAGTCGAGCGGCGGTTCGGGCTTCTGCGGAAGGCCGCCGACACGTATGTGTATCTCCTCGACCTCGTCGAACTGCGCAGCACCGTGCATAGCCAGGATCGATACCATCCCCGGAGCAAGGCCGCAGTCCGGGATGATGCTGATGCCCGCATCGCGAGCTTCGGCGTCGAGCCCAAGCTGTTGATCGACTATCGTATTGTTGCCGCCAAGATCGCAGAAGTTTGAGCCGGCGGCGATCGCGGCCTGCGAAAGCGGCACGTTATACCAGTAGTTCACACACGAAATAACAGCATCGTGCCCGCGCATCAACTCTATGGCCGCGGCCTCGTTCGCTGCTTCGAACGGAACTGCTGCAACCGGTTTTTCCGTAAAGCTCCCGGCGACAGTCTTCGCCTTTGCGAGATCCGCGTCGGCTATCGTAACGGCCGAAACATTGGGCGAATTCCGCACGAGATCAAAAACGGCACCATGCCCCATTCGGCCGGCACCGAGTACAAGTATCTTCATAATGTCTTCAGGTACTAACCTTTGATCGCAGTTTACCAATCGTCCGAATCTTCGGGCGTCTCGGCGGCGATAACCGCTCCTGCAGCCTCCCACACCTTTTTCTTCCAGACACGGACTCCGGCCTCAAGCTGAAGGGCGGCCTGCGGGTGAGCGGCATTCCGCTCAAGCCGAATGACAGATGCCGTGACAGAGACCTCGTCTCCGGGATTCTCCGTAACGGTGAGCTGCACCTTGCTCCCGACGCTCGGCAGCGAACGCGGCAAATAAACAAGGGTGCCCTCGGGCCCGACGTTCTCTGTCAGGCCGTCCTGGACGACTTCCTTGCCGCTCTCGTCGCGCCATTTCACGCGGATCGGGAACGAGATAATGTATCGAGAACCGTGGCGTTTATCCTGCATGATCTGCTCAAGGCCGGCCGCAAACGTGGGCTGCGAGGGAGCCGGTTTCGATGCAGAATATACTCGAAAACACCCTCGATTGTCCAGAATTATGCATATTTTTCGCCCTGCTAAGTGCTTTTATTCGCAAGAATTGAACAAAATTTGCCGTTTTTGGGCCTTTTCGAGCCTTGCCACCCCTATTTTGATGATGCTAGCCTTTTGAAATGTTCGCGCGCCGCGGTCGGTCGCGAAACAGGCGGAATTGGCCGCCGAAACCAACTTCGATACTGCTGTGCTTGCATCGCTTCGCATTTTGGAGGGATGTATGGCCGAGCTTGGTCGCTTATAGGTCTTGTTCAGGTTCGAAGTTTGATTTTGGAGTTTGAATAATGAGAAATCTCGTTCGAGGAGGCTCGCTTCTCTTGTTAACGAGTTTGTTCGTGGTCTTTATCTACGCGCAAACCCGGAAAGAGACGCCGTCATCCGCAGCGATAGATTCGCAGTCAGAAATACAAAATAATTTAACAGCAAGTAATACAAATAAGACTAAAGCAGTAAAGAAGGTTAGAACAAAAGATGCGGCCGGCAAGACAAAGCCCGCAGCAGACAATAGCGAACAGACGACCGAAACAAACGAAGAGGAAAAAGCAGCCAACTCAGGCGACCAGGGCAAGAGGCTTGTAAAGAAGACCGCCTCGGTCAAGGCCGTGGCAACCAGCCGCGGATCGTTCTCGGCTACCGCCTATTGCCTTTCGGGGCGAACTGCAATGGGACACAGCGTTCGCCGTGGACTTATTGCGGCCGACCCGCGAGTCCTGCCGCTTGGATCGACCGTTGTTATCGAAGCCGGCCCGTGGAGCGGAACCTACCTGGTTTCCGATACAGGCGGCGGCATCAAGGGTAAGGAGATCGATATTTGGGTGGCGAGCTGCTCGGAAGCTCGAAGGTTCGGACGACGAACTGTCCAGATCTCGGTTCTCAAGTAGATCTTTTCCGATACACAGCAAAAAGGGCCGCACATAGGATCAGATTCTGTGTGCGGCCCTTTTCTGTCCTTCTATCTAGTATCTCGGCAGGATCAGCTTGACCACATCGAGCTGTGCGAGAGCCTCGATCTTATCAACGGCGATCCGCGCCTGAACCTTGTCACCGGACACGGATACGACCTCGAGTCCTGCAGCCTTTAGCCTCTCCAACGTGCTTGCATCGGCCGGATCGACGAGCACGGTCACATCGGCACTCGATCCGCGGACATATAAGGCGTCGAGCTCGTTAGGCGTGCTGATGCCCTTTTTCCTCCGCTCCAGAAGATCCGCGAGCCAATTATGCAGCTTCATTGTAATGCTAAGAAGCCGCAGCTCTTCCGGCGTCGCGGGGATCATCTTGATGTCGCCGATCTTTGCGCTTACCGTGTTGTCCTTGTTGGCCGAATAGTAAAGCGTCGCGGTGATTCGAGACGGTTTATTCCTTGAGGCGACGGGAAGGAACTTTGTTGCAAGAGCCGCACGAACGGAGCTTTCGGAAAAGGCGGTGTCTCCGCCCGTACCGACGGGCAAGGCGCTGACGACACGTCCGTGAATATCGACCAAGATTGCAACCTTTGCCTCCGCGACCCCGACAGTTCCGTTCGGAGCTTTCGGCCGATCCGGAAGGATAAGTTTGCTAACGAGATCGGCGAGATCAACTTTCTTGTCCCTGTAAGTTGAAACCTCCTGCCCGTCAATGACCCATACGGTCTCGGATCCGCTTGCACCGTCGATCTGAAATCCGCCTGACAGACCTTCCGGTCTTACGCGCGGAGAGACCTTCAAGAGCGACGTAAATGACGTACCCTTCGGAAGGCTATTTATGAGCTTAGACGTCAGATTCGTTTGGAGCTTGCTTTCCGTGGGGTCGATGGTGACACCGTCCCCGCCGGTCACATACACATCAGTGACCCCACCGCCTGCTGCCCCTGTCGTCCCTTCCGGAGCGGCAACGGGTACGGCCACGGAAGTTGACGTGCCGGAAGGATTCGCCAGCCGATCTTCGATCGCGACGAACGACGTGAAGCTGGTCACTAAGCCGAATTTGAGTCCGAGATCGCGGATCTCGCTGTTGATCTCGTCTGCTTTCGACCCTTCGGCCTTCAGGGCGGTGTTGCTGAGTTCGTCGATCCGTGTTCTTGCCCACATTGCGGCAAGCGAGTCGTTCGCAGCATCGTTTTCCGGCAAATTCACCTTTATTTCACGCTCGTAAGGCTGGCCTCCGATCTTGCCGCGGAGTCTAATGGTTCCTGTTGCAGCAGAAGCGTACCTTCCGAAGACGATGACCGGTTTTGCCGCAAAAAGGTCGGTCAGCCGCGTCGGATAGACATCCGAAACAGGAAGGCCGTTCCAATCTATCGACAGATCGGTCAGTATGGGCGTCCTTACGCGTTCGTAGAAACGTCGTGCGGCGGCCGAGCCATCATCTTCGAGCGAAACGTATTCCGCCTCGCCTTTGCCTTCGCTGGCCATCCGATCAAGAAGAGAGCGGTTGACAGAACTTCCTATTCCGAACGTAAAGACGCGGGCCCTCGGATGACGCTGGATCTCAGCGACGATCTCGTCGTCGTTGCCGATCTCACCATCGGTCATAAAGCACACGATACGCAAATGATCCTGAGCGTCCGAAGGGTCTAGCGATGCCTTTACCGCTTTCATCATTTCCGTACCGCCGGAACCCGACCGCCCGGCCAGGAACTTCTGGGCGGCGTCGAGATTTGCACGCGTTGCGGGAACCGGCTCCTTGAACAGGATCGCCGTATCGCCGGCGAATGTGATGAGATTGAATGTGTCCTCCGGGTAAAGGCCTTCGAGCGAAAGTGCTATCGCTTCCTTGGCCTTTTCGATCGGAAACCCGTTCATCGACCCCGATGTATCGAGCACGAAAACGATCTCCTTCGGGGTCCGATCTTCTGAGCCGAGCCTATCCGGCGGCTGGAGTATCAGACTGAAAAAGCCTCCTTTCTCGGTTCGATTGGCAAGAACCGCGTCCTCGATGCGCTTTCCTGTCACATCGTACCGCAAGACAAAGTCCTTGTTAGGTATCACAGCCTGATCGCGAAGCGAGACGCTTGCTTTCGTGGGAGAAAAGTTCGTTTGGGCTATATCGTGAGAGGTCGAACGGATCGCTTCGATCGGAACGCCGGAGTCTATATTCACGTTGATCGATATATCGTGTCCGGGACGCGATACGGCCGGAGGCGTGATCTTTGCGGCGTCCGCGACGCCAACAGGATTGTATCGGGGGCCGATCGTCATCGGAAAGACGAACTGATATTCGCCGTCCTCGTAGGCAAGGGTCTCGACGTACGAGATCTCAACGACGACCGTCTCACCCGGCAGAATGTTCGCAACGGACTGCGTAAATATGTTCGCACGTTCCTGATCGAGCAACGCGGCGCGTTTGCCCTCGTTGCGGGCGGCATCGTACGCGGCTCGTGCTTCTTCGCGTTTCATTATTTTCCCGCGGATCACTCGGTCGCCAATGGTCATCGTCATTCTATCTACCGCCCCTCGTGCCGCGAGCGGAAAGACATAGACGGCCTCTATAGGCTCCGAATACGTGTTCAGGAACTCCTGCCGTACATTGACGCGGGCGATGAACCCGCTAATGTCGGCGGAAACGGACGTACCCTTCAGAGGACAAAGACCGAGATCTTCCCCGGTTCTGCCCGTTGCGTAGAGACTTCCCTGAGTCGGGTTTTGAGCGAGTGCGGCGACGCTAAGGCACACGAAGAGCCCGAGCAGTAATACAAACTTCTGCATAATCATCCTTCCTAAAACTGATCTTGCTCGTACGGGAGAGTCGAGGCTTTTACCTCTTAGAGTCGGCAGAAGGCAAAAAGGTTACCTCGGCCGCAAAAAAAATCTTTGGAGAGAAATAGTTGATGCACCTTCTAGGTGCAGATGAAAGATCAGGCTTTCGGTTCTAGATCTTGTCTTCGAATGTAACAGCAAGGACACTTGCCATCTTTGGCCGATGGAGAAATATCGTGAGTGCGGCAAGCAGCAGGAAGATGACGAAATACTGAAAGTCGAACACGAACGCAGCGACAAGGCCAAGCAGAGAGACGCCCTCAGCCATCGCCATCCCCGTGATGTGCGCGGACAAGAGCTTCTCGATGTTCTTGCTTCCGATCGCCTTCGCGGTCAGCTGCTTTCGTACGACGAATGATGCGGCGATCAAGGACAGAGCGATCACACCTAGAATGAGAATAGGCAGCGGTTCGGCACCAAGGACCGGCTTTGAAATATCCACGTACAGAAGTGCAGGCTTCGAGGTGTAGCCGACGACAAGAAAGAGAAACTGTGAAAGCAGCATTGCTCCCCAGATGACGAACATCGTCCGGTAGAGTTCATCGGATTTTGTTTTGTTCTTCATAACTGCAAGACTAGTCGGCGGCGTCCAGTTCCTCCTCAAGCCGCTGACGTTCGTAAAGATCGGCGTATTCGCCGTCGAGTGCGAGAAGTTCCTCGTGCGTACCTCGTTCGATGATGCGTCCGTGGTCGAGCACACAAATCAGGTCTGCGTCCTTTATCGTTGAGATCCGATGCGAAACGATCAGCGTAGTGCGGCCTTCGCGAACATTGCGCAAATTGCTCAATATCTTGTCCTCGGTCTGTGTATCGACCGCAGAGAGCGAATCGTCAAGGATCAAGATGCGCGGCTCCCGCATTACTGCACGTGCGATCGCGGTCCGCTGTTTTTGGCCTCCGGAGAGAGTAATGCCGCGTTCGCCGACGAGTTGTTCAAAGCCGTTCGGAAAATCCGCGATATCTTCGGTCAATGCCGCAATGTCTGCTGCGTGTTCGACGGTCATTGAGCCGTTAAGATTCGCATCCCCGCTTCGCTTTATCTCGTTGACGCCGAACGCGATATTCTCTGCGAGCGTGTCCGAGAAAAGGAATGTTTCCTGCGGCACGAACCCGATCGCCTCCCGAAGCTGTTTGAGCGGGTAATCGCGAACTGAACGGCCGTCTATCAATACGGTCCCTTCCGGAGCATCAAGCAGCCGCGGAACAAGACTTACGAGCGTGGATTTGCCGCTGCCGGTCTTCCCTACAAAAGCGTATGTCTCACCCTTCGGGATCGTAATATCGATATCCGAAAGGACAGGCTTTCCGTTATATGCGAACGTCAGGCCGCGAAACTCGATGCCGCCTTCGATCGCCGGCTGCTCACTGGTTTCCGGAAGATCCTTGATCGCCGGTTCGGCTTCGAGCACTGTGTTGAAGCGCTTCAGCGACGCCGTGCCCCGCTGCCATAGGTTGACCACGTAACCGAGCGCGATCAGATACCAGATCATCCGCTGCAGATAAAGGATGAATGCCGTAAAATCGCCTGCTGTGATCTCGCCTCGGGCGGCCATCGGTACGCCGACGGCAACGATGATGACGAACCCCAGACCGATAAAGAACGAAAGCAGCGGACGCATTCCGGCAGCGAACTTCACGAGCCGCAGGTTCTGCTCGGCGTATTCGAAATTGAGCACCTGAAAGCGGTCGATCTCCGCCTTTTCCTGTGCGTATGCACGCACGACCCGCACACCGGTAAGGTTCTCCTGCGCACGTGCGGTAATATCGGCGAAAAATTCCTGGATCTTCTCGAACCGCTTGTGTATCTGCCCGCCGAGATACTTGACCGTGATCGACACGAGCGGCAGCGGGATCAGCATTATCAGCGTGAGTTTGACCGAAATATGCAGCATTATCGGCAGCGATATGGCGAGGGCAAATATCGCCTGAAACGTGTAGAGGATCATCGGCCCGAGTATCTGCCGAATAGCCGCAAGATCGTTCGTAGCGCGCGCCATCAGGTCGCCGACGCGATTCTCCTGAAAATATTCGAGCGGCTGATCGACCAGGGCAGCATAAAAATCTTCCCGCATATCGAACTCGATGTGCCGCGATGTGTTGATAAGCAGTCTTCGCTGCAGGAAGAGAAAGATACCGCTGGCTCCGTTGATGCCGAGAATAATGAGCGGATAAAAAATGACCTTGTTCCACGTGATGCCGCCCGTAAGATCGTCAACTGCTTGGCCAACGAGATACGGGATCAAGAGCCCGAACGACATCGACACAAGAATACAGCCGACGCCGATGAGGATCGTGCCGCGATAAGGCCTTACATAGCGCCAAAATTTCTTGAGCGGTGTCATTCGTAGATCAGATGATCGTATAGGTCGACAGTCCGGTCGCGATGAGTTTGCCATTCTCCTGCGAAAAGACGTCTGCGGATACGCTGAATATTCGTCGGCCGGCACGCACGATCTTTGCCGTACACGTAAGCGGGCCTTCGATGTGCGGCCTTAGATAGTGAACAGTAAGATCGATGGTCGCAGTTGCCGCCTCAGGTGCGACCCGCGTCCGAACTGCGAACGCCATCGCCGTGTCGATCAAAGTCGCGGTCACTCCGCCGTGCAAAATGCCGCTCGGCTGCCGGAGGTCGTCCCGCATAACGAGCTCGAACGTTGCCTCGTCCAGCTTCATATCGATGAGCTTCATCCCAATCAATTTTGCGAAGGGTAGCTCTGAAAGGAGCGTTCGTGCCCGTTCGAACAGGTCCTCGATCGGCATCGGTGCCTCATTGTCCATAAAAACGAAAAAATTATGCCGCCCGAAAAAAGCGGCGGGTTTGACAAACAAACTCTAGTATTTGAAGTTTAACATATCACTCACGATGGAGAGCGACAGCCAAATTTTGCAACAACTTCAGCGGCGCTTTGTGTTGGGAGCCTGTGCTCTTCTGCCTATTTCGCCGTTCTTATACGTCCAGGGACAGATCACTCGCTGGAAGATCGGCGTGCTCCCCGGTGCGGCCGGAGAGACCTCGGGCAGGACCGGCGGCCAAGATGAAGAGGCCGTCCGCCTGCTTGTGCTTGGCGAATCGACAGTTGCCGGCCTCGGTGCCCGGGACCACGAACACGCTCTCGCCGGACGATTTGCCCATTATCTCGGTCAAGCCATCGGACGGCCCGTCGAATGGCTGGTAATCGGAAAGAACGGTGTCACGGCACGACGAACGATCGAGGATCTGATGCCGCTTCTGCCTGAACAAAAATTCGATTTCGTGCTCCTCGGTATCGGCGGCAACGACGTTCTTAAACTCTCGAGCCCGCGGAAATGGCGCCGCGATATGCTCGAGCTCCTTTCGCTCCTCCGCAACCGGAACGATGCATCCGATATATTTATCACGAACTGTCCGATGATCGTCGAATCTCCGGCATTGCCTGAGCCGATCAAGACGCTCCTTTGGCAGCTATCGCAAATGCACGACCGGAACATTCGGGAATTCAGCCGCGGCCTTGAACGGATCACATACTATCCGCAGCCCAAAACAATAGATTCGGAGAATTTTTTCGCCGACGGAATTCACCCGTCCGAAGAAGGTTATGACCGTTGGGCACGGGCGATGATCGAATATTTTTCAGCGGACCATAAGCTTTGGAAATAGACCGCCTCAAAACAAAGCTCGCGATCTTTAGCGAATGGCTGCTCGTTAGCCGTCGCGGCAAGGGCTTTCCCATCGCGAGCGGCGAGATCGAGCTGGAGATTGACGAAAAGGCCGTCTTTATCAGCTTTTTTGACGATACCGGCAAGCATCGTTGGCGACTGAATGGAGTTGAGTTTGATGGTGAAGAGATAGCCCTCGACGTTGCCGGGCCGTTCGGACGAGAACAGCAGACCTTGAAGCTCGTGCCAAGAACACCGGCGTCTCAGCTTGCCGCCGAGATCGAGGCGGCTCGGCTTGCCGCTGCCCAAGCCGCAGCGGAATTGGCTGTTCGAAGTTTTCCGAATACAAAGATCTCGCGCGTCTCCCTTGGCGAGAAAGGCGGACGCCTAGCACACATCTTTCTTGCGACGCCGACGAAGACAGAGATCGCGGCGATCGCAGACGTTACCAATACCGTTACGCACTCGGACCTTCTGGCGAGCTCGATCCTCTGGAGTGAAAAGCTCGGCCGACGCAAGAAACCCATCCACGACCTGCTGATAATGTGCGAGAAGCGTCGTTTGACGCCGCTCCGTCGTCTTCACGCGATGCTGAACGATCATTGGAGGTCGCGCCTTTCGATCGCGAGCATTGACCGCCGCGAAGAGATCCCGGTCCTGAAGTTTCACGACGGATTTAGGATGAGCGAGCTTTGGCGCGAAAAGCCGAAGCTCTTTGTGCTGCCTCAGACTCAGATCCACTCTAGAACGGCAAATGCGATCCGCGCTCTCGCTCCCGACAAGATCGATGCACTTCACGTTGCAAAAGGAGACACTCTACGCTTCCTTGGGATGCCTTTCGCCCGCGTCCGAACGCTCCAACGAACGGAGGCCGCATGGTTCGGCACCGGACGCTCGGAGAAACATCCGTTGACCGACGCGAGCTGGGACAAGATGGAGAAGCTTGTCCGCAGCCTCGACGCATTTCGCAGCCACGAAACAGCAAATAAACATCATGCGTTTTACCGCAGCGACACCGAATCCTGGCTCGAATCGATCCTCCGCCGCGACATCACAAAGCTCGATAAGAACTTGCGGCTCTCGCCTCTCTATCACCAATTCCGCTCCGGCCGCAGCGAGAAGATCGATCTTCTTGCGATCCGCAACGACGGACGTCTCGTGGTCATCGAGCTAAAGGCGAAACCGGATCGCAATATGATCTTTCAGGCCTTAGAATACTGGCGGAACGTGGAGATCAGACGCCGGAGCGGTGCCCTTGCGGAAGCAAAATTATTCGGCGAGCAGAAGATCGCTGACCGACCCGCGATCATCTACCTTGCGGCTCCGGCGTGGAGTTTTCATCAGGAATTCGAGTTCTTCGCGCGAACGGTCTCGCCCGATATCGAGATATGGCGTTTCGAACTTCACGAGGAATGGCGGCGTGAGATCAAGGTCGTCTCGCGGATCTGCTATTCGCCCTTGGGCGAAAATCTGTAGCCGACCCCGCGAACCGTTTGTAGAAGCTGTGGTTTGTCGCCCGTGTCACCGATGATCCGTCGAAGCCGTACTACAAAATTATCGATGGCCCGCGTGTCCGTATCCTCGGCGAGATCCCAAACCTTTGTAAGTATCTCGGTACGCGACACCGCTCGTTCCGGGTGGTCGTTAAAATATCGCAGAAGCTTTGCTTCAAGTATTGTGATGGCCGTTGTTTCACCCTCGAACTCGACCTTCAGCTCGCCGAGATCGACCATTCTGCCATTGACCGAAATAACGCCGGAACTTTCGGCTTTCTTTTCGACAAGCCAATCGCGCCGACGGATCAGGCCATTGATCCGCGCAAAAAAGATATTTAGGTCAAAGGGTTTTGGAAGGTAGTCATCCGCACCGGCCTCAAAACCTTTCAGGACGTCCTCAGCCTGGCCGAGCGCGGTCAACATAAGGATCGGTGTATAATCTTTCTTCTCGCGAAGGCGTTTTGCGACCTCGAAACCATCGATTCCCGGCAGCATCACATCAAGTACCGCCGCATCAAAATCACCGGCGTTGAATTCTGCGATCGCCTGCTCGCCATCTGCGGCGCAAACTACGTCATAGCCCTCCGCTTCGAGGTTAAATCTCAGGCCGGTGGCAATATGCTCTTCGTCTTCGACGATCAGGATACGTGCTCTCATGATCTTGGCAGCCTCACACGAAATGTCGATCCGCGTCCTTCACCGCGACTCTCCGCGGCCGCACGGCCGCCGTGCTTTTCGATGATCGCACGAACTATCGACAATCCCAGGCCTGTGCCCTTCACCGCCGGAGCTGAACGCGTATTCGACGACCGATAGAACCGCTTGAAGACGCGCTTCAGATCCGCACGCGCGATACCGATGCCGCTATCCTTGATGAAAACTTCGGCATATTTTGTCGAACTTGCGGTCAGGCGAATACTGATACGAACTTCATCCGGCGAATATTTGACCGCGTTATCGAAGAGGTTCAAGAACGCTGTTTGGAGTTCGCGGGCATCGCCCACAATAAAGATATGTTCTTTCGGCAGCGACAAGCGTACGGCCGCTTCATCCAGATGGTGCCGCGACCTGAGAATGCCCGTGGCCTCAGCGAGCACCTCGCCGAGATCGAGTTCATCAAGATCGAGCCGTCGTCCTTTTTCACGCGTCCGGCTTGCCTGCAGAACCTGCTGCACGGTCAACAAGAGCCGATCGTTGTCCGCGCTCATTATCTCGTAGAATTCCCGCCGCCTTTCCGGCTCAATATCTCGAGAGAGGAGCGTGTCGAGATAGAGTTTGATCGATGCAATCGGCGTTTTAAGCTCGTGCGTTACGGCGTTCAAGAAGGCGTCGTGCTGTTCGTTGCGTCGGATCTCGCGAAGCAGAAAGATCGTGTTCAGCGTCAAACCCGTGATGATCAGGGCAAAAAAGATGATGCCGAAGATCAGCAACGCGACCTCGCGTACGTTCAAAAGGATCCAGCCGACATTCAACGCGACGGTGATAACGAGCAGGCAGATGCCAAGGATCAAGAAGAATATGGTCGTCCGCCGTCGCCGCATTGCTAAATGTTAGTAGAAAACCACGCGGTTCCAAAGAGAAATGCCGCGGAGTCGGTGCTGCCGCGGCATTTTTGATGTTCGATCGCGGACCGCTGGTTATGCGGCCTTCTTCATCGCATCCTTAGCGGCCTCAGCCTTAATGTCGTAACCATAAAGGTCTTTCACAAGCCCGACCTTTTCAAGGGCCTTCAGCTGTATCCAATTCACATCAACTTCGGCAGCGGTCATACCGTGCCGTGCGGAACGCGGGATCGCGTGATGGTTATTATGCCAGCCTTCTCCGAATGTGATCGCAGCGATAAGAGCGTTGTTTCGCGAAGTATCACGCGTATCGAACCTTCGGCTGCCCCAAAGGTGTGTTGCGGAATTCACGAGCCAGGTCGAATGCCATCCGATGACCGTGCGTAAGAAGATGCCCGCCAAAACCATCGACCACCCGCCGATCGCAAAAAGGACGCCGCCGACAAGGATCGCTGTCACGTAATAGTACTTATCGATAAAGACGAGGAACGGATCACGAAGCAGATCGGGCGAATATCGTTCGCGAACACTCTGCGGCTGAACCTGAGCTGTGCCGCGGAAGATCCAGCCCATATGCGCCCAAAAAACGCCATTGAAAGGGCTGTGCGGATCGCGGTCGGTCTCCGTGAACGCGTGATGCAGGCGGTGCGTCGTAACCCATGAGATCGGGCCCGACTGCAGGGCAAGAGTACCGCAGACCGCCAAGAAGTGCTCAAGCCAACGCGGCGACTTGAATCCGCGGTGGGTGTAAAGGCGATGGTAGCCAAGGCCGATGCCCCAACTGCCCGCTATCCACCACGTTGCAAGCAATGCGACAAGATTCGCCCACGAGAAGGTAAAGATCGCCCAGATCGCAAAGATATGAAAAAGAGCTACAAAGAACATCGTGTTCCAATGCCATTTCTTGCGATCGACCGGTTCGAAATCAATAATATTTTCCACGTTTATCAGATCTAGTCCTGTGTGTATATAATGCTGGCCTAAATAGTCCAAGGCTTTTTCGACCTTTTCAAGCGTAACACCTTGAAGGGCAATAGTTTGTAAGAGTTTTGTAAGCCTTCCGGCGATGGCTGCCGATGCCGCTCGAAAGAGTCAATTCTGGCATTTACCCGCGACAAAATGTATCCTTTTTGTTCGACGCTCTAAGGACGGTCATTAACGCCCGCACCTTGCGTGTTTCTTAAACTAAACTCATTTTGAGAGGATCGTTGCCGTGTCAGAAGGAACCGTTGCAGACCGTGTAATAAAAGTTTTTGCGGACTTTAAGAAAGTGCCTCGTGAAGAGATCACGATGGATACTACCTTCGAGGAGCTAGGTCTTGATTCGCTCGACGGATTGAACCTCATCTTTGAGCTTGAAGAGGAATTTGACCTTGTCGTCCCTGACAATAAGGTTCAGGAAATGAAGAGCGTTCGGCAGGCCGTCGAGGGCATCGAAACGCTGCTTGATATGAAGGCAAAGGGCATCGATCCCGTAGCCGCCGCCGCGGAAGAATTTGCCGCCCAGCAGGCAAAACTAAAAGAAGATAAGGACGCGGCCTCCTAAAATAGATGCGTAGAGTCGTTGTAACCGGAATGGGTGTCATCTCGCCCATTGGAAATGATGTAGATAGTTTTTGGAGCTCGCTTCAAGAAGGCCGTTCCGGCATCGGCCCGATCGAGAAGGTCGATGTTTCGCACCTTCGCTTCAAGAACGCGGCCGAAGTCCGCAATTTCGATCCGGCCGCCCTTTTCGATGAAAAGCTGCTTTTCTGGCTCGACCCTTTCGCTCAGTATGGCGTGGCTGCTGCAAGGCAGGCCCTTATCGACAGCGGCCTCGAACTTACCGATGCGGTCAAAGACCGCACGGGCGTGATCACCGGCTCGTGTCTCGGCGGCAAAATAACTGAGGATGAGCTCTACAAGAAACTTTATGCCGAAGGAATTCGGCGGCAGCCGCCCGTTGCTATCCCAAAGGCGATGAGCAACGCGGTCGCAAGCCAGGTTTCGATGGAGTTCGGCCTGACGGGCGCGACCTTTACGACATCGACCGCATGCGCATCTGCGAATCACGCGATGGGGCAGGCGTTCTGGCTCATTCGCCAGGGCACGCTCGACGCCGCATTCACGGGTGCAAGCGAAGCTCCGATCTGCACCGGCAGCCTGCACGCCTGGGAGACGATGCGTGTCGTTTCGGCCGATACTTGTCGGCCATTCTCAAAGGACCGCAGCGGAATGATACTCGGTGAAGGCGGTGCGATGTTCGTCTTTGAGGAATTGGAGGCGGCAAAAGCTCGCGGAGCGAAGATCTACGCAGAGGTAGTTGGTTTCGGGATGTCTGCCGATGCTCACCATTTGACGATGCCCGCATCGGCCGGAGCTTCAAAGGCGATGCGGCTCGCGCTGGAAGATGCGAACCTTGCACGGGAACAGATCGGCTATATCAACGCCCACGGCACGGCAACGCAGGCAAATGATTCGAATGAATGTCGTGCTATCCGCGATACGTTCGGCCCGCACGCAGACAAGCTTGCCATCAGCTCTACAAAATCAATGACCGGTCACTCGCTCGGCGCCGCCGGTGCGATCGAGGCGGCGGCAACGATCCTAGCGATCAAGAACGAAGTTCTGCCGCCGACCGCAAATTACAATATTCCCGATCCCGAATGCGACCTCGATGTCATCCCGAACGAGTCGCGGCCGCGGGCTGTCGATGCAGCACTCTCGAACTCCTTTGCTTTCGGCGGCCTCAATGCCGTACTCGCTTTTCGCAGATTTGACGGCTAGGAGACTAAACTCTATTCGCAGATGGCGAAAAAGGCGACCTTTCAGATTTGGGCCGAATATGTGCCCGTGCGGGCGATCTTGGGGATCCTTTCGATCCTCCCGCGAAAGCTCGCTGTCAGAACGGGCATCGCTCTCGCAAAAGCGTTCTATTCGCTGACCGGCGGGCGCAAAGAGATCGCGCTGAAGAACCTCGCGATCGCCTTTCCGGAGAAGGACGAAGGCCAATGGCTCGCTCTTCTAAAAGCATCATTCGCAAACCTTGGCCGGGTTCTCGGCGACTTCAGCCAGTTCAATAAGATGACCAGCGAACAGCTCGAGGCTCTTGTAGAGTTCGAGTTTGAGCGGCCTGAATTCGTCAACTCACCCGAACGGGCGCATATAGACGAGCAGCGTTCTAAAGGCCGCGGAATGATCCTTGTCGGGCCGCATTTAGGGAATTGGGAGATCGGCGTCTTCGCCTATTCGGCCGCGCGCGAACCGCTCACTTATCTTGCGCGTCCGCTCGATAATCCAAAGATCGAGGAGTTTGTCGCCCGTCTGCGGTCGCGTTTTGGAAATCGGTCTATAAACAAAACGAATTCGGTCTCCGCTGCCTTCGAGATACTCCGCTCCGGCGGTATCCTCGGCGCATTGCCGGACGTGAATATGCACCCGAAGGACGGCATTTTCGTACCGTTCTTTGGCGTCGAAGCATGTACGACATGCGGCCTTGCGATGCTCGCGATGCGGACGAATGCAATGATAATGCCTATGTGCTGCGTCTGGAATGATGAGAAAAGTAAATATGTTGTCCGTTACGGTTCGGTGATCGAACCCGCGGCGACGGCGATCACGGACCGAAACGCCGAAATTTACCGTCTGACCGCCGAAATGACCGCCGAAATGGAAAGGTTTATCCGGCTTGCTCCCGATCAATGGATCTGGACGCACAAGCGCTGGAAGACGCGTCCGGCCGGAGAATCGCCGATCTATTGACCTTCCGACCGCATCAGCTCGCTTTGATGCCCCGCGAAGTCGAGTGTTAGACTATTAGGTTTCATAGAGGCAACGGAGATAAACCGTTGTGTTTGCTAATATGTCTGACGCTTTTGTAACTGGGAATGATTTTGAGCTTGGTATTGCCGGGTTCGCCTTTGCCGACCTTTTTAACGCCTACAAGCTCAAGGAACTCGCCGAGATTTTCTACGCGGACGTTGTCGAAAAGGAACCTGTGATCGGCGAAGCTCTGCAGAAGTACATCGCAGCACGCGGGCAAGGTTTCGAACGAAAGGTCGAGTCAAAGATCCTCACCGATGCAGCCCCGTTCCTCTCAGAATTCATAGCTCGCCTATTCAAGATCGGGCCTGACCGCGAAGACCTCGCACACGACATCACGGTTCAAAATCCGGTTTGGCGCTACAAGTTCTTCGTCCAGCGTCGCGCCGTAAAGAAGTTCAAACCGGAACAGCTCGCCGAACTCAACGAGGCCGAATTGTGGCGTGCAGTTACCGAATTGCGAAACACGGCGTTCGACGAAACCCTAATACATGACGAGGAGCTTTCAATTTCTGAGATAACGTGCCGTCTGCTTGACGCAGAAGAGTTTTTGAAAAAGGAGCACGAGGAGACGCCTTCGTCGATCAGCGACACGATCGCACACGTCAAAATGGCGTACGAAGCTCACAAAGATTCGGCTTTCGGAAAGGCGTACGCAAGCTTCGTTATCGGAGAGGATGCGGCCGGCGACCTGCTTGCGGTAAAGGCCGCTCTTTCGCTTATTGAAGCGTGGACGGCAGCAGCATTCGCCGGCAAGAGCCGAAAATGGTACAGCTTCAAGGTCCCGCATGCCCTCAATTATCAAAACCTTGTGCATCTGATCCATCCGATGCCGAACTTCCAGAACGTGATCCAAGGCTCGGAGGATGAGCTGCGTCGTCGCGACGGATTTAAGCTGACCGACGATCGCGGCACGATGCGAGATGCATTGTTCGAGATCGATTATTGCCTTATCTGCCACGAACGGGGCAAAGACAGCTGCTCGACCGGACTTCACGAAGCAGATGGGTCGCTCAAACGCAATCCGCTCGGCATCTCGACCGAAGGATGTCCGCTCGATGAACGCATCTCCGAGATGCACCTGGTCAAGAAGCAGGGAGATTCGATCGGTGCCCTCGCTCTTGTAGCGATCGACAACCCGATGTGCGCAGGCACGGGCCATCGTATCTGCAATGATTGTATGAAGGGCTGCATTTTCCAGAAGCAGGATCCCGTGAACATTCCGCTTGCGGAGACATCGGTGCTGACGGACGTACTAAAACTTCCCTACGGATTCGAGATCTACAATCTTCTCACGCGTTGGAATCCGCTCAACGCACGCAGGCCGTACCAGCTTCCATACTCCGGCAAGAACGTACTCGTCGTCGGCCTCGGGCCCGCGGGCTATACGCTTGCGCATTATCTCTTGAACGAAGGCTTCGGCGTCGTCGGCATTGATGGACTGAAGATCGAGCCGCTCCCCGATGTTTGGACGGGCAAGCTCGGCCGCGAATGCCCAAAGCCGATCCAGGACATCGAAGAGATAACGCAGCCGCTCGACGAGCGGATCCTGTCGGGGTTCGGCGGAGTGTCGGAATACGGCATCACCGTCCGTTGGGACAAGAATTTCTTGACGATAGTTCAGCTGATGCTTTCGCGGCGAAAACGTTTTCGTGCCTACGGCGGCATTCGGTTTGGCGGAACCGTAACCATTGAAGACGCTTGGAATTACGGGTTCGACCACATAGCGATCGCGACCGGTGCCGGCCGCCCGACGATCGTCCCGATGAAGAACAATCTGATCCGCGGCATCCGCCAGGCCTCGGACTTCTTGATGGCATTGCAGCTAACAGGAGCCTTCAAGAAAGATACGCTCTCGAATCTGCAGGTAAGGATGCCTGCGGTCGTCATCGGCGGCGGTTTGACCGGGATCGATACCGCGACCGAGCTTTTCGCATACTATCCGATCCAGTGCGAGAAGATGCTCGACCGCTATGAAGAGGTCGCAGCAGAGTTCGGCGAAGAGGCGGCTCTCGCGATCTTCGACGGCGAGGAACGCGGCACACTTCAGGAATTTCTGGATCACGGACGTGAGATCCGCGCAGAACGCATGCGTGCAAAAGAGGCAGGTGAGGAGCCGAATTTTGTACCGCTAGTCAGATCTTGGGGCGGCGTCTCGCTTGTTTATCGCAAACGCCTTCAGGATTCGCCCGCTTATCGGCTCAATCATGAAGAGGTTCAAAAGGCGCTCGAAGAAGGCATCGAGTTCGTCGAATGCATGAATCCGACCGAGGCCGTTCCCGACGAATTCAATGCTGTGAAAGCGATCAAATTCGAGCGGCTCGAACACGACGAAGAGACCGGCAAATTCAAACCGACTGGTGATATTCACGAGTTTCCCGCTCGCACCGTTTGCGTCGCCGCCGGCACCTCGCCGAACGTGATCTACGAGAAGGAGAAGCCGGGAACTTTCCAGATGGACGAGTGGCGGCAGTTCTTTAAGCCGTTCAACGCGATCGAGAACGACAAAGGCAAGTTTGAACTTGTAGAGGCACCGAAAGGCAAGACGGGCTTTTTCACTTCCTACGATCACGACGGCAAGTTCATCAGCTACTACGGTGATAACCATCCGAAATATGCCGGGAACGTCGTCCGCGCAATGGCATCCGCAAAGCACGGGTACGAACACGTTGCGCGTCTTTTCCAGAATGAGATCGCGAGCCGCGGCGAGATGCCGCAAGCGGAACGCGATGCCATTTTCGACCGCCTGGAAGCAACGCTTGATGAACAGCTCCGAGCTTTTGTCGTGAAGGTAGAACGGCTCACGCCGACGATCGTCGAGATCATCGTTAAGGCTCCGGTGCAGGCGCGAAAATTCGAGCCGGGCCAGTTCTATCGGCTGCAGAATTTCGAGACGACGGCGCCGATCGTTGACGGCTCGAAATTCATGATGGAAGGCCTCGCGTTGACCGGTGCGTGGGTCGATGTCGGCAAAGGACTGCTCTCGATGATCGTACTCGAAATGGGCACCTCTTCGCGGCTTTGCTCGCTTCTTAAAGAGGGCGAGGAGGTCCTCGTAATGGGGCCGACCGGAACGCCGACCGAGATCCCGACCGGCGAGAATGTGCTTCTCGCAGGCGGCGGACTCGGCAACGCCGTGCTGTTCTCGATCGCGAAGGCAATCCGCGATAACGGCAACAAGGTGATCTACTTTGCCGGCTACAAGAACGGCAGCGACCTCTTCAAACGCGAAGAGATCGAGGCATCGACCGATCAGATCATCTGGGCGACAGATTTTGGCGATGCGATAGTTCCGGCTCGTCCCCAAGACGCTCATTTCCGCGGGAATATTGTGCAGGCGATGATCGCCTACGGCGAAGGCAAATTGGGCGGAAGATCCGTCGAACTAAGCGGCGTTGACCGCATCATCGCGATCGGTTCAGACCGCATGATGAACGGCGTACGCGAAGCTCGCCATACAACGCTCAAATCGTATCTGAAGGCTGACCACGTCGCGATCGGCTCGATCAACTCGCCGATGCAGTGCATGATGAAGGAGGTCTGTGCTCAATGTCTGCAGCGACACGTCAATCCGCACACGGGCGAAGAATTCTTTGTCTTCTCATGCTTTAACCAAGATCAGGCACTCGATTTTGTTGATTTCAAGAACTTGAATGAACGCCTAAAGGCCAACAGCATTCAGGAAAAACTGACAAACCTCTGGCTCGATAGGGCGTTCAGCAAGGATGAGTTCAAGGTCGCCTACCAGCTGACGAACTGAGCATCCATAGGCATCAAGGCATCAAGAATTTGATGCCTTGATGTTGACCCCATTTTATCCTTTCAGCTATAATTGAGTTGCTATGAGAACGACACTCACGATTGATGACGATAATGCTTTCGGCCTGAAAAAGATCCAAAAGGAGTTCCCCGAGCGATCATTCAAGGAAGTCCTGAACGACGTCATCCGAAATGGCCTTAAGGCGAACACCAGAAGGCAGAAAAAGCAGGAACGCTTCGTGGTGAAGCCTTTCAATCTCGGTCTTAGAGAAGGCCTTAGCTACGATAACATCGAAGAATTGCTCGATATAGTTGAGGGTCCATTTCGTCGATGATCTTTCCTGACGTAAACATACTTCTTTACTCTTACGATCAAGGCAGCAAGTTCCACGCCGAGGCAAAAAAGTGGCTTGAGGACAATCTTTCTGATAACGAGGTCTTCTTTTCGTGGCACACGATCACAGGCTTTCTCCGCATCGTAACGCATCCGAGTATCCTAAAGGATCCCGCCCCTTTGTCCGAAGCAGTTCAAAGAGTCAGCTCCTGGCTGGAACGCGAAAACATTCACTTAGTCTCGTTCGAGAAACGAAACTGGCCGCTTTTTGCTAAGACGCTTGTCGAGGGCCAGGCGACGGGGAGTCTTGTGATGGATGCACATATCGCCGCCCTTGCACTTTCGTGCGGGGCGAACGTGGCGAGTACGGACCGCGACTTCTCACGTTTCCCGGGTCTGAGGGTGTTTGACCCGATCAACAACATCTAGGCAGAGGCGTCCAGGTTCGATTCCTCGAATATCGTCGTGTCCGAATCGCCGCGGGTAACGAACCACTGTGTCGCATCGAGTGCGATCCCCTTTGCTGCGTCAGATTTAACCATCAATAGCAGCGGGCTTTTTGTCCGGAAGAATCCTTGCCTTCGGAGCACAGCCTCGGCTTGGGCGTTGAGCACGTCTGTTACGACGCGGCCAACTCTGCGTTCAACCGCGAGCTTTAATGCAGCGTTGACCAGCGCATCGGCGGTCTCGGGCGGTGCTTCTTCAAAAAAGATGTCGCTGATCGCTGCCTTTTCAATGACGCCGTGCGAATTCGGTGCCCGGAAGTAGAGGACAATGTAACCAAGCAGCTTTTCTGCATAAAAATACCCGAGCACCTCGAATCTCTTATTCGGCTGTTCAAAATACTGCCAATTCAAAAACTCTGAACGGCGAACAGCGATACAACTTCGTGTGGCGGACGCATTCTCCCAAAGTCGATCGGCCGTATCATCGAAACGCTCAATCCGTCCTATCTCACCGTTGGATGGCCTGGTCTTCGCGACAGCTTGCCGCCGCAATGAATACAGCGCGTTCGCGGCCTTCCTAACCAACGTCTTCAGCCCGGAGCCCGAAAGGAATGCATTGCCGGGGAAAAGAACGCGTGTATATCTTGGGATCGACGCGACGATCTTCCAGCCGCGAGCTTCGAGCAGCTCCGGTGATTTCTGTTCGTGCGTATTTATGCCGAGCCGTATCGGGCGAAATTCTTCGGCGAGGCCGACGAGTCGCTTTGCGATCCCGCGGCGGCGGTAATTCTCGTCAATGATCAGATCGAGGATCCAGATCGTCTTGTGCGTCTCTTCGCCGATCTTGATCTTGGTCTCGATCGCCGCAAGGTGCCCAACGATCCTTTTGCCGTCAAGAGCGATCCAGATCGGCAGGTCGCTCGAATCAGTTAAGGGGTTCTTCAGGTAATGCCATTCCCAAAAGTCACGATCGCTTCGCCGCAGGTCGTTGGCATACACTCGACGCAGGAAAGCAAGCAATGCGCCCAGGTCACCGAGCGTGAATTGTCGTGCCTGTAAGCCCTCGTCCATTAAAGCTCGACCGCTTCGACCCGGCCGACAATGTCGCCGCGTCGATTCTTGATCGGCATCGGCGAAAGGTCCGGCATTGCGTCGCTCTCGAGGATGCCAAGTTTCTTGAGGATCGCAACCGCCACGACCGGCCGTGCACGCAGATCGTCTCCGTCCGCGATCTTCATTGCGATGCCGAGCCCGCTCGGATATCGTTCCGAAGGCAGGATGCCGCAAGACCAAACACCGTCGGCGCCGATCTTCGACACTAAGGAGGCGTTCCCCGCGCGCATCAACGTGGTATCAAGCCTCGTCGAACCGCCGACGAGTTCCGGGTACTCGGTCATTGCGGCAACGATGCGTCGGCAGGCGGCTTGCGTGATCTCAGGAAAGCGTGCCGGGTTAACGAGATTTGCATAACACTTTGCCATCGCAGTGACAGGAAGACAAAAGTTCGGAGCGGCGCATCCGTCCGTCCCGAGCGAGATCTCCTCAGTTTCTCCGAAATCCTTTACGCACCGAATTATGCGTCCTTGAATGCGGTTGTCGGGCGATTCGTAGTCCTCGGTTCCTGAACCAATATGCCTTGCGAAAGCGAGCATCGCGGAATGCTTCCCCGAACAATTGTTGTGCAGCTGCGTCGGCTCTTCGCCGGCCCTTTTCATACGCGAAGTAGTTGCAGAATCGAACGGAAAATGTGAGCCGCAGCGAAGATCGCTTTCTACGAATCCCGACTTCTTGAGCATCGATGCAGCGATCTCAACATGTCGGTCTTCGCCTGAATGCGAGGCAACGGCGAGGGCGACCTCCTGCTCGTCATAACCGAATGCGTCGGCTGCACCGCTCGTCAGATTCGGTATGAATTGGAAAGGCTTTGCTGCGGACCGAAAATACGTTGAAATCGAAGGATCGCCGATCGAGAGCACAAAACCGCCCGTTCCATCGATCACCGCCACGTGGCCGGTATGGACGGATTCAACATTTTCGCCGCGGTAAACATTTGCGAGAATTTTAGAGTTCATCTTCGTCTATTTTGCGGCGGCGAGCATTGCCTTTGCATTCTCGCGAGCAGCGTCTGTGATATCCCGTCCGGCGAGCATCCTGGCAACTTCGTCTATTCGCTCAGCATTGCTCAGTTCGCGGACAGCAAGCCTTGTTCTGTCGGACGTTGTCGTTTTCTCGACAACAAAATGGTGGTCGGCAAGCGATGCGATCTGAGGTTGGTGAGTTACGCAGAGTACCTGCTGCGTCGCCGCAAGCTTCTGCAGACGCCGTCCAACAGCCTCGGCCACACGGCCGCCGATCCCTATATCGATCTCGTCAAAGACGGCTGTTCGTTGAGTTTCTTTCCCTCCGCTAAGCGTCCTTAGCACGAGCATCAAACGTGAAACCTCGCCGCCCGACGCGACCTTTGCGAGCGGCCGCACAGCTTCGCCGGGATTTGCAGAAAAATAGAACTCAGCACGCTCATTTCCCTCTGCAGAAAATCCTTCGCTTTCGACAAAACGAACTTCGAACGCAGCTTTTTCAAGTGCAACAAAGGCAAGTTCCTTCACTACCGCCGACGTGAATTTTACGGCACCTGCGGCGCGTTTTTTTGAAAGTTTCTCCGCGTACTTTTTATATTCGATCTCGGCAGCGGCCAACCTCTCGGCCAACTCTTCTTCTCGTTGGCCGGCCATCTCGATCGAATCTACCTTTGATCGCGATGTCTTAAGGTGATCAAGAACTGCCTCGACGCTGTTGCCGTATTTACGCTTTAACCTCGAAAGTTCGGCGAGCCGCGTTTCGATCTCATCAAGGCGCCCGGGAGCGACCTCAAGCTTCGAACGAAAATGTCGTGCCGTTGCGGCAAGCTCTTCGATAACAGCTCTCGCCGTTGCCACTCCTTCTTCGAAGTCCTTGAATTCACTATCGAACTCGGCAAGCTCATGCAGGCGACGAGATGCTCGATCCAGCGTCGTGACCGTAGAAAGATCCGAGTCGTATAGAACACTAGCGAGCTCATCGCTCGCTATGGCGAGCTTTTCCGAATTTACAACGCGAAGCTTCTCCGCTTCGAGTTCTTCTTCCTCGCCGATCTGAACGCCGGCTCGTTCGATCTCATCGATCTCAAAACGCAAAATATCGAGCGAACGAAGCTTTGCGGATTCGTCCTCGTTCAACTCGTCCAATTCACGACGAATGGACGCCCACTCGAAAAATGCGTCTGCGGTTGCGGCCAGCTCTTTGTCCACATCCACGACAGCATCAAGAATGGCAAGATGGTTGCGGGCGTCGTAGAGCATTGCTTGTTCGCCTTGGCCGCTGATGTCCGCAAAAAGGTGCCCGATGCGCTTTAAAAAACTTTGCGTAACAAGCCGATCGTTGATGAAGACGCGATTCTTACCCGATGCCGACAGTTCACGCCGCACGATGATCTCTTCATCTTCGATATCGACTCCGGCCTCGTCGAAGATCTCGGCCGTATCCGGTGAGGGCACAATAGAAAAGACGCCCTCAATGCGAGCGGTGGTTTCCCCTTGTTTTATAAGATCTGCGGATATGCGTTCGCCCGATAGGGCGCCAAGTCCGTCGATAATGATCGATTTTCCCGAACCTGTTTCGCCTGTCAATAGATTCAGCCCGTCGCCGAACTCGATCTCGAGGTCGTCGATCAAAGCGATATTATTGATCTTGAGCAAACGCAGCACAGCTAATACTTTATCTTTGGCAGCAAGCCTTCACCTTTGATCCAAATGCCTCCTGAGAAGATCGCGTCCGGTTCAAACCTTTCCAAGAGATCGTCCGATTTCCAGTCGATCGATCGATCGATCCTATAAAACGCCAACTCAGCGAGTTTGCCGGGTGCCAAATTGCCAAATTTTTGAACTACGTAGAATCCGCTCGCGTCAAATTCCTCCAACCCGCGGATGCCATAGATCTTGCCGACACGCGAAATTCGGATCGAACTCGTAAAGCTCGCACGCCTTCGTGCCGCAACGGCGGCAACATCTACTGTCGCGGCCCGCGGTCTCCCTATCGGCGGCAACTGAGCATTCCTGAACATGTAGTTTACCAAGGTTCCCGATCCGTTATGCGGCAGATTTTCGTACGGAGCGGACGAGCCTGTTGCCTGTGAACCTGTAGCAAGCGATGAGAACGCTGTCATTATCGCGATAAAATTGATCTTCGCCAAATACAGTTCCTTTTGCCCGATGAGAGCACCTGTCTCGATCAGTATCACAGGTGAACCCCAAGCCGAGAAATTGTCGCCGAAAGCGGTCGGTGTCCACTCATCGCCGTAACGGGCGATGTGGCCTTGAATGAAAGGCTCGATCGCCTTTATCATCGCAGAAGCGACACGCTTATTCCGCCGCATTCCGTCCGTCTCGGTCTTTGCTTCATCGCCATAAACCACAAGGAATGAGATCGAAGCCTGCTTGCCCGTCTGACCGACCGCCGTCAATTCCTGCTGATTGTGAAGGTTGAACCCGATATTCGGCTGCCATTGGTTCTGGAGCTGTTTTAGAAGGCGGGCTTCAGGCGTTGCAAGATTTAGTGCGTCTCGATTGATGTCGATCCCTTGCAGGTTCCGGCGTGTGTAGAGTTCTGCGCCGTCGGGATTCAACATCGGGACGGCTCTGATCGTCAACTTCTCAGCAAATTCTTTGACCCAGGGCTTGTCGCCATGTGTCGCAAGATACGAAAAAATATCAACGAGTGCAGACGTTGCTGTCGGCTCGTCGCCGTGCATCTGCGACCATAGAAACACTTTTAACGGCCCGCTGCCGAACTCCATCTGGTAGATCTCGCGGCCCCCATTGCTTCGGCCAACCTCGGCCATCTTTACGCCTTGAGAGCGAAGCTTTTCAAGGTAAAGTTTCAGGTCAGAATGTCGAACGTCCGACGGTTCCTTGTCCGTAATATGCGTGGCGTCCCATGCATCGGCAAGTTCCTGTGGTGTTTGGGCAGCAATGTTTATTGACACAAAAAGTGCGATCAGGGATAAAAGAATCGCGTTCCTCATAGGGTTTTCAAGGTATGACCGAAAGGTCCAGTTTCAATCTCGCCCAACGCCCTCTGAGCGGGTATTGAGCAGTTCATCATAAAGCCTTTGATGCCCGTCAATGAACCTTTCGAGGGAAAATTCCCTCTCAGCACGGTGTCGCAACCTGATTCCGGCTTGCTCACGAGCTTCAGTGTTTGCAAGCATCTCGGAGATGGCCGTTGCCAAGGCGACCGGTTCGTTCACCGGAACAAGAAGCTTCGGATCATCGATCAGCGTCTTTGCACCTTCGGTTCGCGTCGCAATTACGGTCTTTTGCGAGGCCATCGCCTCCAGCATCGCAAGGCCAAAACTTTCGGAGTGTGAAGGCGAGACAAAAAGGTCGGCGGCCGCAAAGGCAGGACGAGTATCTTCGACCCAATCGAGCCAGGTGAAATGGCGTGCTATGCCGAGCGTCCGAGAAAGCCTTCGCAGTTCTCGGCGAAAACGGCTGCCGCTCGAATTATCCACACCCGTGATGCAAAAATGCGCGTTAGGGATCTTTTTGATGACCTCGCCTGCGGCCAAAACCAGATCGATCTGGCCTTTGAGCGGCTTCAGTTCACCGACCGCAAGCACGAGCGGCGAATCGAGCGGGATCTTGTGAAACGTTCGGAACTTGCGGCCGATCTCGGCAATATTCTCGGGCAAGGTAACGTCCAGGCCGTTAGGGATCGTATGGATCTTATTACGCGGAAAGATCTTTTCAAGCTCGGTCGCAACCGCCGGAGAGACGGCCACCGCCGCATCCACATTCTTCAATGCGATCTTGTGAAATGGCTTCAACGGAAAGAGAACGTGCCGGGTAATAACAAGCTTTGCCCTTTTTGCGACGCGAGCCGCTACGGATGCCGCAAGGTAATCACGTGCGACGTGGGCGTGCACGATGTCGATATCGTTCTTCTGAATGAAGCGCGCCATACGCTTTGCGCTGAACATACCGAACGAATTCCGTATCGAAACTAAGAGCGTATTCTCCTCTGCCACGAATTCCAGCCGATCACGCCACTGATTCGTTGGTCGGATCGCCACGAACACGTCGTGGCCCCGCTCCTTCAGGCCGAACGCGAGGTCGCGAAAATGCCGCTCGCCGCCGCCGAAATTCTTTGCAGATGTTATTTGCAGGATCCGCATATCGAGAGACAAAGAAGTATAGCAAGCGTGCAAGAACGGACAAAAAGACGCTGCCCGGAGCACTGATGATGCGATCCGAGCAGCGTGGATGAAGAATGGATCTGCAGGCAGTTCGCCCGCAAAGCCTTGCTTAGAAGTAGAGCCGAGCTCCGAGCTGCATCTGGAAGACCTGGCTGCCGGGGTTGAGGCCCGAGAGGTTCAGTTTTCCGTAGTTCGATGACGAATTGCTCTGCTGCAGGATCTGCATGAAGTTAATATTCGTAGGGCCGCCGAAACCGCATGTCGAGGTCGACGATGAACAGAAGTTCGTCGTTGCCGACCCACCGAACTGAAGATTCGACAGATTAAGAATATTGAAGAACTCCGCTGAGAGGGCAAGCCGACGGGTTTCGCCGAACTTGAAGCTCTTCTGCACACGCATATCGACATCGTAGATCGGACGATTCGTGTAGTAGTTCCTCCTCATTTCTACGCCCTGAGCGACCATCGGGCGTTCCGTCGAGTTGCCGTCTCCGTTCAGGTCCGAACCGACGCGAGCATCGATCGGCGTACCGGAACGCAGCCTGATAGCACTCGAAACCTCGAAATCCCAGGGCAGGAGAAGGATCGGATTCGCAACGAACTGATGCCGACGGTCAAGACGCGAATTAAAATATTCGCCCCTCAGGTCATAGGGATTCGAGTAGAGCACACCACCCGAATCACGTTCGTTATCGTCGTCAGAAAGCGAACGGGAGAAGGTGTAATAAAGATTGACCCTCATCCATTTCTGCTTGTAGTTGGCGCGGAACGTAAGAGCCCGATAAAGCGAACGCGCTGACGAATCACGCATTTGAAGCGTACCAATTCCTCGAAGGGGCCGATTGTTCCTGTTGACAAGGACACGTCCTGTTACGGGATCGACACCGGTCGGGGCCGGGAGGTTGATATCACGATTACGCTGCAGGTGGATCGTGTTCACCTGAGAGTAATCTAGACCAAGGGTCAAGTTCCGGTTGAACTGATGCTCGACGCCAAAGCCGAACTGGAAAGACTCAGGGTTCTTGAAGTTCGGAGCGATACCAATAAAATTGGCTCCCTGGAAGATGCCGAGGTTTGTTGGCGGGTTTGTCGTCGCGGCCAGAATAGCCGTTTGGATCGCCGCCATCTGAGTCGGGCTGATGATCGGCATGGAGCTGAGCGAAGACGTATTCAGATCGATTCCCAAGATCGCGAACTGGCGATACACGGTGTTCGGCGTAAAGCCCGTTCCACCCACGATCGAAACGTACTGCGGGTTCGCGGCATCAAAGGCAGCCTGGTTAAAGCCGGTAGCACTAAATGCAGGCGATCCGAGGGTCACCGAAAGGTCGCCCGCCGGGTCGCGGAAGTTATTGAACGGTGCCGCAAGAACGATAAGCGGCGTGCGTGCAAAATAACGGCCTGCAAAGCCGCGAATTACGGTCCTGCCATTACCCAACGGATCATAGGCGAACCCTACACGCGGACCCCATTCATTTTGGCTGTCCGGAATATTCGCGGGATCGATACCCTTTCCGCCAAGCATCGGGAACGATGTGTTGCGGATCAAGGTAAGGATCGGGTCGTTATTGGCTTCCGCCTCCGGATTGAACTGCTTCTCGAAACGCAGGCCGAGGTTGAGCGTGAGTTTGTTGTTCACACGCCACGAATCCTGCGCGAAAGCAGCAACTTCCGTGACGCCAAAACCGGCCGCGAGGTTACCGACCTGTCGGTTGTAGCGTGCCGTCGTCGTATCGAACCTTCCACGGAAGGTCGCGGTACGCGTGACTCCCAAAGCGTCCAGAATCGCGGTCGTCGAGCTAAGCCCTGAGAACGTATAGACACCCGTTTGGTTGAATCCAAAGGTTTGCTCGGCCCTGATCCGGCTGAACTCGCCGCCGAACTTGAACGTGTGAGCTCCCTTGAGATAGGTCAGGCTGTCCGCAAATTGAAGACGCTTGTCGAACTGAGTCGTAGGAAGGAAGTTTCGTGTGCCGTAGGTACCGATCGAGGTATTGATATCGGCGACAAGTTCATTCGGGATTCTCGGTCTTTCTTCGTAGGCCCACTGTCCGCGAAATTCGTTAATCCAGTTCGAACTAAGGGTCGAAATAAGCTGCGCGACCACAATGTGGTTCCTATCGTTTTCAGTACCGTTGGTCGAGAGCGAATTTCCCGTCGTCGGGTCAAGGGCCGTCTCACCGGTCGAAACTGCGTTCAACGCTTTATTGGTCGCAAAGTTGTAGCGAATGTTGAAGCGATTCGCCTGATTGATGTTCCAGTCGATCTTGCCCAAAACCGCGTAAGCGTCGTTGGTCTGTTGGAACTGCACCTCGTTGCCGCGGTAAAAATCAAAAGCTTCCTGCTGCGAAGGCGTGACAGATGCAAGGCTGATCAAGTTCTGATACAAGACCTGACGCGGTGCGCGGAAACGCTGCTGTTCGTAGCTTGCGAAATAGAAGAGCTTGTCTTTGATGATCGGCCCGCCTACGGAGCCGCCAAACTGATGCTGGGTCGGTGCAAGCGTTGCCTCAAGACCGAGAGCATTCAGCCGCTGCTCAGCAAGAGCTTTTGCAAAATCATTCGCTCGGGCAAGCTGTTTTGGCCTGATCAAGTAGAACGCCGAACCGTGCAGTTGGTTCGTTCCCGACTTCGTTACCGCGTTGACGATGCCGCCGGAGCTGCGGCCGAACTCAGCGGAATATCCCGCTGCGACCACCTGAAACTCCTGGATCGCTTCCTGCGGCAGCGTGAACGCCGAATTCGAACGCTCGCCGCCGCGGATACCACCGAAGAACGGCTGGTTGTAGTCAACACCGTCAACGTTGATATTCGAGTTGATACCGCGTTGGCCGCTCAACGAGATCTGGCCGCGTGAAGGATCGACCTGAGCCGTCGGCGTCAAGGTTACGAAATCCTGAAAGCGTCGGCCGTTGATCGGTAGATTCTGGATCGCTTGTCCGCTTTGGACCGCGTCGAAATTACTCGTCGTGGTCTGCACAGCGTCATCGGAAACTGTGACGGTCGCAGAAACTTCGCCCGCGGCCATCTTGATATTCGCGTCAACCGTCCGGCCGACAACAGCCGTAACTTCGGTCTTCGTTTCACCGAATCCGGTTGCGGCCGTTTTTAATTCATAAACGCCGGGCTGCAAAAGGACGAATTTATAAACTCCGTCCGAACCCGTCGTTGCGGTCTGTGTTTGATTGGTGGCCTTGCTCGTCAAAGTAACGGTCGCGTTCGGAATGACCGCGCCGTTCGGATCTGACACTGTGCCAGTGATCTGGCCGGTGCTTGCCTGCGATTGGGCAAATGCCATCCCCGCAAACGAAAGCACTGCCAGTACTGTCATAGCAAGCAGCTTGTTAAATAAAAGTTTGGACATTTTAATTTACCTCAGTGAAGGTATGATCTGATCTAGATAGCACACTCGCCTTCCGCCGTCTAAAAACTCGGAGGACAAAGAACGAAATTATGGATACTTCTTTCGATTTTTGGATACCGGCCGGTTAGCTCAGCCCTTGCCAAAGATCACGTATCCGCACACATGGAACATCCGATTATCAGCTTTTAAGCCGCCTTTGTGAGACGACCCGGGAGCTGAAGATTCTACATTACGTTCAGTGTTCGTTGCAGAACAAGGCGCAATGCCTGTTTTTGTAACACTTATGCAACCTGAATACCGACAATGTAGAACCAAACGAGTTAATTTTCAAGCTGATTGCAGCATTTTTTTTCGTCCGCAAAATTATCTCAGAAAAATGGCAAAAATAGGCTATTGACTTCTGTAATCATCCGTGTTACAAACATACTCGTAATTGGGTAGGTTGCTTGACAATTTGATAAGAACAAGGTGCCAGTAAAGGATACTTGACTTTTTTGTAATAATGGATAAGATTGTTCGGCGCGGTTCGGTTGATCTTTGACCACCAATTACTTACGAACTGTGTTTTTATAGGGGGAAATAATGGCAGACGTAGATTACGCTACTTCATCATACAGAACGCCATTGCACCATCGCATCACGGCAAGCATGCCTGTAAGGGCAACTTGGGTTGACGCGGAAAGTGGACGGACGATCAAGGTTGAAGGCTTGACGGAGAATGTGGGAGAGGCGAGTGCGCTCGTCAATCTCGAGGTTCTTCCGCCGGTCGGAAGCAAGGTTCGGTTGAAGATCCTCGGTGACGATAAACCGATCATCGATGTCAAAACCGAAGTGATTCGTGTCGAACGCGATCCGAGCAAACCAATGGCCGCTCTTTCGATTCTTGAGAATTTGAAGAAATGGAAAGAAACGGCGATGTCCGAGGCTCAGGCTTGGGTGACGCGGCATTGGCAGCTTAATTACGAAGAGGAGTGGGTTAATTAGCTTTTCTTTTTCGTTATCATAAATAGGAGCGGAAAGGTCATTTTGATCTTTCCGCTTTTTTGCTTTCTGCCGCATACTTTTTGTAAAGCCAACTCTTGCCCGTAGATTTGGCATCATTACTCAGAATGAGAGTTTTTATCGTCTTCGCCATCCTGCTCTTTGCCGTTCCTTCCTCGTTCGCGCAAGAGGCTCCACTTACTCAGGCCGAATATGTCAAGATGCTCTACACCTTGCAGAAGGATCCGGCCGAACGCGATCGGATAGTTGATGCATTGCGCAAACGCGGCATCGCGTTCGAGGTAACCGACGGCATCCGCAGCCTGACAAAAACAAAGGCCGGCACTGACGAAGAGTTGCGGCGGGCCCTTGACGAGGCCGGCCGGCGGCGGCTCGATCCCACCGGCTCGCAGCTGCCTTCAGCGAAAGAATCTGCCGGACTTCTCGAAAGAACACGACAGAATACTATGGCAGCGGTCGGTGATATGCCCGATTTTGTCGTAAAGCAGCTCATTCAGCGTGGAATGGCGTTCTCAGGTACCAATACTTACCGCACGCTTGACCGACTCGTCGTAGGCGTAAGCTACCGTTCCACCGGCGAGGAAGATTACCGCTTACTTTCCATAAACGGCGTACGGCAGACAGACCCGAAGCCGCAAGGTTCATACTCTCAAGCTGGCGGCACGAGCTCGACGGGCGAATTCGTCACGGTCCTTTCGACGATCTTCAAGCCCGAGAATGAAGCGACGTTCCGCATGCTTGATACCGATCAGATCGATATGCGCAAAGCGGTCGTATATGAGTTCGCGGTCGCTCAGGACAAGGCACGTCAACGCGTGAGCGTCGGCGACCTTCCGGCAGATCAGGTCATTACCGGGATGCACGGCAAGGTGTGGATCGACCGCGAGACGGCTCGTGTCCTACGCATCGAGAGCGAAGCGACGGACATTCCGCCCGGCTTCATCGTTACTGCGGCACGACGAATAATCGACTACGGTTGGGTGACGATCGACAACGAGAAATATTTGCTGCCCGCGCGTTCCGACGTCCGGCTCACCTCACGAAGTAACGGCAAGCTTTTCGACACACGGAACATCATCCTGTTCAAGGAGTATCAGAAGTTCGGGACCGACGTCGTCATTCGTGATGATGACCTAAAGGATGAGACAGTGCCTCAATAAGGCTATTTCGTAGCAAAATAGGCTCCCGCCGCAAATACGCCTAGCCATATAAGGCCTTTGAATAAAAAGAAGAGGAAGCCGGCGATCCCAAGACGCTTTGTCCACTTTCGGGCCGGGCATAACATTTTGCTTTTATCTTTTAGCATCGCTTAGGTTTAAGATACCTATTCGATGATCGCTGCTCAACGTCATGAGTTCAAAACGGGATTTACGGCGGCTCTTTTCTGCCTTATTCTATTTTGCGGCGTGCGTGCCCAAGACGGCCCGCCGCACGAAGATAACAAGCGAGAGGCCGATCTGGTAGAACTCACAAAACTAAGCAAGACCATCAAACTCGATATTCGCTACGCTCGGACCGATAATTTCACCGGTCAGGCCGTTTATCCCGAAGCTCGCGCGTTCCTCCAAAGGGACGCTGCCAAGGCTCTCCTCCGCGTACACAAGAAACTCAAGAAGGACGGCCTCGGGCTGGTCATCTTTGACGGCTATCGCCCTTGGCGGATCACAAAGCTCTTCTGGGACGTCGTAAAACTCGACGAGCGAAAATACGTCGCTGACCCTGCAAAGGGTTCGAAGCACAATCGCGGCTGCGCGGTCGATCTGTCCATCTACGAGCTGAAGACCGGCAGCCTGATCCCGATGCCTTCAGATTTTGATGAATTCACGGAACGTGCGTCGCCTGACTACACCGGCGGCACCGACGAAGAACGTGCGAATCGAGACAAACTCCGCAGCCTTATGGAAACTGAGGGCTTCACCGTCAATCCGAACGAATGGTGGCATTTCGACTATAAGGATTGGCAGGATTACGCGATCTACGACATACCTTTCGACAAGATCGGAAAAGCCAGTACTCACTCAAAGCAAACGAAATGATATCTGACGGCGAATCTCTGTTTTCACGCAAAACACTCGTCTGCGCGATCTGCATCGCCTTGCTTGCCGCGATCATTCTCGCAACTCAGGGCCGTGTGCTTTGGTGCCAGGCGGGTGATTACGTCCCTTGGTCGTTCGACATCTGGTCAACGCACAATTCACAGCATTTGCTCGATCCATACTCGTTCACGCACATGCTGCACGGCGTCGCCGAATTCTGGATCTTGTTCGTCCTCTTTGGAAAGGTGCCGGTCAGGTGGCGTCTGGTGATAGCGATCGGGATCGAAGCCTGCTGGGAGATCGCAGAGAACTCATCGTTCGTGATCGAGAGATACCGTGCGGCGACGATCTCACTCGACTACTTCGGCGATTCGATACTGAACTCGATGTCGGACATCGTGTTCTGTGCGACCGGTTTCGTGGTCGCGTCGAAGATACGCTTTTGGCGCTCCCTTGCCCTCTTCATCGCAACAGAGGCGGTCCTGATCCTTACGATCCACGACAGCCTCTTGATCAATATTCTAATGCTTCTGTACCCAATCGACGCCGTAAAACACTGGCAAATGGGGATATGAGTCGCGAGAGTCTGGTGAGTCGACTGAGTCTTTCGCGTCAGACTAGCTCGACCCGCTAGACCCGACAGACTTGGTCCTAACGCTCGCCGCGAGCGATCTCGACCTCTGTTTGGAGATCGACAGCGAGCTTTCTTGCGCCGGGCTGGTCGAAAGGCTCGATCCATCGAAGTGCCGCGTCGAGGATGCGGCGCTGATACTCGCTATGGTCTGCGGTGCCTGCGACCGAACCAAGTTTGCCGTCGTAAAACGCGGTCCGCGGCGGACGCACCTTGTCGATTATCTCCATATCCACCGCAATGGTCATCGTCGGGATGCCGGCATTCTCGATGCCTCTCGCGATCACGCCGGCCGTCTGATGGCAGAGCTTTGAGGCCGGGATGATGAGCGCGGCCTGCACGTCATATCGAGCCAGCCTTTCAGCGAGCTTAGGAGCCGTCTCATCGGCGATGCGGCCCGCGTTCGGGATGTGGCTTGAGAGCGACCACCAAACGCTGTTGAGGGAGCCGATAACGGTATTCTGTTGATATTCGAGCAGACGGTCGATCGGTATCTGGCAATTTCGATCAGAAATGACGCTCGCAGGATCGTAGCCCTTTGCGGCATATTTCAGATCACCGGCCTCGACCTCGATCGGGATCTCGCGAAACCCCAGATCGCCATCCTTCGATGAAATATCGAAGGCCTCCGTACCATCGATATATGCTCCGGTCGTCGAGATGAGAGCCAGGTTCAGCATCGGAAGGGCTCGTCGAGCAGGTGTAAAAGGCGCATGAACATTCACGACCCACGGATAACGCCCAAAACCGTCATCTTCTTTTACCCAAGCGCCAAAACGCTTCTCCCAATCCCATTTATCTTCAATGACGTCCATAACTTAGAATTTGAATTCCTTGTCGATATCGAAACTTGCGAGGTCGTCCGTCTTTGCCGAGGAAAAGCGGCGATTCGCGATGATAAAAAATGTCAGCAAAGCGGCGATCATTGCCGCCATAAGCGTCCATTCTGACCAGTGATGCAGCTTGTCGAACTGGATCCTCAAAGGGTTATCTGCGGCAAGAGCATCGATCGGCCCGCCCGCTTGGCTGCGTATCGTCGCCATCCAACTGCTGATCACCAATTGCCCGCCGAGGCTAGCCGCCGCGATCACAAGAAGCAGAAGCCGCTCGATCCAGAGCCAAAGTGCGTTCGCCCGCCGAATGATGAAAGACGTCGCTATTAACAGAAGAGCGATGGCCGCTCCGGCGTAATTCAATATCGCAAGCGAGCGTCCCACGACGGCTCCGGCGAGTTCACGGTCGGGCACGACAGAGAACGCGGTCTGTGCCACGCCAATGAAAAACACGGCTCCACCGAACCATACAGCAAGCAAAAGCAGCCTGATATCCGAGAAGAATTTCATCCTAAAACGATAATCCGCAGCCTAAACGAATAATTATGTAGCCTTTCGCCGCAAACGGCAATCGCACGGCCTACTTTCGACCCGAAATGGCCTGTAATGCGGCCCGATAGGCAAACCTTGGGTTAAGTATCAAATACCGTTTCCAAAGCCGTCTCGGCTCCTGTACGAGCCGGAAAAGCCATTCCAACCCCAACCGGCCGATCCATGGCGGACATTCGGCGACATTTCCGGCAAAAAAATCGAAAGATGCTCCGACGCCGAGCATTACGGCCCGCAGCCGCGGGCGATGCGCGTTCATCCAACGCTCTTGTTTTGGGCAGCCGAGTCCGACGAACAGGAAGTCGGGCGCATTTTCTACGATCTCAGCCGTAATTTCGGCGTCTTCTTCATCCGTCAGCGGCCTGAACGGCGGTGAATACGCGTATGCGACCTTAAGGTCCGGAAAATCGCGTGCCGCACGTTCCTTGATGCCTTCGATCACGGCATCCGAAGCTCCATAAAAGCCGACCGAAAAGCCCTTTTCTTCAGCAAACCGGCAAAGGCCGATCATCAGGTCGTTCGCACGGACCCGTTTTGCATCGCGTCGCCCTTCGATCTTCTGCATCCAGACGAGCGGCATTCCGTCGGGCACTATGATATCTGCGGAATTCACCTTTTCGGCGTATTCGGGCTCATCGAACGATTCCATCACCATATGCACGGTCGAAAAGCAGACGTATCCGCCGCCATCGGCACGCAGGGCGTCAATGCGTTCAATTAGGCGCCGGAATTCGACAACATCGACATCCAGACTTACAACACGCACTTTGTCCGCCATTTCGCTCATCTGTTCAGCGCCTTTCCATAGATCTCGTCGAGCCGTGCAAGATAATTCTCAAATGAATATCGCTCAGCGATAGTTTCGCGCGCCGATCGGCGCATCGCAGAGAGATCACGGCCTTCGTCGAGCAAATAGGCTAACCGTTCGACGATCTCGTCCCTATTTTTGATATCGACGACGAAGCCGGCGACACCTTGCTCGACCGCGGCGGCGATCGCATCATTTCGCCGTACGACCGGCACGCAACCCGCAGCCATCGCTTCCAAAAGGGCTATCGGAAGGCCTTCGTGATCCGACGGCAGCAGAAAGACGTCGTTTTCGGCAAGTGCCTGCCATTTGCTTTGCCCGTCCGCCACGCCGCAGAATTCAAACTTTTCGCCGCAGACGGCGCGCATCTCACGCAAGAAACTCTCGGCATCCGGCCCCGCACCGTAGGCATTGAATCTGAAAGGGATCTCGCGTTCGATCAAGCCGCGGCAAGCTTCTACTATTCGGTCAAGGCCTTTCTCTCGGTTGAGCCTTCCAAAATAGATGATCGAACGCGGACTTTTCTCCGCCGAACGCTCGACCGATTCATTCATCGGCACCGCATTCGCGAGCACGTTCGCACCTTCTCGCAGATGACGTCTTGCAAGCACATCACGTTCCTGCTCGCTCAAAACGATCATCTCGGCAGAATACTTGACCATCGCAGCGACACAACGCCTAAGCACCGGTCCGGGTTCGTCCTTCAAAAAGAACGGCCCGCCGTGAATATGGAGCACGATCGGCACGCCCTTGCCGGCCGCTGCACGAACAAGCACCGCGTCACGCAGCATCGCAAGACGTGAGAACGATGTATTCAGGTGAATGATGTCGGGGCGTTCGCGATCGATCGTCTTTCGGAAGTCACGCACCATTCGCGGCTGCGACGCGATCCATTTCGCGCCCTTTCCCGCACCGTCGCGGCGGCCCGCACGAAAGTGGACATAGTCGTTGCTCGACAGCCTGATGATGTTCGCAACGAGGGTCGAAATGCCGCTCACGTTGTCTTTTTCCTTTAGGCTTGGTGCGGTAATAAGCACTTTCATCTTACAATCGAGTGGAATGTATCGTTGCCGCAAAGGCAAATGCAAAAAATGGGAATTGAGACCGCGACCGCTAAGCGAACATTGCCGCCGACAAACCTAGCGACTATGCCGCGTTGGGTAATGCCGCTCGTCCGCTCTTGCGTCATAAGCGCGGATGCCATTCTCGCTGCCGCCGGCTTTATTTTTGCCTTTTGGCTTCGTGAAGGCAAAGGCGCCTTCGCGGCCGGCCCGGCCATTTGGAGCGAGAGCTTTCTGCCATACGTCGGCATCCTGGCGTTCGCCGTTCCCTGCCGCGTCATAACGCTCGGCATTGCAAGAGTTTACAGATTTGACGGAGCTTTTGAGTACTCACGCGAGCTGGCGCGTGTTGCCGGCGCGACCGTCATTTCCTCGCTATTGATCATTGCGTGGGCATTTATGTTCCGCGGCGGATATTTGTATCGCGATTTTTCATATTCTCGCGGCGTGTTCGCACTCGACCTTGTCTGCACGCTTGTGCTTCTCTGCACATTCCACCTCGCCGTCCGTGCGGTACAATCGGCGGCCCGCGGCCGAGGCATCAATCTGATTCCGACGATCATCGTCGGGAGCACTTCCGAGTCCGAGCAAACGATGGCGGAACTCGGATCGCGCCGTCATCTAGGCTATCGCGTCGTCGGTTATGTCGCTGATGTCGAGAACGAGTCAGCAAATGCCGAAAGGCTTGGCGAGATCGGCGAACTTACCGATGTGATCCGCCGCTATGACATCAAGGAAGTGATCATCACGGACGATTCGCTTGCCGGTGAAAAGCTTTTCGAGGCGATGATGGCGTTGGGACGAAAACGTCGTGTCGAGTTTCGTTTTGCACCGACCTTGTTCGATCTTCTGCCGCAGAAGACCAGCGTTGATCGCATCGGCGTTCTCCCGATGGTCCGCCTCTTCCGCTCGCCGCTCTCCGATGGTCAGCGTTTCGTAAAACGCGTTTCGGATCTTGTCATCGCACTGGGAGCAACCGTCGTGACGGCGCCGATCTGGATCGTTGCCGCTCTTGCGGTAAAGTTCGACACCCCGGGAAGAATAATGTTCCGCCAGGAACGCGTTGGCATGGATGGCCGCGTCTTTCTCTGCTACAAATTTCGCACGATGCGGTCGGACGCCGACCAAAGCGTGCATCGTGCCGCTTACGAGCAGAATATCGCGGGCGCGAACGCCGCAAATTCCGGGGATGAAGACAGGCCCGTCTTCGGCAAGGTAAAAGACGACCCGCGGATCACGCGCACAGGCCGTTTTCTACGACGCACGAGCATCGACGAATTGCCTCAGCTCTTGAATGTTCTTCGCGGCGAAATGAGCATTGTCGGACCGCGTCCGCCAATTCCCTACGAGGTCGAGGCTTACGAAGTTTGGCAGCGAAAGCGGCTCGATATGAAGCCCGGAATGACCGGCCTTTGGCAGGTCTCGGGCCGCAGCCGTTTGACCTTCGAAGAAATGGTGCGCGTCGACCTCTACTATATCGAGAATTGGTCGCTGCTGCTTGACGCAAAGATCCTCGCGCTCACGATCCCGGCCGTTCTGCGAGGCGACGGTGCGCGATGACCATCGCTGAGGTTCTAAAGGATGCTGTCCCACGGCTGGCCGCGGCTGGCCTAAAGGAAGCGCAAAAGGATGCGAGGCTGCTCTTATCGTTTGCCGTTGGCCGGCCCAAAGAATTCCTTTTCGCTCACCCCGAATATGGGCTGTCGGAAGAAGAGCAAAGTTCGTTCATCGATGCCGTTCAACGCCGCGAAACCCACGAACCTGTGCAGTACATCACGGGCCGCACCGAGTTCTACGGCCTGGAATTCACCGTCTCGCCCGCCGTTCTGATACCGCGGCCGGAAACTGAGATCCTGGTCGAAAACGCCGTTGATCAACTGCGTGGCAAGACGGCACCTCGAATTTGCGAGGTCGGGGTCGGCTCGGGCTGCATAAGCATTTCGATTCTCAGCGAGCTGCCGGACGCGGCCGTGATCGCTGTCGACATCTCGGCCGCTGCCTTGGATATCGCGCGCCGAAATGCCGAACGGCACAACGTGCTCGATCGCCTCGGCCTGAGGCTCTCGGACGTATTCGATTCGGTGGCAGAAGACTCTTTCGACGCCGTCGTTGCTAACCCGCCGTATATCTCGCTTGAAGAGATCGCCGGCCTGGACAGCGAAGTACGCGATTTCGAGCCGGAAATGGCTCTGACCGACGGTGCCGACGGCCTCGCCGTAATACGAAAGATCGTCGAAGATTCCTACCACAAACTCGCGGCCGGCGGTGTTCTATTTATGGAGATCGGTCATTGCCAATCGGAAAGTGTACGGACGCTTCTCTCCCCTGAAAAGTGGTTCGATGTGCGGCTTTTCACCGATCTTCGGTCCATTCCGCGCGTTTTACGGGCTTTTCGCCTATAAGGTGCGTCAAAACCTTGCTTTCAATATCTGTTGGGAGTAAGATGTGGGTGTTTTGAGACAGTTGCGTTGAAATCTCATTTAGCGCATCGTGCCATCTGGTTCGATGGTCACGCCGGAAGCGTCCGGTCTGTTCACCACTGACTAATAAATTTTTCGGAGGTGAGTTGTTAATGGGTTCTCTTAACGGCATTTTGGCAGTCCTTGCCGCGATAGTGGGTGCTTTCTCGATCTATAAATATATGGCCAGCGCCGATAACAAACTCTGGATCGTTATCGGAGTGATCGCGATCATCGCGTTTTTGGCTTTTGCGGCGATGTTCATGTCGGGCCGTATGAATAAGACCGATGATATCCACATCACGGAATAGGCTTGACGAGTTTTAGCTCTTTGCCTTGTTCTTTGTTCGGAAGTCTCTGATCTTTTTAGGGCCCGGCGAAGCGGGATATTTGTTGCCCCGTTCTCCGGGCCTTTATGATGCCTGGAATGTTGACAAAAATGTAATGTTTCAACATACTTGAAGTTGAGCTTTTGAAGACAAGAAGCCATTTATTACAAGGAATGCCGAAGATCTCAGACATACAGGAAACCCCGAACCCGAACGCCGTGAAGTTCATCTTGCGCGAACCCATAAGCTATGGGACGTCGCATTCGTTCCCGAACGCTGAGGCTGCAGTTGATGATAAGTTTGCCAAGTCGATCTTTGATGTCGGCAACGTCGTGTCCGTTTTTTATATGGACAAGATGGTAACGGTCGAGAAGACCGACGATGCCGAATGGGACGAGGTGCTTCCGGAAATGGCGGTGCCGATCCGTGCGGCCGAGGCAGTGGCAGTTAGGCCGACGAACGGTAATGGAAACGGCTCGGCTGGCAAGGTTGGAGGTGCGATCGCCGCGGCGGGTTCGGACGACGATCCGAAACTGCGAGAGATACAAGCCCTTCTTGATGAAAAGATACTGCCTTACCTTGCCGGCGACGGAGGCTGGCTTGAGATCCTTGAACTCAACGGCAGCGAGCTGAAGATCCGTTATCAAGGCTCCTGCGGCAGCTGTCCGAGTTCCATCAGCGGAACTCTCGCAGCCATCGAGAATATGCTTCGCGAAGATATCGACCCTGATATCGAGGTCATCGCGGTCTAGCGAACGCTTTGCGTCCGAAGCCAGGAGTGCGTTATCATTCTTGTTTGACCTGAATTTAGGAGACAAACACTTAAGTGATCGAAGATCTAGATAAGTTAATAGAATTACAGGAGACGGACACAAACCTTCGTCGACTGAAGAAAATCGTAGAGACCGCAGAAGCAAGGCGTGCAGAGATCGAACAAGAGTTTGAACAGCACGCCTTTTCTATACGCGAAATTCAGAACCGACGGGATTCCATCAGTGAGAAACGCACCGGTTACGAACGGGAGATCGCCGACAGCAAAACCTATCTCGAACGCGCGGAACGAAATCTAAAGCACGCGCAGAACCAGAAAGAATACGAGACGGCAATGCGTGAAATGGATGCGCTTCAAAAGGCGATAGGCCTGGCGGAGACTTCCATCGTAGAGCTTCTTGAGGAAAGCGAGACCGTCGAAAAAGAGCTTGCCGACCGCGCCGACGAGATCTCAAGCTTAGACAGCCGCCGTGACACCGCATTGAGCGAATTCGACACGGCGCTTGCAGCCGACAAGCAGGAATTTGCGACGCAAACGACGCATCGAGCTGCCGCTTTCGCTACGCTTCCGGAACGGCTCGCCGCAGTCTATGACCGGCTCGCCCAACGCAGCCGCGACGGCATTGCGGTCGCCGAGGTCATCAACGGCTCATGCAACGCCTGCCATATCTCGCTGCGGCCGCAGGTTCAGGTCGAAGTAAGACGCGGGAACGAGATCATCACTTGCGAGAATTGCTCGCGCATTCTCTTTCTCCGCCCGGCAAGCAGCGAAGCGGCGGCATGAGGTTCATTTGCTCCATTCATCGGAGATGGAGAGATCGACCTTCACCGGCACATCTTTTAGGAATTCACGGCCCGCTTTGAGCATCGAATCTTCGAGCTTGCGGGCCGTTTCGTCTGCTTCCGAAGCATCGGTCTCGACAATGATCTCATCGTGAACGATGTTCACGAGCATTGCAGAAGTGCCTTGAATGTCATCGTGGAGCAATCTTAACGCACGCTTCAAGATGTCCGCAGACGTGCCCTGGATCGGCATGTTCTTCGCGTAACGCTGTGCCGCTCCGACCTCTGCACGGTCGTTCTCGTTGAACCTCAAACGAGCGATGCGTCCCGTCAGCGTGCGTGCCGTACGCTCGGCCAATGCCGCCTTCGCCTGTGTTCGGAGCCAATCGTCCATACGCGGATACGTCGCAAAATATCGTCGCAGAGTATCTTCGGCCTGCGATTCTGAAAGGCCTGTCATTTTTGCGAACCGCTGCACGCCGATCCCATACACGACTCCAAAATTCAGCCGTTTTGCGAATGATCGTTGATCCGACGTCACGGCATCCGCATTGATACCAAAGATCTGCGCGGCCGTTGCCGCATGGAAATCGGCCCCTGATCTGAACGCGTCGATGAACGCCTTGTCCTTTGAAATGTCGGCCAGGATCCGCAGCTCTATCTGCGAGTAATCGGCAACAACGAGTTTCCTTCCCTTCGGCGCCGAGAAACATCGCCGATATTCGGCTTCGTGCGGTATCTGCTGCAGATTCGGATTCGAACAGGAGAAACGCCCTGTCGGTGCACCGATCTGCCGAAAATCAGCATGAATGCGGCCCGTTGTAGGTTCGATGAACCCAAGGATATTCTCGCCAAAACTCTGTGTCGCTTTCGCCATCTGCCTGTATTCGAGCAGTTTTGCGACAACGGGATAGTCATCGGCGAGCGGAAGGAGCGCACCGGCCCGCGTCGTGCCTTCGACCGGCACGCCAAGATTCTGCAAAGCGCTCGTCACCTGATCGATCGAATCGAGGTTGATCTCGGGCCGCCCGAAGAGCGACGCCTGAGCGACACCAGCAGCGAGCATTCCCTGAAGTTCTTCCGCTGCCGCAGCTTGTTTCTTCGAGACGACGGCAAGCTGCTCTCGCCAACGCGTTTCATCGAGATAGATGCCGTTCAGCTCCATCTGAGCGATCGGCACCACACATTCATTTTCGAGTTTCAAAACCTGTTCAAGGCCGTCGCCGACGATCCGCTCATGCAGCCGGTCGCGGACCTCTCGCATTATGACGGCATCTTTTGCCGCATATTCGATCTGTGATGCGGTCAGTTCTGCGGCGCCCCAATCGCTTACCTGTTCGGTCTTATCGAGCGTTCGTCCCAAGAAGAACTGTACGACGTCCGCAAGGCCATGCCGCCGCTCGCCGTCCGCAGAACCGACCAAAACGCTCGCTAAGTACGTGTCGTAGATATTCTCTGTATCGCAGCCAAGGTGATGGCGAACCCATTTCGTATCAAATTTTGCGTTGTGGGCGATCTTCGTCTGCTTCTTTGATGAAAGCAGGTCACGAAGCGGCTTTAGTGCCTCCGAAGTTTTAAGTTCTTTGCCGCTGCCGAAGGCACGCACATCGACGACCTTCGTCTCGCGGCCGTTCGAAAGCTGCACGAGCCTCAGTTCGCCCTTGTACGGATCGAGGTCGGTCGTCTCGACGTCGAATCCGATGAATTCCTCGCTGCCGAGTTCCGAACAAGCCTTTGCGAGCGATTCCGCATCGCTCACGAGTTGAAAATATAGTTCCATATATCGGCCGTTCCTCATTGTATCCGCTGCACGGAAGCGGCTCAAAACCAGCAAAAAATATCTGCCTTTGTTCGATGAAAGGTTTACATTCTAGAAATCATTCCGATATACTTATTCACAGGTTTGCCCCGTTAGGAAACGGGAGAGTAAGGCAAACGGTTGAAAAGGATCTTTAACGCTGAGTGACAGCGAAGAACGGATTTGCCGGGTTTCGAGCACGATCGATATATGAAGGTATGTGCTCCCTGGTTTGAGAAGCGGCTCGTAATGAATTTTGTCGGCCGCAAGATGAAGGAATTTCCCTCATAGAATAAATACGCTTGTATTTTGAATATTCGGAATCTGCCTCTACCTCTCTTTATCCTGTTAATTCTCGCCTGCTCATCGAAAAAAGCGATCATTTTATGTGATCTAAAAGAAGCGTGTGCCGACCGAAAGGTTTCGGCAGGCATTTCTGAATAAACCGACCGTCCTGCCGCATCTTCAATTCCAAAGCGAACCGGGATCAAGCCTCAATTTAGAATTTTTGCGGGTAATTACCCGATCTCTATGTCAAAAGAAATGATAGTCAGCGTCAATGGACGCGAAAAGAAAATTGCAATTCTCGATAACGGTAAGGTGACCGAGTTCTACATCGAACGCGGCCAGGAAAACGAAGGTGTCGTCGGGAATGTTTACAAGGGGCGCGTTATGCGCGTCCTTCCCGGAATGCAGTCCGCATTCGTCGATATCGGCCTCGAACGCGATGCGTTCCTTTATGTTTCGGACTTCTTCGATGAAGAAGAAGAGATCGAGAAGGTCGTGCTTGAAAAAGGCAAAAAGGGTTCACACGAAGATGCAAAACGCGAAGCTAATGAGCGCATCGACCGCAGCCGCATCGAACGTGAGAAGCAGATGGACTCTGCTCAAGAATTGAGCGAGCCGCTTGCCGAAAGCATCGGAACTTCGGGCGATGAGCCTGTCGCCGAAAAACCGTCAGGACGCTCCGACAGGTCGAAGCGTTCACGCGGCCGCAAGGAAAAGGAACAAAAGGAGGAAGTCAGTTCCGTCGCCGAACCGATCGAGATCGAGTTCGATTCGAACGGCTTCGAACGTATCGCAGATGACGAAGAGGGCGATACCGGCGATGCTTTCAAGGACGCATATCGCCAGCACGCGATCGTCGCACGCGTTCGTGCGGTCGAGTTCGACGAAAGCGATAGCTCAAGCGTTGCCGAGGTCGGCTCTCTGCTTGCCGAAGTGTCGAACACCGGCGATTTCGAACGCATCGCCGACGAGGAAGAACCCGTCGCTGAAGCTCCAAAGAAAGGCCGCCGAACAAAGGCCGCTGCCGAGAAGAAGCCGGCAAAAGAAAAAGCTCCAAAGAAAGAAAAGGCCCCTAAGAAAGCCTCGACTCGCGGCAAGAAAAAAGCTGCCGCCGAAGCGGAATCCGCTGAGACTTCGGCCGAGGAACCGCTTGCCGATGCAGAGGCATTCGAACGAGTTTCGGATGATACGGCTCAGATGGCCGTCCGCCGCGGCGGACGCGGACGTCGTCGAGGAGGCAACAGAAAAAAGAACTCCGGTGAAGATTCGCACGATAGCGAAATCGGAGCAGAGAACTCGGAGGAAGGCGAGATCCACGAAACCGATCCGGGCGAGTTCGTCGCCGACGCGGAAGCACCGGTAGAGGCCGCTGAGGAAACACATTCGGAAGCCGAGGCTGCCAAAGATGATAATGAAAAGCCGGCCGAGAAGACACAAGGCCGTGAGCGTCGGGGTCGTCGCGGACGCGGCGGGCGAAGCCGCGAGGAAAAAGAAGAAGCCGACAACTCGGAAAATGCTGAGCGTGCCGAAAAACCTGAAAAGAAAGAACGCAGTGACCGTAAAGATTGGAATGACCGCGGCGGCCGCGGCGGGCGTGACCGCGGTCCGCAGCCTACGATCAGCGACCTTCTGCGCGAAGGCCAGGAGATCCTCGTTCAGATCGCAAAGGAACCTATCGCAAAGAAGGGTGCGCGTATCACGTCGCACATCGCCCTTCCCGGCCGCTATCTCGTCTATATGCCGACGATCGAGCATCTAGGAGTCTCGCGAAAGATCGAATCTTCAAGCGAACGCGGCCGTCTGCGAACGCTGATCCAAAAGATCCGTCAGGACGATGCGATCCGCCAAGGCGGCTTTATCGTACGCACGGCCGGGATCGGAATCTCTGAGGAAGACCTTCGCAACGACGCGATCTACCTTGCACGGACCTGGCAGGATGCGAAGAAAGCTTCTGAGAAGAAAAAATCGCCGGCCTCGATCCATCAAGATCTCGACCTCGTCCAGCGTCTGCTTCGCGATCAGCTCTCGGATGACTTCACGGCGATTCGCGTCGACAGCGAGGAAGAATATCTACGCACGGTCGAGTTCATGAACCGAATGGCGCCGCGTATGGTCAATCGCGTAAAGCTCTACACACGCGATGAACCCATCCTCGATGCATACGGCGTTCAGGAAGAGATCGAGAAGGCACTTAAGCCCCGCGTTTGGCTCAAATCGGGCGGCTATCTCGTCATCAACCAGACCGAAGCTCTCGTCGCCATCGACGTCAACACCGGTAAATTCGTCGGCAAAGGCAACGCCCGCCTCGAAGATACGATCACGAAGACGAACCTCGAAGCCGTCGATGAGATCGCACGCCAGATACGTCTCCGCGATCTCGGCGGGATCATCGTGCTCGATCTGATCGATATGGAAGATCGACGCAACCGGCACAAGGTCTCGCAGGCCCTGCAGGAAGCTCTCTCGCACGACAAGTCGCCGACGAAGGTGCTCTCGTTCAATGATTTCGGGCTCATCATTATGACCCGCAAACGAGTTAAGCAGTCGCTCGAACGTACGATGTGCGCTCCTTGCGAATATTGCGAAGGCGCAGGCTGGGTAAGATCGCCGCAGACCGTTTGCTACGAAATTCTTGCAGAAGCACGTCGGCTTGCGCGCACGGTCGATGACATTCGCCATACGACACTTCGCGTTCATCCGGAAGTCGCGACGGCACTTCGCAATTCCGAACGCCAGGTGATGGAGGAGATCGAAGCACACCTCGGCAACGTCGATCTATCGTCCGACAAGACCGTCCACCAGGCGCAATTCGATTTCGCGTTCGTTTAGGACTTGGTAAATTTCAGTTGTCGCAAGATCTCTCGAAATCGCTGCAGATCGCGCAGTGTCTCAAATTCGGGGGCGGCGTAGAACCACGTCGTCCATGGATGGTGTTCGGCGACAGACCGCTCGACCCAGTACATTGCTTTCTTCCGTTCGCCGATCATGATCGATAGATACGCGAGGTTGTGCGGGTTCGTCCCCGGCGGGTTGTTCCTCCAAGCAAACAAAAGCTGACGAATGACGTCGTCGGGAGTGCCAGTCTTTGCAACAGCGTTTAGCTTGTCGGCGAGTGCTTGATTCCCGTCAAGCTCGAGTCCTAGTTCTATCTCCTTGACGGAATCATCGCGGCGGCCTTCCAGCCAGAGCGAACGAGAGAGCATCCAGTGAACACCGCCAACTTTATCGTTGATGGCAAGTGTTCTTTTGTATTGCTCGTCCGCAGCCGAAAACTCTTTCTCGCAGAAGAAGACCGTGCCGAGGTTCGCATTCCCGACGATCGAGAGCGGATCAAGCTCGATCGCCTTTTCGAACTCGGCCTGAGCCTCGTTGAATCGGGCAAGCCTCAAAAGCAACGCACCATAGCGCATCCTTGCTGTCGCGGAATTGGGTGCCGCGGCGGTCGCGGCCTTGAGCGAAACCTCGGCAGCCTTCCAATCCCAGTCATAGCCCATTTGGATCGTGCCGAGGGTCGTCAACGCATCGGCCGAATTTGGCTTTAGCTCAAGCGCTCGGTGCAGATTCGTTTTTGCATCGGCGATGAGTTCGGGGTTGAGATCAATGTTGTAGTTGAAAAGAAGATGCTCGGTGTCGGCGATGCCCGTGTAAGCTTCGGAAAACTTCGGATCGATCTCGGCAGCCTGCTTAAAATACTCGATTGCTTTTCGCAAACTCGCCTCGTCACGCTTGCTCCAGAAATAACGTCCGTTCAGGTACGACTCGTAGGCGTCCGAACTCTCGGTCGGCCGCTTTGGAATTGCAGGCTGCGGCACGGCATTTGGCGAAAGCTGGCGTGCGACCTCGTACGAAATGTGGTCTTGGAGGTTCAGTATCTCGTTCGCCTTCCCGTCAACCTGATCCGACCAAATTTGCTCGCCCGTAGGCACCCTTATAAGCTGCACTGTTACGCGAAGCTTATCGCCTTCTTGCTGCAGCCTGCTTTCGATAACGGCATCGACGCGAAGCTGCTTCCCGATATCGATAGCATTCTCTCCACTAGTTGCAAAAGGGAGAACGGCGCTTGTCGGACGCACGGCGGTTCCGTCCAATTCGCCTAAGCATGTGATCAATGCGTCAGTGATCCGCATACGCAGCTCTTCGTCGTCGGCACTCTCAGAGAACGATCTGACAGGCAGGACGGCTATCGATCGAATGTCGGATGGCGACGTTTTCGTATAGACCGGAACGTGCCGGACGAAGAAGAAGCCGGCAGCGAGTACGACGCAGGCGGCGAGTGCCCATAACATCGCCCGGCGCGGACGCGTCCACACCGTAAGACGCACTTCCGTTTCTTTACCTGCAGCCGGAAATGATCGAGTGTCATCCTCTCCTTGAAACTCGATCGTAGTCCGCTCAACCGTATAATGTTCGAGAATGATGTCGCCGTTAGCGATCTCGTGGACCTCACCACAAAAGCGATAACCGCGACGCGGCACGGTCTCGATCACTTTCAGGTGTCCGACGCCCTTGAGAGCCTTCCTGAGAATATAGATATTGTGCGTGAGATTGCTTTCCTCGACGAAGGAATCATCCCAGACCTCACGCCAAATTTCGTCTTTTGTGATCACCTCGCCGCGGCCATTTACGAGCACGCAAAGGAGCTCGATCGCCTTCGGCGGGAGTTGAACAAGGTGGCCGTCGGCCCACAAAAGTTTTCTGTCGGCGTCGAGCCGGCAATTGCCGAATTCCAGTAAGTTGTTGTGTCCATTGGACATAACCGCAGTCATAAATAAATCACAAACAACTTAGAAAAAAATCAAGACTCTTTTCATCGTCTGCGCCTTAAATGTCCGCATAGAGAACGGGAGCTTCGTCTCGTGAGACCGGCAATGCCTGCCGGTGGAAGAAAGGTGAAGGTTCCGGATCAGCCCTGATTGTAAACCAGAGAGCAACGAATTCAAAGAAAAAGTTTGAACCGCGCCGCAGAACGACCGAAGGAGAACCTCAATGAAAAGTAAGATCATCAACCTTATACTGACAGTAGCATTTATCATCGCGGCGACGTTCGTCGCTTCCGCTCAGACGACCGAATTCACCTACCAGGGCAAGATGCTCGACACAGGGCTGGCGCCGACCGCCCTTTACGACCTCGAGTTCAAGCTCTTTGACGCCGCGACAGGCGGAACGCAGTTGGGTTCGACCCTTACCCTCACGAATGTCCAGGTAAGAGAAGGGATATTCACCGTTCAGCTCGATTTCGGTGCGAATTTCCCGGGTTCGGCAAGGTTTCTTGAGATCGCGATCAAAAAGCCGGCCGATGTCGGATTTACACTGCTAACGCCGCGTCAGTCGGTAACGACGGTTCCCTATGCCGTACGCAGCATAAATACTTTCTCAGCAAGTAGGCTTTCGCCAGCGTGTGTAAATTGCGTAACGGCCGGACAGATCGAAAGCGTTAACGGGAGCACGGTGACAAGTGCGATACCTGTGGCGAGCGTTCCATCAGGAAGCTCGAATTACATCCAGAATGGCACCGCACAGCAGGCTTCGAGCAACTTCAATGTCAGCGGCACGGGTACGGCGAACATCATAAATGCCACCACGCAATTCAACATCGGCCCCGCTCGTGTGTTGAGTATGGATGGACAATTCAATCTTTTTGTCGGCCAGTCCTCCGGTTTCAGCATCACGACGGGCCGCAACAACATTTTTGTCGGCCAATCCGCAGGCTTCAACAACACGACGGGCAACAACAACGCCTTCTTCGGCTCCGGTGCAGGCTTCGCCAACACGACGGCCGACAACAACGCCTTCTTCGGCTTTCAGGCTGGCAGCGCGAACTCGGGCGCGAGCAACGCTTTCTTTGGCGCACTTGCAGGCCAATCGAACACGACGGGCGCGAGCAACGCTTTCTTTGGCCCACTTGCAGGCCAATCGAACACGACGGGCACGAGCAACGCTTTCTTTGGCTCCCGTGCAGGCTTCGCCAACACGTCAGCCAACAGGAACTCTTTCTTCGGCAATAGCGCGGGCCAATCCAACACCCAAGGTGCCGACAATGCCTTCTTCGGAGCGTTTGCAGGCTCCGCCAACACGACGGGTGGCAGCAACGCTTTCTTCGGCAGTAGTGCGGGCGCACACAACACTATAACCTTCAACAACTCTTTCTTCGGCTCTAAAGCAGGAGAGGCAACCACTGCCAGCGAAAATTCGTTCTTTGGCAGCGGAGCGGGCCAATTAAATACCGTGGGCACCGGCAACGCCTTCTTTGGGGTCTCTTCTGGATCCCGCAACATCGATGGCACCCACAACTCGTTCTTTGGAAGCGGCTCGGGCTTTATCAATACGACGGGTGGCAGCAACGCTTTCTTCGGTGATCACGCAGGCGACGCGAACACAGCCGGTTCAAATAACAGTGCACTTGGTGCTGGAGCGAGTTTCGCTGCCAATAACCTGACATTTGCGACCGCCATCGGGGCCGGTGCAATTGTAACGGCAAGCAATCGAATTCAGCTTGGCCGCAATGGCCTAGACGCAGTTTCGATAGGAAGATTAGCGGCCGGGAGTTCGACCCCGGTGTGCCGCAACGGAAACGTACTGGCAGATTGCTCTTCAAGCCGCAGGTACAAGGAGAACATCGCGCCGTATGTCTCCGGCCTGGATCTGATAGAGCGGCTGCAGCCTGTAACGTTCGATTGGAAGGACCGTAAAGAACACGATCTCGGACTGATCGCCGAAGAGGTCGCGGAAGCCGAGCCGTTACTTGTTACGCACAACCGGAGCGGCGAGATACAGGGCGTCAAATACGACCAGATCACCGTCGCCCTCATCAATGCGGTCAAAGAGCAACAAGCACAGATCGAAAAGCAGATGGCAGTGAGCCGTGAGCAGGCGGCGACGATCAGCCGTCAGGAAGATGAGATCGCCGACCAAACTGCGATCAACAAGAACCTCCAGGAACAGCTGAAAGGGCAAGGGACAGAACTTGAAGCATTGATGAAACTCGTCTGTTCACAGAACCCTGCGGCCGAGCTGTGCAAGCAATGACGAGGGGAATTGTGGAGAGTTTGCGGCTTACAGGCGATAACTGGTATCGCGGGCTTCTCGATATGGGGAAAAAGGCGAAGAGGATCGTTATCACGACGGAGAACCACGAAACATTCGTGCTCCGCACAGACGGTCGGGAGCACGCCTACGGCCGATACGGTAGATGCGGCGGCGAGGTCGAGATACTCACATTCGACCAGGCTGTCTCACTCAGCGGCATCAGAATGCGCGAAATGGTCCATCTAACCGAAACGAACGAGCTTCACGTTATCGAAACGTCTTCCGGGCATTTACTGATCTGCAAGGCATCGTTGGATGGGACGGGCAGCAACACTCTTGAAGAAGGAGGTGATGAGGACGTCAGCCCAAAGAAGATAACGTAGGTTCCGACTCGAGTCGAAGCCCTTCTTTACCAGTATTGCGTTCGCTGACTTTTGGCAAACAAAGCCGGGGAACGCTGCCGTTGAATTCGACCGATTCGCAGTTTATGCGCGAAGCGTGAACGCCATTCTCGAACCGGTCGATGATCAACGGTACCTTATTCCGATAAAATTCGAACGACCGGACTTTTCGGCGATCAGAGCTTCAGCTCCTTCTTCAGTTCTTTTGGGTTGGAGGGTTTTGCGAAGATCGAGTCGGGGAACTTCTTGTTGAATTCGATGGATTCGTAGTTGATGCGTGAGGCGTGGTCGCCGTTCTCGAAGCGGTCGATCACAAGCGGTACCTTTATTCCGCTGAACTCGACGAATTGAGCGTAATGGTCTTCTTCCTTCATCTCGTCGCCTGAGACCGCTTTGCGCGTATAGATAGCTTTTTGCGGCAGGTGATCGTCGGCCGAGAATTCGAACTCGACGCTGAAGCCGTCTTTGTAAGTGAGCTTTACGACTTCGTTACGGCGGCCGAGCGTTGCAGGGCGCTTGCCGACGTACGACAGTTCGGCCTCTCCCTTCCAGTATCCGCGAAGCAGATTGTCGAGGCTCACGCGCAAGCCCTGCTTGAATGCCGCGACCTGTTCTTCGGACTGATCCTGCAAGATCTCCTGGTCGCCGTCATAGACCCAGCCCGTGCTGCCGGAATTTGCTTGAACGGTCCGCATTCCGTTCTGCTTGAACTCGGTTCGTTCCATATCCGGGAATCTGATCACGTCAAGAAAAGATTGGAACGCCGCGAGCTGATTCTCGCGCATCACGCTGAATTTACCCCGCCCGATCTGCGTCTTGACCGCGAGATAACGGTCGCCGCCGAGAGCCTCGACGGCCTTCGAGATGATCGAGCTTGCTTTTTCCGCGTCCGGATTCGAAGAGGTCTTTGGTTCGACTGCATTGTTGAGATCGCCATCGCCTGCGATCCAACCGTTGTAAAAAGCATAGAAGATCGTATGCGTCACGGAAACGGCCCGGCCGGCCTTTTTCTCCGGCGTGAACTCGATGTTCTGGGCTGCAGCAACTGCCAATTTCCCTAGCTCACGAGTCGGAGTTGACAGCACAGTCACATCGCCGATCCTTCCAGTATCGAGAAACTCAACGCGCAGCACCACCTGGACGCTGCTGTCGCTAACGCCCGTTTTGGGACTCTCAGGCATCGGCCTCTTCGTTATCTCAAGCGCAGAGTCCTGTGCCTGCGCAAACGCGCCAAAAAGCACCAACATCGAGAAAATAAGTAGGCAGGTTCTTTTCATCCGAATAAGAAAGGCTTCGCGTGAAATATATCACCGAAGCCTTTGATGCACGAAAGTTGAATTTCGTTCCCGTTAGTTCAGGCTGAAAGTTTCGGCGGTTTTCACGACGACCGAACCGTTCTCGACATCGACCACAAAGTTCATCGCCGTCTTCCATTGATTCGTGATCGGAAGTTTGACGGTCTGGTCGATATGCCGCTTTAAGAAACGGGCTCCGTAAGCCGGGCTAAAGCCCTTTTCGGTCAGCGCGTCAAGGGCCGCGTCGGTGATCTCGACGATCTTTCCCTTACGCTCCATGCTCGCCTTTAGCTTAGCGAGGTAAAGGCGGGCTATCTCACGAACCTCATCCATCGTCAGCGGCGAGAACACGATGATCTCGTCAATGCGATTACGAAATTCAGGCGTGAAGCGTGTCTCGGCGGCCTTCATCACATCGCCCTTGATCGCGTTCACATCGCCGAGCGATTTCGTGCCGAAACCGAGCGGCTTCTCGTACTTCTTGAAGTTCTCCGAACCGAGATTCGAGGTCATAATGACGATCGCATCCGAGAGATAGACCTTCTTGCCGCGGCCGTCCGTCAGCCATCCCTCATCAAAACCCTGAAGGAAGATGTTCATCAAGTACGGCGAAGCCTTCTCGACCTCATCGAGCAGCAGCACGGTATATGGATTGTCGCGAAGCTGTTCGGTCAAAATGCCGCCGCGTTCGCTGCCGACGATCCCACGCGGCATACCGATCAGCTTTTCGATACCGACGGTGCCGTCGCCGTATTCGCTCATGTCGATTCGGATCATCTTCGACTCGTCGCCGAACATGAATTCGGCAACGGCCTTCGCGAGCTCCGTCTTTCCGACGCCTGTCGGCCCAAGGAATAGCAGTACGCCGTCCGGCGCGTAATGATTCTCTTTGAGCGGGCCTTTGTTTAGCCGCAGACGTTCTGCAACGGCCCGAACCGCATCCTTTTGCCCGATGACGCGGTCTCCGAGATCGATCTCCATCTGCGAGAAGCGGTCGGCGGTATCGCGGTAGATCATATCTTTCGGAATGCGCGATTCCTGCGAAATGACGTCGATAATGTGTTCGGGGCGAACGATGAGCGATGAAGGCTCATTGATCTCGACCTTCACGGAAGCCGTATCGAGCCAGCCGATCGCCTTGTCAGGCAAATGGAGATTTCGTATATACTTCGGCGACATCTCAAGAGCCGTGTTGATCGCTTCGTCAGAGATCGTAACCGAATAGTTCTTCTCGAGCCGCGGCCTTAGACCCAAGAGGATCTGCTTCGTCTCGTCGATCGAAGGTTCATCTACTCTTACGAGTCGAAAACGCCGGGATAGAGCTTCGTCTTCGCCGATATACTCTTTGTATTCGGTCATCGTCGTCGCACCGATGATGCGAAGTTCGCCGCGAGCCAACGCGGACTTGAACATATTCGCCGCGTCCGAGGTCGTGCCCATCGCCGCACCGGCACCGATGATCGTGTGAGCTTCGTCGATGAAGAGAATGATGTTGTCTTTTTCCTTGACCTCGTCGATGATGCCCTTAATGCGCTCTTCGAACATACCGCGGAGCATCGTGCCGGCAACGAGTCCACCCATCTGAAGCTGCACGATGTGCGAATCTCGCAGACGCGCCGGAACCTTTTCGGGTTCGAGCTCGATGAGGCGTGCCAAGCCTTCGACGACCGCCGTCTTCCCGACGCCCGGTTCGCCGACGAGCATCGGCGAATTCGATCTTTCGCGGTGCGACAAGATCTCCATCATCTGCCTTATCTCGCTTTCGCGGCCGATCGTCGGCGGGATCTTGTCCTGCCGTGCGAGTTTGTTCATCGAAATGCCAAAATGGCGGAGGAAAGACGGCAGTTCGTACTTTTGCCTTACTCTTTCCTCCTCTTTTTCGCGTTTGCGAATGCGGGTACGCGCGATCTGCGCGACCTCATCGGACGGCACTCCCAGATTTTGCAGGACATCGTTGAGAACACTGCGTTCGTCGTTAGAAAGTACGTAGAAAATATCGGCAGCATCGATCACGCGTCTGCCTTGCGAACGCGCGCGATCCATTGCCCGCTTGAAAAGTTCTGTGGTCTCGGGAGCGATGCGGAAACCTTTGCCTGTATGCTGACGGCCGGATTCCATACGCTTTTCGATCAAAAGCCTGACCGACCGCGGATCGACCGACAGGTCGCGCATCGTCGTCGAGAAAAGATCCTCTTCCTCGAATGCAACTGCGTGAAGAATGTGTTCGACCGCGACGTAATTCTGGTCGCGTTTGCGAGACTCGGCCAGTGCACTCTCAAGCACGCGGCGGCCGCTGTCGCTGAATTTGTCTTTATATGAATCAATATCTGCCATAGGACCCCATGAAAACCGCAAAATCCAAGGAAGGAGAAACCGGCAAGGCTTCAGACCCGGTCTGATTCTAAATCATAACACTAACGTCTGCTCCCCGAAAGGAAAAATCGCCCCCGTCTGCCTCCCTTTACACGTGTTACTCTCCCTTTCCCACCTGCACGCGGGCCGGCCGCAGGAGTTTTCCGTTAAGTTTATAGCCGCGCACGTACTCCTGGATCACTTTTCCGACGTCCTCCGGGCCGACCGGGACCATATCGACCGCCTCGTGCAGTTCCGGGTCGAAAACTTCCCCGACCGCAGGGATCGGTTCGACGCCGACCGATGTCAACGCTTGCTCGAATGAACGCGCCGTACCGATGACGCCATCTCTAAGATGCTCCAACGAGCCGTCGGTTTGGCTAGCCTGCACGGCCAGGTTAAGGTTGTCGAGTACTGGCAGGAGCGTCGTCAGAAAGCTGAACTGCGCCTGGGTCGCTCGATCCTCAAAAGAACGCTTCATACGCTCGCGCATTTCCTGCGTTTCCTTCTCGATCGTCGCCTTTGCCTCTTCGAACTTTGCCTGTACGCCGATGAGCTTTGCCTCGGCCGCCTCACGCCGCTCGATCTCCGCCTTGAGCTGCAGTTCAAGCGCGGCCTCGGCCGCCGACTTTACGGCCTCCGCGGGCTTTGCCGCCGCAGCCTCGCCTTCGGCCGTACGGGAGCCGTCGGCATTGAATCTGCGTTTATCCATGACAGGTATCTTCCCGTCGAACTCATCGAATTCTTCCACTTTTTCTTGCGTCATTTCGTATCAAAGGTCCTTGTATCTATGCCTTCGGGCTTGTCGCCGCACTCTTAGTGTCGGGCGATGAGAATCTCATTTCGCCGTTCTCGGCAGTAACATTCACAGTGCTGCCGGATGCGATCTCGCCGTTCAAAAGCCTGATCGCGAGCGGATTCTGTATGAGCGATTGTATCGCACGCTTCAAAGGCCTTGCACCATAGACGGGGTCGTAACCCTGTTCGATCAAGAGATCTCTCGCCGAATCGTCCAACACGAGCGTGATGCCGCGTTCATCGAGCATTGCGCGAAGCTTCTCAAGCTGAACGTCGATGATCGAAGCGATCTGCTCCTTGCTGAGCTGATCGAACACGACGATGTCGTCGATGCGATTTAGGAACTCCGGCTTAAAATGATCGCGAAGTATCTGCACGACCGCCTCGCGGGCCTGTTTCGAATCTCCTTCGGCCGCCTGTATCTCACGCGAGCCGAGATTCGACGTCATTATGAGCACAGCGTTCTTAAAATCGACCACGCGGCCCTTGGAATCCGTAAGGCGTCCGTCGTCGAGGATCTGCAAGAGCACGTTGAAAACATCCGGATGCGCCTTTTCGATCTCGTCAAAAAGAACTACCGAATACGGCCTTCGTCTGACGGCCTCCGTCAACTGTCCGCCTTCTTCATAGCCGACATATCCCGGAGGAGCGCCGATCATACGTGCGACCGCGTGCTTCTCCATATATTCGGACATATCGAGCCGCACCATCGCACGCTCGTCGTCGAATAGAAACTCCGCGAGTGCTCGTGCGGTCTCGGTCTTTCCAACTCCTGTCGGTCCGAGGAAAATGAACGAACCGACCGGCCGATTCGGATCCTGCAAGCCTGCGCGTGCACGCCTGACGGCGTTCGCGACAGCGCTCAATGCCTCGTCCTGGCCGATCACACGTTTTCCGAGGTTCGTCTCCATCTGAACGAGCTTCTGCATCTCGCCTTCGAGCATCTTCGAGACCGGCACGCCAGTCCAGCGAGCGACGACCTCGGCAACGTCCTCTTCGTCAACTTCTTCTTTTAGGAAAACGCCGTCGCTCTGGATCTCTTCGAGCCTCGTCTGGTCAGCATCGAGACGCTTCTGAATGTCCGGGATCTTGCCGTACTGCAGCTCGGCCGCAAGATTGAGATCGCCCGACTGGCGCGCCCGCTCAAGCTCGAGTTTTGCTTCCTCAAGCTCTTCTTTTGCCGACCGCATTTTCTCGATCTCTTCCTTTTCGGATTGCCATTTCGCCTTCATTCCGGAAGAGCGCTCTTTAAGGTCAGCGATGCGTTTCTCAATATCGTCGAGACGCGCCTTCGACTTCTCATCGGTCTCGCGTCCAAGGGCCTGGCGCTCGATCTCGAGCTGCAGGATCTCGCGTTCGAGAACGTCGATCTCCTGCGGCAGCGAGTCGATCTCGATGCGGATACGCGAAGCTGCCTCGTCGATCAGGTCGATCGCCTTGTCAGGCAGAAAGCGGTCGGTGATGTAGCGGTTCGAGAGTGTCGCCGCAGCAACGATCGCTGCGTCCTTGATGCGTACGCCGTGATGCACCTCGTAACGCTCTTTCAGTCCGCGAAGGATCGCTATCGTATCTTCGACCGTCGGTTCGCCGATATAGACCTGCTGAAAACGGCGTTCGAGGGCCTTGTCCTTCTCGATGTATTTCTGATATTCGGCAAGCGTTGTAGCACCAACCGCACGCAGCGTACCGCGTGCGAGTGCGGGCTTGAGCATATTCGATGCGTCGATCGCGCCTTCGCTCGCACCGGCGCCGACGAGCGTGTGCAGCTCGTCGATGAAAAGAATGATGCGGCCTTCCGCGTTTTCGATCTCTTTGAGAACCGCCTTCAGCCGGTCTTCGAATTCACCGCGGTATTTCGCCCCTGCGAGCATCGCGCCGAGATCTAGCGAAACGAGCCGCTTGTTCTTCAAAGTTTCGGGCACGTCGCCCGATACGATCCTTTGCGCAAGGCCTTCGACGATCGCCGTTTTCCCAACGCCGGGCTCGCCGATAAGAACGGGATTGTTCTTCGTTCTGCGCGAGAGAATTTGAATGGTTCGACGAATCTCGTCGTCTCGCCCTATCACCGGGTCGAGCTTGCCCTTGCGGGCACGCTCGGTCAGATCCATTGCGTATTTTTCGAGAGCTTGGAAATTCTCCTCTGCGTTCGGATCCGTGATTCGCGAACCGCCGCGCATATCCGTAACGACCTTTTCGAGATCCTCACGCGTCACGCCGTTCGAGCGCAATATTCGGCCCGCATCGCCTTCCTTCTCTTCGGCGATGCCCATCAAAAGATGCTCGGTCGAAACATATTCGTCCTGCATCGACTCGGCGATCTTCTGAGCCTTTTGGAAAAGAGTATTCGTCCTCGAGCTAAAGAACGGCTGGCCGCCCGAGACCTGCGGAAACTTTGCGATCGCCGCTGTCACGTCCGTCAACACGGTCTGCGCGTTCGCACCGATCTTCCCCAGGATCGGAGTGACGACGGTCTCCTTCTGCTCGAGCATAGAAGCAAGGATATGTTCCGGCTCGATCTGCTGATTCTGATTCTTTTCGGCGATGCCGATCGCCTGTTGTACGGCCTCCTGGCCGCGTATCGTGAACTTCTCGAATCTCATAGCAATGGGTATTTTACCACTAGGGCGAAAAACGCAGTGTGCGGACGAACACGGCCTCGCTTTGCCGTATTGCGTGTTGCCGCACGCTGCGTGTCTTATGAATCAAGCTGAATAATGTATCGGTCGTAAGGTCCGACCTTCCATTACGCACCTGCAGACTTGGTCGCGTCGATCGTCTTCGGCGTCGCATCGGTACCCGTGATCTCGATCTTGCGGGCCTTCGTCTCCTCGCGCTTCTTGAGCGTAACGGTCAGCATCCCGTTCTCGAACTCAGCCTTCGCATTCTCGACGGTAACCGTGTGCGGCAGCGTGAATGAACGTGAGAATTCGCCGTAAGCACGCTCCACGCGGTGATAATTGTCGCCGTCGTCGTGCTTTTCGAATTTACGCTCGCCCTTGAGCGTCAACACGTTGTTCTCGAAAGAAAGGTCAAAGTCCTCGCTCTTCATTCCCGGAAGCTCTGCTTCGAGCACCATCGATTCCGCATTCTCGTAGATATCGATCTTCGGGTTCCACGCCGTGCCGAATGCTTCCTCACCGTGAAAACGGTCCGAAAACATCCGATTCATCTCACTCTGCAGCCCGCGCATATCGCGGAAAGGGTCGTATTTTGCAATGAACATTTATGTATTACCTCCTAAATCCTTGAAAATACTCGACTAATCACTTAGCCAACTACGATAATAAAATATGAGTGTGAGATTGTCAACTCCTGAAAATCCGGTCTCGCTCCCGTAGCGGTCCAAGCACGCGACACAGATAAAAGTTTACGCCCGGTTTCGATCTCCGGGTAGCACAAACCGCACAAAACGTATCAAACCGCACAAAATGTATCAAAGTGCACGATTTGCACGATCTGCACGATTTGCACAAAATCGAAACATACGCTCGTAACGGTCAGGCTCTGCCCACCGAGAGACGGCCGCCGCGGCGTACGGCGCGGCAATATGTGTGCGTAATGAGACATTGTGCAAAGAAAAGTTCCCAAGGTGCATCCAACCATTTCGAGATTATGCGTTTTATTGACCCGAAGATCGTCTTTGTTGGCGTTTTGCCGGTAATTTTGCTCATCGCAGCGGCGGCGTATGGGCAATCGGGGCGTGTGTCTGCAACTCCGGTACCGACGCCGACGCCCGAACCCGAACTCAAGATCTCGACGCAGGAGATCAAGCTCAACGTGCTCGCATTTGACGAACGCGGCAGCTTTTTCAAGGGCGTTACGACAGACGATCTTGTGATCCGCGAGGACAACATCCTGCATCAGGCCGCAAGTGTCAGATACATTCCTGCGAACGTCCTGATCGTGATGGATACGGGCGGCGAGATGCGTGTCGTCAAAACGCTTGACAGAACCCGGAAGGTCGCACTTGCTCTGATCAACGCCCTGCGTCCGGAAGACAAGGTCGCCGTCATGGCCTACGCAAACAAGCCTGTGATGCTCTCAAGCTGGACGCAGGATCGCGTAAGCAGTCGTGCGGCCGTAAACAGCGCGAATTTCGGCACGAGATCCGCATTTGTTGCGGCTCTTGATCTGGCAGCGGCAACGTTCGGCCGTACCGAAAGCGACAATAACCAGCTCGTACTCATAACAGACGGAACTGACAGTTCGGCGACGCCGGCCCAAAAACTCGCGGCATTTGACAGGCTGCGAGCCGCGAACATCACGGTCCACGTCTTGAGCTATGCCGCAATGGAAGCGGCCGACATCGAGCCGCGTACAAAAGGCGTAACGAATTCGCCGCCTCCAAAGGCGATGCCGGACCAGATCGCCAACGACCTGCCCAATGGCGCCCGCGATGTAGCAAGAGCGCCGAAAGCAAAGACATTCGTTGTCGATCGCCCGTTCTTGAAGAAGCTAAAGGACCGCGAGAATGCCTTGACCGCTGCAGAAAAGCAGCTCGAAAAACTCACGGAAGATACGAACGGCGAGTTTATCGGCCCTATGTCGCCGGATGAGATGGAAGACAAAACGATTCTTGTCGGCCAGATGATCGACTCGTCCTATGTGGTCACATACGTACCGAAGATGCCCGTAACAGCGGAACACGGCATCGCCGAAAGGCATATCGAGGTAACGTCGAAACGTCCGGGCCTGATCGTCCAGGCAAAGCGCAACGTTCTGCTGATCGAACCGAAAACTCCGTAACTCCCCCGAGGCATAAGGAAAGATTTCGCAACAACTTGCCTCAACCACGCGTGAAAGACATTGCTTGGTTTTTCGTGCTAAACTGCACGCTTCGCCCGGCCTCGACAAGTTTTGTAAAATGTACGGGCGAAAGTTTGCAGAAAAGGGTACAAGGTTGTCTCGCATTTCCGATCTAAATCTGGCGTCAAAGCCGTTCCGTAATCGCCTTCTGCCATATTTGGCGGCCGCCGCACTTTTGCTCGCCGCGGGCTTGCTCGGGATCGTCTGCCTCGTAAAGCTTAAGCAAAATTCGGACACGAACAAGATCCTTGCCGCACACATTGAAGCCGCAAATACGGAAATATCACGACTTAAAGGCGAGGGCGAAAAAGTGCGTCAGCAATTGACGCCTGAACAGCGAATGGTCTTGAGCGCGGCTCATCGCCTTGTTGCGAACAAGGCCTTCGGGTGGTCGAAGCTATTCGCCGACCTCGAAGCCGTAATGCCCGGAAGCGTGTCCGCATCGAGGATCTCGGTTCAGCATATCTACACTGACAGTGCGAAAGTACGTGCCGAACTCGAGCTTGGCGTTATAAGCCGCGATTACGCAGGCGTCCAGCAGATGATCCAAAATATGCAGAATTCGGGCCTTTTTCTCGCAGAATTGCGCGGCCAGGATCTGCAAAAGACCGATCTCTCGGTTTACACGCAATACACGCTGCGCGTCGTGTATTCGCCCGGCTATTCCTATGCCGCTCCGCAAACGCCCGACATCGCACAAAATAATTCGGGAGGTGGTGAATAATGGCCGAGATCGAAGTTCAAGCCGAACAGGCCGCACCCGAACCTGCAACGCAGGACCCGACACTTTATTCGCGTCGTCCGCGAAAGGTTTACGCCGGAATGTGGGGCCCGCTGGAGATCGCTGCGGTCGCGGTCGGTGGCTTCTTTCTACTTGCGGCGATCTTGGCGTACACGTTCTTCATTGTGCCGTCGGACAATTCGGTCGTAAAAAACCGCGCCGAGGCTGACCGGCTCGAAGCCGAGAAGATCACCGCTCAATCGAAATACGGCGAGATCACGACGACCGAGGGCCAGGTCGCTAAGCTGCTCGACAGCGCGGACAATTTTGAACTCCGTTACCTGCCCGCGGCCGACAACGGGCGCGGTGCCCTTTATCAGCGGCTAAACGGCCTGATCGCCGCATATGGCCTGGTCAACACGGCCGGCCCGGACTATCAGCCGCTTGAGCCGATAACGGAAGCCGCGTCGAACAACCAGTCGCAGGAGGAACGCGGCCGCGAACGTTTTCGCAGCCTGTTTCCCGGCGTTTACGTGACAACAACGCTCGAAGGTTCCTATCAAGATCTGCGTCGGTTTATTCGCGATATCGAGACCGGCGGCGAATTTGTCGTCATCAGCGCGATCGAGCTTGCTCCGTCCGATACTCAGCAAAAGGCTGATACGACCAAGCAGCCTGTCCAAGGGCCCGGTGTTCCGACGGCCGTCGATCAGAGAGGCTTTCCGATCGCCCAAGATCCAAACGAAAAGGCCCAGCCGGACAAGCCAAAGGGAAAGACGCACGGCGAGATCGTTTCGCTGCGCATCGAGATGGCAGTGTATTTCCGGCGAGCGAATTTTGCTCCGCCGCTTGCGAATGAAGGAGCGACGCAATAATGGTGGCTCGTGCTGTATCTGACCCGAACGAACGGAAGAAGCTGATCGCGGCGATCGTGCTCGCGGTGCTTGCTGCCGTTGCTCTGTTCTATGCGTTTGGGCGCGGACTGTTCGCAAGCACCCCTTCGACTAGCTCTAAAACAAATGTGACCCCGACACCGAAGCCGTCGCCTGCAGCCCCCGGAGCCTTTACCCTGCCGACGGCCGACGAACAGAATTTTACCGACACGACGACGCCCGTTGTGATGCCGGCGAATATTCCCGCTCCAGAGCCCGGCCGAAATATATTTGCGTTCTACGAACCGCCAAAGCCGACCCCGTACAGCCCGACACCTTTCGTTCTCGTTACTCCGCCGCCGCCTTCGCCGACGCCCACGCCGGCGTATGAAATGAGCTCGATCAGCCCATCATCGGTCTATGCAGGCACCGACGGAATTCGGCTCGAAGTTACGGGCGATCGTTTCGAACCCAACGCACACATCTATTTCAACCAGACAGAATTCCCGACGCAGTTCATCAGCCCGCAGAAGCTCGTTGCGAACATTCCGGCTAATCTGATCGCGACCGAAGGCTCACGGCAGGTAATCGTCCAATCGCCCGACGGAAAGAAGTATTCGACTCAGTTCATGCTCACCGTCCAGACGCCGCCGAAGCCGACCTTTACCTATCTCGGCATGATCGGACGCAAACGGTTCAACAACGACACCGGATACTTCATCGACGGCGTAAAATCGGACGCAAAACCGTTCGGATTGCGGATAAATGATGTGACCGGCGGACGTTTCAGACTCGTAAAGCTTACGCCCGGCGAAGCGATGTTCGAGGACACTTCGCTTGGCTTCAAACATCGGATCCCGATCGCTCAGGCCGCTGAAGTTCCCGCGCAAAGTTTGCCGATGGGGCAGCCGCGGCGCGGAGGATTTCCGCAGATGGGCCAGCCGTATCCGAACTATCAGCCGCAACAGCAGCAGATCGATCCAAATGCCTGCCCGCCGGGTATCCCTTGCAACAATATTCGGCCCCAAAGAACGCCGGGAGTACCGCAGAACGCGAACCCGCAGAACGGAGAGAAAGGCTCCAAGGAAGATGTGGACGACAACGATCAGTGATCGCCGACGGGAAAGCGGGATGACGCTGATCGCCGTGATGGCGATAATGGCGATCTTCGCTGTCGCCCTGCTCGCCGTCGCACCGATGGTCGCGACCGAAATTCAGCGGGAGCGTGAACTCGAAGCAATCGCCCGCGGTGAAGAGGTCGCGGAAGCGATCCGCCAATACGTGGAATTCTACCGCGGCGCAAAGCTCCCGAACTCGATGGACGATCTCCTCGAAGGCCTCCCTGAAGGAACAAAGACGCGACAGATCCTGCGTCCGTCGGCCGCGATCGATCCGCTAAGCAAAGACGGCAAATGGCGGCTCATTCCAGCAGACGGCAAGTCTTTGGCTCCGTTCGCAAAAGCGGTTCAGGCATACAACGGCGGCTTGCTTCCCTCAAGTCCGAGCCAGGTGTTCGATCGCTGGGCCGTCGTGATCGTCAATTCTTTGAATACCGAGACGGAAGAGGACAAGACGGCGCCGATCAGCGAAGACGTTGAGATTCAGACAGAGGACACGCCATTCATTGGCGTTGCGAGTCAAGATCGCGGCAAGTCGATCGTCGCCTATTACGGACTTGAAAATCATTATAAGTGGATATTTACACCGCTCTTTCGCGGCACCGGCGTAAGCGTACAGCCCGGGCGGCAAATGGGAAATGCAGCAAATTCCGCGTGGAATGTCGTGAAGTAAGAAGTAAAGGGTGCAAATTATCTTCGAGGACAGTTTGACAATCAGGGTGGTCTCCTTTAGAATTATTCTAACTCTAAAGGAGGAGTGAATATGCATAACACAAAGATCGATATTCCAAAAGACGCACGTGAAAAACTTATCGCAATACTTAATCAGCGGCTCGCCGACGCCGCAGACTTAAAATCACAGGCAAAACAGGCGCACTGGAACGTAAAGGGAATGAGTTTCATCGCTCTTCATGAGCTGTTTGACCGCGTGGCGACCGAAGTCGACCCAATGGCGGACGACATCGCCGAACGCATCACTTCTCTCGGCGGAACCGCACTTGGAACTGTTAGGGTGGCGGCGCAAAACTCAGAACTACCCGAATATCCGCTCGAGATAAGCGACGGCTCTGATCATGTTGACGCACTATCGACCGCGCTTGCGGAATTCGGCCGCTGGGTTCGGGCCGACATCGACCGCACTGACGAGCTTGGAGATAAGGACACCGCCGATCTTTTTACCGGTGTTTCCCGAAATATCGACAAACTTCTCTGGTTCGTCGAAGCACATCAGCAGAACTGATCGCGGCCTTTCGCAATATGACAAGAAAGCCGTTCCGCTTCATAGGCGGAACGGCTTTGTTTGTTAGTGCGAGCAAGTAAGCTTTTGGCTCTTATTTCCAATAGTTCTTATCCACGCTCATCCATTTCTCTGTGTCCCAAAGATCGTCGGTCAACTCTACATCGGCCTTAATTCGTGTGTATTCCTCGCTGGTCGTGTGCCGGCCGTCAACATAAAAAAGAACTTCTGCTGCAACCCAGCCGCCCTTTGCTTTTACGTACTTATTGAACTGTGTTTCGCTGACGCTTTTCTTATCCTTACCCGCCAGCTGTATCAAACGGACAAAAACAAGGCGCTTCTTATCGACCCACAGCTGAGGCGACTTTAGGTCACCTTTCTGGGCACCCACAACATAGACATCACGGCCCTGCCATTTTTCTGTGTGGATGACCGAAAGGTCGATGCCCATCTTCTTAACTTCGGCGATCGTGGTCTCGACAGGCTGAGCATAGACGTCGAAGCCAACGACCATCAACGGATGCACAAAGTCGCGGCCACCCTTTGTCTTACCTTCTTTGAACGAGAATGCCTTGCCGGCAGCGAATAGGATACCGTCGCCTTTCTCGGCCGGGGCGAAGTCTATTCGGAGGTAGCCCGGCACCTTCATCGCTTCGTACCACGTAGCAACATCAGCTTTTCCGTCGGGCGAATAATTCGTCGTTTTCTGCTCAAAGGTGAGCGTTTTGTACCACTTGCCTGCGTACTTTGCGTTCATCGCCGCAATAAGGTCTGTTCCGTTCTCAATATCGACCGCAAAAACAGAAGCGGCCAGCAGCATCGTTACCGAAAGGGCATAGATATATCTCATTTCAAAAAGCTCCTCGAGATTCGTTTGGCTGTTTTACGATGAGGGCGGGCGTTTTGTTTACGAAAAGTTACCGCTATTTCGATTCATACTCGAAGATCTTGTAGAGATCTTGATCCTGCGGATCGGCGAGATCACGGCGGACCAGCAGCATTAGGTCAACGCCGGGGCGAAGGGGATAAACGCCAACGAATTTATAGTGTGCGGAATATTTCTCGACGACCTGCGTGTCTTGGTCATTCTTCTTTGCGACGATCATCTCGGCCGTGTTGGCATCGACGAGGCTGCCGTAGAAATTCGCGTGCGGGTAATCGTTCACGTACCAGGTAAGCGGCCAGTAATCCGGCGAGACGATCTCGATGGTCGCGTCTTTGCCCTTTGAACTTTTTTCAGCGTAATGCTCTATCTGTTTGACAAGGTCGAGCATTCCGCGTTTGGTATGAGCGTAAACGTAGCCCATTTCCTCATCGTCATACCGCACGAAATTCAGGTCGTATGCTTGATACGTAAGCAAGGACGAAGCAAGGATCAGAGTGAGGCCGCCGGAAAGGCGCGTCGCGAGAAATTTGGACGAAAGGATCTCGTTGATGCCGTAACCTGCGATCAGACACATCGGAAGAAAGAAACTCAATGCGAGCCACGGCGTTTTATAAGGAATGATCGTGTAGGCAGCGAACATTCCAAACGCCCAGAATGCCGAAAAGACAGCAAAGCGGTTCCTTGGCCGCAGGAATGCGATCGCACCGCCAAGAGCTGAAAGCAGCAGAAGCGGTGATTCGACCTTCATCCCCCATTTCACATAGGCGAGAACGCCGTTCTGCGTATGGTCCTTTGTGCCGGTCTTCGTCCAGAGAATGTACGCTTCGACAGCACGCGACAGGCCATCGGGAAAGGAAAAATAGGACGAGAAAAAGACGGCGAGAACAAATACAAAAGTAACTGCCGATGCAGAGATCAAAAGAAGCCTGTCAGCACTCGACCCGAATGCTCCGAAAAAGCCCTCGTAAGTGAGTTCCGGTTCCGAGTACGCGGTAAGTTTACCTTTTTGGTACGCAGTAAGAAACATCGCCCACGCCGCGATCGTCGCGAGCAACAGAATGCAAAGCGTGTAGAATGCGAACGGTTCCTTTACGCTGTTCTCACCGAGAAAATATGTGTGTACCCACTTCAGTGCATCGATCGTATAGCGATAGAAGAAAACGGCCCCGGCAAGAACCGCAAAATGTGCGAACCCGACCGCGAACCATTTCGAGCGTGTCGGACCAACAGCGACATTCTTTTGCCAAATGCGCGTCGCGGCCGTCGCGATCACCATCGTGCCGATCGAGATGAACGCGGTCTCTTTTGTAGCAAAGAGCAACGCCGCAGACGCCGCAGCAAGTATCAGATAGATCGGCCGTCCTTCACGCCAGTCGAGAAGGCCTTTTAGAAAGAAGTATATGAGCGCAAGTTCTACGATAACGACGGCTATCCGGAACGTCCAAAGCGCGGTCGCGTTGCCATCTGAGAAATACGTCGCTATATTCAGCCCCGAGGGGATAAAGCATACGGCAAGCAATATCGCGAGCCATACCTTCGCGAGAGGGCCGGCCGCCTTCCGCTCGATGAAAAGCACAATGGAGACGACGATCGCGAGTGTGCAGAAAGTAAAGAAGGTCTCGTGTATGAAGTACCGCGAGATATAGACCATCCCCGGCGAGAGCGCGAGAAATAGTGCGGCAGAAAGACTCCCGATGCGGCCTAGATAACGCGATAAATAGAGGACAAGGACGACCGTCAGTACACCGAAGACCGCCACGCTTGCCCTCACGGCAAACGTATTCAGCCCGAAGATCTTCGAGAAAAAGAGCGAAATGTAATAGAGCGTCGGGCCGTGGTAGTTCGCGGGATCGTATTTGTAAACGCCGGTACGATAGAGCGTCGTGAGGAAAAATCCGTTGACGCCTTCGTCATGATGAAGCGGTTTGAGCGTGAGGTCATAAAACCGAAACCCGAATGCGATCACGGTAATGGCGGCAGAGCAGCAAAGCCAAACTATGTCCGGCTTTGTCCGCCCTTGCTCTTGTTCAGTGATCTTTGTTTCGGTCATCAACAGGCGCTTTGTTCGACTATTTTACTTTATAAAGACGATACTGTCCGCTTGCTGCAACGAGCGGGAATTTCCCAAAGTATTCATCGTTCGCTTTCAGATCGTTCCGCTCGGGCGGCGACACCAGTACATAATCTATCCCGTATTTCTTGAGTAGAATATCAGCGACACCACCGCCGAGGTAGATCGCCTTAACGTCCCTTTCGCGGCCTTCAAAATCGATGCCGTGCGATGACAAATGCCCCGTGTACCGCATCAGCGACTGCCGGCCTGAAAGTACGACCGCAGAATTATACGTTGGCGCGTTCAAGATCAAGGCCTTCGGTGCGGTCTTCTGCTTGATCGCGTCGGCGATCTTCACGCCGTCAGCATCAAAGACCTTTACGACATTCTGCCCGCTCGCTGTGCGGTAAACATCCAATGCTCCGGAGGCGATCAGTGAGAGAAAGACGAGTGCGGCCGTCGCTTTGAGCCAAACCGATCTTTTCTCCCACGTCCAAACGATCGCAAAGGCGATGAACGGTATCGAACCCGCGAACCAATAGATCAGGATCTTGATATTATCCCATTCCCACGGGGCGAGCTTGACGATATTTGCGATCACAAAGATCAGCGCGAATGGAATGTAAAAAAGGGCCGCGCGTCGAAGGTGCTTGTGCTCTTCCTTAGATCCTTTTGTCCACGCAAGATAAACGCCGGCGACGATCAGCGGAATCACAAGGCCTGTGTTCAAGAGCCAGAAGTAGAAGAAATTCTTGTCGCCCTTGTCCCAGCCAAAATTCCAGCCAATGAACTTCGAGGCGTCCGATGCCTCGCCTGTCGTCAGCCATGCGAGGATCGGCACGGCAACGATCGATACGCCGACAGCGAATGTGAACCATTCCTTCCATCGCCGCATATACAAGAGCAGGCAAACTGCCGCGACGATGAAGACCACCAAGAGGCTATGCAGATGCACAAGCGGCAGCGTTCCGACGAGCGTCCCCAAAACAAAAGGCGGCACGAATTGCGGGCGGCCTTCTTCGCCGTCTTGCCCTGAGAACGTCGCCCATAGCCGGTCGATCGCCATTATCGCAAGCGGCATCCCGAGAAGCAGGCTTCGCTGCGTGATAAACAGCACGACCATCGAATTGCCCCAGCGGAAGAGATTCGTGATCGTATAATCGCTCGGCAAAGCGGAAAGAAAATCGAAGAATCCTTTCTGTTGCTGCCAAAAATCACGTGCGAAGAATAAGAAACCAAGCCCACCGCTAAAGAAGAGCAAAAATGGAGCGATGCGGCCGGCAAGCTTGCTCAAGGTGACGCGAACTGTAAAACGTTCGAGAAGAATGAGCAGCGAAAACGCCCACGTGATATCCTCAACGACCATCGCTCCACGCACTGATCCGCCAAGCTTTATCGTCAACGCCGTAAGAAGATCGGCGACGAAAGGATAGGCGAATTTCACGCCCGCGAATGACGGATTCAGCGGCGGGAAGTTCGCTCCGTCGGTAAAGCTGAAGATCGCGCCGAGATGGAACGGCAGGTCGCCTAGATTCTGCGATCCGCCCGTAAAGATACCGTCTGGCGTCTGATAGATCGCCTGCGAAAAGAATAGGCAAAATAGAACAAAAAAGAATGTGTAAAAAATGAGACCGCCGATGCGCTTGTTCCCGTGCTGGAGGTTGGAACGCGCACGCTGCCAATCTCTCGCGAGCTTGGTTCGTACATCTGGCTTCAGCAAGATCGCTGCGGGCAGAAGAGCCGTGAGAATCGAAAGAGCCGCCGTCGTCGGATCCAATCCAAAGAACAGCGTAATGACGAACCCTGCAACGCCCGATATCGCACACGAAACGATATTGCCCGCCGCAAGCCGCCACAAAAGCCGCTCGTCATCAAAGAACAGATAAGTAAAACAAAGCCCGCCAAAAAGAAAGACCGCGAGCACTATGAGGGCAGCGAGCATATCGATTCAAAAACCAATATTACTCGAAATTACGTGCCAAGAGCATCCGCTCGACATACTTTGCTATGACGTCGGCTTCGAGATTGACGCCTTCTCCGGGCAATAGTCTTGAAAGGTTCGTCATTTCCCACGTCTTTGGAATAACGGCAATGTCGAACTCCGATTCACGCAACGCCGCGACGGTAAGCGAGATACCCTCGACGGCGACGGAACCCTTAAAGACCAGATAATTAGCAAATTCAGGATCGAAACCGATCGTTACCGTGTGAAAATCGCCTTCGTCTTTCGCTACAAGAAACTCACCTGTCGAATCGACATGCCCTTGAACGATATGACCGCCGAGTCGCTGTGTGGCGAGAAGAGCGCGTTCGAGATTCACTCGCGAACCGATCTTAAGCTGATCGAGCGTCGTTCGGTCGAGGGTTTCCGGTGAAACATCTGCTGAGAATCCGTTCTTGTCGATATTGAGCGCCGTTAGGCAAACCCCATTCACCGCGATCGAATCTCCGTCCGCGATGTCCGACGCGATCACCGACGCGCCGAGACGAAAGATCGCTCCGGCCCCGCGTCGTTCAATGCTCTCGATCACGCCGAGTTCTTCGATCAGTCCTGTGAACACGTTAATTTGTTAATAGCTAAAACCAACCTTTCTTGTTGACGATGTAGGTCTGCACGAACTCTTCGTCCGATTTCGTCAGGTACATGATGCCCTCAATGACCCCTATCACGGCCATGACAAGCGATGGGATACCGCACAAAAAAAGCACGCCGACCGCCCAGACGGCGAGCATAATGATGCCCTCTGTGTTGTAGCCGAGAATGAATTTATGAATTCCGAGGCCGCCGAGAACTATGCCGAGGACTCCGGCGAGAACCTTTTTATCGGCTCCGGGAACCGCAGGCCGATTCTGCGGCTGCATCGGGCCGGCGTTGTAAGCCGGCAGCATTGCACCGCAGCTCGAACAAAGGCCTCCGCCTGCAACATTCTGAGAATGACAATTAGGACAGGTTACGTATTGTGTCTGCATAGCTCCGAAAAACGGCCTCCTTGACCGCTGTTACCCAACATCTACGAATTATATTCCAAATCGTTCATAGATTGTAAAAGTTTGCCGCCGCGTGGAATAATCTTTCCTTCGACCCTTATGGCAGAACCAGAACAAAGCAATTCACCGCCCGCACTAAAGATCGCCAACGGCGTACCGGAAACCGCTTCGCTTGCCGACCTTGTCGAATGGTTCATCACGTACGATGAACGCGTCGGAAGGATCCGGCATCCTTTTGCAGACGAACTCTTTCGATGGAAACAAGAAGACGATACCGCTAACGGTGTTGCGATCTATCCATTCGAGAATGCTGAAGCTCGATTCGCTATCGGTGTCATACAGGCGGTCGCAGAAAACAAGAATGAAGAAGGATTGAAGTTCTGGATCACGGATATCGTCGAGGCCCTTGGGCGAGCACGCGAAACGAAGACTGAGATGACCACCGCCTACGATCTTGATTCCGACGCAGAAGCATTCGCTCTCGCAAAAGCGGAGAAACTGCCGAGCACCCTCGAAAAACGACTTTATCTATCGAGCTGCTGGCTCGAACTGCTCTGCACGGCCGAAGCTCGTATGCTTGGATGGGTCTATCAGGAACTGTACGGAAAGCCGTTCGAACCCTAGCGGAAGGTTTGGCAGTTCGCCATACTCCCCGATTTCATTCCGCGTCCGAACCATTCGACACGCTGCTGCGAACTGCCGTGGGTGAATGAATCCGGCACGACGTAGCCTTGTGTCCGCTTTTGGATCATATCGTCGCCGACAGCACTTGCCGCACGGATCGCTTCTTCCGGGTCGCCCGTGTCAAGGCGTCCCTGAGCCGCGGCGTAGTTTGCCCAGATGCCAGCATAGCAGTCCGCCTGAAGCTCAAGGGCGACCGAGCCTCGATTGCCGGCTCCCGATGCCTGAAGGCGATCCATCGTTCCCATCAGGTTCTGAATGTGGTGCCCGAATTCGTGAGCGATCACATAGGCTTGTGCAAAATCGCCGGGCGCGCGAAACTCACGTTTGAGTTCGTCAAAGAACGCAAAATCCAAATACAAATTCATATCGCCCGGGCAATAGAACGGACCCATCGCGGCATCGCCTAGACCGCACGCGGAACGAACTTGTCCGGTATATAGGACAAGCTTCGGATCCTGATACCGAACGCGGGTCTGCTTCGGCAGTATCTGCTTCCATGCATCCTCGAGGCTCCCCATGATCGCACCGGCAAACTGCTTGTTTGTGTCCGGCTGCACGGGATTCGCGGAATTCGACGCAGGGGCCTGCACCTGCTGGCCGTCGATCGGACCGCCCGTTTGCAGGAGCGAGCTTGGGTCGCCGCCGCAAAGCAGAACAGCCAGGGCGATCACGAGCACACCCAGCCCTCCGCCGCCGATAGCGATGCCGCGGCCTGAGATGCCGCGTCTATCCTCAACGTTCGAACTTCTTCTTAGATCCTGCCAACGCATAATGTTTTGATTCTAGAGCCTAACCGGCAAATCAGGAAGACTGAATCTATTTTTGTTGCCGCACCACACGCTAGGAAAGCACCGAGAACCGTCGATTTACTCCCGCAAAGCTATTGCTTGCATAAGTTAGCTTCGCAAAAGGCTTGACAGCCGCGGTGATTCTTAGGTATTCTTTCTGGGCATTACCGTTTCGCCTTGAATCTCCTTCGTTTCCAGATCACTTGGAGGAAAAATGATCAAATTGGACATCGTCAACCTCGTTGCCGACAGGACGGGAGTGCCAAAACAGAAGGCCGAGCAGGTCGTCGATTCGCTTTTTGAAGCGATGAAAGAAGCTCTGGCAAAAGGCAAGAGGATCGAACTTCGCGGTTTTGGCGTTTTTGTCGTAAAGGCGCGTAAACGCGGCGTCGGACGCAATCCGCGAACTGGTACGGAGGTACCCATTCCGGCGGGCAAGACCATTCGATTCAAGCCCGGCAAGGAGCTTTCTGCAAAGTCTGTCTAACTGAAGATCAGTTTGTTTTAGATCAAGAGGACCGCAAAACTTCCGCGAATCAAGTGCAGTAATACCGCGGAGATTTCGGTTCTTTTCGTTTTTCGCAATGAGAGCGTAGAATGCAAGACGTCGAACCGGTAAATCAAGATTTTTTCTATGGCCGGGATCTGCCCCGACCCTCTGCATTGGTTCTTGTTCGGCACATTCTTCTGCTTGCACTCACATTCTGCACAACTACGATCGCGGGTACTCTTTATCCTTTCGGCCCGGTGAACGATTTTGTGGTCGGAAGCGACCCGCAGACCTTCGACGAGACGGTCGCGTTCTTTCTCAGCCTGCCGGAGAAATACATCGGAGTCATAGGCCACGCGATCGAGCTTTTGTTCACGAACTCGTACGTACTGACCTATGGCCTCGAATTTTCACTTTCTCTTCTTCTGATCCTCGTCTCGCACGAAATGGGACATTACATCGCGTGCCGCATTTATAAAGTTGAAGCGACACTTCCGTTCTTTATTCCGACTCCGCCGATGATCGGCCCCGCGGGTACGTTCGGCGCGTTCATTCGCATCAAGTCTCCAATGCCGTCGAGAAAGGCAGTCTTCGATATCGGTGTTGCAGGGCCGATCGCTGGTTTTGTGATAATGCTGCCGATCGCTATCGTCGGGATCTCTCAAATGGAGATGACAGCGAGCCAACCCGTTTCGACCGGCGGACAGCTCGTCTTCGGCGACCCGTTGATAATGCAGTTGATCGGCTTGGCTTGCGGCAAAGACCTTGCATTCGGCGTCGGGAATGCCTTCTATTATGCCGCCTGGATCGGAGCCCTCGTAACCGCAATAAACTTGATCCCCTCGGGGCAGCTCGATGGCGGACACGCCGTTTACGCGGCGTTGGGCGAACGCGTACATTACTGGACGGGCAGGATCGCGTTTCCCGTGATGGCGGTCATCTCCGTGCTCGGCGCATATTTTTACAGCAGCCCAAGCGGCTTTTTGATCGCTGTGATCTTGGGTTTCATGCTAAAGGTCGGCCACCCGCGGCCCTTTGACCAAACACCTCTCGATACAAAAAGAAAAGCAGTGGCCATTCTGACCCTGCTCATCTTTATTCTTACCTTCCTGCCTTTTCCTGTGAAGCTTGTTTGAACATCATGACGCGATATTCGGCAGAAGCCCTTTTATCTCATTCACGACACGTTCAGCCTCGTCATTTCCTTCAAGCGCGATCATAAAAAAGTCGTAGCTGGTCTTAAAGCAAACAACGCCATTTCCGAAAAACCATACGCCCTCGAGCAGCGGATTTCCGCCGAGGATCGTGCCGATCGGAAAGCCTGTAACCTCCGTCGGGTTAAAGACCTTTGTCATCATCACGGCACCCGAAGCGAACGCAAACGCTCCGAGCATCGGTGCTCCAACGCGTTTTGCGATGTCGCGTTCGAATTCTATCCTTTCGCGCTCGGCATCATTGAGCCGGCCTTTCTCGATCAGCGTTTCACGTCGCTTCAAGTAGCCGTCAAAGCTTTCGGCGAGTTTCTTGACCGACCACGCCGGTATCGCCGAATTCAAAAGCCAATGCGAGTTGATGCCGGTGAAAACGATACCGAGCCCGGCCCCGACCATCATCGAAGCTCCGGTAACTGCGGCCTTTGCCGGGTCTTCTTTTGCGGACGCCGCCGCATTCTTCAGAGCAGTCAATATCGTATTGGTCGTTGATGTAAGCGACGCACCGAATCCCACGACCTTTGTTACACGTTTGGCGTTCGTGCCGATCGATGAGGCCGTGTCGCCGAGCGTTTCGCTTGCCTTGCCGGCAATGTCTGCGACCGCCTCGCCGGCCTTTGTGCCGACATCGACAGCGGCATCTCGGAGCGGTTCGCTCACATTCCAAGCGGTCTTTGCGGCATCTCCCGCGGTCGAAGCGGCATCTTCGACGACTTTCACCGCCTTTCGTCCGATGTCGGACTTCTCAGCCTGCGTCCTGACCGCAGCGGCACCTTTCTGGGCCGTGTCAACGACAACGCGTGCACCTGTCTCGATCTTGTCCTTTAGGCCTAGCTTCTCGTCGATGCCGTCCAATGTCTCGGTAGCCTTTTTCTGCCAACGCTCAAAGATGTCTTTTCCTTCACTCATACAGCTAGTTTTACCACAAATCCCCCTGTCCGGAATACGCTTTTACTGCATCGAATGTTCGGATCGTTAGATGCTAAAATCTTTCGAGTGGAGAAATTATGCCCAAGATTAAATGCCCGCAATGCGGCAAGGAAACTGAGTTTTCGGGAAATGAATTCCGCCCATTCTGCTCGGAGCGATGCAAACTCTTGGACCTCGGCGCCTGGGCAAATGGTGATTATGCCGTCCCTGCCGACCCGGCGAATCTGACTTCCGAAGACATTGCAAAGATCGAGGCTGCTCTCGAAACGAAGGACGAATGACACCACTTTTTTCGATCAGCATGTTTGAGGCCGCAGGTGTTGCGGCGGCTGTCACCTTTTTCCTTGCCTTGTGTGTCGTTGCGTATCTCGCCTTTCGGCTGCTCAAAAAGTCAGCAAAAATGGCCGTCCGCCTGATCGTCGTACTCGTGATCCTCGCGGTCGCGGCAGCCGGCAGCCTAGCGATCTATTCATTTCTCAAAACGCCAGCGAAACCCGCATCCAAAAGCCGACCGACGCGTTCGAACCAATAAAAATGGACGATCCGCACCTGCAGATCGCCACAAAGTTGGAGACAAAACAATAAGAACCCGCAAAAGCCGCTACTTTCGGCCGCCGCGGAGAAGAAGGCCAAGTACGACGCCGATCGCCGCCGAGATCAGGATCGTCTGGCCGGGTTTCTGTCGTGCGAATTCCTTGGCGTCCTCGATAAGCTCTTTCGGATCTTTAGAGGTAAGCTCCTTGAACTTGTCGCCGGCCTGCCCAAGATTCTCTCTTGCAAAATCATAGGCTTTGCCCGCTGCGTCCTGGACCTTCTTTCCGTATTCCTGTGCCTGCATCTTGATTTCTCCTAAAAACTCGTCGCTCTGATGCTCTGTGTACGTCTCTTCACTGCCAAGCGTGATAAGGCCCTGTTCAAGCTCCTTTTCCGCCTTTTTTACTTCATTTTCAAATTCTGACATCGTAAGATCAGTCCTCCAAAAAAATATCGAACCCCATGAACACTCCGGTCGTAAAAGCTCTCGACCGCTCGCATCAGATTCAAAACGGCCTCTGAGGGTTGTAACGAAATTCGGCCGAAATTTGTTCCGCGAATGATCTGATCCGAGTCTTGACTCAAGGTTGACAACAACTTTCGGAAAATGCAAACTTATTCGGTAAGTAAGCACTTACTTAGGCGAGGATGAGTTGATAGAAAGTTTTTTTAATTGTGATCCGAGCGCCCGAATGTCGGGTGATGAGCGCCGCGGCGTGATCCTGCGAGCGGCGGTGGAGCTCTTCTCCCAGCACGGATTCAAGGGCGCAACGACAAAGGAGATCGCAAAGGCGTCGGGTGTGTCGGAGGCTATGCTTTTCCGGCACTTTGAGAATAAGGATGCTCTCTATCAGGCGATCATTGAAACAAAGGGCTGTCGCGAGAGCGCGACGAAATTTGCCTGCGAGGACGATGACGTTCTTAAAAGTGCTCTCGACGCAAAGGACGACGAGGCCGTCTTTTACCGACTCGCCCTGACGGTTCTTGAGAAGCAGCAATCGAACGTACCGTTCGTACGCCTTCTCTTATACTCTGCCCTCGAAGATCACGAGCTTGCAGAGAAGTTTTTTCACGAGTTCATCGAACGCGTCTATGTTTTCATCGGCGGCTACATCCAGGGAAGACAAAAGGATGGAGTATTCAGAAAGATGGAAGCGAGGCTCGCGGTAAGAGCATTTCTTGGGATGCTGCTTCACCACTCGCTGAACAATGTTTTATGGGACAAGAGCAAGCACCTGCTCAAGATCTCGAATGAAGAGGCGGCAAAAGGATTTGCCGACATTTTGCTTAAAGGGTTAGAGGCCGAACGGGCTTAATTTTGTAGAAATGTTCTTAACAACTCAGCGTATTTTGCCTGCATTATTACTTTGTGGAGCCGTATCCGTGGTGTTCTTCGGGGCAGCCTGCGGACGATCTTCGGCGAACGCAAATGCAAATGCGGACTCGCAGTCGCAGGTCATCGACGTAACGACCACTCGCGCGGTCGTTCATCAGATCCCTTCTTATTTTGAGGCTACAGGCAGCCTTGCGAGTGATGAATCGACGGACGTTGCTCCGACGATCGCGGGTAAGATCGTCGAGGTGAATTTCGACGTTGGTTCCTACGTAGCAAAAGGCAGCGTACTCGTACGCCTCGATGCTCGCGATGCGAGGCTTCGGCTCGAACAGGCTCAGGCCGGCGCCGAACAAGCAAGAAAGGCGGTCGATTCCGCTACGGCGGCCGTCCGTCAGGCTCAGGCAAAGCTTGGTGTGCCGGTGGGCACTCATTTTTCGGTTGAAGAATTCCCGCAGGTCCGGAGTCTTAAGGCGAATCTTCTGCTCGCGGAAAAGGAGTTGACGCGGGCGGAGAACCTGTTCAAGACGGGCGACATCTCGCGCTCGATCCTCGATCAGCGGCGAGCGACTCGCGATTCACTCGCAGGCCAACTTGCAGACGCGCGAGCTAACGCGCAGGTAGCAGAAAAGGCCATTTCGTCGGCTCAGGCTCAAGAGGCCGCTGCAAAAGCGGCCGTTGCGTCCGCAGAAGCTCAAGTAGATCAGGCAAAAAAGGCCGTTAACGACACGGCGATCCTCGCACCGATAAGCGGCTTCGTTTCCGAGCGGACTGCGGACCCGGGAGAATACGTGAGTCCGAGCGTCCCGAATTCGAAGATCGCGACCATAATGCGGACATCGACCTTACGAATGAAGATCGAGGTGCCGGAACAGTCGATCGAGCTTGTAAAGCAAGGGCAATCGATCTCGTTACAGACAAGCGCCTATCCCGAACGAAATTTTACGGGTAGAGTGACGCGCATCTCGCCGAGTTTGAACGCAACCGCTCGCACGTTGACCGTCGAAGCTGATGTTCCGAATCCTGACGGCGCACTTAAACCCGGACAATTCGCGACGGTTCGCATCACGAAATCAACACCTGAGAATGCTGTGATGATACCGGCGGCAGCGGTCAAGACCGACGGCGATGTAAGCAGGGTTTTCCTCGTCAAGGACGGTGTTGCCCGTGAAGTTCTCGTCCAGCTCGGCCTGCTTGAGAATGACCTGATCCAGGTCAAGAGCGGCTTGGCTGAGAACGACGTAATTGCAACCAACAATCTTGCCGCCCTTTATGACGGCATCGCCGTAAGGCAATAGGTTCAAGGTTCGAAGTTCAATGTTCAAGGTTTCCGATGGCGAGAATTGAGAGGTTTGAAGACATTGAAAGTTGGAAGGTGGCGAGAGAGGCGGTGAATCTCGTTTACGAGGCAACCAACAGTGAGAAATTCAGGCGTGACTTTGCATTATGTGATCAGATCCGTCGAGCAGCGATCTCGATCCCGTCGAAAATTGCAGAAGGTTTTGAACGAGACGGGAACAAGGAATTCTTGCAGTTTCTTGCAGTCGCAAAAGGCTCGTGTGGTGAGGTAAGAGCTCAGCTATATGTCGCCCTCGACCAGAACTATGTTGACCAAGCGGTGTTTGATCGTATTTACGAGAGGCTCTTGACAACGAGCCGCCTTATCAGCGGAATGATGAGGTATTTGAGGCAATCAGAACTTCGAGGCAGCAAGTTTCAATAGCTGCTTTAGACTTTGAACCTTGAACTTCGAACCTTGAACTAGTTTTTTATGCAGTGGTTAGCAGAAATATGTGTTAAGCGGCCGGTCTTTGCGACGATGTTGATAATGTCGCTCGTGGTCGTAGGCGCCTTTTCGTTCTTCAGTCTTGGCGTCGATCTTTTTCCGAAGATCGACTTTCCGACGATCACGGTCACGGTCGTGAATCCCGGCGCTTCGCCGCAGGAGATCGAGACAGAGATCACCGACAAGATCGAGGAATCCGTAAATACGATCAGCGGTATCGACGAGCTTCGTTCAACCTCGATCGAAGGTATTTCGCAGGTCTTCGTTCAATTTGTTCTTGAGAAAGACGTGAACGTTGCCGCCCAAGAGGTCGAAAATCGTGTCCAGACCGTCATTCCCGACCTGCCTGACACAGCTGAGCAACCGACCGTGCAAAAGCTCGATACGGACGCGGCTCCCGTTTTGCGCGTAACGATCTCGGCGCCGAAACCGCTTCGTGAAGTTACAGAACTTGCGAAGAAAAAGATCAAAGAGCCGATGGAATCCGTGAGCGGCGTAGGCCAGATCACGATGATCGGCGGCCAGGAAAGGCAGATCAACGTCTGGGTCGATCCGGATAAGATGCGCTCGTATGGCGTAACGCCGGCCGAGATCTCTGCCGGGCTTAGGATACAGAATATGGAGTTCCCTTCGGGCCGTCTAGATGAGGGTCAGAAGGAAACAAGCGTCCGCACTATCGGCAAAGTTCAAAAGCCCGAGCAATTCGAGAACGTCGTCGTAGCGACCCGGGGCAGCTATCCCGTCAAGATCCGCGATCTCGGATACGTTGAGGACGGTGCAGAAGAACTCCGTAGTGAGGCCCGCCTGAACGGGCAGCCGGCCGTTACGCTCATCGTCGCAAAACAATCCGGCCAGAATACCGTCGCGACGGCCGAGGGCGTAAAGGCAAAGCTCGCCGAGATCATGCCGACGCTTCCAAAGGACTATACCGTTCGGATCATCGGTGATAACTCGATCTTTATCGAAAGTTCTCTTAATTCTATCGAAGAACACTTGATAGTCGGTTCGATCCTCGCCGCGATCGTCGTATTCCTTTTCCTTTGGAGCTTCAGATCGACCCTCATTGCGGGTCTCGCGATCCCGACATCTATCATCTCGACCTTTGCATTGATGTATGCCATGGGCTACACGCTCAACGTCATTACGATGCTCTCCCTGACCTTAATGGTCGGTATCGTGATCGACGACGCTATCGTTGTGCTCGAGAATATCTACCGGTTCGTCGATGAGAAGGGAATGAATCCGTTCCAGGCGGCCATAGAAGGTACGCGTGAGATCGGCCTTGCGGTTCTCGCAACCTCATTGAGCTTGATGGCGGTATTCGTGCCTATCGGGTTTATGCAGGGCATCGTGGGCAGGTTTATGTCGTCGTTCGGCCTGACCGCCTCGTTCGCGGTACTCGTTTCGCTGATCGTGTCCTTTACGCTTACGCCGATGCTCGCCGCACGTCTCATCAAGCGAAAACCTGAGAGCAGCGAAAGGATCATCGACGAGTTGAAAGGCGACGGGATGATCGAAACACCGGCATCTCACGATACTAAACACACAGGCTGGTTCCGTTATGTCGATGCCATCTACGCGTCGATGCTTCGGTTCTCGATGGCTCACCGGTGGGTGATCATTGGACTCGTGATCCTCGTGTTTTTGAGCATCATCCCGCTCTTTATGTTCGTCGGTAAGAACTTCTTACCGGTCGATGATCAGTCGCAATTCGAGGTGACGCTGCGCGTACCTGAAGGCACTAGTCTTTCAGCATCCTCGCTCGAGTTCGAAAGGATCGCAGCGGAAATACGAAAAATGCCCGGCGTAACCGATACGCTAGCAACCGTCGGCGGCGGTACACAGCAGGTTGTAAATGCAGGAACGATCTACGTAAAACTCTCGCCGATATCCGAACGCCCTAAGGGTCAAGAGGAACTGATGGAGGAGACGCGGGCTATGATCACGAGCAAGTTCCCGCCGAACCTACGCTTCGGTGTCCAGCCTGTTCAGGCTTTCTCCGGCGGCGGCTTCCGAAATGCGAACGTCCAGTTCCTGATCGCCGGCCCGGATATGAAGAAACTTGAGGAATACTCATCGAAGATCCTCGAGAAAATGAAATCGATACCCGATGCCGTGGATGTAGACTCCACACTGATCTCCGGCAAGCCCGAAGTTCAACTCGAGGTCGATCGGGATGTCGCGGCCGAACTCGGCGTACGTGTTGGCGACGTTTCGCAGGCGCTAAACACTTTGATCGCAGGCCAAGAGGCGACCTCCTTTAATGAAGGCACCGATCAATACGAAGTACGCGTTCGGGCGATTAATCCTTTTAGGACGAGCGTCGAGGGATTGAAGCGCGTCGTTGTTCCGTCGTCAAAGATCGGGCTTGTCACGCTCGATAGAGTTGTAAAGATCGTTCCGGGAACGGGCCCAAGCTCTATCGACAGAACAAATCGGCAACGACAGGTAACCCTGCTCGCTAATACAAAGCCAGGGGGCTCTGCGGCGAACATCACTTCGGCGATCGATAACTATGTAAAGACCCTTGATATGCCGACGGGCTACTCTACCGGATATGTAGGGCAGTCCAAAGAAATGGGCAAAGCAGGTTTCTACTTCATACTCGCATTTATGCTGTCGTTCGTCTTTATGTACATCGTGCTTGCGGCGCAGTTCGAATCGTTCATCCATCCGATCACGATCCTTCTGACACTGCCGCTCTCGATACCTTTCGGCATCTTCAGCCTCCTGATCACGGGCCAGACCGTAAACATCTTTTCGGGCCTTGGCCTGCTGCTGCTTTTCGGCGTCGTAAAGAAGAACGCTATCTTGCAGATCGATCATACAAATCATCTGCGCTCGCAGGGGATGTCGCGTTACGATGCGATCATTCAAGCGAATCGCGACCGGCTTCGTCCGATCTTGATGACGACGATCGCACTTGTTGCCGGTATGCTTCCGCTCGTCGTAAGCTCCGGCCCCGGTTCGGGCACGAATCGTTCGATCGGCGTCCTTGTTGTTGGCGGCCAATCGCTGTGTCTCTTGCTGACACTGCTAGCGGTGCCGGTGTTTTATTCGATATTTGACGATATTTCCGAGTTTAAGATCTTTAGCCGGATAAATCGCTTTGCATCAAGGCTTTTTGGCGGGGCTAAACGCAGATTCTCAACTGCGGCCAGCTCGATCATAAGCAAATTTTAATGCACTCTTACGAAATTATTTTATGAGGCGGCTCTTACTCTTGTTTTTAATAACGTCGGCGTGCGGTTGCGCGGCCCTTGGCCAAACTCCGTCTCCGACACCTACGCCTGACAATTCCAAGCAGGTCGTCCTTCCGGACGATCTAAAGAATGTTCCCGATGTGGCGCCGAACTATAAGAGCCACGATCTAAACCTTCCCGATCTTGGACGCGTCGGAGTGGATACCACCAAGGAACGCCCGTTGACACTGGGCGAAGCCCTGCGGATGGCTCTCGACAATAACAAGGACATCGAGGTCGCCCGCAAGACGTCCTCAATGGCCGAGTTCGATCTAAAGGCAGCACGCGGCGTGTATGAACCCAAACTTTCCGGCCAAACGTACTACGAACGTGCAACTGCTCCCAACGTAAGCATTTTCAGCAATAATCCAAAGACCACTCAGGGCACGGTGGTCGCGAACGCCGGCCTGACAGGCTTTATCCCGAAGTTCGGCACGATCCTGACCGGCACCTTCAATAATTCGCGTGTTACCACCGACAACCCGATCAGCATACTGAGCCCGCAATACCTTTCGAGCTTGAGCTTCAGCGTTACGCAGCCGCTTCTTCGCGGCCGAAGATTCGATGCCCAGCGCCGCGGCATCGAGATCGCGAAGCGGAACATCGAGCTCACAGATACTCAATTCCTTTCGCACACGATCGATACCGTAGCGAACGTCGAGAAGGCTTATTGGGATCTGATCTTCGCTCTCCGGAATCTGCAAGTTCAACGCGACGGCGTTACGATCGCAAAAGCGCAGCTCGAACACAACAAGCGCCTCGTAAACGAAGGCCAACTTGCGCCGATCGATATAGTCGCTGCCGAGACACAAGTGGCGACGTTCGAACAGGCGGTTTACGACGCACTCAATGTGGTCAACACTTCGGAGAATTTGCTGAAGAATCTTATTGCCCCGACCCGCAACGATGCGATCTGGGGACAGGCGATCGTGCCCATTGACTCGGTCGAGCAGACGGTTCCTGCTACAACGCTCAGCGACGCTCTGGATTCCGCGATGAAGAATCGTCCGGAGCTTGAAGTAAGCAACACGCAGATGGCAATCAACAAGATCGACCAGCTCTACTATAAGGAGCTCAAGAAACCGCAGATCGATCTCGTTGCGAGCTACGGCACCTCCGGCGTCGGCGGAAGCCAGAATCCGAATTTCAGCACCTCGTTCCCTACCGCCTGCAACGTCGACCCCACGGGCCCAGCCTGCGCGCAGCAGCAGGCAAATCTCGCTCTGCTGACGGGCAATCCGTTCCGCGGTGTTTTTACGAACCGCTACCCGACATACAAGGTCGGCTTGAACTTCAACGTGCCGCTCTTTGGCGACAAGACCGATGGAGCGTTGCTTGGAAAAGCGAAGGTCGATGCTGAACGTCTCGAAACCCAACGCGAGCAGATCGAGCAAGGGATCCAGGTCGAGGTTCGTAATGCAATGCAGTCCGTAAAAAGCGGTGAGGCCAGGCTTAGAGCGGCTGCCATCGCCCGCGAGAATTCCGAAAAGCAGTATGCGTCCGAGCAGCGAAAGCTCGACGAAGGCCAGTCGGATATATACCGCGTCCTCGAACGCCAAACGGCTCTCATCGCCGCAAAAAGCGCCGAGCTAAAGGCTAGGACCGATCTGAATAAATCGATCGTCGACCTTGAACGCGCGACCGGCAATGCGCTAAAGGCTCATGGCATCACACCGCTGAAATGAAGACAGTCTGGATAAGCGAATTTATCGGCGTTGACGGCGTTGGACTCAATGAGGTCGATGCTCCGAAACCTGACGTCAACGAGGCTCTGATCCGTGTTCGGGCAGCAGGCCTAAACCGCGCGGACCTCCTTCAGGCCGCGGGACGGTATCCGCCGCCCGAGAACTATTCGCCGAATATGCCGGGGATGGAATTCGCGGGTGAGATCGTCGAACTTGGCGCGGAAGTAAGCGGATTTGCAGTTGGTGACCGTGTCTTTGGAATCACCGTCGGCCATGCGCAGGCCGAGTTTGTCGTCTCAAATCCTTCGCTCCTCGCAGCTATTCCCGACAATCTTTCTTATACCGAAGCGGGCGGCATTCCAGAAGTCTATATAACCGCGCACGATGCCGTCTTTACACAGAACTGCCTTAAGGAAGGCGAGACCCTGCTCATTCACGCCGCTGCATCCGGCGTCGGCCTGGCAGCACTTGACCTGGCTAAGGCCGCAGGGGCCAAGGTCATCGGTACATCTCGAACTGCCGACAAGATAGAAAGACTTGCCGGTCTCGGGCTTGAGCACGGCATCCTCGCTGTGGACGGCAAATTTGCGGAGAAGGTCCTCGACATCACAGATGGGAAAGGGGCCGATGTGATCTTGGACCTCGTCGGAGCGGGTTACTTTACCGAGAATATCGCGTCTCTCGCACAAAAAGGCCGCTTGAGCATGGTCGGCTTAACGAGCGGCACAAAGGCGGAATTCGATCTCGGGGCAATTTTAAAGAAACGAGCGACGATCCGCGGGACGACCCTGCGAGCACGGCCTTTTGAGGAAAAGGCCGCCGCGAACGAGAATTTTATTCGCGAGGTCATTCCATTGCTCGATTCAGGAGAAGTGAGGCCGCACCTCGATCGAGCCTTCAAGCTCGAGGACGCGGGCGAGGCCTACGGATATCTTGCGTCAAATAAGAGTTTCGGAAAGGTCGTGATCGAATTTTAACTCGTCCCGCGTTGAGCGGCTTCGTCCGTAACGATGCAAAGTCCGGAGATATCGTGTTTTTCGAGCTCGTCAATAAGCGCAGTTGCTTGTTTGTAAGTTAGCCCGCCGGCCTCGAGCCCCGAAAAGGAGACGACCGACCAGCGAGGCTCTTCGAGGTCCGAGAGGGCCGCGAGCTCAGTTTGTCCCGGTTCGGCCATAACTCTCCCGAAAATTTCATCGATGTCGATCTCGTCAACCCGCTTCGGAAAGTGAGCGAGACCGGACCGCATCTCCTGGATACGCATACCCTTCTCTCAAGCCTTTTACCGAAACCTAACACAATGAAACGATGTTGTAAACGTTTTTCTGTATTCGGCCGATAAACAATGTTTTGCGATTTAATAGGATCTGTCGCCCGCGAGCGGTCGCAGGCGACATAATTCATTCCGCAGCATTCCGGAACTACCTGCCGGTTTGGAAAGTGCTTAACATCCGATTGAACGCAGCCGAATATCGCGACGATTCGCCCGACGGAACGACCGTAACGAGATAGACAAAGTTGTTGTTATCGTCGTACGCCATATAGACCGCGACAGACTCGGTCGCTCTCGTTATCGGTGACTGTCCCGAAAGCGTGGTCACATAACCCTGATAGTTGCCGAGGTAGGCATCCCGAAAACGCGTCCGCTGTCTAAGATAATTGTTGCTGTCAAGGATCTGGTTGACGTAGGCTTGCGCATCGCGCGAAAGGTCGCCGTTGCCGCGAAAAACACCGATCATCGCCCCACGCGTAATGCCGTCCTTGCCGTAGGCACCTTCGGGAGCGAACTGAACGGAGCCGTTGCTTTCAAAAGCCTTCCAATTCGACGGAATGCTAACCTCCGCAAGGCCGCTGTATCTGCGGCTTGTTCTCGAGGGATATGGCACGCGACTCGAATACACGCCTCCGGCCGTCGGGTTTGCACCTGCGCCGCTGCCTTGAGCTCCCTTTTCGATCTCAGCCATTGTCCTAGCGGGCGGTAGGGCACGGAGTCGTTCCTGTACGCGTCGGAACTCGCGTTCATTCGATGGGCGCGGATTCACGTTCAGCATCTCAGCCTCCCGCATTATCTTTTCGTAGCGGTTCCCCGGATCGGGGTGGCTCGAGAGCCATTCGGGTGCACCGCCTTTGCTCTGCGCCTGAATGGTTCGAAACATATTGGCAAGATCACGCGGATCGTAGCCCGCTTGGGCCATTATCTGTGCACCGAGCGTGTCAGCCTGCGTCTCGTATTCACGACTGTATTTCGTCATCCAGGCCGTCGCCCCAAGGGCGCCAAGTTGGGCACCGGCCTCGCCGCCTAAGATCGCACCTCCAAGGATAAGGCCGATCACGCCGAGTTGATTGCCAAGGCTGCCTTGCTTGGTTGCCTGTGCCGTTGCGTGGCGTAGCGCAACGTGCGAGATCTCATGTGCCATAACGCCCGCCATCTCTCCTTCATTCTTTGCCGCTTCGATCATCCCGCGGTTCACGAACATCGGGCCGCCCGGCAGGGCGAATGCGTTAATATCGCTCGCGTTTACTATCTCAAATCGATAATCGAACGCCGGTTCGCGAAATTGCGACGGTATCGCCGCAACCAACCTTTCGCCAACCTGCGAAACATATCTGGTAGCTTCGCGGTCATTCAAGATCGGAAACTGCTGCTCGATCTTACGTGCGTTGTCATCGCCGAGCTTAACATCGTCTGCGACCTTGTATTTATTCTTCGGCCGCTCGATCCGCGTTTGTGCAAATGCCGTAAACGGGGCCGCGGCGATCGCAAAGATAGCCAAATACGCTGCTAAATGTTTTTTTATCGTTCGTTGCATAAATTCTTCTTGTCGAGATGTCAATGTCCGCGATTTTGCGATGAACCAAACAGATACCGGGTTGACCCAAAAATCTAGTGCCGTTTCGTTGGTTCGCCCTTGTTGTGTTACAAAGATGTTACGCGAATCTTACGATAACCCATTCTTGATCGGGAAGAGAAGTATAATCTTACCAGAAATCGCAGGAAGACTTCTGTATTGCAGAGCGCATATAGAAGCCCGAATGCGTCGAAAATATGACCGTGCATCCGACAGCCTCAGCCGAGATCGACGCTATTCGTGACCGCGTGCTCCTGCTTGGCGGCAAGACAGAAGAAGCTGTAAGTCGTGCTATCCGTTCACTTACAAGTCGAGATAGCGAACTTGCTCTACGTGTCTGCGAGGCGGATAGGCTAATCGATCAGATGGAACTCGAGATCGATCAACTGAGCGTCGAGATCCTGGCAAAACAAAAGCTGGCGCCGCACGACCTTCGCATGGTCGTGTCTGTTTCCAAGATCACTCCGATCCTCGAACGCATCGCCGATCACGCGGCCAGCATCGCCGAAGCCGCGATCGCCCTCAATAACGAACCGGAGATAGATAACTATTTCGACTTCTCGCAGATGGCTGAGATCGCATCCGGAATGCTTCGTGAGGCGCTCGATGCTTTCACATCTGAGAATGCGGATGAATCTCGACGCATCATCGCACGCGATGCCGAACTCGACACGCGATACGCACGTGTCTTTGATCAGCTTCTCGGCCGAATGGTCGAAAAGCCGGCAGCATCGGGCGGTGCTGCAAGGTTGCTCTTCGTGGCAAAACATCTTGAACGCATCGGCGATTACGTCAAGGACATTTGCGAACTGAACGTATATCTGACCGAAGCGGTATTTATAAAGCATAGTCCGCGGTGACCTATGAAGCCGGCAAAGCAGTTCGGCATTTATTGTTGGGGATCGTTCGTATTTTTTAATTGGAGAAATCAAGAATGGGCTTTAGTTTATTGCCGAAGGAAGATCAATACTTTGCATTGTTTTCGCGGATGAGCGGAAAGCTGCAGGAGGCGGCCGGAGCATTGGAGGAGATGCTTGCAGGGCCGGATACACAATTCGATTCTTTTGCGAAGAGGATCAAGAGCATTGAACACGAATGCGACGAACTAACACACACGGTAACGACACGACTGAATAGCTCCTTTATTACCCCGTTCGATCGCGAGGATATCTATACGCTTTGCGTGGCTCTCGACGACGTTTGCGACTATATAGATGGCTCAGCAAGAGCGGTGGTAATGTACGACATTCACGAGATCCATGAGAACGCCAATAAGCTTGCGAGCGTTATCAGAAGACAAAGCGATGAAGTAAAGGCTGCCGTCGACCTGCTGGAAAAAGGTAAAGGACTCGGCCCGCATTTGCTCGAGATCCAGCGCCTCGAGAACGAAGCGGACGATGTCTATTTTGGGGCAATGGCCGACCTTTTCAAAAACTCGACCAACCCGGTGAACATCGTCAAGTGGAAAGAATTCTACGAAATGCTCGAGGCCGCGACCGATAAATGCGAATATGTCGGCAACATTATTGAGAGCATCGTCCTAAAGCACAACTAAAAGATAAAAGATCATGGACGGAAACTCTGCAGCACTCGGCCTAGTCGTGATCATTATCATCGTGGCGTTGGCGTTCGATTATGTCAACGGATTCCACGATGCAGCGAATTCCATTGCGACCGTCGTGGCGACCCGCGTCCTATCGCCCGGTGTCGCCGTGGCATGGGCGGCTTTTTTCAACTTCATCGCATTCCTTGTTTTCGGCACCGCGGTCGCAAAGACCATCGGCGGAGATATGGTCAACATAGCGATCATCCCCCCGGAAGATCGGTTATATGTCCTTCTTGCCGCGGTGATCGGGGCCACGGTTTGGAATCTGCTGACCTGGTGGCTTGGCCTTCCTACATCGAGTTCACACGCTCTCGTCGGCGCCTACGCCGGATCGGCGATCGCTTCGTATTTCTGGCACTTCGGCTTCAAGGATCCGAGCGCCGTACTCGTAGCGGCCGGGTGGATAAAGACGATAAGCTTTATCATTCTCTCACCTCTGATCGGCCTCGCCCTCGGCTTCGTCCTGATGGTGATAGTGTATTGGGTATTTCATCGTGTTGCGGTTCATCGCGTGGACAAGGTGTTTCGTATCGGCCAACTCTTCTCGGCCGCCGCATTCAGCCTTGGCCACGGAGGAAACGACGCACAGAAAACGATGGGCGTCATCACCATAGCTCTCGTCGCGGGCGGATTCCTCTCAATGACGGCGGATGGCAAGCTGCCTGACGTACCGCTATGGGTGGTTCTCGCCGCACACACTGCCATCGGGCTTGGAACGCTTTCGGGGGGATGGCGCATCGTCAAAACGATGGGAACAAAGATCGTCAAACTCCAGCCGGTCGGCGGATTCTGTGCAGAGGCTGCGGGTGCTGCGACCCTCTTTTTCGCTACCCATACAGGTATCCCGGTCTCAACTACGCACACGATCACGGGAGCGATCGTCGGCGTTGGATCCGCCAAGAGGCTTTCGGCCGTAAAATGGGGCGTTGCGGGCCGCATCGTTTGGGCTTGGGTTCTGACGATTCCGGCGGCCGGGGCAATCGCAACGGCCTCTTATGGCTTGCTGCTGCTAATCGAGAAGATGTTGGGCGTCATTTAGAAGGTTCGGAGTCCACAGGCGTAGCTCTCGTCGGCTCCGAACCTTGCTTCCACTCGTCGAAAGTGCAATGATTTTTCTTTGGTCGGCTGCCTTTTTTGCACCCGATCCAAAGGAGTGTTTTGCAATGCCGGCCGTTCTCGAAGAAGTCATCCCACTCGATAATTACCTAGCAATGCCGGAGACGGAGCTATCCGAACGTATTGAGGCCGCACGCAAGGAGCTAGGCCCTCGGGTCGTCATCCTCGGCCATCATTACCAGCGTGACGATGTCGTCTCCCATGCTGACCTGACCGGTGATTCTTACCAGCTTTCCGTAATGGCCTCAAAGGCCGAGGCCGAATTCATCGTCTTTTGCGGCGTGCATTTTATGGCGGAATCCGCCGATATCCTCGGCCGCCCGACGCAGCGTGTGATCCTGCCGGACATGGGCGCGGGCTGTTCGATGGCGGACATGGCATCGATCGATCAGGTCGAGGATGCATGGGAGCAGCTCGAAGAGATCGGCGTGCTCGAACAAAAGGTCGCACCGATCACGTATATGAATTCGAGTGCGGCCATCAAAGCGTTCTGCGGCCGCAACGAAGGCGTTGTCTGCACGTCATCGAACGCGATACCGCTCTTTGAGATCTACCTCAAGAATTTCGACAAGATGTTCTTCTTCCCGGACCAGCATCTCGGCCGAAACACAGGTGCAAAGTTCGGAATTCCGCTCGATAAGATCGTCCTTTGGGACCCGCACAAGGAGCTCGGCGGCAATACCGAAGAGCAGCTTCTTGGCGCAAAACTCATTGTCTGGCGTGGACATTGTTCGGTACACGGACGATTCAAAGATTGGCAGGTCGACAAGATCCGCGAAGATCATCCGGAAATGAAAGTGCTCGTCCATCCCGAATGTCCGCACGAGGTCGTCGTAAAAAGCGATCTCGACGGCTCGACAAGCTTCATCATAAAGACCGTCGAAGAGTCGCCAGCAGGTTCTGCATGGGCGATCGGCACCGAGGTAAATCTCGTCAACCGCCTCGAAAAACGCTTCCCGGACAAGCATATTCGACTGCTTGCACCCGACCTCTGCATGTGCGCGACGATGTTCCGCATCGCACCGCAAAACCTTGCATGGGCTCTCGAAAATCTTGCTGTCGGCAACGTCGTGAACGAGATCGTTGTCGAGCCGGAGACAAAGCGTTGGGCGAACGTCGCTCTTAGAAGGATGATCGACCTCACAGAGAAGAAAGGCTAGGCACAACAGCACCAAATGAAGATCGCCACCTGGAATGTGAACTCGATCAACGTCCGTATGCCGCAGCTTCTCGAATGGCTTGCGAGAGCGAATCCGGACGTCGTATGTTTGCAGGAAACAAAGTCGGTCGATGCCAACTTTCCGGAGTTTGAGCTAAAAGCGGCGGGCTACGATGCGGCCTTCGTAGGAGAGAAATCTTACAACGGCGTTGCGATCCTTTCGCGTCTGCCGATCGAGAATGTTCAGCTGAATTTTCCGGACGACGGTGCTGAGGCTCCAAAGCGTCTGATCGCAGCGACCGTTGGCGGCGTCCGTATCGTTAATACATACATACCGAACGGCACAGAGCTCGGCTCGGACAAGTTCGCTTTCAAGCTCGATTGGCTCATGCGTTTGCGTCGATATTTTGACTCGACCTGCGCGCAAAGCGATGATGTGCTGCTTTGCGGGGATTTCAACGTCGCTCCGGAACCGACCGACGTCTGGAACCCCGCGGCATGGGAAGGCAAACTTCATTTCTCAAAGCCCGAACGCGCCGCGATCACGTTCGTGAAACAGTGGGGCTTCTGCGATCTCTTTCGTAAGCTTAACGGCGAGGTAAAGGAATTTTCCTGGTGGGATTATCGCGCCGGTGCGTTTCAGCACGACCACGGCCTTCGGATCGACCACATATGGACATCGCCGAAACTCACCGCCCGCGGCACGTCCTGCGTCATCGACCGCTCGACGCGGAAGCTCGAAAAACCCAGCGACCACGCTCCCGTCATTGCGGAATTCAGTTGAAGATCGCGACCTGGAACATCAACGGCATCAACTCGCGGCTCGAGCACGTCGTCAAGTGGTCGCTCGCGGTGCGTCCTGACGTGCTCTGTCTGCAGGAAACAAAGAGCGTCGATGCGAAGTTCCCCGTGTCCAAGCTTCAGGCTGCCGGGTACGAATATATTGAATATTACGGCGAAAAATCCTACAACGGCGTCGCTATCCTCTCAAAGGTTCCGCTCACCGAGGTTCGAAAGGGATTTCCGAACAACAAGGCTGACGCTCCGACACGCCTGATCGCGGCGCGGGCCAACGGCGTTGCGATCGTCTGTGCATACTTCCCGCACGGGACGAAGATCGGAAGCGATAAATTCCGATTCAAGCTCGATTGGGTCACACACCTTCGCAAATATTTCGACGAGCTGTACGAACGGGAAGACCTCGTTCTCCTCTGCGGAGACACGAACATTACGCCGCATGAAATGGATCTCTGGAACGTGCGTTACTGGGCAACGCGTATGCACTTTACGCGCGAGGAACGGGATGCTTTCCTCGAACTCAAACGCTGGGGATTCGTCGATGTCTTTCGCCAGGTCAACGATCAGCCGGGCGAATACACCTGGTGGGACACGTTCCGCGAATCGTCTTTTGCGAAGAATCGCGGCCTGCGGCTCGACCACATTTGGGCCTCGGAACCTCTCGCCGAATTGTGCACCGACTGCTGGATCGACCGCGAACCTCGCGGTTGGGAACATCCGTCCGATCACGCCCCCGTAATCGCAGAATTTATGCTTTGACCGGAAATTGGACAATTCTGCTCGTGCGCCCGTAGAATATAGGTTTGACGGCGGTATTATGGATGTACGCAAGGCATTGTTGATCTTCTTGGGCACGGTCTGTGTTGGGCTTGGTGTGCTTGGAATGTTCCTGCCGCTGATGCCGACGACGGTCTTCCTGCTGCTTGCGGCCTACTGCTATTCGAAGAGTTCCGACCGCTTCCACTCGTGGCTTCTTGGCAACCGCTGGCTCGGCAAGTACATCACGACCTATCGCTCTGGCCAGGGCATTACCGTTCGCCAGAAGGTCACTACGCTCTTGACCCTTTTCGCATCGATCGGCTTCAGCATCTGGTTCGTCGGCGGAAGATTTTGGGTGACGCTCATCTTACTCGCCGTCACCATCGGCGTTACGATCCACATCCTTTGGCTCAAGACCTATCGCGCCGAGACCGCGGCCGAACCGCTCGTTGTCCAAGCAGAAGAAGCTTGAACTAACCTACTTCGATTTCCTTATCTCGAAAATTCTCTTAAGAAGCTGCGGTAGGAGCGTAACTGTCCTAAAGAACGATCCGCTCGCAAACTTCGTTGCAAAGCCTCGAAACGTTTTGACCGCGTTCGCGGAATACGGCATCCACCACGCGTCCGGCAATATAGGCAGAAGATTCTCGTGGATGTGCTGCATCTGTACGAGCTCCATCAGGCCTTCGACGCCGTGCGTTCGCCCTCGGCCCGAATTCTTGAAGCCGCCCCACGGAGTCTGCCCGATGCCGTGCGTATATAGAACTTCGTTGATCGTAACCGTCCCGGCGTCGATCTTTGCAGCAACACGTCTCGCCTTTTGTTTATCGCGACTCCAGACGCTCGCCGTCAGCCCAAATTCACTATCGTTCGCGAGGGCGATAGCTTGGTCTTCAGTCGCGAAAGTCGCGATCGGCAGCGTCGGACCGAATGTCTCTTCGCGCATTCCGAGCATCTCGTTCGTCGCTCCGGAGATGACCGTCGGCTCGTAGAACAAGTTTGGAGTCAAGTTCGGAATCCCGCCTTCAGGCGGCTTCCGAGTTCCCCCGATCTCGATCTTCGCACCAGAGCGTCGAAAATCTTCGACGTGGTCTTCGACGACCTGTATCTGCCTCTCCGACGACATCGCCCCGACCGAGACATCGTCATCTGTGCCGACGCCGAGCTTGAGCTTTTTCGTTTCTTCGACGATCAGACGCGTGAGTTTCTCGGCGACAGACGATTCGACATAAAGCCTTTCGACGGACGAGCAAGACTGTCCTGCATTGCAGAACGCACCCCACACGGCCGCCTTTGCCGCAAGAGCGAGGTTCGCATCCGCAAAAACGACCATCGGGTCCTTGCCGCCGAGTTCGAGAACCGTTGAGGTGAGATTTGTTGCGGCCGTCGCAGCGATCCTCTTTCCCGTCGCGACCGAACCCGTGAACATTATCTTGTCAGGCGGTGCGGCAACTAACGCCGCTCCGGTCTCGCCCGCACCGGTAACGATCTGCACAGCGTGCTTCGGAAACCCCGCTTTAGCGAAGATCTCGCCGATCTTTACGCCCGTTAGCGATGTCGATTCGGCGGGCTTGATGACAACGGTGTTGCCTGCCATCAGCGCCATCGCGGCCTCTCCGAGCGGGATCGAGAAAGGATAGTTCCACGCAGGGATGATCCCGACAACTCCCCACGGTTTATAGATGATCATCGAACGGCGGCCAAGCAAAGTGTAGAGCCCGATCGGGATCCTTCTCGGTCGTAGAGATCTCGCGGCATTCCTCGCAAAGTGATTCATCAGATCGATGACCGGTGCGATCTCCATCGAAATGGCTTCGCCGACGGGTTTGCCTGTCTCTTTTGAGATCAAACGCGCGATCTCATCCATCTCGTCGGTCACGATCCCGCAAACTTTCTCGACAAGGCGGCGGCGTTCTGCGAATGATGTTTTCGACCAGAGCGACGCTGCTTCGCGAGCCGAGTTAACTGCCGCCTTGACCTTGCTTTCGTCGAATACAGGTACCCGTCCAACGAGTTCGCCGGTCGCAGGGTCGAACACGTCGATCTCCGTAGCGTTCCGAGCTTGTTTTGATACGGTTTCGGTCATTTTTCTTTGATGATAAGCGTCCCGCGGGCACAAACGCAAAAGATACGTCAGAAAATACCTAAAACCGACGAAAATAGTGCTTGACAAGGCATTTTTAGTTCGATATTCTCTCAATGTGGTTGAGAACCGAATGATTGATGATATTGACGCTCAAATTCTGACGATTCTTCAGAAGGATGCCCGAACAACGAACGCTGAGATCGCTCGGTGCGTCGGACTTGCTCCTTCCGCGGTACTTGAAAGGATGCGAAAACTCGAGGAAAAGGGCATCATTCGCGGCTATCATGCTGACATTGATCCGCGACAACTCGACTTCGGGCTGACCGCCTTTGTTGCGGTGCGCACGAGTGAATGCGGCGAGGAACCGCAACTGAACGCCATCCCCGAGGTACTGGAAGTACATGACGTTGCCGGTGAGGATTCCTTCCTTCTCAAGATACGAGCGAAGAATACCGAGCATCTCGGCCGCCTGCTTCGCGAAAAGATAAAGGCGATCCCGAACGTTCTCGGCACGCGAACGACCGTCGTACTCCAGACATTCAAAGAATCGACGATGCTGCCGCTCGAAGCGAACGCGGCTAAAGACAAGAAACGAAAACCGGGAAAAAAGAAGTGACGCCCGGGGTTGGAGGTTATTTGCGATGAAAAAGTTGACTGGAATGAGCCGCAGCACGGCTCTTTTAATTTTGGCTTTTGCGGCCGTGTATATTCTCTGGGGCTCGACATATCTAGCGATCCGATATGCGATCGAGACTTTGCCGCCGCTTCTGATGGCGAGCGCGCGTTTTCTTATTTCCGGAGCGATCCTCTTTGCCATCGCAAGATTCACCTCTGAATACGAACGGCCGACCGCGAAGCATTGGCGTTCAAGCCTTATCATCGGGACGCTCCTACTACTAGGCGGTAACGGCGGTGTCGTGCTCGCCGAGAAATATGTTTCATCGAGCGTTGCAGCCCTTCTTGTTGCATCCGAACCATTTTGGATCGTGCTGCTTAGCTGGCTGTGGCTAAAGAATGCCCGCCCGACGTTCCGCGTAGCAATGGGCCTTGTAGTTGGTTTCGTCGGCGTCGCGTTGCTCATCGGCGGTAATCTTCAGGCGATCGCAGGCGACGGTTCAACGACGGGAATTCTCGCAATGGGGCTTCTCCTAGTTGCAACATTATCGTGGGCGCTCGGATCACTCTACGGCCTCAAAGCTCCCGTTCCGAAGTCCGCAATTCTTACGGCGGGAATGCAGATGCTCGCTGGCGGTGCAGTTCTCGGCGTGGTCGGGACGCTTCGCGGCGAAGCGACGAATTTCGATCCTTCGCAGGTCTCTGCGGCTTCGCTCTACGGGCTTGCGTACCTGATCGTCTTCGGCGCGATCATCGGCTACACGGCGTACAGCTGGCTATTGAAGAATGCGAAACCCGAGATGGTCGCAACATACGCGTATGTAAATCCGATGATCGCAGTCCTTCTCGGCTGGTTCATCGCCGGCGAAAGTTTGTCGCCGACAATGCTCGTCGGAGCCGGCATCATCGTAGGCTCGGTCGTTCTGATCACGGTAAAGGAAAAGCCGGAAAGGCCCACCGAAGAACTAGTCCGTGGCGAGATCCACTGCACGGCATCTGCTTGAAAGGCGGTGGACCTTAAAATTCCGGATAAAAACCGCGAACAATGCAGCCAGAATCGTGCATTTTGTCGAACCACTGCGTGCGTCCTTGTTTATTTGTCGCCTCCAACTGAAGAATCTGCGTTAAGACTTTGGGAGGATATGTAGTGTTGCCTCGCTCATAGTTATCTTTCAGATTACGGAGAAATGTATCGAATTTGGTGCGCGTCTCGTACGCGGCCTGCAACTTGGAACAATCAAGCGTGTTAGACCGCCGATTGACCTCGGCGAGGGCGGCCTCGTCGCTTTTGGCGACCATCCTCGAATAGACGTTTGTCCGCACGGTGTAATAACTGGTAAATTCCTCTTTGGAAAGCTTGAGAGTTCCTGAGCTTAATGCTTCTTTGATGCGGCGGACGATTCCTTCCTCATTGTTTTGAGTGATCTCAAAGTTCCGATCGATAGCTGATGCTTGCATGTATGCGTACAATGCCTTCACCAGCTCGTTCTTTTTTGCAAACATCGCTCCGACATTGTTTATCGCAACCACAAACTTCGGGTCCATCGCAACCGCTTCCCGAAACGCCTCCAGAGCGTTGTCGATATCGCCCTTATTGTTGAACTCCATTCCGGCGTTGAACGCGGCCATCGCATCGGCGTATTTTTTGCCGGTTGGATTTGGGTTGGTCGGTTTAGTCGTCATGCCTGACACCGGCGGCGGAATTCTTACCGTCACACCGCAGTATTTTTGTACCAGTCCGCTATATTTCGTGAATAATTCCTGATCGGCCGCAAGAGTTTTCAGCACACTGTCATATTCTAGCGGTGTTAGATCGAGCCATTTTGTGTCGGCGTCCATTTTCTTTTTTCGCAGCAGATCGTCGAGCTGAACGTTCAGGTCATAACCGTGCCGCATCTCTGTACACGAGGCTGGCGAACTGAGCTGTTCATTCGTGAACTTTGCCATCGCATCTTTAGACACTTTTATCTCCGTTAAAAGGCCGCCGAACTTGGTGCTGTAGGCAAGAGCAAGCCGGTCGCCGCGAAGGTCGCTGCCAAGCTGGTTCTTAGATTTCAGCGAAAGCTTTTTTAGGTCTTCATAGCTTATCTTGCTGTTGAGCACGCTGTTCAGCTCAAGCTTTTTAAGGGCTTCGGTGCTATCGGGCGTCGGTGTCGGTTTAGGGTCGATCTTGAACCCGAGTTTCTTAAGGTCGGTCTTGTCATTCAAGAGGCCTTCGGCGGTCGAATTGTTTTTTTCAAGATCGGCTAGACGATCTTTTACAAGCCTAAAATTCGGGTCGAGCGCGAGGGATTTTTGATAGTCGGCCTTTGCAAGATCGTATTTGCCCTGCTGTGCATAGATCAGACCGCGATTGGCGAAAGCGAATTTGTTCTTATCCCAGATCTGTATCGCCTTGTTATTGTCGGCAAGCGACCGATCAAATTGCTTTAGATTGAAATAGCCGCACGCACGATTCGAATACGCGTAACTATCGTTCGGCTTGAGAGTGAGATACTTGTCGAAGTCTACGATGCCTTTTGCTGGTTCGTTCAGCACGAAAATATACAAAAAGCCGCGTTTGAAATAAGCATCTTCCAATTTCGGATCGAACTGTATCGCATTTGTATAATCGCCGAGTGCGCCTGCGTTGTCGCTGCTGCTGGCTTTGGCTATGCCGCGATGATAGTAGGCGACAGCACACGAAGCATCTTTTTCAATAGCCTTGCCGAAGCTCATGATCGCGGCCGGCAGGTCCTTTTTCGCTTCTTGCACCTGTCCGAGGGCATCGTAGATATCACATCCCGCAAACAAGCTGTTGACACCGATATTTGCTACTTGCTCAGCCTTGTCAAGATTGCCGAGATACATTAGAGCGATGGCGCCCGAGGCGAGAATGCGCGTGTCATTGCCGTTCAACGCGCGAGCCTGGTCGAGCAGGGGCAAAGCGTCGCGATCCTTGCCCTGTGCGATAAGAACGTTCGCCTGCACAAGAAGTTTGTTGGCTTCGGCGGCATCCTTTTTCTGCATTTCGGACACAGCGTTGATCGCATCTTCGTCGGACATTTCCGGTGTCGGTGTCGGCGTTTGCGAGAGAGCGACGGCCGCAAGCAGCGTCAGAAATCCTGCCGTCGTAAGGTAACGGAATAATGTGTTCTGCATTCTTTTATCATGCGGCCGGGTTAGGCCATCGTCCTTTCAATGAAAGTATTCACAGCATCGAGCGCTTCTTGTAGTTTGGCGACATCGGGGCCGCCGCCTTCTGCCATATCGGGTTTGCCGCCGCCTTTGCCGCCGAGGATCGGTGCGATCTCGCGAATGATATCGCCAGCCTTTACGCGACCGGTCAGATCGCTCGAAACGCGGACGATCAAACCGGCCTTTGCTTCGTCGCGTCGGCCGACGATCACGACGCCGCTCTTCAAACGCGCAAGCAGCGTGTCGGAGAGCTGCCTCGTGCCATTTGCATCAATGTCCTCAACTATTTTTGCGAAAACTTTGATGCCCGCTATTTCGCGAACTTCGTCATTCGAGTCACCGGCCGCACCGCCGCCAGTCGCGAGCTTGAGCCGAAGGTCGTCGATCTCCTTTCGCGACTTTTTCAAGTCTTCCTGCAGGCGCTCGATCGCATTCGCGAGGTTGTCACGCTGCGTCTTCAGCACGCCGAGCGAAGCGTCGATGAGCCGCTCGTCCTCGCGAAAACGGTTGAAGGCATCAAAGCCCGTGATCGCTCGAATTCTACGCACGCCGGACGCGATCGCTTCATCGGAGACGATCTTGAACGAACCGATATCGCCCGTCGCCCGCACATGCGTGCCGCCGCAAAGTTCTCGCGAGAACTCGCCGTTGCCGATACTCAAGACGCGAACCTCAGCGCCGTATTTCTCGCCGAACATCGCGACCGCACCGGAACGCATCGCGTCCTCGATCTTCATCCGATCGGTCGTAACCGGTTCATTCTGAAGGATATAGCGGTTCACGAGGTCTTCTACTTCGGCGATCTCATCAGCGGTCATCGGCTGATAGTGCGCAAAGTCGAACCGCAGATAATTCGGCGCAACGACCGAACCGGCTTGCTTCACGTGCGAACCCAAGACCTCTTTCAACGCAGCGTGCAAAAGATGCGTCGCCGTATGATTCCGCCTTGCGGCATCACGTTTCGCGACATCGACGAATGCCGACACTGTGTCGCCGACCTTGACCGAACCCTTCTCAACCTTAACCTTATGGACGATCAGACCGGCGACAGGTGAATAGGTATCAGTGACCGCCGCCTTCATCTGGCTCCCCTCCTTACTTGAGGAGCGAGGTGTCGCCGCTTCAGCCGCGAGGTGGCTCTCCGTGATTTCGTCCCCGTGCAACCTGGAGTGATCTTCGCCTTGCTTGGAGAGAACCACCCCGTCACCCGAAGCGGGTGCCACCCCTCCTTCGTAAGGAGGGGAACCGAATGAGCCGACAAGCATTCCGACATCGCCGACCTGCCCGCCTGATTCCGCATAGAACGGTGTGTTATCGAGAATGACGCTACCTTGCTCGTCCGCAGTCAAGCCATCGAGCCGCTTGTCGCCGTCAAGGATCGCGACGACCTTTGCATTCGCAAACTCTGTGGCGTCGTAGCCGTGAAAAACGTTCTTGCCCGTCGCATCCAAAACCTCCGCATAGACAGGCGAGATCTCGCTCTTCCGCTCGGTCTTGCCAATGCCCGACTGCTTTTGCAGCTCGGCCAATGCGGCCTCAAACCGTTCGTTAAAATCATCCTCTTCAACTTCGACACCTTTCTGTTCGAGGAATACGCGAATAAGGTCACGCGGCGTGCCAAAGGTGTCGTAAAGCTTCGCGATCGAGGCAAAGAGTGCATCGTCCTTCGCGGCTGAAGCGGTTACGCCGAGTTCGTTCAGTTTGCTTAAGCCGACGACCATCGTCGTCCCGAAACGCTGCTCTTCGAGCTTGACCATCTTCGCGATGAAATCCCTTTGAGTTTCGAGTTCCGGGAACGCGCCGTGCATCTTATCTACGACCGCATCGCAAACTTTATAGAAGAACGCGTCCGTCTGCCCGAGGTGTTCGCGGCCGTGGTAGATCGCACGCCGCATTATCTTGCGAAGCACGTAATTGCGGCCTTCGTTGCCGGGAAGTATGCCGTCGGCGATAGCGAACGCCGTCGCCCTCGCGTGATCCGCGATCACGCGACACGCAAATTGCTGAGTTTCTGAAAGTTCTTCGTAAGCCGCCATAAAGGTCCTATTGTATTACAGCCTTGAGAAGTTGCCGAAAGGCTACGTTGCCGCAAGCCAGTACATTAGTAAAAGATGTTTGTAGGACGCCGCCGACAAAATTCGCTCGTACGCGGATCAGTCAGAACCGCCTGCGTGAGCGGGCGGTCAGTGCCGTGAAACACCTTCTTGGCTCCGTCGCAACCGCACGTTTGTCGCACACCGTTCCATAAAGTTCGGTCATTTTGTCCCACGAAAAAGGCTCTGGGACAAGGGTGGGACAGCCTTTGGGACAAATAAGTTCTGCGTTATCAACGGGTTACATAAAATTCGGCAAAATTCCGCTCAAAAAAAATACTGCCGTCGGATGCAACGTCTGTTGCATCGTCATAGGCAATTATATCACTCCTGTCAAGCCCGCAGTAAGCGGAGTGCGGTGCGGATATCCGCACGCTAAGGGCATCGGTCGGTTTTGAGATACTTTCCTTGCGGCGATACTGTAATAGCAGAATGTCTTCCGGCTTGAACAACCTTACGATCTGGACGATCGGGCATTCGACGCGCACGATAGAGGAATTCGTCACGCTTCTTACATCGAATAATATCGAGCTGCTCGTCGATATTCGGCGACATTCGGGGTCGAGGAAATTCCCGCAATTCAACCCCGAGGCGCTTGCGGCATCGTTCACCGCGGCCGGCATCGAATACCGGCAGATCGAGAAACTCGGCGGCCGCCGGAAAGCCGCCTCCGATTCGCACAACACCGTCTGGCGCAATCTCTCGTTTCGCGGTTACGCCGACTATATGGAGACTGTGGATTTTGCTGAAGGGATCGACACGCTTCTTGCTCTCGCCGCAAAACAACGCACCGCGATCATGTGTGCTGAGGCCGTATGGTGGCGCTGTCACCGCGCACTCGTTTCAGATATTCTAAAGGCGAAAGGCATTCGCGTTCTGCATATTTTGAGCGAGACTTCAGTGAAAGAACATCCGTTCACAGCCGCTGCAAAGGTTGTCGGCGATACCGTGCGTTACAGCGAGGCGTGAGAGAATAATGTAAGAAGCATTCCGGCGCAGAGCAGTACCGAATTCGACAAGGCGTCTATAGGATTCTTTATTCGATCGAAGATGAAAGTTGATCGTAATTATTGTCAAGGTCGGGCATCGGCGCGAGGTTGATAAGCGATGAAACGCGTAATGTGGATCGAACATAAAGTCGGTGCTGGACTCTCGGGCCCAGCGCGGATCGGATGGGTTAGCGTTTCCGACAAAGGAAAGCGCCTTGATTACGGAGATCAGTCATTTCGTACACTTCGAGGCTCGGGTTTCAAATCTAACTATTACGACATTGAAACTCATGACAAATATTGGATTTCAGGTTGTAGAAAGGATGGGCGCGATGCTCTCTACGGCACTACTGTCGAAATTGACGAAGATGCCTTAGAAGAATATTGGGTCAACATTCGAAATCAGCCTGAAAACAAATCAGTCTGCCGAATGTCTGCTGCAGGAAAAAATAGATAACTGAACTAAACTAATTCCTTCGCATTTTTTATCACGTTCTCAACTGTGAAGCCGTAGTCGCGGAAGACATCTTCGGCGGGTGCGGACTCGCCGAAACGATCGACGGCGAGGTTCGCTCCCTTGTCGCCCGTGTACTTCGCCCAGCCGAGCGAAACCCCTGCTTCTATTGAGAGCCGTGCGGTAACTTTTTGTGGGAAAACGCTCTCTTTATAGGCGGCCGTCTGGTTTTCAAAGAACTCCCAGCACGGCATCGACACAACACGTGTTGCGATGCCGTCCGCCTGGAGCTTTTCGCGGGCGTCAAGAGCGAGGCCGACCTCGCTGCCGGTCGCGATCAGGATAAGTTTCGGTGTCGTGTCCTTTCCGGCTTTGGTCGCGGCTTCTGCAAGAACGTATGCGCCCTTATGCAGGCCGCGCGCATCTGCGAATTTCCTGCGGTCGATGACGGCGACCTTTTGTCGTGAAAGAGCGAACGCGGTCGGGCCCGTCGAGTGCTTAAGCGCGGCACGCCACGCTTCGCGGACCTCGTGTGCGTCAGCCGGACGGATCAGATTCAGATTCGGTATCGCACGTAATGCGGCGAGATGCTCGACAGATTGATGCGTCGGGCCGTCCTCGCCAAGCCCGATGGAATCGTGCGTATAGACAAAGATCGTGTGTACGTCCGAAAGGGCCGCGAGCCGAACGGCCGGCCGCATATAATCCGAGAAAGTCTGGAACGTTCCTCCAAAGGGAATCGTGCTGCCGAACAATGCCATTCCGTTCATCACGGCCGCCATTCCGTGTTCGCGGATGCCGTAGTGAATATTTCGATTCGCGTAACTTCCGGGCTCAAAATTCTTCGATGATTTGATATACGTGTTGTTCGACGGGGTCAGATCGCCAGAACCGCCGATCAACGCAGGGATCGCGCCGGCGATAGCGTTGATAACTTCGCCGGAGTACGCGCGCGTCGCTTTTGATTCGACGCCTTCAAAACTCGGGAGAGTTCTTTCCCATCCGTCGGGAAGTTCATTCGCGCGTATCGCCGCAAATGCCGCACCGGCATCCTTATTCGCTTTTTCGTAACGTTTGACAAGTCCGTTCCATTCCTTCTCGCGTTTCGCACCTTCTTTTACCGCTCTGCGGAAGTGCGCGAGCGCCTCTCGCGGTATGAAGAACTTTTTGTTCTCGGGCCAGCCAAGGTTGCGCTTCGTTTCGCGAACTGCGGCATCGCCCGGCGCATCTGAGTGCGCTTTGCTCGTGCCTTCGGCCGGCATCCCGAAGCCGATGATCGTGTGGACGCGGATAAGCTTCGGCTTATCCTTTACTTTTTGCGCCCGTCGTATCGCCTGCTCGATCGCCTTCAGGTCGTTGCCGTCCTGAACTTCATCGACATACCAGCCCAACGCCTCGAAACGCTTCGTTCGATCCTCGGTGAACGCGAGGTCGGTCGAACCGTCGATCGTGATCTGGTTATCGTCGTAAAGATATATTAGGTTCGACAGCTGAAGGTGGCCGGCTAGTGAAGCAGCTTCATAAGAAACGCCCTCCATAAGGTCGCCGTCCGAGCAAATGCAGTAGATCCAATTATCGACCACCGGAAAGCCGCGCTTGTTGTACGTCGCGGCCAAGTGCCGTTCGGCTATGCCCATCCCGACACCGTTCGCAAAGCCCTGCCCAAGCGGTCCCGTCGTGATCTCAACGCCGGCGGTACGCGTATTCTCGGGATGCCCCGGCGTCTTCGAATGAAGCTGGCGAAATTGCTTGATGTCATCGAGCGAAAGGTCGTAACCCGTCAGGTGCAGCAAGCTGTACAGCAACATCGACCCGTGTCCCGCGGATAGCAAAAAGCGGTCGCGTCCGAACCATTTCGGGTTCTTCGGGTTATGCCGCAGGAATTTCGTCCACAGCACATAAGCCGCCGGGGCCATCCCGAGCGGAAGGCCGGGATGTCCGGAATTCGCCTTCTGAATCGCATCAAGCGACAGCACTCTTATAGTGTTTATGCAAAGTTCGTCGAGATTTTTTGGGTTCTTGTTAGCCATTTCTCAATAAAAGTTTTCAGTGAAAAGATCGAATGTCCGGTCGTTATAACTCCATTTTGCCAAGTCTTTCGAGCGCAAGCAAAACCGTGCCTCTGAGCGACGACTCGCGCGTGTTCGAAGGCGTGATCGCCTTTCCGAGTTTTGCCTCGATGATCTCACGCCAAACCGGATACTCACGCAGCGTGCCGCCGGAAGCCCGAATCGACACGATCGGGGCGAAACGCTCAAGCCTTTCGGCGATATCTGCAAGCCTGTCCGCGATCGCATGCATCGCAGCAAGAATAACGTCGATCCCGTCATGCCGATCGTCAAAACCCAGGATCTCGCCCTTTGCATCTTCGCGATAACCTGTGCTCCTTTCGCCAAAAAAGAACGGCTCGACGCGAAGCCTCTCATCACGCTTTCTGTGAGCAAGTTCTTGGTTGATGTCGCCGCGGACGGCATATTTCCTTCGAAATAAAGTGATCAAATTGCCGCCGTCCGAAAGAGCTCCGCCGACAACGACGCGATTCTCATCGAGGCGATATGACCAAAGCCCCGCAGGCAGATGCTGCGGTGGCTCGCCCTCGTACATCATTCGCATGCTCGCCGAAGTCCCGATCATCAAAACGGCCTCGCCTAGTTTCGTGCAGCCCGCACCGACGGTGTCCGCCGCACCGTCACCTATGGCCGGCAAGAGTTCCGCATGGGCAAGCTGCGGCCAGCGTCTCAACGCACTTTTCGAAGGGCGAATGACGCCCTCGCGCGTCACGATCTCCGGCATTTGGCTCTCGTCGATGCCGATGAACCTGAGCAGTTCTTCGTCCCAAGTGCATCTCGCCTGATCGAATATTCCCGTCGCCGACGCCATTGAGACGCTCGTACGTGCGTCGCCGAAGAGATTCAATTGGCAAATGTCCGAGAACGACATCCAACGCGCCGTCCGCTCCCAGATGTCGGGCCGCTTTTCACGTACCCAAAGCATTTTCGCGGGCCAGAAACTCGAGTGAAAATGAGCTCCTGTCCGCTCATGGATGCTCTTTTCGTCAAATTTCTGCTTCAACATCGGCGAAAACTCGCGAGCTCTCCCATCCGCCCACCCTAGTATCGGCGTTGTCGGTTCATTGTTCGAGTCCAAACCGCACAAACTGTGCCAAAACGCACAAAATGACACAAACCGCACAAAGGCGTGAGGATGTTCGGCGAGCAGAAGATCTATTGCATTGCGGGTATGAATTGTTGCAGCTAAAGGGTTTAGCTCAGATTCGCCATTCGGCCCATTTTGGAACCGCCGTTTGAGCTTAACGATCTCACCCAACGGGTGTCCCTCGCCGTCAAAAAGTCCGGCGCGCACGCTCGATGAACCGTTGTCGATGGCCAAGATCAGTGGATTCTCGTCGGTTTGCAAGGGAAAATTCTAGCCGAAGGTCTTTTTGAGCCACCAGCGAAGGCCGACGAAGAGGAAACGATAGTCGCGCATAAATTCGGGCGGCTTGCCCTCGTAATAGTGTCCAACGAACTGCAGGATCCAGCCGAGGACAAAGAGTATAGCTGCAGCAAGCCAAACATGATTCACAAAGAAGCCAAAAGGCAGTAGGATGATCGCGAGTGCGATCATCGGTATGCCGAATGTGTGAGTAAGGCGGTTAACGGGGTGCTCGTGCGCCTTTTGATATTCCTCGATCCAGTCGTCCCAGCTTCGGCCGCCCATCATAACATTTTGCTCCTGTAAATGACGTTATACCACAGAATGGCGGAAATAGAGGCGGAAAAACGACTGGTAAGAGGCTGTACCAAAACTGTCCTAAACTCCGGAGCAGTGGCAGAATTTAGCCACGGGTGGAGCGAAGCGGAACCCGTGGATAGATAGAAAACGAGACTCCGGCCCGCGTAGGGGGCGACAGAAGAAGTATTACAACATCCATTGCGTTCAATAATTTAGCGTCCGACCTGCCGACCGCAACGCGGGCTTTAGAGTGTCATTCGAATCTTAGATCAGGATCTGATTCATTCCTTCGCCCGCTGCCTCTCGAGAACGCTCACCACGAGGCCGTCGGCGAGATCGAGCTGCTCAACCTTCTCAAACCCGTCAAAAAGTCCGTCAGGCAGGAATGTGTCGGCGTCGTCCACATTCTCGGGAATGTAGGTGACGATCCATTTCTCGATCACGTCCTTGAGGCTCGAGAAGACGCTCGCGCCGCCTATCACAAAAACATCCGCATCGAGCCGCGCCGCAAGTTCCAGCAGCTCACCCTTGCTCCGGATGAGTCTAACTTCCGGCGGCAGTTCGATATCGCCCGTCCGGCTCAGGACAATGTTCAGCCTGTCGGGCAGCGGCCGGCCGATGGACTCCCACGTTCGCGAGCCCATTACAACAGCATTTCCCATAGTCGTCCGCTTAAAGAATTTTAGGTCGGCGCTGTAATGCCACGGCAGTTTGTTGTCCCTGCCGATCGCCCCGTTCCGCGCAACTGCCACGATGCCGATGATCATATCGAGATATTTTCCCCCTTAAAGACCGAGATCTCCGAGCCTTTCGCAAGCAGGACCGAATGCGGCGCTCTCTTATTCAGAATGGCGAACTCCTCGCCGTAGGTGTAACCAAAATCGACATCTATCGCCTCGTTTCGGGTTGCAAACAGCTCCCACTTCGGGTGCTCGACCTTGTATTCGTCGATTCGCCAGTCTCCGCGGCGAGTGTAACCCCAATAATGTTCGATGATGAATTCGCCTTCGCTTCCGGCCGGAGGAACGCCCAGATCATCACCGACCTCGACACGGACAGAACTCGTTCGATCATCTTTCGACCACGAGTAGCCAACTTCGTGTCCGTTACGAATGTGAGCCATCTCCCAAGATTCGTAAGGCTCGCCGTACAGCGTCCTCGCAACAAAGGCTATGGCCCAACGCGGCACGATCTCCTTGACAAAGACGACACCGCGCCGAACTTCATCACCGACCTCGCGTCGCACGTAGAAACGCAGATTCACTTCCTCAAAATTAACGTGAAAAGGCACCGGCAAGCCCAGAACACGCGTATTTAAGAACATAAACCCAACAAGGCTCACGAAGCATTTCCCGTCATGAAGATCGAGTTCGCAGCCCGCAGGAACGAGCGGTTCGAGCAACGCCGGATCTATTTCGTAGTTCGCCATTACGAGGTCGCGCCACTCTGCTGTCAGAAATCTTTTCATAACGTGTCACCTCGATCAGATCACGACGCGAGTGCCGTCCTTTTTGCGTGCCGTTACTTTCTCGCGATCAAAATATTCAAGAATCGGGATGGCATACTTCCTCGAAACACCCGCGATCTCTTTGAACTTTGACACATCTATCTCACGTGTCTGCAAGGTTTGCAATCTCGCAGCGAGAGCGTCCATAACCTTCCGCGAAAAATAGAACTCGTTCGAAACCTTTACGACTCGCGCGTCGGATATAAGAAGCCGCACAAGCTTTTCCGCCGTAATGGCCGAAACGCTTCCTTTTACGGTCAACTCAGATAAAAGATCTGCGTAACGGGGCACTTCAAGACCGGCCGCCTCAAGCCTGTGCAAAAACGCATCCTTAAATCGCTGTTCAGATGAAGAGAGCGAGACGCCCATTGAGGCAAGGCGAATGAGTTCGGCCTCGACAGCGATCTTTCCTCTTTCCTCGAGCCGCGAGATAGCTTCGTGCACGATCGAGGGTGCAATGCGGTCGCCGAGTTTGCCCAGATCTTCCTGCCGAAAGCCACTTGCAAGCGGTTCTGCGGCGTGCCGCTCTGCCAGACGAGCCAGAATCTTCGATTCGATGCTTTCGACGACCGCTGTAATTGCAAACATCTCACCGCATCTAACAACCTCGCCCGCCGCAGCAAGCTTGTCCATTTCGGCTCGGATCTCGGAAAGAAGGTCGCCCGAAAATGCCGCGAGTTCCGTCAGCATCGCACCGCCCGCTTCCTTAGAGGCGACGAGCGTCCGCATCCGATGCGGAGTATCAGAAAGAGCGCCCTCAATGGCTGTCAAGAACTCGGCCGGCTTGTTCAAGCGACGCCGCGAAGTTTGAGGGTCAAGCACCGTTCCGCCGGCAATGGTGCCTACAGGAGAATACGACCGCACGATAAATCGCTCGCCTGCGAGCAACGCCGTCTTGCCCTCAAGCCTGAATCTTGCAAAAGCTCGTCCGCCCGCCAGAATCTCCTTTTGCGATCCAAACAGCGAAACACGAGCCATCAACTCTTTCGTGCCGATATGAACGCGAACTCGCTGCCGCTCTTTCAATGGCCTTGCTCCATGACAAACTTCGACCGACGCATCGAAGACGTTCGCCGTTTCAAAAGCAGCGACCGCACCAACGACCATACCGCGCGCAAGATCACTTCGTTCAACACCAGCGAGGTTTACGGCAAGGCGCATCCCAGGCGACGCTTCTTCGATCTTTCGGTCGTGATTTTGAAGCCCGCGAACGCGTGCCTTTTTATCGAGCGGATATAGCTCAACCTCATCACCTTCGCGGATGCGGCCTGCGGCGATGGTGCCGGTAACGATCGTGCCGAAACCCTTTTGACTAAAAACCCTGTCGATCGGAAGGCGAAAGGCTTTATGCAGAGCCGCCGTTCGGTCACACGAAAACTTGAGCAGATGCTTGCGAAGGTCGTCGATACCGCGCATCGTCTGCGCATCGGTCACAAAGACATTCGCATTTTCAAGGAACGATCCCGCGATGAGTTCATTTACCTCATCACGAACAAGATCGATCATTGCGCTTTCGACGAGTGATGCCTTTGTGATGACGATCACGCCTGCCTCCGACCCCAAAAGACGGCATATCTCGAAATGCTCGCGTGTCTGCGGCATAACGCCGTCATCGGCCGCGACGATGAGCATAACGACATCGATGCCGGATGCGCCAGCGAGCATATTCCGCACGAAACGCTCGTGGCCGGGAACGTCGATGAACGATACACTTTCGTCTCCCGCCCGCAGCTCCGCGAACCCAATATCGATCGTGATGCCGCGGCGCTTTTCGTCCGGCAGACGGTCGGTGTCAACTCCCGTCAACGCTCTCACAAGAGTTGTTTTTCCGTGGTCGATATGACCTGCGGTTCCGATGACAACGCTCATTCAGGCTGCAGCTTCTTCTTCGTATTCTTCGAGCCTGCGATACAGGGTCTTGCGGCCGATGTCCAGCAAACGCGCCGCTGCGGATTTGTCTCCGGCCGTCATCGCAAGCGTAGCCTCGATCAGTTCGCGTTCAACATCTTGCAGCGTCGCGGGAAGTACGAATGAGATGCGCGAACCCTCGCTTACCCTGTGTGAATCGGCCGCGGCCGCCGCACCTATCGACGGCGGAAGGTCTTCGACCTCGATCCGGCGGCCTGACGCGATGATCACAGCGCGCTCGATCGCGTTCTCAAGTTCTCGAATGTTCCCGGGCCATGTGTGTTCGGAGATGGCCGCGAGCGCCGCCCGCGAGATCCCGGAAATATATCTGCCGCTCTTTTTCTTGTATGTTTCGATGAAATGCGTCACGAGCAGCGGAATGTCTTCCCGGCGTTCGCGAAGCGTCGGGAGCTGGATCGGAAACACCGAAAGGCGAAAGAAGAGATCGCGTCGGAAGGCTCCGTCAGCGACCGCCTTTTCGAGATCGACGTTGGTTGCAGCAATGACCCTGACATCGGTCTTAACCGTTCGCCGCCCGCCGACTCTCGTGAACTCACCATCCTGCAAAACACGCAATAGACGCACTTGAGCCTGCGGCGACATTTCTCCGATCTCGTCCAGGAAAAGCGTTCCGCCGTCAGCTTCTTCGAACCGGCCGATGCGTTGCGACCTTGCGTCCGTGAACGCGCCTTTCTCGTGGCCGAACAATTCGCTTTCGAGCAGGGTTTCTGGGATCGCACCGCAATTGATCTTTACAAAGGGCTTATCCTCGCGGCCTGAGCTGAAGTGGATAAGGTTTGCGATCAATTCCTTTCCTGTCCCCGACTCGCCGCTGATCAAGACCGTCGTCGAAGCGTCCGCAACGCTTAACGCAAGTTCGATCGCACGCCGAATTGCCGCCGCCTGGCCGATGATCTCGCCGTGCTTTTGGTGAAGCTCGCTCTTTAACCGAAGCACCTCTGCCGATAGTTGGTCGCGCTCGAGCGCGGTGCCGATCTGGTCGGCGATGCCTTCGATCAACGCGATGTCGTGGGCCGCGAAGGCGCTTCCGGCACTCCACACAAACCCCAAAAGGCCAAAGACGCGGCCGCCGACCCGCACCGGCGTAACAAGGGCGGCCTTGCCGTGAAGCTGCTTGTTAAAGAAGAGTCTGATAGCGAACGGCATCTGAGAATCGACGAGCTTCACCGTCTTCCCATCGCGTATGATGTCGCCTATCGCCCTGAAACTCTCTACGCTCAGAGACTTGTCATGCTGCTCGATCATCTTCATGACCTTGCCGAGCTTAATGCCCTGCGCCGATTTGAAAGATGCAAGCGAAATGCGCGTTTCCGAGGCATCCAACACGCCTAGCGCACCGTAATCCGCACCGACAAGCCCGATCGCCCTTTCAAGTACGTCGGCAGCGACTTCCTTGAAATCCGAATGACGATTCAAGGTATTCGCGATCTCAAGAAGCGAGGTCGTGCGGTGGGCTTCCTTTTCCTGTGCGGCAAAAAGGCTTGTGTATTGATATCCGATCGCCAGCTGACGTGCGATCGATTCGATCAGTTCGACCTCATCATCGAGCCAAACGCGCGGATTCCGTGTATCGTGCAGTCCTAGCAGGCCGAGAACCTCTTCGCCGCGTATTACCGGAATGATCAAAAGCGAACGCGTATTCAGTGCCGATGCGAGCATCTTTACGCCTGGGTCCTTCACCTTCGACGTGTCGTTTATGCGTATGGGTTTTCGGATGTCGATACGTTCGGCAAGCTTGGCCGCATCGATCGGAAGCGTCAGCCCTTCGCTCCGCGGCACGAGCGGATCGCGTCGCCATTCGTGGCCGATGGTCAATTGCTTATCGCTGTTGAGTTGGATCAGGTCGCAGCGATCCGCGTCGGTCATGCGGCCGATCTCAGAAACCACTACATTCAGAAATCGCTCAAGATCGATCTTTGTCGGAAGGTCGTGTGAAAGACGCTCGATGATGCCGTCGCGGGCACCCAGCATTTTGCTACGGCGTTCGCTGCTCAGGGTTTGCGGTTCGACTCCTTCGGCCATTTTCGGAAGCAACAAGCCTTTTTTCGGCTCGGGAGGGATGGAAATATCCTGCCCAATCCTAGTTTGGCGCCGAGCCACAAAATGTCAAGTTGACACACTACGAAGCTTGTGATCTGTGTTGTATTGGCTCATTCGTGCCGTTTCGACGCAGGTGGCGATGAAGTTTTCTCATCCTTTACGACGCGCGGCCGGTCACCTGGATCGGAGGTTTTTGTGTTCGATTGAGGAGTTTTCGAATTCGCGGGCATCGAAGAATTTGCGTTCGCACCGTCAACGTTCGCATTTGCGTTGGCGTTCGCATTGCTATTGGTCGGTTTTGAAACGTAATCGACCCGCTTGGCACCGGCCTGTGCGTCTTCAAGAAGTTCTGCCGCCTCGACGTTGTCTGCATCTAGCTCGACTGCCTTCTTCAGCGCCGCGATCGCCTCGTGGTATTTTGCGAGCTTTATGCGGATCGCACCGAGCTCCGTCTGGTAGTCGCTGTCATCGGGCTTGAGCTTTACGGCCTTTTCCAAGGCATCTTCGCTCTCGGTGTCCTTGTTCAGCTTGTTGTAAGCTCGACCGAGAGTGTAATAGGCCGCCGCATCGTCCGGCGAAGCCGCGACCTGCTTCTTGAAGACCTCGACGGCCTTCTCGAACATCTTCACGGAATTTGTCTTCTCTTTTGCCTCTTCTTTTGGGATCGGGTCACCCGGAAGCCTTTCGCTTGTCCCGCTATGGCGTGCTTCGACCTCAAGCAGCGAATATGCAACGCCCATTTTGAAGTATGCCTCGCCAAGATTCGGATCGAGCTCGACAGCACGCTTGAAGGCTTCAATAGCGTTCTCGGTATCGTTCTCATCAAGGAGTTTATTCCCCTCGGCCAGAGCTGCCGCAGGATCTGTGACGTCAGCGAAAGAACGCAGCTGCGCTGCATTGGAATTCGCATTGGCTCCGTCGGCGCCGGGCTTGCCGCTGCAGCCTAAGATCAAAAGCGAAAGAACAAATATAGTTAGGAACCCAAAAACACTTCTCATAAACTAACCAGGCGGAAAAATGAACGGCCGGCCCGCAAGCAAATGTACGTGCAGGTGAAAGACCGTTTGTCCGCCGTCCGCGTTCGTGTTTATCACCGTTCGATAGCCGGCATCGGCAAAACCTTGCTTTCTTGCAAAATCCGCTGCCGCTATCAAGAGCCTTCCAAGCAGCTGATCTTGAGCACCAGACGCCTTATCGAGCGAATCCAGATGCGTCCGAGGCAGAACGAGCACGTGTGTCGGCGCCTGCGGTTCGATGTCGCGAATTATCACGCAATCATCGTCCTCATAGAGCTTGGCTGCGGGAATTTCACCGGCAATGATCTTGCAAAATAGACAGTCCATCAAAAACTCCTTGTTTGATGCTCAAATGGGGAAATTCCGTCGCCTCGAAAAAAAATTCTGGGACTCAGGCAGATTCCGCATCGACGGACGACCCCGTGATCCGCTTGATATCCGCCCCCAGCGAGCCCAATTTTCTTACGATCGTCTCATAGCCGCGGTCGATGTGATAGACACGGTCAATGATGGTTTCGCCCTCGGCGCACAATGCTGCCAGGACAAGCGAAGCACTTGCCCGCAGGTCCGAAGCAAGTATCTTCGCTCCCATCAGCTTCGTCGGCCCGCGAACGATCGCGGCATGGCCGTTGATCGTGATGTCGGCCCCCATTCGAATGAGTTCCGAAGCGTGCATAAACCGATTCTCGAAGATCGTCTCGACGATCTCCGATTCGCCCTCCGCCTGCGTCATCAGAGCCATCACCTGTGCCTGCATATCGGTCGGAAAATCCGGATGTGGTTCGGTCGTTACATTCACAGCCTTGAGGCCCGTGCCCGCCCGGCGTACGCGAAGCGTCGTCGGGTTAACTTCCTCGATCTCGACGCCTGCTTCGCGGAGCTTGTCGATCACCGCGACAAGATGATCAGGGCGGCAGCCTCGGATCTCAAGCTCTCCGCCGGTGATCGCGGCGGCAACGATGAACGTGCCGGTCTCGATCCTGTCGGGAATTATCGTGTGCTCGGCACCGCTGAGGCTCTCGACGCCTTCGATCGTGAGTTCGCTCGTGCCTGCGCCTTTGATGCGTGCTCCCATCTTGTTGAGAAGCTCGGCAAGATCGTCGATCTCGGGCTCGCGCGCCGCATTTTTGATGACCGTCGTGCCATCGGCAAGCGAAGCCGCCATCATCACGTTCTCGGTGCCCGTAACGGTGACCTTTTCAAAGTCGATGACCGCTCCTTTCAGACGTCCTTTTGGTGCCGTGGCGACGACATCGCCCGATTCGAGCGAAACGTGTGCCCCTAGGGCCTCGAACGCCTTTAGATGAAGGTCTATCGGCCGCGTTCCGATAGCGCAGCCGCCGGGAAGGCTCACTTTCGCCCTTCCGAATCGCGCAAGCAGCGGCCCAAGCGCAAGGACGCTCGCGCGCATCGTTTTGACAAGCTCGTATGGGGCTTCGAAAATATCGACGTTCGCGGCGTTGACCTTGTGCGTGCGAAGTTCGGGCGTAAGCACCGTCGCACCAAGGTCCTCGAGCAGGCGCCGCTGCGTAATAAGGTCTTTGACGTAGGGAACATTGTGAAGAGTTACCGTTTCAGCGGTCAGCAATGTCGCCGCCAAACACGGCAACGCAGAATTCTTCGCCCCGCTGATCTCGATCTTTCCTCGGAGCGGAGCGCCGCCCCTGATCAAAAATTTATCCATTCCGTAAACTCTAAGGTATTCTTATACGTATCAGCAAAATAAGTTATCAAAAGTAACCGCGTTTTTCGAGGCGGGCGATCCGATTGGGTGTTAATATCAATTGTAATTACATCAAACTCGCCGCTGGCGCGAATCATCCAAATATCAGGTTCAGGTAAGGTCTAGAGTGTGGTTAGCTTTCGACCATGTGTCGCCCGAACCACTCACGCCGGCGGGTTGCCCTCCTACCCGCCGGCCTTTTATTTTTAGCGGATCTTTCCGAGAATTGCCCGAGCCTGGGCAACGTGCCGCATTTCGTGCCCGTTGCGGATAACCATCCATTCCGGGGCGGTTAGGTTTCCCAAATATGGATGCGGGATGTGATGTTGGGAAAGATCGGCTTTCTCTATACGCTCCCGAAGGCCGATCAGGCCCAAGAGCGAGTCTTCGAGCCGCCGAACGCTGTCAGGGATCGGGATGTCGCCCGACGGTAGAACCCGATCAGGCGCCGTTAGCTTTGATGATGCAAACTCGCTGAGCGTCGCTGAAAAACCGCTTGAGATCGCTAGCGGCGGCAATGCATCGCCATTCGTGGCCTTCTCCGCCTTTGCCACAAGCTTCTCGACGACCCACAGGATCTGATCATCAACGAGCGACATATGCTCAAATACGCTGCGCAGCGTCCAAGTCGCGCCGTCGGCAAGCACGGCGGATTCTTCTGCCGAGATCGAATCTGCGAGTTCTATTGTGTCTTTTCGCACGGTATCGGCCGTTGCGTAGATATCCGCGATAGAGTTGAATCGCATAGCTATTTTTGCTGTGCGGCTGTGGGCTGGCCGGAAAGGATGAGGCGATGCCATCTGGCAAAGCTCGTAACGCTTTCGGCATCATTCTGCATACGCTTTATGAACGCCGTTCGAAAATAGATGAGTTCCGGCTGCGGCCATTCCACCTGGACGATCGGGTTGAACGACACCAAAGTCTTTGGATCCGGCAAAGTCGTCGTCGAAAGATCCGGAGTAGGCGTTTGGGCCGCATTCGCGTTCGCATTTGCCTCCTGTCCCTGGAGCTTTAATTGCTGTTCACGGTCGAAGGCCTGCGAAGACAGAAGAAGCTGATTCCGGAGCGGTATAGCCGCTTGGGTCGGCGTCGTGCCGACCACATCATAGATCCGTATCTGCGTGTCAAACGCCGTAACGACCTTTGTCGAATCTGGCGAGAAGACAGGCCGCACGGCGGTCAAATTGTCATCAAGGCGCCGTTCGCGTCCGTTGGTCTCAACAACACGGAGCCTTCCGACAGGTGTCCATGATTCCCCTTTCATCGCCGCCAAGCCGTCGAAATATTCCCATTCTCGCGACGTTATGGCAAGAGCCGCAACCATCGAGCTGTCCGGGGCCCAATCATAGTAGAAATAGATCAAGCCTTCGGTCTGAGTGATCGGCTTTACGCCGGTTCCGTCGGCCTCGCTGACATATATCTGCTCAGTGCCGAAGGTGAGGATGCCTTTCGGGGCTTCGGGTGTCCCGCCTGCAGCAGGTTGTGTCTCTGGCGTCGGAGTTGCCTCGATCGTAGGTTCCAGTGCGGCGCTCGGCGAAGCTTCCGGATGTGGCGACTTTGCCGTGCTTGGGGAAGCCCCCGGAGAAGGCGAAGGTGTCGGCGCCGCACGCCGCGTCATCGCAACGAATGCTGCCTTTGCCGAGTTCGGCGACCATGAGATCGCGTCGGGAAAATGCACCGCCATCGAATCCGACGAGATCTTGCGGACAAGCTTGCCGTCGGGTGCGTAAACATCCAGCCGATACTCTGATGCTTGATCTGCTGCAGCTCGATAAACCGCCAGAACGTGCTTCTTGTCAGGCGACGTGATCGTGCGATCCAGCGATTCGCCCGGTCGGTTCTGATCAAAATCTGCCTGCACCGCTGCGTTCTTCTCTTCGGCGGCATTGACAGGAAGCTGCGGTGCCGGGACATCGGCTTCGTAGCGATAATTGAGTCTTACAGCAGGAAGATCCACGATCGGGGATACAGTTGCACCATTCTTTGCGGCGGGTCCGCCACACGCTGCAAAGATCGCCGAAATGGCTGCCAAAGCAGCAAGCGGCTTAGTTTTTATTACCCAACAATTACTGAGCCGCATTTAGGTATTGCTTTTCGAGCGTTTGCTGCTCGGCAGTCGGATTCGCCATTTGAGAAATGCTGTACATCTTTCGCGGATCCGAACCAAGCGTGATCTCGATATCGCGCAGTTTATCGAACCGGAAGATCGTCAGCTTGATCTTATCTCCGACCTTCTTGTTCGCCGTCCACGTCGAAAGGAATGAGTTCGTCGCGCGATACCCGTCAACAGCAACGATCTGATCGCCCGTGTTCAGGCCCTGTTCATACGCTGGCGAACCTGCCGGGATCGCTTTCACGGTCAAATTACCGTTCGCCTCGCTCAATTCGGCTCCAAGATAAGGCTTGCCGCCGCCGCTCGCTGCAAGCGACAGGCCGATGCCGTTCAGGAATGAGTTCCAGTCAACTTCGGCCGTGCCGCGGACGTACTTCGAGAAAAAGTCGTCTAGCGAAACACCGGCCGCAACTTCGGCCAAATGCTGATAGTCTGCCGGAGTGTAATTCCTCCCCTTCTTATAAAAGTCGTTGTAGAGGGCACGCATGACATCGTCGAGCGACTTCGTGCCTTTGCTCGCCTCACGGATCTTAAGGTCGAGCATCATATTTACGAGTTCGCCCTTATCGTAGTACGAGATCTGATTGTTCACCGAGTTCTCGTCTTGACGGTAATATTTGATCCATGCGTCAAAGCTTGAGTATTCCAGGCTCTGTTCGAAACGGCCCGGAATTGCCTCAAGACGACGGATCGAATCGGCCTTTCCGGCCAGATATTCCTGCGGCGAAATAAGGCCGGCTCGCAACAACAGAAGGCCCGAAAAATATTCGGTCCCGCCTTCGGCGACCCAAAGCAGCCGCGTGTAATTTTCATTCTCGTAGTCGAACGGCCCTAGAGCATCGGGGCGAATTCGTTTGACGTTGAACGCATGGAAATACTCGTGTGCCACGAGGCCGAGAAAGCCTGTAAGCCTTGCCTGCGGCTTGAAGCCCCAACGGTTGAACTGCAATGCGGTCGAGTTCAGGTGTTCGAGGCCGCCGCCGCCGCGAAGATTCACGATGAACGTGTAATTATCGTACGGAAGTTCGCCGAAGATCTTATAAGCTTCCTCGACGATCTTTGTCACGTCTGCCGCGATCGCAGGACCGTCATAATTTCCTTCACCGCTGAAAACGAGCCGATGCGGCTTGCCCTCGACCGTGAAATCGAACTCCGTGAAGTTGCTCACCTCGAACGGCGAATCGAATAGAACGTCGAAATTCGGCGCCTTGAACGTGTTCTTCGACCCTGCGGCCTGCGGCAGTCCGGTCGCGATCTTCCAGTCGCCATAAGGGTTCACGGTGATCGTCGATGGAGCCGCAAGCTGGCCTTTGATGAACATCAGCGTAGCGGCATTGTTCCAGAAGGCATGATCGCTGTTGACCTCGTTCGTGCGAACCGTAAGCTCGTTCGCATAGACGCGATAGGTCGCGTTTATCTCTTTTGCACCGTTGGTCTTGACCGTCCATGTATTCTTCGATGTTTTCTGCCATGCGAGGTCTCCACCGGAGCTGCTCTTTACATCAAAATCCTGAACGTGCCTTGCATATTCGCGGATCAAATAGCTGCCCGGAGTCCAAACGGGCATCTTGAGGTCGAGAGCTTCGGGCATTTGGTCCCATTTGACGTTCACCTGGACTTCGAGCAAATGCGTCCAGGGCTTTGACATGCCGACCGTGAAGGCTATTTCCGGCAGAGCGGCGGCCAAGGCCGTTGTCGCAGGCTTTTCTTGTGGTTTCTTCTGCTTCTTTTGTGCGGTTACATCGTGCTGCATAAAGAGAATTGCTAACGAGAGAGCGGCGACGAACGTAAGAGTCGCTTTTTTGATTTTTTGCGCCATGATTCTTCGAAGATCCATTTTGGGTGCTAATGTAGTTTGTGTAGTTTACAATAATCAGCCCGAAATGGTCAGCTTGCCGCGACAAGGTTTTGCAGGCGAAGGGCAAAAGAACTTCTTCAAATGACACAAGACCCGCGGGCGCAAACAGAAAGGGCCGAGTCCGAAAAATTCCTCACGAAGCCGATCCTGATCATCTTCCTGACGGTCGTTGTCGACCTTATCGGTTTCGGGATCGTGATCCCCGTCCTGCCATATTATGTCGATGGCGACCTTTTTAAGGGAACGCCGCTCGATTACGGCCTGATCGTGGCCTCATACTCGATAATGCAGTTCATCTTCGCACCGATCTTCGGGGCCGTCTCCGATCGGTATGGGCGGCGAATGATATTGTTCGTAAGCCTTTTGGGAACAGCTGTCGGCTTTGTCGTCGTGGGCCTCGCGACAGCCCTTTGGATGGTCTATGCAGGCCGCATTCTGGACGGCATCACAGGCGGCAACATTTCGACGGCCCAAGCCTACATCGCCGATGTCACTTCCCGCGAGAATCGTGCTCGCGGCATGGGGTTGATCGGTGCGGCTTTTGGTATCGGCTTCGTTCTCGGTCCTGCTCTTGGAGGTATCCTTTCGACGTTCGGGCCGCATGTGCCTTTCCTTTTTGCGGCAGGAATGGCCGTCCTCAACGCGATAGCGGTCTATATCTTCCTGCCCGAATCACTAGACGTTTCGAAGGCCCGCAGCCAGCCGCGTGAACTCAATCGCTTCGCGATGATATTTCATTCGCTAAAGGACATTGGCTTTCGCGGCATCACGATCATCTATTTCCTGATCACGGTCGGGTTTACCATCATGACGACCGCCTTTGTACTCTACACGCAGGAGCGTTTTGGGTATGATGCACACGCGAACGGCTGGCTCTTCTTGTTCATTGGTGCGTTGGCCGTCGGGCTTCAGGGCGGCGTTTTCGCACGGCTCGCCAAGACCTTTGGCGAATCGAAACTCGCCGTCACAGGCACGGTTCTTCTGGCCGTAAGCCTCTTTGCCGTTCCATTCGTCGGCCCTGCGACGGGCGGACTGATAGGCTTGCTTGTCGGCATCGTCTTCTTTTCGGTCGGCAACTCGATCGCGTCGCCCGCCCTTACTAGCCTCGCGTCAAAGAACGCTCCTGATCACGAGCAAGGCAAAGCTCTGGGAATAATGCAGTCCGGTGCGAGCCTTGCGAGGGCGATCGCGCCGGTCGCGGCCGGATTTTTATTGAATAATGCGTTTGGACAGGTTGATGATTCGACGCTGCAGCGTACGTTCTGGACCGCTTCGGCAATAATGGTCGCGGCATTCTTTGCCGCTGTTTACTATTTGATCCGAAGGGGTGATGAGGTTATCGTCTAACTGACCGCACGGCGACGCATCGCGTGGGCCGCAGGAAGAATGAGCCGAAATGTAGTGCCGTCGCCATTCTTGCTTAACGCTTCGATCGAGCCGCTGTGCTCTTGGACGATGCCGTAACTGACAGCAAGCCCAAGGCCCGTGCCGTTGCCGACGCCTTTCGTCGTAAAGAACGGGTCAAATATCTTCGTCAGATTCTCTGCTGGAATCCCTTCACCCGTATCCGACACCTCGACAACGACCTGATCGTCATCCAACACGAACGTGCGCAGCTTGATCGTGCCGCCCATCTGCATCGCATCGCGGGCGTTAAGAATGAGGTTCGTAAAGACCTGTTGAAGCTTGCCGCTGTTGGCGTGAACGGCAGCGAGCGGCTCGGCGTATTCCTTGACGATCGAAACGTTCGATTTGCGAAGCTGCGGTTCGAGAAGCTGCAGCGTGTCGTTCAGAAGTTTGTTCAGATCGATGTCCAAAAAATCGGTCGAATTGCCTGTTCGTGAAAAGTTAAGCAGATTGCCAACAATGTTCGATGCACGCTCGGTCTGCCGCTGCATCTTTTCAAGCAGTGCGTGTTTCGGGTCCGTCTCAGGAATCATCCCGAGGAGCATCTGAGTATAGCTCGAAACGCCCGTTAACGGCGTATTGACCTCATGAGCGACACCTGCGGCGAGCAGGCCGATGCTTGACAGCTTCTCGCTCTGTTGAAGCGTTTCTTCGAGCTTGACACGGCCCGTCACATTCTCAAGGACAAGGATCGCGCCTGTTTGCAGATTTGAAACCGATCGCAGGGGAGCGACCGCGATATTCAGCATCAGCGAACGCCCTGCGGAATCGAACGCGTGCATCTTGTAAGCATTGCGAACTTCGGTGAGATGCCAACGCGATTTGCCCAAAATGTTATCGAGGTTGCGTGCAAAGCTTTCGTCAAAGACCTGATCTATGGTGTTTCCGACAACAGAATCCCGATCGAGCCCCATCATCGTCTCAAATGGCGAATTGCAGCGAATGATGCGGCCCTCCTCATCTACGGCAAGAAGCCCGACGTTAACCGACTCGACGATCGATTCGTTGAATTCCTTGAGGATCGCAAGCTCTTCGGTATGACGCTGCTGCTCTTCGTAAAGGCGGCTGTTCTCGACGGCGACGGCAACGTAACCGGACACCGTCTTCAAGATCTCGAGGTCTTCGCTTGAAAGCAGCGATCCGTCATTCGCACGTCCCAATCCGATCACCGAGACCATCTTGCCGCGTGCCACGCACGGGACGAAATAATGAAGCTCCTTACGAGCTCCATCGATCTGCGCAAGCGCAGCGTTGTCAGATTCAGGTGACTCGATCTCGTCCGCGCGTACGATGCCGCGTCCCGCCGCACGCTGTCGGATCATTGTCCGAAAATCGGCAGGGATGCGGTATTTGGCAGAAAGGCCCGATGAGCGAGCAATGCGATAGTGTGACACGGAGGTCGCATCCTCAAGAAAGATCGCGACCTTCTCGACGTTCAGGACCTGCTTTAGGCGGTCAACAAGCGAATTCAGCAAAGGGTCGAGGCTCGTTGTAGCCGAGATCGTCTTGCCGAAATCGACGAGACCTTGACGCATATCATAACGCTCGCCATAAAAGAACCTATCGGCACGCTCCTGAAGGAATTTTTTGAGTGGTTCGCTAATGAGGACGATCGCCGCCATCGCAACTATCGCGATGACTGCACGCAGCGTGATCTCAGTTGTTGAAAGGTTCTCGCCGACCGCAAGAAAAACAAGCCCGAGAGCGACGGAGCCGATCATCATCGCGATGGCAAGCGTCGTAAGGGCATAGACCAGCGCTCGCCTGACGACCACGTCGACATCCATCAAACGATAGCGTACGACCGAGTGGCCAAAACTCAGCGGAATAAGTGCGAGCGGCAGGGTCCGAACCGCGCTCGCTGATATATCGTCCGGCCCGATCGACATCCCGAAGCGAACGGCGACCTCGATCAGCAATATCGGCGCAACAGCCGCCACCGTGCCCCAGATCGCCCATTTGAGACGTTGCCGAACGATCGTCTGGTGATTCTTGACAAACCGCCAGATCAGGAACACTGCACCGCCTGAAATACCGGCGATGAAGTGGAACAGGAGGACCTTGTCAAGCAGCGAAAAGAGGCTGATCGAATCATCGATACGTGCCACAAATGCGGCAAAGCCGGATTGCGGCAGAAGAGCCGGGACGACTGAGATCGTGACTAGAACGATCGACAAGATAGCGGCCGGCAGATAGAGCAGGTAAGTTGGCCATCGATGCTCATCAAGCACTCTGACCCTAACCGGGTATCGTGTACAAAAATGTAGAAATAGCGGAGCGAAAAAGGCGAATGCAATGCTGTCCACCAACTGGATGGCAAGGTCAAGATCCTGACCGGTGCCCACTGACCGGTACGTGTGGAACACGAATGCGGCGAGGCAGACCCATGCAAAATGCATCACGAACGGCGACGAACTCCCCTGTTTGAACAAGACAAATCCGCCGACCGCAAGCCAAACAAGGCCGACGATCGAGAGAAAGATTATCGACGGCGTCCAACGCGGCACGCTGTCAATGTGGCTGAGGTCGGCGTAGTAATAGTTGTCTGCAAAGGTGTAGCTTGGCCGCTGATAAAGGTAGGTTAGAGAGCCGTCAACTCCGGCGGCATCGAGATAGATCTGAACGTCCGCAAGGGACGTGACCTCCTCCGTATTGTCTCCGCCGTTCAGGCTGACGCCGATGAGTTTGTCGCCGGGAGCAATTCCCGCTCGGGCACCGGCAAAATTCGGAAGAATGCGTTCTGCGTAAATACCGTCGGCCCGGTGTACCCATTGAACTCCGTCGGTCGGAGGCAATTTATGGAAGGCCCGCTGAGAAAGGTTAAGAGCCGTTCCCGACACAAGCAGAACTGCGGCGACTAGCCACATTAAGCTCCAACTCGTCAGAAACTTGCCCTTCATTGGCGATCGATACACCTCACCGAGGATATTTCAAACGCAAAAGGCGTTCCGAAGGCCCTTCTGCGCACGATCTGCGCAGAAGGCTTGGATTACCGCCATTCTGCTTTTGCAAAGACCCATCCCGTACGGCTATTTTATTCAAAAATCTAAGAAAATGGGCAAAAAATCCGAAATTTCGGACAAAAAAGTCGGCCTGCAAACCTGCGGCCGACCGACCATTTGCTTTACTTTACGGCTCTTGCGACTTGGTTCACTTATCTAGAACCTCACCATAATACCGCCTCGAATGAGTCTGCCTTGGCCATCGAGGAGCAGACGGCCTTCGCCTGTCGCAAGCGAAGTTTGGGAATCAAAAATGTTTCGGGCATCGATGATCGCCTTTGCATGAACCGGCAGGCCGAACCGCGGCAAAGGCTGTGTCAACAAAACGCTAAGGCCCGGATCGTAGATAGCAAGCCGGCCTTTGAACGGATCGATCGCGAAGATCGTCGCATCGGGTGAGAGGCGGTAGATCGCCTGTACACGCGTTCCGTTCCAAAGGTCTGCGGTCAATTCGGCAAACAGCGTCTGGAACAGCCCATTGTCAAAGACCCTTGAAGGATCCGTGATCGCACGCTGCGAAAGCTTCTGACCAGTGCCGAATGAATATCCGGTCGAAGCCTGCAGCTTCGAAGAAAGCCGTCGCGAATAAACGACCCGTCCGCCGACGGCCCGTCCCCTTTGATTCGACACAAAGGCGTCAAAGCCGTCATCCTCGAGCGTCGCAAATGGAAGTCTTGCAAGCCCGACGCCCCGTGAGAACGACGTGTCCCCGAACACTGTCGCCTCAATGCTCGATGCGTTATCAAGCACGCGTTCGATGCCGAATTCGAGCCGTGCCGAGCGGTTCATACGCGGCTTGTTGTCCTCGACGACTATATCTTCGACCGAAACAGGCTCTGTGAAGGGAACCGAAAAACCCTCGAACTGAGCGACGTTAGACCATGCACGCTGATCGTTCGAAGAGGTGAACCCTGCACGAAAGCGTGTCTTTGCATCGACATCAAGTTGAACGCCGACACGCGGCATCAGCGATGAGTCGCTGCTGGCTCCCGCAAAGGTCGAATAATCGAACCCAAGAACGAGAATGACCCCGTCGCGAACCTTCCATTCGTCAAAGCCAGAGATCGAATATTGTCCAAGCGTTCGCTCACGGCCATTAAGCTGAACCTGCCCAAGCGACGCGGCCGAACCTTTGACTGAAAATTGATGGCGGCTGTTCGCCCTGAACCTTAGGATCGATTCGATGCGCTTTGCGGTTCGCGAGCCCGGAGCGAATTGTCCCGCGACCACGACGTCCGTACGGGAATTAATTGGCAGCAGTGTTGCAAAGTTAATGCCCGAGTATGCACCGCGTTTATCCGATGTAAAGAAAGTTTCTACAACGCCAGTCGGACGAGCCGCTGTCTTCGGGTCATTCTCGGCCGTTTCTGCGGTCTCTGCTTTCTGCTCGACAGGTGCTTTGCCCTCTTGATTCTGATAGATCGAACGGCCAATAGCGGCGGCGCGGATCCGCCATTTCGAACTGTTGTGATCGACACGCTTCTCGGGCAGCGTATTTCCTGCGCCGGATTTTACGAGCTTGAAACCAAAGTTGATATCAGCGGAAGAATTTACCTTTACGCTGTCGAGCGTTTCCGGATTAAAGCCTTCGGCGACCGCAAGGATCGTGTATGTGCCCGGCAGCATCTTCAGCACGTAGGCTCCGTTCGCCGTTGTATCGACCTGCTTCAGCAGCTTGTTCGTGCCGAGCTTGAAGATCGCGACGGTCGCATCGGCGATCGGGCTTCCGAATTCGTCCTTGACCACGCCGCGAATCGTTGCAAGCGTTCCCGCTCCGTTGAGATCCGCCTGTTCGGAGCTTGTCGCAGCCTTGTCTGAAGGCGCGCCAAAACCTGACATCGCCAATGCACCTAAAAAGGCCAGCAATGAGAGCGAGAGCTTAACGGAATGTCGAAGATTTATCATAAAAGACAAAACTTCCCACGCAATCAGGTATTGTGTTCGCTTGTAAAAAGCCTGTCAAGCTGCCAAATGGGCATCTCAATGTGCATTTGATGCCCTCAACCTTGACAAAGTTTGCCTCGTCGCTAGAATTGGATACTGTCTTTAGCACTCATCAGGAGACGTGGCTGAGTGGCTGAAAGCGGCGGTTTGCTAAATCGTTGTACTCCAAAAGGGTACCACAGGTTCGAATCCTGTCGTCTCCGCCATCAACTTCAATTGATCGAAAAGGCCGTCAGACCTGAGGTTTGACGGCCTTTCTAAAAGTTTTTATATCGGGCCGCAACTAGCCGATGAACATCTCGTCTTCAAGATAAACTCGATCTATCTGCTTCGGCGCCGGTGCAAAGAGAACCTCTAGGCCTTTGCGTACGCCGGCCATTATCGCAGCGATCTCGCGGGCCGGAACTACGATCTTCTGCTGAACGAATTCGGTCGTATCGACAACCTTAAGCTGAGTGTCGTCGATCGTTCGGCTGACAAGCGCAACCTTATCCTTCGCCGTCAAAGCGGTGTCGCTGACGAGCGATTTCAGTTCGGCGACCTCTTCCTTGATCAGCTCGGTCGATTCTGCGAGGTGACGCGTGGCAACGGAAAGATTGGCGGAAATATCGTTAAAGTGGACAGAGATCTCTTTGCCCTGTGCACCGATCGCATCGACCTTCGTGATGAGCGGCTCTACCTTTTCCTCGACACGTCGCACCGTGCCGACGACCTTGCGAACGATCGTCGCTATCCAGATCAGCGCGATCGCCATCACGATAAAGCAGATCGCAATGACGATCGATGCCACCATCATCCAGAATTGAGGTTCGGCCGGATTCATCTCTTACTTGTCGTCCTTTTTATCGACCGGATAGCTCGCCCGGCCTTCGGTTATGGCGTTGGCCTCGCCGCGGCGTTTTTCAGCGGTGTAAGCATCCTTGCCGGCTTCGATAGCAGCCGTAAAAGGGTTCGCGGTGCGAGCTGCTGCGGCCTTTGCCTTATCGCCGAGTTCACCGGCCTTTTCTTGTGCGGTGTGATAGAGTTCGCCGGCTTTCTCCGACGCGGTCTCGTAATACTCACCAGCCTTTGCCTGAAGCTGCGTGGCCGCCTCTTTGCTCTTTTCGATCCCTTTACGCGTCGCATCAGCAATGTCGCCGCGAAGCTCCTCACCGGATTTCGGAGCAAAAAGCAGAGCAAGAATGGCCCCGATGCCGCCGCCAACCAACAGATATGTCAACTTTGTCGAAGCGCTTGTGCCTTCGCTATCGTATTCTCGTCTCATCGTTTCTCCTCGTCTCCGGCGATAGGTCCGCCGGGCACTGCCTATTAAAGTATCTTTGACCATAACTATAACAAAAACAAAACTTTTAGGGCAATTTTTATTTTTTTCGCCCCGAACACGGGCTATGCGGACGAGCGTTTTTCAGGTGATTTGCTACAATGCTCGTTTGTCTTTGAGTGTTTTTGATGGACCTATCGCGTATTCGTAACTTTTCGATCATTGCCCATATCGATCATGGGAAATCGACCCTTGCCGACCGCATCCTGCAGTTGACCGGAGCGGTCGCCGAGCGCGAAATGGAGGACCAATTGCTCGACAATATGGACCTCGAGCGTGAACGCGGCATCACGATCAAAGCCCACGCCGTTCGCCTCGATTACAAAGCGAAGGACGGCAAAGAGTACGTCCTGAACCTGATCGACACACCCGGCCACGTCGATTTTACATACGAGGTTTCGCGTTCGCTTTCTGCCTGTGAAGGAGCGTTGCTCGTCGTGGACGCCTCCCAGGGCGTCGAAGCTCAAACCCTTGCGAACACGTATCTTGCGATCGAGAATGACCTTGAATTGGTGCCGGTACTGAACAAGATCGACCTGCCGTCCGCCGAGCCGGAACGGATAAAGGAGCAGATCGAGACGATCATCGGCCTCGATACATCGCATACGGTGCTCGCTTCGGCAAAAACGGGTGTCGGCGTCGATGACATTCTCGAAGAGATCGTGCGCGACATCCCGCCGCCAAAAGGCGACGCTTCAGCACCGCTAAAGGCTCTGATCTTCGACAGTTGGTACGATTCGTATCGAGGCGTCATCGTGCTTTTCCGAATCATTGACGGAACGATCAAGAAGGGCACGAAGATCCGTTTTTTTAATACCGGCCGTGAGTATCTTGTTGAAACACTTGGAGTTAACCGCCCGCGGCCGACCCCGATCGCTGAACTAGGGCCGGGCGAGGTCGGCTTTCTTACAGCCTCGATCAAAACCGTCGCCGATGTGCAGATCGGTGATACGATCACGGACGCTGCCAAGCCTACTAAGGAGCCGTTTCCCGGCTTTCAGGAAGTAAAACCAATGGTCTTCGCAGGGCTTTATCCGACGGATTCGGCTCAATATGAAGACCTTCGCGATGCGATGGACAAGCTGCGGCTCAACGACGCGTCGTTCTTCTACGAGCCTGAAAGCTCGACGGCATTGGGCTTCGGCTTCCGATGCGGCTTCCTCGGCCTTCTGCATATGGAGATCATTCAGGAGCGGCTTGAGCGGGAATTCAACCTCGACCTGATCACGACAGCTCCGGGCGTGCGTTATCGCGTGACGACGACCGACGGAACAGTTCACGAGATCGATTCGCGGTCTCAGATGCCCGACCCGGGACGCACGACAAAGATCGAGGAACCTGTCATCGAGGCTACGATCTTGACGAATGACTCATTCCTCGGCGGCATTCTGCCGCTTTTGGATGAAAAACGCGGCGTGCAGAAGAAGTTCGAGTATGTTACGAAAGACCGCGTAATGCTTGTTTACGAACTGCCGCTCAACGAGATCGTGCTTGATTTTTACGACCGGCTCAAAAGCGTTTCGCGCGGCTATGCGTCGCTCGATTATCATCTTTCGGGCTACAAGGAGAGCAAGCTCGTCAAACTCGACATCCTCGTTGCAGGCGAACCCGTCGATGCCCTTTCGCTCATAATGCACAGCGAAACCGCCGCCGCGAAAGGCCGCCTGCTCGCGGCAAAAATGAAAGAACTGATCCCTCGGCAGCTTTTCGAGGTGCCGATACAGGCCGCGATCGGCAACAAGGTCATCGCCCGCGAGACCGTAAAATCGATGGGCAAGAACGTTATCGCCAAATGCTACGGCGGTGATATTTCGCGTAAACGAAAGCTGCTGGAAAAACAAAAAGAAGGCAAACGCCGAATGAAAAAGGTCGGCCGCGTCGAGATCCCCCAAGAAGCATTCCTCGCCGTGCTGAAAGTGAGCGAAGGGTAGATTTACGGTGTGTGGACGATATTTATTAAAGGCACTGAGTGCCGAGATCATACAGCATTTTGAGCTTGTCGACGGGCTTGATTATTTTGACGAGCACGGATACAGGTTCGACCGGGAGGTTTTTCCGGGCGAGCCGATACTTGCGATCAATAAATATCACGTTCCTGAGGAACTTTGGTGGACGATCCGCGACCGCACATTCGAAGGAAAGATGACGAGCGCGATCAATGCGCGGAGCGAGACCGTAGCGAAGGTCGCGATGTTCCGCGAGGCGTTCAAGAGCGACCGCGTTTTGATCCCCGCGAGTGCGATCTATGAATGGCAGCATCGCGCCTCGGGCGTAAAGGCACGTTACGAGATCTCATTCGACACGCCGCTTTTTGCTCTTGCGGGTATTGCGAGAGATTGCGACATCAAGGGCGAAATGCGCCGTTCGACCGCGATCCTGACTACCACGCCGAACGAGATCTTCCGCGAGATACACAATACGAAACAGCGGCAGGCCGTCGTCATTCGCGAAAAGGATTACGAACGCTGGCTCGACCCGAAGACTTCGCTGGACGAGCTAAAGCCGCTGATGCAGCCGCTGCCGAACGAACTTACACACGCTAGAGAGGTCGCGGAGCCGTCGGCAACCGCTTTGAACAGGGACAAAATCGACGATCGCGACGAAGATTCTTCAGATACGCAAGTTGACCATCCCGAACAGCCAAGTCTATTATTTTAGTTCGCCCTTGCCAGCCTTGCTCTGAGGCCGGCGAACACACCCCGGGCCGGAGTGGCGAAATTGGTATACGCACCAGACTCAAAATCTGGCGGGCTTAACGCCCATGTCGGTTCGAGTCCGACCTCCGGCACCAAATTCCTTCAAAAGAGCTACACCTCGAACGTTACTTCTGCGTTCTGTAGAAAGTTCAGATCGTTGCGTGCGACGCGTTCGAGGAGTTTTTCGTCATCGAACATCTTCACAAGGCCATTGACCACAGCAAGACGCGGGTCGTCGGCGACGGTTACGGCGAGGTTGATGTAATTCCGCATATACGGTTCGATGCCCGTGAGCAGAGCCCCGCCGCCCGCGAGGATAACACCCCGATCATAGATATCCGCGGCGACCTCCGGGCGGAGTTCCGTTAACGTATCCTTCACGAGCTGGGCCGCTCGGCGGACGATGCCTTCGACAACCGGATAAAGTTCGCCGGTCGTCACTTCGACGGCCGCAGGACTGCCGGTCTGGATGTCGCGTCCGCGGACCTCCGTCGTTTGAGAGATGTCATCCGGCAAATAGGTCGAGACAAATGTGGTCTTCAGCATTTCCGTCGTCTCGACGCCGACCTGAAGGCCGCGATGGCGACGCAGATGTGTGGCGATGCCTTCGGTGATAGAGTTGCTGCCGAACCGTTCCGAACTTGAATGAACGACGGAGCCTTTTGCGACCACCGCGATGGTCGTTGTGCCGGCTCCGAAATCGACGATTGCCGAGGCCCGCTTGTCCGTCGGCAAAACGCCCGCGCCGAAGGCGGCCGCGAGTCCTTCCTCGACCATGTAGACCTTACCGATGCCGGCGTCTTCTGCGGCGTTGTGAAGAGCACGCTGCTCGACCTGCGTAACGTCCGAGACCATGCTCATTATCGCTGAGATCGAGATATTCGAGCCGCCCGTTTTTGCCTTCTTCACAAAATGGGCGAGCATCTTCTTCGTGCGCTCAAAGTCGCCGACAACTCCGCCCGTTAGCGGAGCGATGACGGTGATATCACGCCCTTCGCGGCCGCTCATGTCCGCGGCTTCCTGCCCGTAGGCAACGATCTCTTCGGTCCTTTCGTTGATGGCGACGAGCGAGGGTTCATCAAGAACAACACCGCGGCCTTTGACGGCGATCAGGCTGTTCGCGGTTCCGAGATCGATAGCCATCGAATCGGTAACGAGCTTTTTTAGTGACGAAAGCATAAAGATACTGCTAAATTTCTTTTAAATTTTGATCCTGGTAGGTCAATTATAATATCTTTGGCCGATAGTTAACAGAAAAATTTAGCTCCATCGAAGCTCAAATAATTCAACGGGTTGGACGCGATTTCTTACGACCAACGGTTCCTTGGCAACGACGGGAAATACGCCGCCGGCCGCAGCCGCTGAGGCTCGGCTTAGGAGTATCTGGCCGCCGACGGCATTGGATTCGAGCCTTGCTGCAAGATTCACAGTGTCGCCGATCGCCGTATATTCCGAACGTTTTTCCGAACCGATGTAGCCGACCGTGGCCTCGCCCGTGTGCAGGCCGATGCCGATAGATATAGACGGGAATCCGTCGGCCTGATTGTCGGCGTTCAGTTGGAGTGTCCGCTTCTGCATCGCTACCGCCGCCTTTACCGCGTTAACGGCATCGACAGGTGTCGCGGTCGGTGCTCCGAACAGCGCCATCAATCCGTCGCCGATATACTTGTCCAGCGTTCCGCCGTGGGCAAAGATCACTTCCGACATCGCGGAAAAATAGCGGTTCAGCAGATTGACGATCCGTTCCGGTTTCTCGCGTTCTGAAAGTGCGGTGAATCCGCGAATATCCGCAAACAGAACGGTCACCAACTGATTCACGCCGCCGAGTCTGAAGCTTTGTGGGTCGTTCAAGAGCTGACGCACGACGTATTCCGGCATAAAGCGGCCGTAATTCGCACGCGCGACCTCCTCGCGCGCGAGGCGCTTGTGCGATTTCACGGTTTCGACCGTCACAGCGGTCTGAGCTGCCACGGCGCTGATCAGTTCGAGATGATCGGGCGAGAAGGCCGCAAAGGGATCGAGTCGGTCGGCGTAAAGCACGCCGTGGACATTCGCTTCGGTGATCAGCGGTGCGCAAATGGTCGAACGAACGCCCTGCGACACGATCGACTCGGCGCCGCGAAACATCTCATCCGTTCGCGCATCCTGCGAGAGCAGCGCCACCTTCTCGTGCATCACCTTGTTCGTGATCGTTCGGCTTACGGGCAGCTTATCGCTCGATTGGGCGACCGACGTATCGCGCACCTTTGCGCCGACCTGAACGAGGCTGTATTCGAGGATCTTGCCGTCGGGCGTCTCGTCCGCTAGCAAAGCGACCACACGATCCGCGGGCGTTCCGCGAAAGATCAGTTCGGTCGCCTTGTCAAAGATCTCTTCGAGGTCGAAGACGCGCCCGAGCGTCTTGCTCATTTCGTAGAGCAGTTCGAGGTTGCGTGCCTTTCGGCGAAGAGCCTTTATCTCTTCGGCGGTCGCCGGCGTGGTCTCGACAGAAAGGTGCGATTGCCTGCCGATGATCTCGCGTGCTGAGATCTCCATCATCGTGTGGCCGAGCGGAGCATCTTCATAACGGATCCCGACCGGCGCGGGAACGGCCTGCGTCGCATCCGAGGCGAACGCGGCCGGCGTCGGCTGAGCCGAAAAGTGCTGCGATGGCTGAGGCACCGAGGTCGGCAGCTCGCTCGACGGCGCCTTTCGTTCTAGACCAACAAAGCGAAAACGCAGCTTTGATTCACCGATCGTTATCTCGTCTCCGTCGGCAAGTTGAGTTTCGACGGCGGCGGCTCCGTTCACAAAAACATGATTCACGCTGCGGATAAGACGGCCGTCCTCGATGTAACCGTCTATAAGCCGATAACCCGTCTCAGAGTCGATATACGCATGCCGACGCGACACGCGCCTATCGTTAAGGACAATGTCGTTCTCTTTTGCTCGGCCAATCGTGAATTGGCGCTTTGGCACGATGCCGTACTCGAATTCACGGCCGTTCGGTTCAGTAATGGTAAGTATTGCGTTCAAGGCGTTTGATGATTGTAAACCTATAGGCCCGAATGATAAATTGAGAGTTCGCTCCCCTCCGATCCGTACCTGCTCAATATGATATATCTCGATTATAACGCAACGACGCCCGTTGACCCCGAAGTTTTGGCGGCAATGCTGCCATTTTTGAGCGAAGAATTCGCCAACTCGACCTCGGCGCACTCCGCAGGGCAGCGTGCGGCGGCCGCGATCGAGGATGCTCGTGAATCTGTCGCGGCGTTCCTGGGTGCGGATTCGCCGAGTGAGATCGTGTTCACGTCCGGCGGCACCGAGGGGAATAATTGGTCGATCCTCGGCACTCTCGCGAGGTCGGGCGGCAAGCGCCACATCATCACGACGCCGGTCGAGCATGCGAATGTCGCTCGGTTGTGCGCAAACCTTGAGGCCGAAGGCAAGGTCAGCATCTCGCGGCTAAATGTCGATGCGAAAGGTGCCATAGATCTCGACGAACTTCGAACGATCCTCACGCCCGAAACCGCCTTGGTTTCGATGATGCTCGCGAACAACGAGACGGGCGTTATCTTTCCTGTGGTCGAAGCGGCACACATCGTGAAGGAGAACAGCGACGCTGTCTTTCACACGGATGCCGTGAACGCGATCGGTAAACTGCCGTTTTCGCTAAAGGGCTCAGCGATCGATCTTCTCTCAATTTCCGCCCACAAATTTTACGGGCCGAAGGGCATCGGGGCACTTTTCATCCGCGAAGGCGTAAAGCTTCCTCCATCGATGATCGGCGGCGGCCAGGAGATGGGGCGTCGTGCGGGAACACCTCCGACGCATCAGATCGTCGGGCTCGGTGTTGCGACGGAGATAGCACGCGGCCTCGATGGACTCGAACGCACCGCCGAGCTTCGCGACCGTCTTGAGAATGCCATCCTCGAGCTGCCTTCGACATGCGTGAATGGCTCGCGTGATCCCGGACGGCGCGTGCCGAACACAACGAACATCTCCTTCGAACATACGAACGGCGAGATGATCATGCACCGGCTCGACGAGTTGGGCACATACGTCTCGACCGGCTCGGCCTGCCACACGAAGGGCCAGGCCGCAAGCTCCGTATTGGAGGCTATGCAAGTTCCGTTCTCCTACGCAATGGGATCGATCAGATTCTCCATCGGCCGACACACGACCGACGAAGACATCGACACCGTCATCGGCCAGGTCAAAGACGTCGTCAATTCCCTCCGATCCCGCGCGGCCGTTACTGCGTAACGAGACTCGGTCAGAACCGCCTCCGCCGAAGCGGCGGACGCCCCCCGTCCGCATCATGTCAGAACCGGGCGGTCACGATGTGTTCGTGGCGGAAGCCCGCACGCGAGTAAGAGCACTCTTGTCAGAACCGCCAGCGTAAGCCGCTCGGTCAGTTCTGCAGAAAGTCAAAAGTAAAAGGTCAAAAGGCAAACCCTAGCGGAGCTCCAGTATCCATATTGCTGGCGGTTGCTACAAACATTTCGCTCCTAACG
>OEIU01000010.1_pt1 | contig 187513 bp, 165 predicted proteins | sample 1539221 | NCBI WGS metagenome assembly OEIU01 (sample SAMN03792071, study PRJEB22550) | activated sludge metagenome | feature: wastewater treatment plant; material: activated sludge; isolation source: Wastewater treatment plant of a petroleum refinery complex | place: Argentina: Zarate... | reverse complement strand
GCAGCAGCGGCGGCTCGCCCACCGCCTTGCTGCGGTGGATGCTGTCCTCGGCATTCGCGCCGTCGTAGAGCCGGACGTTGAAGACCGGCGGGCAGTCGTTGGCGGTCGGAATTTTGTAGGTGCTCGGCGCGTGCGTCGTCAGGAGGCCCGTCTTCGGGTGCCAGACCAACTCCTCCATCGTCAGCCAGCCCATGCCCTGGATGAAGGCGCCTTCGATCTGGCCGATATCGAGCGCCGGGTTGAGCGAGGTGCCGACGTCGTGCAGCAGATCGGCGCGCAGCAGCTTGCACTCGCCGGTCAGGGTGTCGATGACGACTTCGCTCACCGCCGCGCCGTAGGCGAAGTAGTAGAACGGATGGCCCTTGAGCGTCTCGCGGTTCCAGCTCAGCCCGGGCGTTGCGTAGAAGCCGTCCGACCAGAGCTGGACGCAGTCGATGTAGGCCTGCGCGACGACCGCCGAGAACGGCAGCGTGTGGCCGTTCACCAGGACCTTGTCGTTCGCGAAGCGCACCGCCGCCGCGTCGCCGCCGTGATGCGCCGCGGCGCAGGCGGCGAGTCGGTCGCGGATCTGGCGCGCCGCGTCCTGCGCGGCCTTGCCGTTCAGGTCGCTGCCCGTGGAGGCAGCCGTCGCCGAGGTATTGGCGACCTTTTGCGTATCGGTCGCCGTGACGCGCACATGCTCGAAGCCGACGCCGAGTTCGTGCGCGACGACCTGCGCGACCTTGGTATTGAGCCCCTGGCCCATCTCGGTGCCGCCGTGGTTGACGAGGATCGAGCCATCGTTGTAGACGTGGACGAGCGCGCCGGCCTGGTTGAAATGCTTGACGTTGAAGCTGATGCCGAACTTCACCGGCGTCAGCGCGAGGCCGCGCTTGAGCACCGGGCTCGCGGCGTTGAACGCGGCGATCTCTTCGCGCCGCGCGCGGTAGCTGCTCGCTGCTTCGAGTTCGGCCGTCAGTTCTTGGATGATGTTGTCGGCGACCGGCTGGCCGTAGGGCGTCGTATTGTTCGAAGTCTTGCCGTAGAAGTTCGCGCGGCGCACGTCGAGCGCATCCTTGCCGAGCGCGCGCGCGATCGAGTCGAGGATGTTCTCGATCGCGATCGCCCCCTGCGGGCCGCCGAAGCCGCGAAACGCGGTATTGCTCTGCGTGTTGGTGCGGCCCGAGTAGCCGTGCATCGCCACATCCGGCAGCCAGTAGGCGTTGTCGAAGTGGCACAGCGCGCGCGTCATCACCGGCCCCGACAGGTCGGCCGAATGGCCGGCGCGCGAGACCATCGTGATCTCGACGCCAAGCACGCGGCCGTCGTCGTCGTAGCCGGCCTCGTACTCGTACCAGAAGCAGTGGCGCCGGCCGGTGACGAGGAAGTCGTCGTCGCGGTCGAGCCGCAGCTTGACCGGGCGGCGCAGTTTGTCGGCGGCGATCGCGGCGACGCAAGCGAAGAGCGCGGACTGCGACTCCTTGCCGCCGAAGCCGCCGCCCATGCGCCGGCATTCGACCTGCACGTGGTGCGCATGGCGCTGCAGGCAGTGCGCGACGAGGTGCTGCATCTCGCTCGGGTGCTGCGTCGAGCAGTGCACGAGCATGGCGCCGCCTTCCTTCGGAATCGCGTAGCTGATCTGGCCTTCGAGGTAGAACTGCTCCTGGCCGCCGACGTCGAAGCTGCCCTTCAATCTGCGCGGTGCGGCGGCGATCGCGGCGCGCGCGCCGCCGTCGCGGCTGGCGCGTACCAGGTGCATCGGCGGCAGCACATAGTCGCCGCGCGCATGCGCCTCGCGCGGCGTCAGCACGGGCGTCTCGGCGTCGATCGTCAGCACGTCCTTCGCGCGCGCCGCGGCGCGCCGTGCGGCGTCGCGCGTCGTCGCAATGACGGCGAATACCGGCTGGCCGAGATAGCGCACCTCGCCGTCGGCAAGGATGGGATCGTCGTGGATGATCGAGCCGCAATCGTTCGGCCCCGGGATATCGGCCGCGGCGAAGACATGCACGACGCCCGGCAGGGCGCGGATCGCATCGAGCACGATCGCCGTGATGCGCCCGCGGGCGACCGGCGACAGGCCGAGCGCCGCGTGCAGCGTGCCCTCGAGCTCGGGCAGGTCGTCGATATAGGCGGCCTCGCCGGCGACGTGCAGCGCCGCCGATTCGTGCGGCAGGCTGATGCCGACGCGCGCGCCTTGCGCTTGCGCCGCCGTCTCGCGCTGTGCATCGAAGCGGGCGGCGGTATTCGTCAGATAGTCGGCAAACGCCGCGCCAGCTTGCAGCAGCGTCGGATCCACGGGCTTGTTCATGTCGCTGCCTCCGTCAGGCCGGGCTGGGTCGCGTGCGGCATCACGCTCCAGACACTCGTCGCGTCCGGGCCGAGCGGATCGTGCGGCCGGGTCTCGAGCCAGAAGCGCTGCAGCAGGTTGCGCGCGACCTGCTGGCGGTAGCCGGCGCTGGCGCGCATGTCCGTCAGCGGCTCGAAGTCGGTCGCCAGCGCGGCCTGCGCATCGCGCAGCGCCGCCTCGTCCCAGCGCCGGCCGACGAGGGCCGCCTCGGCCTGCGCGGCGCGCTTGACGATCGCCGCCATCCCGCCGAAGGCCAGGCGCACCGCGCGCACCACGTCGCCGTCGAGCTCGATCGCGAAGCCCGCGCACAGCGCCGAGATGTCGCAATCGAAGCGCTTGCTGATCTTGTAGGCGCGCACCACCCGATCGGCGGGCAATGCCGGGACGACGATCGCCTGCACGAACTCGCCGGGTTCGAGCCGGTTCTTCATATAGTCGACGTAGAAGTCGGTGAGCGCGAGGCGCCGCGTGCGCGCGCCGTGGCGCAGTTCGAGTTGCGCGTCGAGTGCCATCAGCACCGGCGCCGAGTCGCCGATCGGCGAGCCGTTGGCGACATTGCCGCCCATCGTGCCGGCGTGGCGGATCGGCGGCGAGGCAAAGCGCAGCCAGACCTCCGTGAGGCTCGCCCAGCGCGCGGCGAGCGCGCGCCAGGCATCTTCGAGCGTTGCGCCGGCGCCGATCGAAAGCTCGCCGCCGGTCGTTGCGATGCGCCGCAACTCGTCGGCCGCGCCGAGATAGATCAGATCGCCGAGCGGCTTGAACTGCTTGTTGACCCACAGGCCGATATCGGTGGAACCGGCGAGCAGCAGCGCCTTCGGGTGCTGCGCGCGCAGCGCGGCCAGCGCATCGAGCGAGCGCGGCGCGAAGAAGCGGCCGCCGGCGCCATCGGCGGCATAGGCGAGATCGCCGTCGCGCTGCATCGCGCGCAGCGCGGCCAGCACCGGCGCGGTATCGAGCGCGGCGGGCGGAGAATCGAACATGCGCTGGCCGGCGTCGAGGATGGGCCGGTAGCCGGTGCAGCGGCACAGGTTGCCCGACAGTTCGTCGGCGAGCTGCTGGCGCGTCGGCCGCGTTCCGGCTTGCACGTGCGGCTCGTAGAGCGACCACAGCGACATCACGAAGCCCGGCGTGCAAAAGCCGCACTGCGAGCCGTGGCAGTCGACCATCGCCTGCTGCACGGGGTGCAGCTTGTCATGGCACACGGGGTGCAGCTTGTCATGGCCCACGGGGTGCAGCTTGTCATCGCGCACAGGGTGCAGCGGGCCGGCGTCGATCGCCTTCAGATCCTCGACCGTGAAGAGCGCCTTGCCGTCGAGCGTCGGCAGAAACTGGATGCAGGCATTTACCGTCTCGAGCCGCAGGCCCCGCACCGCATTCGATGCGCCCGCCTCGGCGATCGTGCCGACGACCACGGTGCAGGCGCCGCAGTCGCCCTCGTTGCAGCCTTCCTTCGTGCCGCTGCAGTGCGCGTCCTCGCGCAGCCAGTCGAGCACGGTGCGGGTCGGCGCCGCGCCGCTGACCTCGACGATGGCGCCGCGGTGGAAGAATCGGATCGGACGTGTCGTCATGGCTGCCTTCGGATCGCAGTCCGACGCTCTACCCGGCCTGCCTAGGAATTACCCGAAGCGTAGCGCCGTTGCCCCACTGTGTGTATACGATGGACTGCATACCAGCTATCGGCGGCGGCGTATGACGCAACGCGCGGAATTCGACAAGATCGAGCTGCTTCTCATCCGGGTCCTGCACACCTTGATCACCGAACGCAGCGTATCGAAGGCCGCCTTGCGCCTGCACAGCAGCCAGCCCGCCGTCAGCGCACAGTTGAAGCGCCTGCGCGAGCTGACGGGCGACGCGCTGCTCGTGCGCGCCGGCAACGAGATGACGCCGACCGAGACGGCGCTGCAGCTCGTCGGCCCGGCGTCGATGCTGCTGCAGGAGGCTGAAGTGCTGTTCGGCCGGCGCGACCGGGCGGCCGGTTTCGACGCCGCCCGCAGCGAGGCGATGTTTCGCGTTGCGGCGAGCGACTACCTCGATCCGCTCTTCCTGCCGCGCCTCGTCGCCCACGTCAAGCGCGCCGCGCCCGGCGTGCGGCTCGAGCTGATGCCGCTGTCGGGCGACTTCGACTACCGGCGCCGGCTCGCGATCGGCGAGGTCGACCTCGTCGTCGGCAACTGGTTGCAGCCGCCGGGCGAGCTGCACCTCGGCCGCCTCGTCAGCGACGAGATCGTCTGCCTCGTCTCCGAGCAGCACCCGGCGGCGCGCAGCGGCGCCGCGCGCGGCTGGACGGCGCAGAAGTACCTCGACTGCGAGCATGTCGCGCCGATGCCGCTGCACCCGGGCGCGGTCGGCGTTCTCGAGGAGCACCTGAACGCGCTCGGCCTCGAGCGGCGCATCGTCGTGCGGGCGTCGCACTTCAGCCTGATCCCGCTGATGGTCGCCGACAGCCTGCTCGTGCTGACGACCGGGCGGCTCTTTTGCTCGCGCTACGTCGATACGCTGCCGGTGCGCATCGTGCGCTGCCCGGTGCCGCTGCCGGCGATGAACTACTACCAGCTGTGGCACGACCGGACGCACGCGTCGGAGGCGATACGCTGGTTTCGCGATCAAGTGCGCGGCGTCGCGCGCGGCCTGGGCAGCGCCGTCCTGCCGCGCTCGGCGGCGCGTGTCGCCTGAACGCCGATGCCGATGCCGATGCCGATGATCGCACCCGCCGCCGTGCAGCCCGATCGCGTCGCGCTGCGCGGCGACCTGCTCGACTTCATCGCCGAGCCGGCCTGGGGCGATGTCGCGCCCAGCGCGCTGCGCTACCGTGCGGACCACTGGCTGCTGATCGAAGACGGCCGCATCGCCGGTGCGCAGCCCGGATCGCTGCCGCCCGCGCCCGGCTGGCGGTGTGAGGATCATCGCGGCCGGCTGATCCTGCCCGGCTTCATCGACACCCATGTGCACAGCCCGCAGATCGACATCATCGCGAGCTACGGCGCCGAGCTGATCGACTGGCTGAACACCTACACCTTTCCGGCCGAGGTTCGCTACGCCGATCCGGCCGTCGCCGCGCGCGGCGCCGAAGTCTTTCTCGACGCGCTGCTCGCGCACGGCACGACGTCGGCGGTCGTCTTTCCGACCGTGCACAAGGTCTCGGCCGACGCCCTCTTTGCCGCCGCCGCAGCGCGCGGCATGCGGCTCGTCGCCGGCAAGGTGCTGATGGACCGCAACGCGCCCGACGGCCTGCGCGACGACGTGGTGCAGGCCGAGCGCGATTGCGTCGATCTGATCGCGCGCTGGCACGGCCGCGAGCGGCTCGCCTACGCCGTCACGGTGCGCTTCGCGCCGACCAGCACGCCGGAGCAGCTCGCGATGGCAGGCAGCCTGTGCGCCGCGCATCCCGGCGTCTACATGCAGACGCACGTCGCCGAGAACGAGGCCGAGGTGCGCTGGGTCGGCGCGCTCTTTCCCGCCGCGCGCAGCTATCTCGACGTCTACGCCCGCGCCGGGCTGCTCGGGCCGCGCAGCGTGCTCGCGCACGGCGTCTGGCTCGACGACGCCGACCGCGCGCTGCTCGCCGAAAGCGGCGCGCAGATCGCCCACAGCCCGTCGTCCAACCTCTTCCTCGGCAGCGGCCTGTTCGGCTGGCGCGCGGCGCGCGAGGCCGGTGCCGCGGTCAGCCTTGCCAGCGACGTCGGCGGCGGCACCAGCCTGTCGATGCTGCGCACGATGGCCGACGCCTACAAGGTGCAGGCGCTGGCCGGCGAGCGGCTCACCGCATGGCAGGCGCTGCACGCGGCCACGCGCGGTGCGGCCGTCGCGCTCGGCCTCGGGCACGAGATCGGCAGCCTCGAGCCGGGCTGCATGGCCGATGTCTGCATCTGGGACTGGGCGGCCGGGGCGGTCGCCGCGCATCGCATCGCGCTCGCCCGCGACCTGCACGAACGCGCCTTCGCGTGGATCATGCTCGGCGACGAGCGCAACCTCGTCGCGGCGCATGTCGCCGGCCGCGAGCGCTACCGGCGCGGCGGGTCGATGCCCGCAGACGGTGCATCATCGCGCGCTGCGGCCGCATAGAACGATCCAGGAGACAAGCCCCATGCTGCGACTCGAACTGATCGGCATCAGCAAGCAGTACCCCGCCGTGAAGGCCAACGACGGCGTCAACCTGCGCGTCAAGCCGGGCGAGATCCACGCCGTGCTCGGCGAGAACGGCGCCGGCAAGTCGACGATGATGAAGATGATCTACGGCGCGGTGCGGCCCGACGAAGGCGAGATCCGCTGGAACGGCGAGCGCGTGCAAATCGCCAATCCGGCGCAGGCGCGCGTGCTCGGCATCAGCATGGTCTACCAGCACTTCTCGCTGTTCGATACGCTGACGGCGGCCGAGAACGTCTGGCTCGGCCTGGACAAGTCGCTCACGCTCGCCGACGTGACGCGCCGCATCGTCGAGGTCGCCGCCGTCTACGGCCTGGGCGTCGAGCCGCAGCGGCCGGTGCACACGCTGTCGGTCGGCGAGCGCCAGCGGGTCGAGATCGTGCGCGCGCTGATGACGAACCCGAAGCTGCTGATCCTCGACGAGCCGACGTCGGTGCTGACGCCGCAGGCGGTCGAGCGGCTCTTCGTGACGCTGCGCAAGCTCGCGTCCGAGGGCTGCTCGATCCTCTATATCAGCCACAAGCTCGACGAGATCCGCGCCCTGTGCCACAACTGCACCGTGATGCGCGCCGGCAAGGTCACCGGCGAGGTCGACCCGGCGCGGGAGACGAACGCGAGCCTGTCGCGGCTGATGATCGGCGCCGAGCCGCCGCAGCTCCAGCACCACGCCGGCAAGCCCGGCGCAACGGTGCTCGAGGTGCAGCGGCTGTCGCTCGCGAAGCAGGACCCGTTCGGCATGACGCTCGTCGATATCGGCTTTGCGGTGTGCGCCGGCGAGATCGTCGGCATTGCCGGCGTCTCGGGCAACGGCCAGCAGGAGCTGATGGCGGCGCTGTCGGGCGAGGATGCGCGCGCCGCGCCGAATGCGATCAGGCTCTTCGACAAGCCGATCGGCAACCATTCGCCGCGCCGCCGCCGCAAGGCGGGGCTGCACTTCGTCCCCGAGGAACGCCTCGGCCGCGGCGCGGTGCCGACGCTGTCGCTGGCGCAGAATACGCTGCTCACGCGCACCGAAACGGTTTCCGCGAGCGGCTGGATCAAGGTCAGCGCGGTGCAGCTGCTCGCCGCGCACCTGATCAGCCGCTACAACGTGCGCGCCGGCGGCGCGGGCGCGGCGGCCAAGTCGCTCTCCGGCGGCAACCTGCAGAAATTCATCGTCGGCCGCGAGATCGACGCGAAACCGAAGCTCCTGATCGTCTCGCAGCCGACCTGGGGCGTCGACGTCGGCGCCGCGGCGCAGATCCGCGGCGCGCTGCTCGAACTGCGCGACGCGGGCTGCGCCGTGCTCGTCGTCAGCGAGGAGCTCGACGAGCTGTTCGAGATCTGCGACCGCATGGTCGTCATCGCGCAGGGCAAGGTATCGCCGTCGGTGGCGACCGCGCAGGCGACGATCGAGATGATCGGCGAGTGGATGTCCGGGCTGTGGGACAAGGCGGCCGCGGGCGCCGCGGCGAAGGAGCACTCGCATGCTTAAGTTCGAATCCCGGCCCGAGCCCTCGCGCGTGATGTCGATCGCCTCGCCACTGCTCGCGCTCGCGATCACCGTCGTCATCGGCGTCGCGCTGTTCGTCATTCTCGGCAAGGACCCGGTGAAGGGCCTGCAGGTCTTCTTCGTCGAGCCGGTGAAGAGCGTCTATGCGCTCTCCGAGCTCGCGATGAAGGTCACGCCGCTGCTGCTCATCGCGCTCGGCCTCGCCGTCTGCTTTCGCTCCAACGTCTGGAATATCGGCGCCGAGGGCCAGTTCATCATGGGTGCGGTCTTCGCGGGCGGCGTCGCGATGCAGGCCGGGCCAGCGACGAGTCACTGGATCGTCGTGCCGGTCCTGCTTGCCGGCGTCATCGGCGGCATGGTCTGGGCCGCCATCGTCGCGCTGCTGCGCGACCGCTTCAACGCCAACGAGATTCTCGTCAGCCTGATGCTGGTCTACGTCGCCGACATGGTGCTCAACTACCTCGTCTTCGGCCCCTGGAAGGACCCGCAGGGCTACAACTTCCCGCAGACGGTCACGTTCGCGGCGTCGACCCAGGTGCCGCGCCTGATGCAGGGCATGCGCACCAATATCGGCCTGCTGATCGCGCTCGGTGCGGTCGGCGCATTCTGGATCATGATGTTTCGCACCTATGCCGGCTTTCAGCTCGAGGTCGGCGGCCTCGCGCCGGCCGCCGCCCGCTATGCGGGCTTTTCGTCGCGCAAGGCGCTGTGGACGGCGCTCCTGCTGTCGGGCGCGACGGCGGGCCTAGCCGGCGCGCTCGACGCCGCCGGGCCGCTCGGCCAGATCACGCCGCACGTACCGGCGGGCTACGGCTTCGCGGCGATCATCGTCGCCTTCGTCGGCCGGCTGCATCCGGTCGGCGCCGTCTTCTCGGCGATCCTGATGAGCATGTTCTACATCGGCGGAGAACTCGCGCAGTCGCGGCTCGGGCTGCCGAAGTCGCTCACCGGCGTCTTCCAGGGTCTGCTGCTCTTTGCGCTGCTCGCCTGCGACACGCTCATCTACTACCGCATCCGCTGGGCGGCGGCACGGCCGTCAGCGCCCAAGGCCGTGCCCGCCACCGCAAGGGGAGCCTGATGGAAGCCGTTGCACTCCTCATCGCCGCGACGCTGAACGCCGGCACGCTGCTCGCGTTCGCTTCGCTCGGCCTCTTGATCAACGAACGCTCGGGCATCGTCAACCTCGGCGCCGAAGGCATGATGCTGGTCGCCGCGATCACCGGCTTCGCGACGTCGTTTCACACCGGCAGCGACGTGCTGGCCTTTGCCGCCGGCGCCGCGGCGGGCGCGCTGATGGCAGCGGCATTCGGCGTGCTCGTGATCTGGTTCAACACCAACCAGTATGCGACCGGCCTCGCGCTGTCGCTGTTCGGCGCCGGCTTCTCGGCCTTCGTCGGCATCGGCTACGCGCCCGAGAAGCTCAGCGAGCGGCTGCGCTTCGAGGTGCCGTTCCTCGCCGATATCCCGTTCGTCGGTTCGGCCCTCTTCAAGCAGCATCCGATGGTCTACGTCGCGATGCTGCTCACCCTCGCGCTCACCTGGTTCCTCTACAAGACGCGCGCCGGGCTCGTGCTGCGCGCGGTCGGCGAGTCGCCCGAATCGGCGCACGCGCTCGGCTATCCGGTGCGGCGCATCCGCATGTTCGCGGTGATCGCCGGCGGCGCACTGTGCGGCATCTCGGGCGCCTACGTGTCGGTCGTCTACACGCCGCTGTGGGTCGAGGGCATGGTCGCCGGCAAGGGCTGGATCGCGCTCGCGCTGACGACGTTCGCCACCTGGCGGCCGGTCCGCGTGCTGCTCGGCGCCTATCTCTTCGGCGGCGTGACGATGCTGCAGTTCGCGCTGCAGGGCGAGGGCGTGCAGATCGCGAGCCAGTTCCTCACCATGCTGCCCTACCTGGCGACGATCCTCGTGCTGGTGCTGATCTCGCGCAACGAGGGTTTCATCAAGGCCAATATGCCGGCCTCGATCGGCAAGCCGTTCTTCCCCGGGAGCTGACCGCCCGGGGCGGTCCGAATGTGCCCGATAATCGCCGCTCGCGGCCCCGGCCGCACCCGACTCGCTTCCGTTCGACGTTCAAACTGGAGACACCATGATCGAGAATTCCAAACGCGCTTTGCTGAAGGCTGCCGGCTGGAGCGTGCTCGCCGCCGCGGCCGCGCTGGCCGGTTGCGGCAAGAAGGAAGAAGCACCTGCCGCGGCGCCCGGCGCGGCGACCGAGCCCGCATCGGCAGCCTCTGTCGCGGCCGCCAAACCCGAACCGCTGAAGGTCGCGTGGCTCTATATCGGCCCGGTCGGCGACGGCGGCTGGACCTTCGCGCACGATAACGGCCGCAAGGCGGTCGAGAAGGAATTCGGCGACCGCGTCATCACGACCTTCGTCGAGAAGGTGCCCGAATCGGCCGACGCCGAGCGCGTGCTGCGCGACGTCGCGAGCCAGGGCAACAAGCTGATCTTCGGCACGACCTTCGGCTACATGGAGTCGATGGTGAAGGTCGCCACCGATCTGCCCGACGTGAAGTTCGAGCATGCGACGGGCTACAAGACGTTGCCCAACCTGCGCACCTACGACAGCCGCACCTACCAGGGCGCGTACATGGCCGGCGTGATCGCCGGCGGCATGACCAAGAGCAACGTGCTCGGCGTCGTCGGCTCGGTGCCGATCCCCGAGGTGATCCGCAATATCAACAGCTTCACGCTCGGCGCGCAGTCGGTCAACCCGAAGATCAAGACCAAGGTCGTCTTCATCAACGAGTGGTTCAATCCGCCGAAGGAAACCGAGGCCGCGCAGTCGCTGCTCAACGCCGGCGCCGACGTGCTGATGCAGAACACCGATTCGTCGGCCGTCCTGCAGACGGCCGAGAAGGCAGGCAAGTTTGCCTTCGGCTGGGACTCCGACATGCAGGCCTACGCGCCGAACGCGCATCTCGCGTCGGCCGTCATCAACTGGGGGCCGTACTACATCCAGGAAGTGCAGAAGATGCTCGACGGCAAGTGGGAGACCGGCGAGAGCTGGTGGGGGGTGAAGGAGGGCGCGATCGACCTCGTATCGATCTCGGACAAGGTGCCCGCCGAACTCAAGGAAAAGGCCGAAGCGGCGAAGGCCGGCTTGAAAGATGGCAGCCTCGAGATCTGGAAGGGTCCGATCTACGATCAGGCCGGCAAGGAAGTCGTGAAGAAGGACGAAGTCGCCGACGACAATTTCCTGCGCGGCATCAAATTCTTCGTGAAGGGCGTCGACGCGAAGATGCCCGGCGCGAAGTAAGACGTCGCGGGCGGCCCGAGGGCCGCCGCGCCAAATGCACGCGCTGCACGGTTGGTGGCTGCCGGTCGCCGCGGCTGGCGACCTCGCCGCCGGCGCATGCCGGCCGGGGCGGCATTTCGACACCGCGCTCGTGCTGTGGCGCGGCAGCGGCGGCACGGCGGTTTTCGACGACCGCTGCCCGCACCGCGGCGCAAGCCTCTCGCTCGGCCGCGTGCAGGGCGACCGACTCGAATGCCCGTATCACGGCTGGCGCTTCGCGCACGACGGCCGTTGCGTCCTGGTGCCGGCGATGCCGGGTTTTCAGCCGCCGCCCGGCCATGGCGCCCGACCCTGGCAGGTGATCGAGCGCCACGGCCTCTTGTGGGCGGCCGGCGCGTCGGCGTTGGACGCCGAGCCTTTCGCGCCGCCGGCGCTCGCCGGACTGCCGAAGACGCGCGTGCTGTGCGGGCCGTTCGACGTCGCGACCAGTGCGCCGCGCGTGGTCGAGAATTTTCTCGATACCGCGCACTTCGGCTTCGTGCACGAAGGCTTCCTGGGCGCGCGCGATCACGTCGAGGTGCCGGGCTACGAGGTGGCCCACGACGCGCTCGGCCGCCCCGGCGTGCCGCACTATCGCGCCTGGCAGCCGCAGGCCGCTTCGGCGTCCGCTGGCGGTGCCTGGGTCGACTACCGCTATCAGGTCCTGTCGCCGCTTTCCGCGCTGCTGCGCAAGCAGGCCGGCGCGGACGGGCCCGACGAGGCCTATGTTCTGTGGACGAGCCCGACCGGCCGCGAAAGCTGCCGCGCCTGGTTCACGATCGCGACCGCCGATCCGAATGCCGATGCCGGCGTGCTGCGCGGCTTCCAGCAGACCATCTTCGCGCAGGATCAGCCGGTGCTCGAGTCGCAACGGCCACGCGAGCTGCCCCTGTTGGGCGGCGAGGTGCACAGCGCGGCCGACCGCTTCAGCGCCGCCTATCGCCGCTGGCTGCGCGATATCGGCTTCTCGTACGGCTGCTGCTGAGAGGGTGCTTTCCGAATCGACGCGGGTGCATTCATTTGGAAAACACCCTCCGGGAGTCGATAATCCGATCCCCGATCTCACCGAGGAACTGCGATGTCAGCGTCAATCCGTAAGCGCCACCCCGTGCACGCCGAACGGCGCGCCCTGCTCGCCCTGGCCGCGGGCAGCGCGCTGCTTGCCGCGGCGCCTGCGCGGGCGGCGTCGGCGGCGCAGCTGGCGAGCAGTTCGAAGGCGGCTTTGGACAAGCTGACGGCCAAGGTGCCGGCGGCGAGGGCGCTCGCGAAGAATGCGAAGGCGGTGCTCGTGTTCCCGAAAGTGACGAAGGCGGGCCTCGGCGTCGGCGGTCAGTTCGGCGAGGGCGCGCTGATTCAGGGCGGCAAGGTCGTCGCCTACTACAACACCGCCGGCGCGTCGGTGGGCCTGCAGGCCGGCGCCCAGACATTCGGATATGCGTTGTTCTTCATGAACGACAACGCGCTCGCGCAGCTCGACAAGAACGACGGCTTCGAGGTGGGCGTCGGCCCGAGCGTCGTCGTGATGGACGAGGGCATGGCAAAGAGCGCGACGACGACGACGCTGAGGGATGACATCTACGCGTTCATCTTCGGCCAGAAGGGGCTGATGGCCGGTCTTGGCGTGCAGGGCAACAAGATCACACGGATTCACCCGAAGTAGCTGCGCCCCGCGGGGACGGCAGAATGGCCGCTCATCCGACCACTTCCTTTCCCGTCATGACGCAGCACATCGCCTTCGACGCCATTGCCCGCGCGCGCCTGCCGGCGCTGCTGCGCGCGATGCCCAAGGCCGAGTTGCACCTGCACATCGAGGGCTCGCTCGAGCCCGAGCTGATCTTCAAGCTCGCAAAGCGCAACGGCGTGACGCTCGTGTACCCGAGCGTCGAGGCGCTGCGCGCGGCCTACGCCTTCACCGACCTGCAGAGCTTCCTCGACATCTACTATGCCGGGGCGTCGGTGCTGCTGCACGAGCAGGACTTCTTCGACCTCGCCTGGGCCTACTTCGAGCGCGCCGCGGCCGACAACATCGTCCACGCCGAGATCTTCTTCGACCCGCAGACGCACACCGCGCGCGGCGTGCCGATCGAGGCGGTGATCCAGGGGCTCTCGCACGCCTGCCGGCGCGCGCACGCCGAACTCGGCATCAGCGCGAAGCTGATCCTGTGCTTCCTGCGCCACTTGAGCGAGGACGACGCGCTCGCGACGCTCGACGCCGCGCTGCCGCATCGCCACCACTTCATCGGCGTCGGCCTCGACAGCGGCGAGCGCGGCAACCCGCCCGAGAAATTCGCGCGCGTATTCGCGAAGGCGCGCGCGGCCGGGCTGCATGTCGTCGCCCACGCCGGCGAGGAAGGCCCGCCCGAATACATCCGCGCCGCGCTCGACGTGCTCGGCGCCGAACGCATCGACCACGGTGTGCGCTGCACCGAGGACCCGGATCTCGTCGCGCGCCTGGCGCGCGAGCGCACGCCGCTCACCGTCTGCCCGCTGTCCAACGTCAAGCTGTGCGTCTTTGCGGCGCTCGCCGACCACAACCTGCCGGCGCTGCTCGACGCGGGCCTGTGCGCGACCGTCAACTCCGACGACCCGGCCTACTTCGGCGGCTACCTGAACCAGAACTTCGTCGAGACCTTCGCCGCGCTGCCTCGACTCACTGCGCGCGACGCCTACACGCTTGCGCGCAACAGTTTCGAGGCGAGCTTCGCGCCCGAGAGCGACAAGGCGCGCTGGATCGCCGCGCTCGACCATGCCTTCGCCCACGCCTGACGTCGCCGCCGTGCGCCGAACCGAAGCCGCCGCATGCTGGAACTGCTGACTTCCCCCGAGGCCTGGATCGCGTTCGCGACGCTGACCGCGCTCGAACTGGTGCTCGGCATCGACAACATCATCTTCATCTCGATCCTGGTCGACAAGCTGCCGCGCGAGCGGCGCGAGGTCGCGCGGCGCCTGGGCCTGTTCATGGCGATGTTCATGCGCGTTGCCCTGCTGCTCGTGCTGGCCTGGATCGTCGGCCTCGTCGAGCCGCTGTTCACGGTCTTCGGCTGGCCGGTCTCGGGGCGCGACCTGATCCTGATCCTCGGCGGCCTGTTCCTGATCTGGAAGAGCACGAGCGAGATTCACGAAACCTTCGAGGGCGCGACGGACCCGACGCCGGCCGGTGGCGCCCTGAAGGCCGGCTTCGCCGCGGTCATCCTGCAGATCATGGTGCTCGACATCGTCTTCTCGCTCGACTCGATCATCACCGCGGTCGGCATGGTCGACGACGTGCGCGTGATGATCGCCGCGGTCGTCGCGTCGGTCGCGCTGATGATGCTGTTCGCGGCGCCGATCGGCCATTTCGTCTCCGAGCATCCGACGATCAAGATGCTCGCGCTGTCGTTTCTCGTCGCCATCGGTGTCGTCCTGATCGCCGAAGGCTTCGGCAACCACGTCCCCAAGGGCTACATCTATTTCGCGATGGCGTTCTCGGTCATCGTCGAGATTCTCAATATCCGCCTGCGCAGGGCCACCGAGCGGCATGCGAAGGCGCGATCCGGCAGCGGTTCCGAGGATTCCAAGGCAGGCTGATCCGGGTTCGATGGCCGGCGGGCCCGCCTCGCGACCGGCGCATTCTTCGCTCGAACTGCTGTCCGGCGTGCCACCGCCGGCGTGCAGGCTTCTTCATCCGTGGCCATGTAGAGGAACACCATGACCAAAAACCTCGCCCGCGCACTGCTGTGCGCGATCGCCGCCGCCCTGCTCGCGCCGCACGCCGGCGCCGGCGACGGGCCCCCGCTGAAGGTCGCCTTCGTCTACGTCAGCCCGGTCGGCGACGCCGGCTGGACGTTCCAGCACGACCTCGGTCGGCGTGCGATGGAAAAGGCGCTTGGCGACAAGGTCCGCACGACGATCGTCGAATCGGTCGCCGAAGGGCCGGACGCCGAGCGCGTGATGCGCGACCTCGCGCGCCAGGGCAACAAGCTGATCTTCGCGACGAGCTTCGGCTACCTCGAGCCGGCGCTGCGCGTCGCCGCGGACTTCCCGCAGGTCAAATTCGAGCAGGCCGGCGGCTACAAGACCGCGCCGAATCTGAACACCTACAACGCTCGCTACTACGAAGCACGCTACCTCGCCGGGCTGCTCGCCGGCAAGGTGAGCAAGACCGGCGTCGCCGGCTACGTCGCCGGCTTTGCGGTGCCCGAGGTGATCCAGGGCATCAACGCCTTCGCGCTCGGCATGCGCGCGGTCAATCCGAAGGCCGTCGTGAAGGTCGTCTGGCTCGACACCTGGTTCGACCCGCCCCGCGAGCGCGAGGCCGCGCTCACGCTGATCCACCAGGGCGCCGACGTGCTGACCAACCACAGCGCATCGACCGCCGTCGTCCAGGCCGCCGAGGAGAAGGGCGTCGGCGTCATCGCCTACCAGAGCGACATGCGCAGCATCGCGCCGCACGCGCAGCTCACCGCGATCACCCACGAGTGGGGCGGCTACTACACGAAGGTCGCACGCTCGGTGCGGGACGGCACGTGGCGCGTGAAGCCGGTGTGGGGCGGCATGAAGGACGGCTTCGTGAAACTCGCGCCGTTCAACGCCAGCGTGCCGAAGAACGTTGCCGCGTTCGTCGAGCAGCGCGAGGCCGATATCGTCGCCGGCCGCCTGCATCCGTTTGCCGGCCGCATCGTCGACCGCGACGGCCGCGTCCGCAACGAAGGCGGCGTCATGCCCGACGCGCAGATCGCAACCATGAACTGGTTCGTCCCGGGCGTTGTCGGCAGCCTGCCACAGCGCTGAACGCTTTGTCGGACAAAGGGCGACGAGCGAGCGTGCGATTCAGCCGCTGCTAGCATCGAACGATGACCGAAGCCATCCTGATCGCGACCCGCGAAAGCCGCCTCGCGCTGTGGCAGGCCGAGCATGTGCGCGCGCTGCTCGGCGAGCGCCTCGGGATCGACGCCGGGCTGCTCGGCATGACGACGCGCGGCGACCAGATCCTCGACCGCGCGCTCTCGAAGGTCGGCGGCAAGGGCCTGTTCGTGAAGGAGCTCGAGACGGCGATGGACGAGGGCCGGGCGCAGCTCGCGGTGCATTCGCTGAAGGACGTGCCGATGCAACTGCCGCCCGGCTTCGTGCTCGGCGCGGTGCTCGAGCGCGAGGACCCGCGCGACGCCTTCGTCTCGAACCGCTTTGCCGCGCTTGCCGATCTGCCGCACGGCGCGCGGGTCGGCACGTCGAGCCTGCGCCGCCACGTGCAGTTGCTCGCGCTGCGCCCCGACCTCGACGTGCAGCCGCTGCGTGGCAACCTCGACACGCGGCTGCGCAAGCTCGACGACGGCGCCTTCGATGCGATCGTGCTCGCTGCGGCCGGGCTCGTGCGGCTGGGCCTTGCGGCGCGCATCCGCAGCCGCTTCGAGACCGACCAGATGCTGCCGGCGGCCGGACAGGGCGCGCTCGGCATCGAGCTGCGCGCCGATGCGGCAGCGCTGCGCGAGCGCCTCGGGACGCTCGTCGACCGCCCGACGTGGCTGGCGGTGCTTGCCGAACGCGGCGTATCGCGTACGCTCGGCGGCAGTTGCAGCGTGCCGCTGGCGGCGCATGCGGCGTGGCAGGGCGAGATTTTGCGCATCGACGCCCTGCTCGGCCACGCGCAGGAGCTCGGTGCGCCGCTGCTGCGGGCGAGCTTGACCGCCGCGGTGGCGGACGACGCCGCGGCCGAGGCGTTCGGCGTGCGCGCCGCCGAAATGCTGATCGAGCGCGGCGCGCGCGGCTATCTGGCCGCCTCCGACGCGGCGGACGCGCCGGGGTGAGCGAAGCGCTGCGCGTACTGGTGACGCGCCCGGCGCGGCAGGCGGCCGATTGGGTCGCGCGGCTGCGCGAGGCGGGCATCGATGCGGCCGCGCTGCCGCTGATCGAGATCGTCTGCGCGCCCGATGAGGCGCCGGTGCGGGCCGCCTGGGAGCGGCTGCCTGCGGTGCGGCTCGCCGTCTTCGTCAGCCCGAATGCCGCCGAGTGCTTCTTCGGCGCGCGTCCGTCGGCCGTGCGATGGCCGGCGGGAACGCGCGCCGCGGCGGTCGGCCCGGGCACATCGCGCGTGCTGCGCGAACTCGGCGTCGATGCGGGGCTGATCGTCGAGCCGGCGCAGGACGCGGCGCAGTTCGACTCCGAGGCGCTCTGGGCGCGGTTGTGCGGCCTCGACTGGAACGGGCAGGAGGTGCTGATCGTGCGCGGCGACGGCGGCCGCGAGTGGCTTGCCGAAACGCTGCGTGCGCACGGTGCGCAGGTGAGCGCGGTCTGCGCCTACCGGCGCCGCGCACCGCACCTGGACGACGCGCAGCAGGCGATCCTCGCCGCCGCGCGGCGCGAGCCGCGGCGTCATCTCTGGTTCTTCAGCAGCTCGGAGGCGATCACCAACCTCGGGGCGATCGCCGCTGCATCCGCCGATTGGTCCGGGGCGCGCGCGCTGGCGACCCATCCGCGCATCGCCGAGAGCGCCCAGCGCCTGGGCTTTGGCGAGGTGGTGCAAGTGCGGCCCGCATTCGATGCGGTGAGCGCCTGCATACAATCGATCGCACCTTGAACGAGACACCGTCCACCACCGACGCGGGCGCCGCGGCGCCCGAGCGCCCGGCCCGGATGATGCCGGCTGCGCCCACGGCGGCCGCGCCGTCGCTGCTGTGGCTGTGGGCCGCGGTGGTGGTGGCCGGCCTGATCGGCGTCGTCGCCATCGGCCTCGTCTGGCAGACGCTGCTGCGCGAGCACAACCTCGAGCAGGAACTGGTGCGCCGCCAGCAGACCCAGCAGGCGCAGGCGAGCGAGGCGCAGATGCTCGCCAAGCAGGCGCAGGATTCGGCGCGCGAGGCGGCGGCCAAGGTCTCGCTGCTCGATGCGCGGCTGTCCGAGGTCACGGTGCAGCGCGGCCAGATCGAGGAGCTGATCCAGAGCCTGTCGCGCGCGCGGGACGAGAATATCGTCGTCGATATCGATGCCGGGCTGCGCGTCGCGATGCAGCAGTCGGCGCTGATCGGCAGTGCCGAGCCTCTGGTGGCGGCGCTCAAGCAGGCCGACGAGCGGCTCGCGCGCTACAACCAGCCGCGCCTCGAGGGCGTGCGCCGCGCGATCGCGCGCGATCTGGACCGCGTCAAGGGCGAGGGCATGGTCGATGCCGTATCGCTCACGATCAAGCTCGACGAGGTGGTGCGCATGATCGACGACCTGCCGTTGCGCGCCCAGCCCGACACCCGCCGCGATGCCGCGCGCGCAGCGCCGGCCGCGCCGGCCAGTGCCGCCGGCGCCAGGAAGCCCGCGGCCCCGGCCTCGGCGCCGCCGCAGGAGGCGGCCCCGGCGCCGCAATGGCTGCAGCCCTGGCTCGCGCGCTGGGATTTGTTCAGCGAGCGCGTCTGGGTCGAGGCCAAGTCGCTGGTGCGGGTCGAGCGGATCGAAAATCCGGAAGCGATGCTGCTCGAGCCCGACCATGTCTTCTTCCTGCGCGAGAACCTCAAGCTTCGCCTGCTCAACGCGCGGCTGGCGCTGCTGGCGCGCCAGTTCGCGATCGTGCAGAGCGACCTGCAGGGCTCGATCGACGCCGTCGAGCGCTACTTCGACCCGAAGGCAAGGCGCACCCAGCTCGCGCTGTCGCTGATCCGCCAGGTCCAGCAGCAGGCGCGCCACACCGATCTGCCGCGGCCCGACAATACGCTGGCCGCGCTCGCCACTGCCGCTGCGGGGCGCTAGGCACGGCGGCCCGAAGGCATGCGCGCCGTCATCTGGTTCACGCTGCTGTTCGTCGCCGCCGTCGTCGCGGCGACGACGCTCGGCGCGAATGACGGCCTCGTCAGCTTCTACTGGGGCGGCTGGCGGATGGACGTCTCGCTCAACCTCTTCCTGCTCGCGCTGGTCGGCACCTGCTTCGCGCTGGTCACCGTGATCCAGACCGTCAGCACGCTCATCGGCCTGCCGCGGCGTGCGCTGCAGTGGCGCGTCGCGCGCCGCGACAAGAGCGCACAGGCCTGGCTGCGCGACGCGCTGGCGCAGTATTTCGGCGGCCGCTACAGCCGCGCGCACCGTTCGGCGCAGCGCGCGCTCGAGATCCAGGCCGATACGCCCGAACTCGCGCAGGACAACGAATTCACCGTGCTCGGCCACCTGCTCGCCGCCGGCAGCCTGCACCGCCTGCAGGACCGCGCGCCGCGCGACGAGCAACTGCGCCGCGCGCTCGACATCTCGCACCGCAGCGCGGCGGCACGCTCGGCCGAGGAAGGCGCGCGCCTGCAGGCCGCGGAATGGGCGCTCGACGACCGCGATGCGACGCGCGCGCTCGAGCTGCTGGCCGAACTTCCGCCCGGCGTCGGCCGGCGCACGCAGGCGCTCAGGCTCAAGCTGCAGGCGACGCGCCTTGCGCAACAGCCGATGGAGGCGCTGAAGACGGCGCGTCTGCTCGCCAAGCACCAGGGCTTCTCGAAGGTCGCCGCCGTCGGCCTGCTGCGCTCGCTCGCCTTCGAGGCGATCGAGGAGGGCCGCGACGCCGATCAGGTGCGGCGCATCTGGGAGCGGTTCGACAACGCCGACCGGCGCGACCCCTTCGTCGCCGCGCGGGCCGCGTCGCACATGGCGCAGCTCGGCGCGCCCGATGTCGGGCGCCTGTGGCTGCGGCCGTTCTGGGACGCAATCGACGAGACGACCGGCGAGGACCGCGAAGTGCTCGCGCACGGCCTCGTCGCCTGCATTGCCGGCATCGGCGCCGACTGGCTGCCGCGACTCGAAGCCGCCTGGCAGACGCATCCGCGCGACGGCGCGATCGCCTTCGCCGCCGGCTGCGCACTGGCCGAGCGCCAGCTCTGGGGCAAGGCGCGCCTGGCGCTGCAGCAGGCCGCCGACGACGCGGCGCTGCCCACCTCGTCGCGCCGCCGCGCGTGGCGCCAGCTGGCACAGATCGCGCGCGAAGAAGGCGACGCGCCGCGCGCCGCCGAGTGCTTCGCCGCGGCATCGAACATCGGATAGACGATCCTGGCCGCGCCGCCGATCCGCCGGCGCGCGCATGCTAAAATGCAATGCTGCGCGGCTGTAGCTCAGCTGGATAGAGTACTTGGCTACGAACCAAGGGGTCGTGGGTTCGATTCCTGCCAGCCGCGCCAATAAAATCAATGGGTTAGCTTCGCAAGGGGCTAGCCCGTTTTTCTATCTGGCGCACAAACACGGCTCTGCTGCCCGTTCGGTGCCCGTTTCTCGCCGACTTCAGCATGCCGCGAGTCGCCGCGAAACTGCAGCATGCACTCGGCCTCGCACTTCGCTCGCGTGGCCTCGCCATCGAGACGCGGCGCTGGCGGCCGCATGTGACGCTCGCACGGCGCGCGAATGTCGAGGCGCCGCAGTTCGCGCCCGTCGTCTGGCCGCTGCACGGCCACGTGCTCGCCGAATCCCGCCTCCGGCCGCGCACGGCCTACGAGGTGATCGCGGGCTTCGAATGACGGTGCCCACCCAAAGCGACCAGTTCACGGTCCGGCTTGTCCGTACGCGCGGACTCGAGCGGCCGCATATGCCCTTCGGTAGAACTGCAACCCGCGTGACGCCAAGGCGTCGAGCGAAGCGGCACATTCATCGTTGCCTCCAGGCGCGCCCGCGCCGAGCGCGCCCAACGGGGCGCCCCGGCATCGGCGTCGGCTTGGACGCCTGGCTCGCGACTTCGCGGCTACTTGACGACGAGTTGGTTGTCGACGCTCGTCACCCCCTCGACCGCGTGCGCAAGCTGCGTCGCGCGTGACGAAGCGGCCGCGTCGGGCACCGTGCCGCGCAGCGTCACGCTGTGCTGCGTGGTCTCGACGTCGATCTTCATCACGCTCAGGTCCGGATCCTTGGCGAGGCTCGCGTTCACCTGGGCCGTGATCGTGGCATCGCCGATGGCGTTCCTGGCGTCGGTCGCCATCGCCGATGCCTGATCCTTCAGTTCGGCGGCGCCTTGCTCGACGTTGGACTTGACCTCCTCGCCCTTTTGCTGCGCCGTCGCGACGCTCTGGTCGAGCTTCTCCCCGGCCGTCTGTTGCGAAGAGTCGCTGCAGGCGACGAGAAAGCCGGCCGACAGCACGGTCACGAGCGTCGTGATGCGAAGGGATGGTTTCGATTTCATGATGTTTCCTTTCCTGCGGGTTGATCCTTCGGGTCCGGCGTGCTCGAACCGCAGGCGCGGTTCGAGACTGTGCGTTCAAACCCGATCGCGTTCGCGGTCCGGAGTGAACCAGGCGTCGGTCGCGCTGCGTTCCCACGCCGCGATCTGCTTTTCGGCGTCTTCCTTTGCAATGCCATAGCGTTCCTGCACCTTGCCGGCGAGCTGCTCGCGGCGGCCGGCGATGACGTCGATATCGTCATCCGTGAGCTTGCCCCACTGCTCCTGCACCTTGCCGGTGAGCTGCTTCCAGTTGCCTTTGATGCGATCCCAATTCATATCGATCTCCTTGCTGGTTGAAAAATGGCTGTGCGAACGCGGATCAGCTGCGAACGACGATCGCGTTGTGCACTGACTTCACGCCCTTGACGCTCCAGGCGAGCTTTTCGGCGACGGTCTTCTCGGCGCTGCTCTTCGCGAAGCCCGAGAGCATCACCGTGCCCTCGAGCGTCTCGACGCTGATGGCGGCGGCATCGACGGTCTTGTCGTCGACCAGCTTGGCCTTGACGTTGGCCGTGATCGCGCTGTCGTCGATGTAGGCGCCGACCGTTTCCTGGCCGCGCGTCACGGCGCAGCCCGGCAGCGCGATCAGAAACGCGGAGGCGATGACGGCGGTAAGAGTGAGATTCGAATTCATTGCGTTCTCCTGAGTGGTTGATCGAAGACGCCGGCCTTGTCTTCGCGCGTCCGGCGCACGTTTGCGCCGCGCGGTCAGTGGCGCCGCGTCAGGTAGGACGCGATCGCCACCAGCCCGGCGCCGACCGCTGCCGCCATCAGCATCGACTTGACCGGCTCGTGGCGGACATAGACGATGGTCGCGTCCCGCGCATAGCGCGCCTGATGGCTCAGCTGCCGGGCGCTGCTGCGCATCAGATCCAGTGTCTGATGGCCGAGGGAGGCGGCCGCATCGTGCACGCCGTCGGCGCGTTTCGACGCGTCGTCCAGCGCGCGGCTGGCGACACCCCGGCGGCTCGAAGCATGCGGCGCGGCCGCGGCGGCGTTGTCGAATATGCGTCTTGCGGCATCGGCTGCGGCCGAGGTGGTCTGGGAAGTCGTCATGTGTCCGATCCTTTCTGGATATTTGCGGGGCCGTGGTGGCGGCGTCAGGGCTGCGTGGCAAGCCCGCGGCGTCAGCCTCGCCGCCCGAGGCCGAAGAGGAAGCTGGCGATGGCGAGTACGATGAAGACGAAGAACAGCACCTGGGCGATGCTGGCGGCGCCGGCCGCAATGCCGCCGAAGCCGAACAGCGCGGCAATGAGTGCGATGACGAAAAATACGACGGCGTAGTGCAACATTTCGGTTCTCCTGAAAGGTGGCTCGGATCGAAGCACGGTGTGCGCTTCGATGGCTTCACTGTAGGAAGACCGAGACCGGGCGTGCAGCGGCGCGCGGCGCAAGAAGGTGTGAGCGGTCGGCGCGGGGCGCTGTAGGAAGACGCCCACGGCGCGGCGTCGAACGCTATGTCGTCGCCGGCCTCTCGAGCAGCGGCAGCGCCGCCTCGAGGCTCGTGCCCTTGCCCGGCGCGCTGTGCACCCGCAAGCTGCCGCACTCGGCCTCGACCCGATAGCGCATTCCCAGCAGGCCGGTGCCCGCCATCTTCGCCCGCGCCGGATCGAAGCCGACGCCGTCGTCGCCGACCTCGATCACGGCCCTGCCGTCGTGCGCGCGAAGCACGATGTGGACGCTGCGCGCCTTGGCGTGCTTGGCGATATTGGTCAGCGCTTCCTGCACCAGGCGATAGACGGTCAGATCGCATTCGGGCCGCAGCGCCACCGGATGCAGATCGGATCGCACCGCAAGCTCGGTGCGCTTCTCGAAGTCCCCGATCAGGATGCGCAAAGCGGCAATCAGGCCGAGGTTGGACAGCGACGAAGGCCGCAAGTCCTCGATGATGCGGCGCTTGAGCGAGATGCCGCCGTCGAGCATCTCGGACAGATGCGTCAAGCGCTCGCCCATCTCCGGCGAGAGCGCGGCGATGCGCGTCTTCATCCGCGCGACGTCGAGCTTGGCGGCGGTCAGCAGGGCGCCGAGTTCGTCGTGCAGTTCTCGCGCCAGGCGGGCGCGCTCGTCTTCCCGGGTCGTCATCAGGTGGCGCGACAGCACCGTGAGTTCGTCCGTGCGGCGCGCAACCTCCTCCTCGAGCTGATCGCGTTCGGTCTGGATCGCCGCCTGCCGGCGCGCGCGCTCGACTCCGAGCGCGTGCGTCGACCGCAGGTACATCAGCAACGCGACGAGGCTGAGCGCCGTCATCAATGCGACACCGATCCGGTCGAGCATCAGAATCTGGTCGACGCGCCTGCGCATCGCCTCGCCGCCACTGGTTTCGGCATCGAGCAAGACCCGCGCGGACGATCGCAGCGCGTCCATGCGCTCCTTGCCGATATTGGTCAGCAGCATCTCTCTCGCATCGTCGCCGCGACCTGATTCATAGAGCTTCATCACGAGCGCAAGCTCCGAGAGCTTCTCTTCGACCTGTTCGTCGAGCCGGGTCAGCATCTGCTCGAGCTGCGCACGCCCGGCATAGTGCTTGCGCAGCCAGGCGCGCGTTTCGGGCAGCGACATCAGTGCCGCGTGGTAGGGATCGCCGTACTCCTTGCGGCCGGTGAGCAGGAAGCCGCGCTGGGCGGCCTCGGCGTCGGTCACGCCAAGCAGCAGTTGCTGCACGCGAATGCGGGCTTCGTCGATCGAGGCCCGTTCAGCGCGTGCCTCGTTCACAAGCCAGTGCGATGTTCCGCTGATGACGAGCATCAGCACGGCGGCGAGGCTGGCCGCAATGACGGCGATCGACTCGCCGCGCAGCCTGTTTCGCCTCGTCATGCCGCAGCCTCGGGCGGCACACTACACTCGCTGTACGCAATGTCTTCGCAAGCCGCCCCCACATGATCCGGATCGTGATCGCCGACGACCATGCCATCGTGCGCACCGGATTGCGCGAGTTCTTCGCCACCCAGGTCGATCTGCGCGTCACCGGCGAGGCGGCCAACGGCCGCGAGGCGCTCGATCTCGTGCGCGAGGGCGACCTGGACGTGCTGCTGCTGGACCTGTCGATGCCCGACCAGAGCGGCGTCGATGCGCTGGCCGCGATCCACGCCCGCAAGCCCGAGCTGCCGATCCTGATCCTCTCGGGATTTCCCGAGACGCACTACGCGACGATGCTGATCAAGCAAGGTGCGAGCGGCTACCTGAACAAGGAATGCGACCCCGAGGAGATCGTCAACGCAATCCGCACCGTTGCCCGTGGGCGCAAATATATCTCGGCCGCGGTCGCCGAACAGCTCGCGAGCGGCCTGGACCCGACCGCGGCGAAGGCGCCGCACGAATTGCTCTCCGAGCGCGAATTCCAGGTCTTCCTGCGCCTCGCCAAGGGCGAGACGATCAGCCACATCGCCGACGGCATGGCGCTCAGCGTGAAGACGGTGAGCACCTATCGCAGCCGGGTGATGGAGAAGATGGCCCTCGAATCCAACAGCGACCTCACCTACTACGCGTTGAAGGCCGGACTGATCCAGTAGGCCGCGCGGCGAATCCATCTTCAGCCGCCAAGGCCGCCGGCAACGGTATCGCCGCCGCCATCGGCAAGCCGCTCGCAGTAGCCGATCAGGGCGTCGATCTGATTCGATTTGTCGAATACCCGGTCCGCGCCGAGCTCGAGGCATCGGCTGCGCACATCGGGTGTCGCGTAGTTGCTGAGCACGACGCGGCGCGGCACGTTCGGACCGTCCATCAGGGCGCGCAGCACGGCAAAGCCCGAACCCTGCCTGAGGAAGATATCGACGATGCAAAGGTCGCAGTCCTTGCCGCGCTCTTGCAGCCAGCGCAGCGCGCTCGGCTCGTCCTCGGCATAGCCGACGACCTCGAACGGTGTCAGTTCCTCGAGCGTCGCGATCAGGTTCTCGCGAATGACCGGGCTATCTTCGACGATGAATGCGCGCAGCTTGGACATCTGGAACGGCTATCGCGGGCCACGCCCGCAGCGGATGCGGGTGGTGAAGCCCTGGCCCCGAGCATGCCCGCATCGCCGATCGCGTGCAAGACGCGCGGACACCGTCCGGACGTAGGCGGCTTCCTACAGCCGGCAGCGCGCCACCGTCGGCCCGCGATGCGGCGCCGGCCTTGCGGCTGCCTCGTCAGAGCACGAGCAGGGCCCGGAAGTCGTTCACGTTCGTGAAGGTCGGGCCGGTCGCGACGAGATCGCCGAGCGGGGCGAAGAAGTTGTAGGCGTCGTTGCGGTCGAGGGCGTCCTGCGCCTGCAGGCCGAGCGCCGATGCGCGCGCCAGCGTGCTGGGCGTGACGATCGCGCCGGCGTTGTCTTCGACGCCGTCGATGCCGTCGGTATCGGCGGCAAGCGCATGCACGCCCGCCTCGGCCTGCAAGCCGATCGCGCAGCCGAGCAGGAATTCGGTCGCCCGCCCGCCGCGGCCGCCCCTGGATCGCACCGTCACGGTCGTCTCGCCGCCGCTGAGAATCACGCAGGGTTTCGCGAACGGCTCGCCGCGGCGTGCAACGGCGCGCGCGAGCGCTGCATGAACGCGCCCGACGACATGCGACTCGCCTTCGATCGCATCGGACAGGATGTGCGCTTCGACGCCGGCCTCGCGCGCCAGCGCGGCGGCGGCGGCCAGGCTTTGCTGCGGCGCCGCGATCAGATGCACTGCGTGGCCCGCGAAGCAGGCGTCGCCCGGCTTCGGCGTCTCGAACGCGCCGCTTTGCAAGCCTTCGCGCGCGGCGCGCGGCAACGCGATCGCGTAACGATCGAGGATGCGCAGCGCGTCGGCGCAGGTCGTCGCGTCGGCCACCGTCGGGCCACTGGCGATGACGCCGGGCGCGTCGCCCGGCACGTCGCTGATCAAGAGTGTGACGACGCGCGCCGGGGCGCACAGCGCGGCGAGCCGCCCGCCCTTGATCGCCGAAAGGTGCTTGCGCACGCAGTTCATTTCGTCGATCGCGGCGCCGCTCTCGAGCATTGCCTTGTTGATCGCCTGCTTGTCCGCGAGCGTCAGGCCCTCGGCCGGCATCGCAAGCAGCGCCGAGCCGCCGCCCGAGATCAGGCACAGCGCGAGGTCGTCGCCGCCGAGGCCCTGCGCCAGCGCTGCGATGCGGCGCGCCGCGTCGCGCCCGGCGGCGTCCGGCACCGGGTGCGCTGCCTGGACGACTTCGATGCGCGCCTTGCCTTCCTGCCGGCGCGCAGCGTAGGCCGGCGGCAGATGGCCGTAGCGCGTGACGACGAGCCCCGACAGCGGCGCATCGGCCGGCCACAGCGCATCGACGGCCTGCGCCATCGCGCCGCCCGCCTTGCCGGCGCCGAGCACGACGGTGCGGCCCCTGGCGGGCGGCGGGGGCAGGAACGGCGCGATGTTGTTCGCCGGCAGCGCGCACGCGACGGCGGCGTCGAACAGCGCGCGCAGGAACTCGCGCGGCTGCGTGTGCGGGTCGGGCGTCGTGCGGCTGCTCACTTGACGCTGTGGTCGGCCATCAGTTCGAGCACGCGAACGAGCGCCGAATGGTCGAGGTCCTGCATGCCGTTGGCGGCGCAGGCCTGCATCAGCTGCGCCGCGCCGGCGGTCTGCGGCAGCGCGACGCCGAGCGCGCGCGCGCCGGCAAGGGCGAGATTCAGATCCTTCTGGTGCAGCCCGATGCGAAAGCCGGGGGCGAAAGTCCGCTTGATCATGCGTTCGCCATGCACCTCGAGGATGCGGCTGGCCGCGAAGCCGCCCATCAGCGCCTGGCGCACCTTGGCCGGGTCGGCGCCGGCCTTGCTCGCGAAAACGAGCGCCTCGCCGACGGCGGCGATATTGAGCGCGACGATGATCTGGTTCGCGACCTTGGTCGTCTGGCCGTCGCCGTTGGCGCCGACGTGCGTGATGTTCTTGCCCATCAGTTCGAACAGCGGCTTGACACGCGCGAACGCCGCCTCGGGGCCGCCAACCATGATCGTCAGGCTCGCAGCCTTGGCGCCGACCTCGCCGCCCGAGACCGGGGCGTCGAGGTAGTCGCAGCCGAGCGCGTTGATGCGCCTGGCGAATTCCTTGGTCTCGATCGGCGAGATCGAGCTCATGTCGACCACCGTCTTGCCCTTCGTGAGCCCGGCGGCAACGCCCGCCGCGCCGAACAGCACGGCCTGCACATCGGGCGTATCGGGCACCATCGTGAAGACGATATCGGCCTGCTCGGCGACCGCCTTCGCGTTCTTGCACACAGTCGCGCCGCTCGCCGCGATCTCCGCCGGCACCTTGCTGCGTGTCGCGACGAAGAGCCGGTGGCCGGCCTTCGCGAGGTGGCCGGCCATCGGCGCGCCCATGATGCCCAGACCGATGAAGCCGAGTCTTTGCGGTGTCGTCGTCATATCGTCGTGTCCTTGTCGTTCAGGTGTTGGCCGTTTCGCGCGAACGCGCACGCGCCAGCCAGCCGAGGCCGGCCTCGGTCGCCGCTGCCGGCTTGTATTCGCAGCCGACGTGGCCCTGGTAGCCGATCGCGTCCAGATGCGCGAACAGGAAGTCGTAGTTGATCTCGCCGCTGCCCGGCTCGTTGCGGCCGGGGTTGTCGGCAAGCTGGATGTGGTCGATGCGCGCGAGGTGCTTGGCGAGCGTCGCCGCGAGTTCGCCCTCCATGCGTTGCGCGTGGTAGATGTCGTACTGGACGAAGAGGTTGTCCGAGCCGACCTCGTCGATGATCGCGAGCGCCTGCGGCGTGCGGCTCAGATAGAAGCCTGGGATGTCGAAGGTATTGATCGGCTCGATCACGAGCCGCAGCCCGGCTTGCTTCGTCTCGGCGGCGGCGAACTTCAGGTTCGCGACGAAAGTCTCGCGCAGCACGCCGTCGTTCGCGCCCGACGGTGCCTTGCCGGCCAGGCAGTTCAGGCGCGGTGCGCCGAGCGCGCTGCCGTACGCAATCGCCTGCGCCACGCCTTGCCGGAACTCGCCGACCCGATCCGGCAGGCAGGCGATGCCACGCTCGCCGGCGTCCCAGTCCCCGGCGGGCAGGTTGTGCAGCACGAGGGCGAGGCCGTTCGCGTCGAGCCGCGCCTTGATCTCGGCCGTCGGGAAGGCATACGGGAATAGGAACTCCACCGCATCGAAGCCCGCCTTCGCGGCGCGTTCGAAGCGGTCGAGGAACGGCACCTCGGTGAACAGCATCGTCAGGTTGGCGGCAAACTTCGGCATCGTCGTGTCTTCCTTCTTCAATCCAGCAGACCGATCGCCGTGGGCGCGTCGGCAAGGCTCGCCGCAAGCTCCTCGAACTCGGTGACGGCGTCGATCTCGGCGCCCATCGAGATGTTGGTCACGCGCTCGAGGATGACCTCGATCACGACCGGCACCTGGCATTCCTCGATCCACCGGTTCGCCTGCTCGATCGCCGGCTTGATTTCCTCTTGCCTGTGGACGCGAACGAACTTGCAGCCCAGGCCTTCGACGACCTTCTGGTGGTCGACGCCGTAGCCTTCGAGGTCCGGCGCATTGATGTTGTCGAAGCCGAGCTGCACGCAGTAGTCCATCGAGAAGCCGCGCTGGCTCTGGCGGATCAGACCGAGGTAGCTGTTGTTCACGACCATGTGGACGTACGGCAGCTTGAACTGCGCGCCGACCGCAAGCTCCTCGATCATGAACTGGAAGTCGTAGTCGCCCGACAGCGCGACGATCGGCCGTTTCGGGTCAGCCGCGCGCACGCCGAGCGCGGCCGGAATGGTCCAGCCGAGCGGCCCGGCCTGGCCGCAGTTGATCCACTGGCGCGGGCCGAAGACATGCAGGAACTGCGCGCCGGCGATCTGCGACAGACCGATCGTCGACACGTACGTCGTGTCGCGCGGGAAGTTGTTGTTCATGCACTGGTAGACGCGCTGCGGCTTCATCGGCACCGCCTCGTAGTTCGTCTTGCGCAAGAGCGTCGCCTTGCGCTGGCGGCACTCGGCGACCCAGGCCGCGCGGCTCTCGAGCTTGCCGGCCGCCTTCATCTCGCGCGCGACGGCGACGAACAGTTCGAGCGCGGCCTTTGCATCCGACACGATGCCGAGGTCGGGTCCGAACACGCGGCCGATCTGCGTCGGCTCGATGTCGACGTGGACGAAGGTGCGGCCCTTGGTGTAGACCTCGACCGAACCGGTATGGCGGTTCGCCCAGCGGTTGCCGATGCCGAGCACGAAGTCGGATGCGAGCAGCGTCGCGTTGCCGTAGCGGTGGCTCGTCTGCAGGCCGCACATGCCGGCCATCAGCGGGTGGTCGTCGGGGATAGCTCCCCAGCCCATCAGCGTCGGGATCACCGGCACGTCGACGAGCTCGGCGAACTCCTGCAGCAGGTGAGAAGCGTCGGCGTTGATGATGCCGCCGCCGGCGACGATCAGCGGACGCCTAGCCGCCTGCAGCATCGCGACGGCCTTCTCGATCTGGGCGCGCGTGGCCTGCGGCTTGTAGACGGGCAGCGGCTCGTAGGTCGCGATGTCGAACTCGATCTCGGCCATCTGCACGTCGAACGGCAGGTCGATCAGCACCGGCCCCGGCCGTCCCGAGCGCATCAGGTGGAACGCCTGCTGGAACGCGCGCGGCACCTGCGCCGGCTCGAGCACCGTCGTCGCCCACTTCGTCACCGGCTTGACGATGGCGGTGATGTCGACCGCCTGGAAGTCTTCCTTGTGCATGCGTGCACGCGGGGCCTGGCCGGTGATGGCGAGGATCGGAATCGAATCGGCGCTCGCCGAATACAGCCCGGTGACCATGTCGGTGCCGGCCGGGCCCGACGTGCCGATGCACACGCCGATGTTGCCGGCCACCGCCCGCGTGTAGCCTTCGGCCATGTGCGACGCGCCCTCGACGTGGCGCGCCAGCACGTGGGCGATCGAGTTGCGCTCGCGCAGCGCCGCGTACAGCGGATTGATCGCCGCCCCGGGAACGCCGAAGGCCTGGGCGACGCCTTCCTTCTCCAGCACCAGCACCGCGGCCATCGCGGCCTTCATCCTTGCCATGGGTTGCTCCTTTCCTGCGCTTTGCAGGCTTGGCGCAATCCTCGGTCAAATGCGGCGGCAGGGGAACCCCGCCGCGCGGATAAAACCTATTCCGCGGCGGAATGGCGGGGCGCGGCGCTCACCCCATCAGGTAAGTCGGCAGCCAGGTCGCGAGTCCGGGGAAGACGCACAGGATGACGATCACGAGCACCATGCACAGCATGAACGGGAACGCGCCCTTCAGGATCGTCCCCAGGCTCACGTCGGGCGTGATGCCGTTGATGACGAACAGATTCAGCCCGACCGGCGGCGTGATGAGGCCGAGCTCCATGTTGATCGTGAGGATCACGCCGAACCAGATCGGATCGAACCCGGCCGCGGTGATGACGGGCATCAGGATCGGCGTCGTCATCAGGATGATCGCCGCCGGCGGCAGGAAGCAGCCCGCGACGAGCAGCATCAGGTTGATCGCGCCGAAGATCAGCCAGCGGTTGACGTGCATCTCGGCGATCGACTGCGCCACCGATTGCGTCACCTGCAGCGACGACATCATGTAGCCGAACAGGATCGAGGTGCCGATGATGAGCATCAGCATGCCCGACTCGCGCAGGCCGTCGCGCAGGATCGTCCACAGCGCCATCGGCCGCCAGACACGATAGATCGCAACGACCATCAGCACGCACAGCGCTGCGCCGATGCCCGCGGCCTCGGACGGCGTCGCGATGCCGCCGTACAGCGCGTAGATCACGCCGACGATGACGGCGATGAAGGGCAACAGGCGCGGCAGCAGTTCGAGCTTTTCGGCAAGCGAATAGATGCGGTCCCGGTCGACGAGCACCGTGCCGCGCTTCCAGCTCAGGAACATCGCCCAGGCCATGAAGGTCGCGGTCAGCAGCAGGCCGGGAATGACGCCGGCGATGAAAAGGCGGCCGATCGAGGTTTCGGACGCGATGCCGTAGAGGATCATCGTGATGCTCGGCGGGATCAGGATGCCGAGCGTGCCGCCGGCGGCGATCGCGCCGGTCGCGAGGTCGGCCTCGTAGCCGCGCTTGCGCATCTCGGGGATGCCCATCTTGCCGATCGCCGCGCACGTCGCCGGCGACGACCCGGTGAGCGCGGCGAACAGCGCGCAGGCGCCGATATTGCTGATGACGAGCGACCCCGGGATGCGGTGCAGCCAGCGCGACAGCGCCTCGTACAGATCGCTGCCGGCGCGCGACGAGGCGACGGCCGCGCCCATGATGATGAACATCGGCAGCGAGACGAGCGTGAAATCGTTGAGCCCCGAGAAAATCGTCTCCGGCACGAAGTGCACGCTCGCCCAGCCGTCGAAGATGATCATGAAGAGCAGCGCGACGGCGCCCAGCCCGAAGGCGATCGGCAGGCCGGTCGCGAGCAGCGCCGTCGTGACGACGAAGACGAGCAGTCCGATGGCCAGTGGTGTCATGGTGGCTTGCTCAGGCGCGGCGCATCAGAGCTTGGCATCCGGCGCGATGCCGAACGGATCGGCGCGCCGCGTCGCGACGAGCCAGGCGTCGGCGATCAGTTCGAGGCACAGCAGCGCAAGGCCGACGGGCACCGACAGGTACGGAATCCAGACGCGCGCGCGCCAGATCGTCGAGGTCGTCTGGCCGGTCTGCCAGGCATCGAACCACCAGGGAATCGCTGCATAGAGGAAGAACAGGCAGAACACGAGCGTGACCGCATACCCGAACAGGCACAGCATGCGCCGCGCCGGCGCGCCCACCATCAGCGGCAGCACGTCGACTGCGACGTGGCCGCGCGTGAGCAGGATGTAGGGCGCGCCGAGAAAGGTCGCGGCGACGAGCGCGAAGGTCGTGAACTCGGTCTGCCAGATCGACGACTGCCCGAGCACCGCGCGCACGAAGACCATCTGGCAGATGACGCCGACCGACAGCAGGATCAGGCCCGCTGAGGCGACGCCGAGGACGCGTGATGCGGCATGCACCGCGGCCACCCAGGCCGGGACGGCAGGCGACCGCGGCGCCGCGGCGCTACTTGACACTCAGCGCCTTCTCGATCAGCTCCTTGCCGCCGGGCACCTTCTCGGCGAAGGTCTTGTACGACGTTTTCTGCGCGACGGCGCGCCAGGCGTCGAACTCGGCCTCGGTCATCGTCACGACCTCGACCTTGTTGGCCTTGAAGGTCTCGACGAACTTGTCGTCGAGCTTCTTCGACTCGCTCTCGAAGTAGTCTTCCGCCTTCTTCGATGCCGCGAGCAGCGCCTTCTGCTGCGCGTCGTTGAGCTTGTTCCAGCTCTTCAGGCTGATCAGCACCGGCTCGTACATGAACCACAGCGCATGATCGCCGGGCGCCGTTGCGCACTTCAACTGCTCGTAGAGGCGAAACGAGACGAAGCTGCCGGTCGAGGTATCGGTCGCCTGCACGACGCCCTGCTGCAGCGCGTTGTAGACCTCGTTGGAGGCGATCGAGATGACCGACGCGCCGGCGCCGGCCCACATCTGCGCGAAGGTCGCGCCGGCCGATCGCACCTTCAGCCCGGCGGCATCCTCGGGCTTTCGGATGCACTTGTCCTTGCCGGCGAATGCGCCGGCGAGCCAGGCGTCGGCAAGCACCTTGACGCCGGCCTGCTCGACGATCGCCTTGATCTCCTTCATGAACGCCGAATCGTTGATGCGGCGAGCGTGCTCGTGGCTCTTGACCAGACCGGGCATCAGCGTCGCGCCGAACTGCGGATGAAAGCCCGAGGCATAGTCGAGCGGGAACGCGCTCATGTCGATCTGCCCGGTCTGCATCGCCTTCCACTGCTCCTGCGCCTTGACGAGGCTGGAGCCGGGGAAGACCTTGATCTCGAGCCCGACATTCGCGGCGGCGACATCGCGCGCGATCATCTGCACCATCTCGTCGCGCACGTCGCCCTTGCCGCCGGGAAACTGGTGCGACGCCTTGAGCGTGATGTTCTCGGCCCATGCCGGCGCCGCGCCGAAGGCGGCGACGAGCAGCACCGCCGCGGTCTTGACGAATCGGCTTGTCTGCATCGGTTGTCTCCTGTGCGATTGGTGTTCGAAGGCGCGGCGCGCAAACCGGGTCCAAGCGCCGCGGCGGCCTGAGCGCCGACTTTAGTGAATCGTCGCCGGATGCCTGTCAGTAAATTCCATGAGGATCGCCGCCCAGGCCCGCACGCGCGGCGCGCCGCTACAGTTCGCGCATGGACACCGTGGCCGGCATGCAGCTCTTCGTGCGCGTCGTCGAGACGGGGAGCTTCTCGAAGGCATCGGCCGACCTCGGCGTGACGCAGCCGACGGCGACCCGGCACGTCGCTGCGCTCGAAGCCAAGCTCGGCGCGCGACTGCTGAATCGCAATACGCGCGGCGTGAGCGCAACCGAGATCGGCGCCCTCTACTACGAGAAGTGCAAGTCGATCCAGCGCGAGATCGAGGCCGCCGACAGCCTCGCGACGCTGCTGCAGAGCCAGGTCGCGGGCAGGCTGCGCATCAGCACCTCGGTCGCATTCGGCCGGCGCGTGCTGACGCCGCTCGTGCTGCAGTACATGCTCGAGCACCCCGAGGTCAGCATCGACCTGAGCTTCGACGACCGCTACGTCAACCTCGTCGAGCAGGGTGTGGACCTGGCGATTCGCATGGGTCGCCTCGCCGACTCGTCGCTCGGCGCGCGCTACCTTGGCCTGAACCCCTGGGTGCTGGTCGGCGCAAACTGCTATCTCGCGCGCCGCGGCGTGCCCACCACACCGGCCGATCTTGCGCGGCACGCCTGCCTCGTCTACAGCAGCGTGCAGGGCGACGACCGCTGGCACTTCGGCGCGGCGTCCGGCACCGGCGCTGCGGTCGCGGTATCGGGCCCGCTGCGATCGAACAACCTGACGACGCTGCTCGCCGGCGTGCAGGCCGGCATGGGCATCGCGATCCTGCCGCGCTACGTCGCGCAGGAGGCGATCGCGCGCGGCGAGGTGCGCGTGCTGCTCGACCGACATACGCTGCCGGCGCAGGAGATGCACGCCGTATTTCCGTCGCCCAAGCTCGTACCGGGAAAGGTCACGAGCTTCATCGCGCATCTGCAGCAGCGCTTCGACGGCGAGTGGTGGCTGCGCTGAAGCCGTCGCCACGAACGGCGTGGCTGGATCCGATCACGGGTTAGGGGCCTAGCCGCAGCGTGCTAAGGTATTCGCGAGCCGCGCGCGTCCCGCGGCAGATGGAGGCACGGGAAACTTGACGAAGAAGGCAGTCATCGGCGCCGGCGTCGCGATCGTCATTGCGATCGCCGCGGTGCTCTTGTGGCGGCAGCAGCGATCGGAGGCGCCGCAACCGGCGAGCGCCCAGGCGCCGTCGGCGGTGGTCGCCCTTCCCGCCGCGCCGCCGGCGTCCGCGCCGGCATCCGCGCCGGCCGGCCCGCTGCACCCGATCGAAGCGGCGTCGATCGCCGCCTCCGGCCCCGTGCTGGCGCCCGCGAGCGTCGAAGACGCATTGGTCGAACTCCTCGGCCGCAAGCAGGTGCTGTCGGCGCTGCAGATCGACGACTTCCCGCGCCGCTTCGCCGCGACCGTCGACAACCTGGGCCGGGCATCGGCATCGCCGCGTCTGTGGCCGGTCAACCCGACGCCGGGACGCTTCACGACCCGCACGCACGGCGACGTGACGACGATCAGCGCCGACAACGGCCAGCGCTACCTGCCCTTCGTGCTGCTCGTCGAGTCGGTCGACATGCGGCGCGCGGTGGCAACCTATGTGCGCCTGTATCCGCTGATCCAGAAAGCCTACGAGGAGCTCGGCTTTCCCGGCCGCCATTTCAACGACCGCCTCGTCGAGGTGATCGACCTGCTGCTCGCGACGCCCGAGATCGAGGCGCCTCTGAAGGTCGCGCTGCCGACGATCAGCGGCCCGGTGCTGCCCGACCGGCCCTGGGTGCTCTACGAATTCGACGCCCCCGAGCTGAAGGCGCTCGCCGCCGGGCAGAAGATCCTGCTGCGCATGGGGCCAGTCAACGAGCGGCGCCTGAAGGCGAAGCTGGCCGAGATCCGCGGCCTCGTCGCCAAGGCACAGCCGCCGCGCTGAGCACCCCTACTTCACCGTCACCCACTGCCACTCGAACCAGTTGTCGGCGCGGTGGACGGCGTTGACGTTGTTGCGTTCCGCCCAGGGGATGAACTGGCGGTGCAGCGGGATATGGCGGACGGCATCGTTGTGCAGCTTGAAGACGGTCTTGATCAGCGCCTTGCGCTTGTCGGGGTCGGCCTCGCTGCTCTGCGCCGCGGCCGCAGCGTCGAGCTTGTCGTCGGTGTAGTTGCCGTAGTTGTACGAGCCGACGCCCTTGTCGCCCCGATTGCGGTAGATCGGCGTGAAGGTCGTCTCGGCGTCGGTGATCGAGCCGCCCCAGCCGAGCATGTAGAGCGACGTATCGAGCTTGTCGAGCTTCGGAAAATAGTTCGAGCGCGGCATCGCGTTGACCCTGACCTTGAGCTTGAGCTGCGCCCACATGCCGGCCAGCGCGACGCAGATCTTCTCGTCGTTGATATAGCGGTTGTTCGGGCAGTCGAGCGTCACCTCGAAACCGTCCGCGTAGCCGGCGTCGGCCAGCAATTGCCGCGCCGCCGCCACGTCATAGGGCAGGCGCTTCTCGATCTCGGGATCGTTGAAGCTGCCCAGCGGCGACGGCACGACGGCGCCGGTCGGGATCGCCTGGCCGTTCATCAGCTTGGTCTTGATCGTCTCGATGTCGATCGCCTGGTAGAGCGCCTTCCTGACGCGCACGTCCTTGAACGGATTCTTGCCCTTCACGCTGCTGTAGAGCAGTTCGTCGCGGGCCTGGTCCATGCCGATGAAGATGATCCGGTTCTCGAGGCCGTCGAGCACCTTGACCTGGCCGCCGCCGCGCAGCCGCTCGAGGTCGCGTGGCGGCGGATCGAGCACGAAATCGATCTCGCCCGACATCAATGCCGCCATGCGCGTCGCGTCCTGCTTGATCGGCGTGAAGATCACGTCCTGCACGTTGCCGTCGATCTTGCCCCAGTAGTTCGGATTGCGCTTGTAGACGGTCTTCACGTCCGGCTCGCGCTTGACGAGCATGTAGGGTCCGGTGCCGTTCGCGTTGTACGAGGCGAAGCTTTCCTCCTTGTTCTTGAAGTCCAGCGGCTTCGTGACGTTGTGCTTCTCGCACCACGCCTTGCTCATGATGTTCAGGGTATTGATGTGCTGCAGGAAGATTGGATTGACCTGCGAGAGGTTGAACTCGACCGTCAGGTCGTCGATTCTCTTCACCTCGCCGACCGCGTTGGCGTAGACGGCGATCTGCGACGTCGGCAGCTTCGCGCGGTTGATCGAGAAGACGACATCGTCGGCCGTGAACGGCGTGCCGTCATGGAACTTGACGTTCGGGCGCAGCTTCATGCGCCACTGCAGCGGCGCGGTCTGCTTCCACTCGGTGGCAAGCTGCGGCACGAGATCGAGCTGGCGGTCGCGGGCGATCAGGAATTCATAGACCTGGCCGTTCATCGCATTCGTCAGCTGCTCGTTCTGCGAATGCGGGTCCATCGTCTGCGGGTCGCCCTGCGACGCCCAGCGCAAGGTCTGGGCCTGGGCAATGCCGCCCGCCAACGCCATCGCCGCGCCGAGCAGCGCCGAAATCCACCTTGCCATGAGCCTGCCTCCGGTTCGTTGCGAATCGGCCGAGTGTAGGCAAAGGCGGCGCCTGCGCGACCGAGGGCAAACCGCAGGCCGCGTCGGCGGCGGATGCGTCAGGCCGGCGCGTAGCCCTCTTCGGTGAGCGCCTTCGCGAAGACTTCGGCCGGCTGCGCCGATTCGATCCGCACGCGGTGCGTCGCGAGGTCGATCTGCGGCGTCGCCTGCGGATCGATGCGCTGCACCGTCGCGGTGACGGTCTTCACGCAATGGTTGCACGTCATGTCGGGCAGGGTCAGTTCGATCATGGTTCGGTTCTCCTTTCGGTCGGGGGCTTGCATTTTCAAGCTTGCCATCGTGGCAAGGTCAAGCGTCGCCACAAGGCGTCCGACTTTTCGAAACCGCTTGACCTTTACATGATGTCAAGGTTTATCGTTGCAACATGAATGCCACCACCGCCGCCGAATCCTCCCTCTCGCTGCCGATCGTCGGCATGACCTGCGCAAGCTGCGTCACCCGCGTCGAGAAGGCGCTGGCGCGCGTGCCCGGCGTCGACTCGGCGCAGGTCAATCTTGCGACCGAGCGCGCGAGCGTCCACGCTCGGGGCCGGCTCGAAACCGGCGCCCTCGTCCAGGCCGTCGAGCGCGCCGGGTACGGCATCGCGAGCGATTCGGTCACGCTCGATATCGAGGGCATGACGTGCGCGAGCTGCGTCGCCCGCGTCGAGAAGGCCTTGGCCAAGCTGCCCGGCGTGACGCAGGCGACGGTCAATCTTGCGACCGAGCAGGCGCAGGTGACGCGGCTCGGCGGCAGCGTGAGCACGGCCGAATTGCTCGCCGCAGTGGCGCGCGCCGGCTATGCCGCGCACCTCCACGATACCGCGGCGACACGCGGCGCGGCGCGCCAACCCTGGCTGAGCGAGGGCCGGCGCGTCGCGCTCGCCGCGCTGCTTTCGGCGCCGCTAGTGCTGCCGATGGCAGGCGACCTCTTCGGCCGGCACTGGATGCTCGCCGGCTGGCTGCAGCTGCTGCTCGCCACCCCGGTGCAGCTCTGGCTCGGTGCGCGCTTCTATCGCGCCGGATGGGCCGCGCTGCGCGCCGGCAGCGGCAACATGGACCTGCTCGTCGCGCTCGGCACGAGCGCGGCCTATGGCCTGAGCGTCGTCACGCTGCTCACGTCGGACAGCGCGATGCCGGCGCTGTACTTCGAGTCGGCCGCCGTCGTCGTCACGCTCGTGCTGCTCGGCAAGTGGCTCGAGTCGCGCGCCAAGCGGCAGACGACCGATGCGATCCGCGCGCTCCAGGCCTTGCGCCCCGCTGTCGCCCGCGTTCGCCGCGATGGCGTCGAGCGCGAGCTGCCGATCGCCGAGGTGCGCGTCGGCGACGAGGTCGTCGTGCGCCCCGGCGAACGCATCCCGGTCGACGGCGAACTGCTCGAAGGCCGCACCCACGTCGACGAATCGCTGCTCACCGGCGAGAGCCTGCCGATCGCGCGCGCGCCGGGCGACCGGCTGACGGGAGGCGCGGTGAACGGCGAAGGCGCGCTGCTCGTGCGCACGACGGCGATCGGCGCCGAAACGCAGCTCGCGCGCATCGTTCGGCTCGTCGAGTCGGCGCAGGCGAAGAAGGCGCCGATCCAGCGCCTCGTCGACCAGGTCAGCGCGGTCTTCGTTCCGGTCGTCATCGTCATCGCATTCGCGACCGGCATCGGCTGGTTGCTTTCCGGCGCGCCGGCCTCGACCGCCGTGCTCCACGCGGTCGCCGTGCTCGTCATTGCCTGCCCGTGCGCGCTCGGGCTTGCGACGCCGGCCGCGATCATGGTCGGCACCGGCGTCGCGGCGCGCCACGGCATCCTGATCCAGGATGTCGTCGCGCTCGAGACGATGCGCCACGTCGGCACCGTCGCGTTCGACAAGACCGGCACGCTGACCGAGGGCCGGCCGGTGCTCGCGAAGGCGATCCCGGTTGCGGGCGAGCGCGCCGCGCTGATCGCGCAGGCGGCGGCGCTGCAGCAGGGCAGCGAGCATCCGCTCGCGCGCGCCGTGCTGCAGGCGCTGCCCGAAGGGGCGATCGCCGCGGCGGCGAGCGACGTGCAGTCGGTCGCCGGGCGCGGCGTGCAGGGCGTCGTCGGCGGCCGCCGGCTGATGCTCGGCAGCACCGTCTGGATGGGCGAACTCGGCGTCGCGCTCGATGCGCTCGCCGCCGAAGCCGCGAGCCTGCAGTCGGCCGGCCACAGCGTCTCGTGGCTCGTCGAAGCGGCGCAGGACGGCGCTGCGCCGAAGCTGCTCGGCCTGCTCGCGTTCGGCGACACGATCAAGCCCGAAGCCGCCGCCGCCATCGCGAGCCTGCATGCGCAGGGCGTGCGCAGCGTGCTCGTCAGCGGCGACAACCGCGGCAGCGCGAACGCGGTCGCCGCGAAGGTCGGCATCGACGACGTGCGCGCCGAGGTGCTGCCGGGCGACAAGGCGGCTGTCATCGCCGAGTTGCGCGCCGCGCTCGCGCCGGGCGTGAAGGTCGCGATGGTCGGCGACGGCGTGAACGACGCACCGGCGCTCGCCGCCGCCGACGTCGGCATCGCGATGACCGACAGCGGCGGACGCGGCACCGATATCGCGATGCAGACCGCCGGCATCACGCTGATGCGCGGCGACGTCGGCCTCGTCGCGCAGGCGCTCGACATCTCGCGCGCGACGACGCGCAAGATCCGCCAGAACCTGTTCTGGGCCTTCGTCTACAACGCGATCGGCATCCCGCTCGCCGCGCTCGGCATGTTGAGCCCGGTCGTCGCCGGCGCGGCAATGGCGCTGTCGAGCGTGAGCGTCGTCACCAACGCGCTGCTGCTGCGGCGCTGGAGGCCGCGCACATGAATATCGGCGAAGCGTCGCGCGCGTCGGGCATCTCGGCAAAGATGATCCGCCACTACGAAAGCCTCGGCCTGCTGCCCGCCGTCGCGCGCAGCGCGGCCGGCTACCGGCAGTACGACGCCGCGACGGTGCATACGCTGCGCTTCGTGCGCCGCGCACGCGACCTCGGCTTCAGCCTGCCCGAGATCGAGACGTTGCTGCAGCTCTGGGCCGACGGCAGCCGCGCCAGCGGCGACGTGAAGCGCATCGCGCTCGCCCATGTTGCCGATCTCGGGCAGCGCATCGCGCAGATGCAGGCGATGCAGCGCACCCTCGAGCGCCTCGCCCACGCCTGCCACGGCGACACCCGGCCCGACTGCCCGATCCTCGACGACCTCGCCGGCGAGCACGACGCGGCGCCCGCCGCCACGCAGGGTACGGCCCGGCGCGGGGTGCACCCAGGCGGCTGAGCTTCGGCGCGCGTCCGGCGCCGCGTCGGCGCTCTTCTCTTGACGGGCCTCAGTTCGCGCCGCGGACTGCCGATATCGAGGCGACAGGGCGGCGATCCGCCGCTCGTCGAATCGGAACCCGTCACCCGCACGCCAGCCCTTCCGCGAGGCACCGAAGAATTTCCATGTCCGCCACCGTTGCCGAAGCAGCCGTGCCGCCCTCCGCGCCGCCCGAGATCGACGCGGTTCTGAGCGGCATCGCGATCCCTGCGCGCCCCGCCCTCCTCACCGAGTTGCAGATGGAGATGTCGGGCCCCGACCCGGACTTCGGCCTCATCGCACGCCTCGTCGCGAGCGACGTCGCGCTCAGCGCCGCGGTGCTGCGCACCGTGAACTCGCCGTTCTATGCGTTGTCGCGCAAGGCGGCCACGATGCCGGAGGCGATCTCGCTGATCGGGATGCGCCAGATCGGCGCCATCGTCACCGGCTTCGCGCTGCGCCGCTCGATCGGCGGCGAGGGCGCGAGCCTGACGCGGTTCTGGGACGTGACGGCCAAGCGATCGTTCGCGCTCGCCCGTCTGGCGCGCGGCCTGCGCGGCGTCGATGTCGACGCTGCGCAGATCTTCGGCCTGTTCTGCGACGCCGGCATCGCGCTCCTGATGCAGCGCTTTCCGGGCTACGCGACCACGCTGGCGACCGCCAATCACGACCGCGACCAGCCGTTCACGTGCGTCGAGCAGGCCGCGCACCAGACCGACCACGCGCTCGTCGGCGCGCTGATGGCGCGCGCCTGGGCACTGCCAAGGCCGGTGTGCGACGCGATCCGCGCGCACCACGACTACACCGTATTCCAGGATCCGCGGGTCGATGCCCCGGTGCAGCGCCTGATCGCGATGGGTCTCGTCGCCGAACTGGCGATCCAGCGCTTTGCCGGCCTCAACGAGAGCCGGGAGTGGGACAAGGGCGGCGATGCGGCCGCCGGCAGCCTGCTGCTGGCCGATGCCGATATCGAGGAGTGGGTCGATCAGTTGACCGAGGGTTTCGCCGCCGGCCTGGCCTGAAAGGCCGCGCGCGGCGGCGCTCGGCGCGAGTCGAAATCAGCGAAAGCGCGATTCGGCGACCGTCTTCACGTCGCCCGGCAGCGAGCTGATGTACCTGGCGAGCAGCTTCAGTTCGGCGTGACTGAACGGCGCGGCCATGCCGACCATGACCGCATTGTCGCGCCCGATGCGGGCGTTGTTCTTGGTCTGGTATTCCTTCAGCGCGGCGAACAGATAGTCGGCGTGCTGGCCGGCGAGCTTCGGGTAGCTGGGATCGATCGGCTTGTTGAAATTCTCGCCGTGGCAGGCGACGCAGCCGCCCTTCTCGAGCAGCGCGGCGACCTGCGGCGGCGGCGCCGGCGGCGCGTCGGGCACCGCCGCGCTGCCGGTCATGCCGAGCTGCGAGTAGTAGGCCGCGAGGTCGGCGATATTCTGCTCGGTCAGCGAAACCGCCACCGCGTGCATCGAGGGGTGCTTGCGCTCGCCCTTCTGATATTCGACGAGCGCCGCCTCGATGTACTTTGCCCCCTGGCCGGCGATCTTCGGCACCTGGTAGACCTCGGGGAAGCTCGCCTTGTAGCCCGGGATGCCGTGGCAGCCGATGCACATCGAGTTGATCTTCGCTCCGGCCTGCGCGTCTCCGGCCTTCGCATCCTGCGCCTGCGCGCCGGACAGCAAGCCGGTGAACAGGGCCGAGAGCGTCAGAATCGAAAGAATCTTCTTCATTTGTCGGCGTGCAATGGGTAAAGGGGCGCTGCGAGTAGCGGCGGATTATAGGGGTGCCCCCTGCGCGCGCCGGAGAGGGCGCAGGCGTCCCATCCCGACATGGGGACAATGCCTCCGGCGCCGCTTTGGCGCTGCATTTGGGCCCACTTATACTGGCCCGCTTCCGCACCCAGGCGCGCAACAGAGCGCTCGACCATGAAGTTCCAGGGCACCGAAAACTACGTCGCGACGCAAGACCTGATGCTCGCCGTCAACGCATCGATCACGCTCGCGCGCCCGCTGCTCGTCAAGGGCGAGCCCGGGACCGGCAAGACCATGCTCGCCGAGGAGGTGGCGCAGGCCCTGTCGATGCCGCTCTTGCAGTGGCACGTCAAGAGCACGACCAAGGCGCAGCAGGGCCTGTACGAATACGACGCCGTGAGCCGCCTGCGCGACAGCCAGCTCGGCGACGAACGCGTGAAGGACATCCACAACTACATCGTCAAGGGCGTGCTGTGGCAGGCCTTCACCGCCGAGCGCCCGGTGGTGCTGCTGATCGACGAGATCGACAAGGCCGATATCGAGTTTCCGAACGACCTGCTGCGCGAGATCGACCGCATGGAGTTCTACGTCTACGAGACGCGCGAGCTCGTCAAGGCGACGCACCGGCCGCTCGTCTTCATCACGTCGAACAACGAGAAGGAGCTGCCCGACGCCTTCCTGCGGCGCTGCTTCTTCCACTACATCAAGTTTCCCGACGCACAGACGATGCAGTCCATCGTCGACGTGCACTTCCCGCGCCTCAAGAAGGACCTGCTCGGCGCCGCGCTGAAGAGCTTCTACGACGTGCGCAACCTGCCCGGGCTGAAGAAGAAGCCGAGCACGTCCGAACTGCTCGACTGGTTGAAGCTCCTCGTCGCCGAGGACATCCCGCTCGAAGCGCTGCAGAGCAAGGACGAAAAGGTCAGCGTGCCGCCGCTCGTCGGCGCGCTGCTGAAGAACGAACAGGACGTCTCGCTGTTCGAGAAGCTCGTCTTCATGCAGAGGCACAACCGATGAACGACGCAGTCGTTCATCGGTTGCGGCGAAGGCTGACTTCGCAATGCGAAGTCAAGGGCCGAAGGCCCGGCCGCAGCCACAACGCGGGGTGACACACCGAATGACCTGGCCCGCACCGCTGACGCTGGGCGGAAAGCACGCAACGCTCGAGCCGCTGGCGCGCGAACACGCGGCGGGACTCGCCGATGCGGTGCGCGACGGCGAACTGTGGAAGATCTGGTACACGGCGATCCCGGCGCCCGAGGGCATCGCCGCCGAGATCGAACGCCGCCTCGCGCTGCAGGCCGCCGGCTCGATGCTGCCGTTCACGGTGCGCGATGCGCAGGGCGGCATCGCCGGCATGACGACCTATATGCACATCGATAGCGCGAACCGGCGCGTCGAGATCGGCTCGACGTGGTATGCACAGCGCGTGCAGCGCAGCGCGCTCAATACCGAGTGCAAGCTGATGCTGCTCGGCCATGCCTTCGACGCGCTCGATTGCATCGCGGTCGAATTCCGCACCCATTTCTTCAACCAGCGCAGCCGGCGCGGCATCGAGCGCCTGGGCGCGAAGCTCGACGGCATCCTGCGCAGCCATCAGCGCAGCGCCGACGGCAGCCTGCGCGACACCTGCGTCTACAGCATCACCGCGGCCGAATGGCCGGCGGTGAAGGCGCACCTCGCTTTCCAGCTCGACAGGCCGCGCTGACGCGGCTGCGGCAGTTCGCCGGCGAGCGCCTTGTCTCAACCACCACAGAGCGATCTCATGCCGGAATCGAAGAACAAGACCTTCAGCGTCGAACATCTGTGGCAGATCGAGCGCGTGAGCGGCGCCGCGCTCTCGCCCGACGGCGCGCAGGCCGTCTGCTCGGTCGCTAGCCATTCGATGGCCGACAACAAGGCCGAGGCGAGCCTGTGGCTGCTGTCGACCTTCGGCGGCGGCCCGCGCCGTCTCACGAGCTGCGGCGAGAAGGATGGCCAGGCCGCCTGGTCGCCGACCGGCGAGGCGATCGCCTTCGTCGCCAAGCGCGAGCAGCAGGGCAAGAAGGACGAAACGCCCCAGCTCTACCTGATCGCGCCCGACGGCGGCGAGGCGCGCCGGGCGAGCGACTTCGCGCCCGGCATCGATGCGTTCAAGTGGTTCCCCGACGGCCGGCGGGTCGCCTTCGTCGCCTGGGTCTGGCCCGACCTGAAGGGCGCGAAGGCGCAGGCAAAGCGGTGGCGCGAGTTCAAGGACCGCAAGGAGAGCGCCTACGCGACGAGCGAGACGCTCTATCGCTTCTGGGATCACAACCTGCCGATGGGGCGTGTCGCGCACCTGCACGTGCTCGACCTGAAGACCGGCCGCGTGCGCGATCTGTTCGAAGGCACCGGCTTCGAACTGCCGCGCGCCGAACCGGATGCGAACTGCTTCGATATCGCGCCCGACGGCCGCAGCATCGTCTTCATGTACGACCCGGCGCCGGTGAAGCAGCTCGACAACCGCCATGCGCTGGCCGAGATCGATCTGCGCAGCGGCGCGATCACGACCGTCGCGCTCGATGCCGGCTGGGATTTCGGCGCCCCGCGCTACAGCCCCGACGGGCGGCGTGTCGCGTTTCTCGCCAGCCATCAGGCCAGGCGCCACACCATGCCGACGCAGCTCGCGCTGCTCGAACGCGGCGGACGGCGCGCCCGGCCCGGCTGGCGGCTGATCGGTGCCGACTGGGATCGCGCGGTCGACGCGCCGCTGCGCTGGGCGGCGCAGGACGACACCGTGCTCTTCACCGCCGAGGATCGCGGCCGCCGCCATCTGTTCCAGATCGCCCTCGACGCGCACGCGCCGCGGCCGGTCGCGCGCGGCGGCTGGGTGCAGGGGTTCGATACCGCCGGCGACGTGATCGTGACGGTCGCCGATGCGATGCACCATCCGGCGCGCGTCCATGCGCAGCGCGCCGGCAGCGACGCGCCGCCGCTGCGGCTCGAGCGCTTCAACGACGACTTGCTCGCGCCGTTCAGGTTCAGCCCGGGCGAGGAGGTGGAGGTGCGCGGCGCGAACGGCGAGCCGGTGCAGATGTGGCTGACCTTCCCGCCCGGATTCGCGAAGAAGGCGAGCAGGAAATACCCGCTGCTGCATTCGATTCACGGCGGCCCGCACGCCTGCACCGGCGACACCTTTCACTACCGCTGGAATTCGCAGGTCTTCGCCGCGCGCGGCTATGTCGTCGCGGGGGTCAACTACCACGGCTCGAGCAGCTTCGGCTTCGACTTCCTCGACAGCATCACGCATCGCTGGGGCGAACTCGAATTGCAGGACGTCGAGGCCGGCACCGACTGGCTGCTCGCCCAGCCGTGGGCCGATGCGAAGCGCGTCTTCGCCACCGGCGGCAGCTACGGCGGCTACATGGTCGCGTGGATGAATGCACACGTCGCGCCCGGCCGCTACAACGCCTATGTCTGCCACGCCGGCTGCTTCAACTGGGTCTCGATGTTCGCCGGCGATGCCTATACCTGGTTCGCGAAGGAGATGGGCGCCGACTACTGGGCCGACATGGCGAAGGTGCATTCGCAAAGCCCGCACGCCTTCGCCGCGACGATGCGCACGCCGACGCTCGTCATCCACGGCGCGCTCGACTACCGCGTGCCCGATGCGCAGGGCCTGGCCTACTACAACACGCTCAAGGCGAAGGGCGTCGACGCGCGCCTCGTCTGGTTCCCGGACGAGAACCACTGGATATTGAAACCGCGCAACAGCAAGCTCTGGTACGCGGAGTATTTCGGCTGGCTCGAGCGGCACGCCAAGCGCCCCGGTTGAGGCCGCGCGGCCCTCGGTCTACAGCGGCACCTCGAAGCGCTGGCCGCGCAGCGAGAAGACGACCGACTTCGGATTGATGCGCTCGAGCGTCAGGCCCGGCGCGACGGTGCTGCCCTCGCGCTGCAGGTCGCCGTTGACGAGCACCATCCGGCTTGCCGGCGCGGCGGAATAGACGAGGCCGCCGAGTTGGAGCGCCGGCACCTGGCGCCGCACGTCGTCGGGCAGTTCGGCCAGCCGCGGCACCCGCCCGGTGTCGGTGTCGGTGGCGGGTGGCGGCGCCGGTGCCTTCGGCGCCGCATTCGGCGTCGTCCCCGCAGCGGCGCGTTCGGCGTCCCGGCGCGCCGGCGCGGCGGCCGGCTCGGGCGCGCGCCGTGCACGCTCGCTGCGCGGCGCGGCGGGCGCCTTGGCCACGGGCGGCGGCGCCGCCGGTTTGGACCTGTCGGGTTTCGCCGAGCGGCTCGCGTCGCCGGCCGCGGCCGGAACCCATGCCGGCGTTGCCGGCGCCGCCACGATCGGTGCCGTCTGCGCGGCCGCGGCGGGCGGCGCAGGGGTGGCGACGGGTTCGTCCGACGGCGCCTGCGGCATCAGCCATTGCCAGGCGAAAGCGGCAATCAGGGCCAGGCCGATACCCGCGACGAGCCACAGCCACGGCCGGCCGCGGCGGTCCGCATCGGCCTCGAATGCCGCTTCCGGCAGCATGCCTTGCGCGTACAGATCGGGGACCGCGCCGCGGTCGCGTTCGGCGTCGGCCTTCTTCAGCGCTTCGAGGATGAAGGACATGGTGGATTCACTTCTTCGCCGGCGAGGCGGCGGCCGCCGGCACCGAGGCCGCCGCCGGTGCCGAAGCCGCGGCCGGAACCGATGCGGCGGCCGACGCGGGCGGGGCGGCCGGGGCGGGCGCCGTCGCGCGGGCAGACGCATCGTAGGCCCAGTCGGCGACCGCGAAGAGCGCCGCACCGAGCACCGCACCGAGCGCGATCGCCGCCGGCAGCCGCCAGCGGTGCGACGACGCGCTTCGCCTTCGCACCTGCCGCGGGCCGCGCGGCTGCAGCACCTCGCGCGCCGCCGCGTCGACGATCGCCGCATCGACGATCGCGACGCCTTGCGCATACGCGCCGAGCAGTGCCCTGTCGCACAGCAGGTTGATGCGCCGCGGCACGCCACGCGAAAGCGCATGAATGCGCTGCACCGCGCTGCGGTCGAACGGCGCGGCGCGCGTCAGCCCGGCGACGATCAGCCGGTGGTGGATGTATTTCGCGGTCTCCTTCGCCGACAGCGCCGACAGGTGATAGCGCGCGATCACGCGCTGCGCGAGCTGCTCGAGCCCGGGGCGCCCGAGCATGTCGCGCAGCTCGGGCTGGCCGATCAGGATGATCTGCAGCAGCTTGCGCTCGGCGGTCTCGAGGTTCGTCAGCAGCCTCAGCTGCTCGAGGACGTCGGCGCTCAGGTTCTGTGCCTCGTCGATCACGAGCACGTTGTTCTGGCCGACGGCGTGCGTGCGCAGCAGGAAGTCGTTCAGCGCATCGACGTGCTGCTTCGCGCTCGGCGCCGCGCCTTCGGCTCGCTGAATGTGGAACTCGTCGCAGATCGAGCCGAGCAGCTCCTCGACCGTCTGCTTCGGGTTGAAGATATAGGCGACGTTGCAGCGGCGCGGCACGCGCTCGAGGAAGCAGCGGCACACCGTCGTCTTGCCGGCGCCGATCTCGCCCGTCAAGAGCACGAAGCCGCCGCCGCCGCGCAGCCCGTAGAGCAGGTGGGCGAGCGCCTCGCGGTGCTGCGCGCTCATGAACAGGTAGCGCGGGTCGGGCGCGATCGAGAACGGCTCGTGGCGCAGGCCGAAGAACTTGGCGTACATCGTGGCCCGGATGGTAGCGGCCCCAGGCGGGCCGCCCGGCCACGCCAGCCACAACGGTGGCCGCACAGGGGTGCGCGCGCCCGGCTATCCTTGGCGCATGCGCGCCGTCCGGTTGCGGCGCCGCGACCCCGGCCCGCCGCGCCGGGCGAAGCGCATTCGCGCGAAGGCCGCCACCATGCTGATCAACTTCTTCTTCACCCTGCGCGCCGCCAAGCTGCCCGTCTCCGTCAAGGAGTACCTCGTGCTGCTCGAGGCGATCAAGGCCGGCGTCATCGACGGCGATAGCGAAGACGGCCGCCCCGGCGTGCCGACCGTCGACAGCTTCTACTACCTGTCGCGCGCGGCGCTCGTCAAGGACGAGGCAAACTACGACAAGTTCGACCGCGCCTTCGCCGCCTACTTCAAGGGCGTCGAGCTGCTGACCGACTTCACGCAGGACATTCCGCTCGAATGGCTGCAGAAGAAGCTCGAGCTCGAGCTTTCGCCCGAGGAGAAGGCGGCGATCGAGAAGATGGGCTGGGACGAGCTGATGGAGACGCTGAAGAAGCGCTTCGAGGAGCAGAAGGAGCGACACGAGGGCGGCAGCAGGATGATCGGCACCGGCGGCACGTCGCCGTTCGGCGCCTACGGCTACAACCCGCAGGGCATCCGCATCGGCCAGGACCGCGGCCGCAACAAGAGCGCCGTCAAGGTCTGGGACCAGCGCCAGTTCAAGGACTACGACGACAGCCTCGAGCTCGGCACGCGCAATATCAAGGTCGCGCTGCGCCGGCTGCGCCGCTTCGCGCGCGAGGGCTCGGACGAGGAACTCGACCTCGACGATACGATCAGGAGCACCGCCGCCAACGCCGGCTGGCTCGACATCCGCATGGTGCCCGAGCGCCACAACAAGGTGAAGGTGCTGCTGCTGATGGACGTCGGCGGCACGATGGACGAGCACATCCACCGCGTCGAGGAGGTGTTCAGCGCCGCCAAGAGCGAGTTCAAGCACCTCGAGTTCTACTACTTCCACAACTGCGTCTACGACTTCATGTGGAAGAACAACCGGCGCCGCTTTGCCGAGAAGTTCCCGACCTGGGACATCATCCGCAAGTACAACAAGGACTACAAGCTGATCTTCGTCGGCGACGCGACGATGAGCCCGTACGAGATCCTGCAGCCCGGCGGCAGCGTGGAATACAACAACGAGGAGGCTGGCGCCGAATGGCTGCAGCGGCTGACGAGCACATTCCCGAAGTTCGCCTGGATCAACCCCGAGCCGCAGGGCGTATGGGGATACCGGCAGAGCATCGCGATCGTGCAGCAGCTGATGAACCATCGCATGTTCCCGCTCACGCTGCCCGGGCTCGAAGGAGCGATGCGCCTGCTCTCGAAATGACGGCGGCGCTTCGCCCGCCGCGCGCCCGGTGCGCAAGCGCGGTTTCCGACGTGCCGGGGCGGGCGCCGCGGGCGGCGGCGCGCGGCGTGCGGCGATGAGGTTCGCGCTGCGCGCAGCGCTGGTCTGGATTGTCGCGTCGCTGCTTGCCGGCTGCGCGAGCCTGACGACGCTGTTCGAGCCGATCCGCGATGAACCGGCGGCCGAGGCGGTGGACGAGACCGCCCCGCAGGGGCCGCCCGAGGCCGACGTCTATCGCCTCGAGATCGTCGCCCCCGAGCCGCTGCTCTCGCTGTTCGAGCGGCATCTCGACCTGGCACGCTTTCGCGACGCGCGCGTCGCCGGCGCCGTGACCCCGCTCGAGCTCGACCGCCTGATCGCCGGTGCGCCGGCCCAGGCGCGCGCGCTCGCCGAGACCGAGGGCTATTTCGACGCCCAGGTGAGCGCCTCGCGCGACCGCGAGGAGGTGCCGCTGGTGCGCGTCGTCGTCGACCCCGGCGAGCGCGCACTCGTCTCTTCGGTCGCCTTCTCGTTCGAGGGGCCGCTGCAGGAGGCGGCTGCGGCGGGCGACGACTTCGCGCGCCGCACGATGGCGATGGTCGAGGGCCGCTGGCCGCTCGCCGAAGGCGCGGGCTTCTCGCAGTCGGCGTGGTCCGGCGCGAAGAACGGCACCCTCGCGCGTCTGCAGGGCGCCGGCTATGCGCTCGCGCGCTGGCGCGACACGGCGGCGACGGTCGACGTCGCGCGCCACAGCGTGGCGCTCACGCTCGTCGCCGAAAGCGGCCCGCTGTTTCGCATCGGCCACGTGAGCATCGAGGGCCTGACGCGCTATGCAGAGTCCGCCATCCTCAATCTGCTCGACTTCAAGCCCGGCCAGGCGTATTCGGAAGATCTGCTCGCTTCGTGGCAGCGCCATCTGCAGCGCTCGGAACTGTTCGAGGCGGCATCGGTCACCTTGCTCGTCGAGGCCGACCATGCCGACGACGCGACGGTGCTCGTCAAGGTGAAGGAGCATCAACTGCAGCAGGCGACGCTCGGCCTCGGCTACAGCACCGACACCGGGTCGCGCATGACGCTCGACCACGTTCATCGCCGGCCGTTCGACTGGGATGTGACGGTGACGAACAAGCTGGAGATCGGCAGCGCGAAGAATGCATGGACCGGCCAGGTGATCTCGCATCCGTTGCCGAATCACTACCGCGATCTGGTTTCCGCCGGCTACGAGCGGCTGGACCTGAACGACGAAGTGCGCACCTCGGGCAGCGTGCGCCTGGGACGCACGCAGGATACGGATGATTTCGCGCGCCAGTATTTCATCGCCGTCCAGGGCGCAAAGGTGGAGAGCGCGGCGCCGACCACCTCGGCGTGGGCAGCGACGCTCAACTACAACGCCGTGCTGCGCCGCATCGACAGCATTGCACTGCCGACGCGCGGCTGGGTGCTCTCGGCCGAGACCGCGGCCGGCTATTCGTTTCACACCACCGAAAGCAACGGCACGCTGGCGCGCCTGCTCGGGCGCGTGACGGCCTATCGCCCGCTTTCCGAACGGCTCTTCATGCAGGGCTACGTGGAACTCGGCCAGGTCTTCGCCCGATCCGATACCGGCATCCCGGATACGCTGCTCTTTCGCGCCGGCGGGCAGGATTCGGTGCGCGGCTACGACTACCGCTCGCTCGGCCCGGTCGTGAACGGCGTCGTCACCAGCGGACGCATGCTCTTCACGTCCAGCATCGAGCTTGCGGGGCCGATCTCGGACCGCTTTCCGACCCTCTGGGGCGCCGTCTTCGTCGATGCCGGCAATGCGGCCAACCAATGGTCGGACCTGAAGCCGGTCTTCGGCGTCGGCCCCGGCATCCGCTGGCGCAGCCCGGTCGGTGCGCTGCGCGTCGACCTTGCCTACGCCATCGACGACCGCCGCTGGCGGCTCGAGGTCAGCCTGGGCATCGCGCCCTGATCGCGCCATGAGCGAAGCCGAATCCCCCGCCGCACCGGCCGCGCCGGCGCCGCCGCCGGCTCCCAAGCCGCGCATCGCGCGGCGCTGGGCGAGTGCGCTCGGCTGGACGCTGGTGCCGATCGTGCTCGCGCTCGGCCTGCTCTGGGCGGCGCTGTGGTGGATGCTCCACGACGAACGCGGCACGCGCTGGCTGCTGTACGCGCTGCCCGGCGTTGCCGTCACCGCGCCGAGCGGCAGCCTGATCGGCGACTTCGCCGCCGAGCGCGTCGAGATCGCGCTGCCGGGCGGTGCAAAGGACCGCATCGTCCTCGGCGGGCTGCGCTGGAACGGCCTGACCCTCGCCTGGCCGCAGGCCGCTACGAGCTGGCTGCGCATCGAGGTCGAACGCCTGCAGGCCGAGCGCGTCAATGTGCAGATCGAGAGCGACCCGGACGCACCGCCTCTGGCGCCGCCGCTGGACCTGACGCTGCCGGTCGAGCTCGAGGTGCGCGCGCTGCATATCGGCGCGCTGCATGCGACGCCGCTGGGCGATGCGCCGCTGCGCGCGCTGGACGCAAGCCTCGCCCTCGGCGCCGAACGCGGCACCGCGCATCGCCTGGGCGGCATCGGCTTCGCCTGGGACCGCATCGTCGTGCACGGCGATGCGCGCATCGGAACGACGCAGCCGTTTGCCGTCGAAGCCGCGCTTTCGATCAAGCCGGATGCAGCAGGCGGCAACGACGCGCTCACGCCGTTCGACGCGTCGGTGACGCTGCAGGGACCGCTCGAGCGCGTCGCGCTGCAGGCGACGCTGCGCGGCGCATCGAAGCGCCCCGGCGAAGCGCCGCAGACGCTCGATCTCGACGCCACGCTGCTGCCCTTCGCGCCCTGGCCGATCGCGTCGCTGCAGGCTCAGACGCAGGCGCTCGACCTCGGCGCGCTGGCAAGCGGTGCGCCCAGCACCGCGCTCGGCGGCACGGTCGAGGTGCACAGCGTCGCGCTCGACCGGCCGGCAAATATCGATATCCGGCTCGACAATGCGCAGGCCGGACGCGCCGACGAGGGCCGGCTTCCGATCCGCTCGCTGCACGCCGAACTGCGCGCCCGCCCGGACGATATCCAGAGCATCGAAATCCAAAGGCTCGCGCTCGAGCTCGGCACGCTGCGCGAGCGCGGTGGCAGCATCACCGCAAGCGGCCACTGGGCGCCGGCGCGCGCGCAGCTCGACGTCAAATTCACCGGCATCGCGCCGCGCGCGCTCGATGCGCGCGCGCCGCCAATGCAGCTTGCGGGGGATCTGCACCTGCAGGCCGACGACTGGCCCGCCACCGGCGGCGCGCCCGCATCCGGCGCGCCGCGCGAGCCGAGCTTCGCGCTGCGCGGCCGGGTCGACGGCAGGCTGCCGCACGCCGGCCGGATCGAAGCGGTGCAGCTCGATATCGACGCCACGGCGACGCCGCAGCGCGTCGAGCTGCGCCAGGCGAGCGTGCGCTCGGGTACGGCGCGCGCCGAGCTCGGCGGGCAGGCGCTGCGCCAGCCGAACGGTGCGTGGCAGGTGACGGGCCAGGGCCGCCTCGCCGACTTCGATCCTGCCCTGTGGTGGCCGGGTACGCCGGGCTCGGCATGGCAGACCGCGACCCACAACCTGAACGGCACGTTCGACGCCTCGCTGCTCGTGGCCCCCGGCGCGAACGCGCCGCTCGCGACGCTTCTCGCGCAAGCGCAGGGCCGGGCGACGCTGCGCATCGCGGACAGCACGCTCGCAGGCGCGGCGCTGGCCGGCGATCTGGCGCTCGAAGCCGATCGCGGGACCGGCCTGGCGCTGCAAGGAAAGCTCGCGCTGGCGAGCGCCGAGATCGGCGTCCAGGGCCGGCTCGCGCCGAGCGGCGCGAACGATCACTGGGAGATCAGCGCGCACGCCGCCGACCTCGCGCCGCTTGCGCCGCTCGTGCAACTGGTGCGCGAGCCCGGCAGCGCAGGTCTTGCGCTGGCCGGCGCGGCCGACGCGAGCGCGACGATCGACGGCCGCTGGCCGCAGCTTGTGAGCCGCGGCAGCCTGAAGCTGACGGGCGCCAAGGCGGACGACTGGCGCGCCGAAAGCGCAAGGCTCGATTGGACGCTCGGCAGCACGCCGCAGGCGCCGCTCGACGTGAAGCTCGAGGTCGCGCAAGCGGGCGCCGGCGTTCGCAAGCTCGACAAGCTCGGCGCCCAGCTGCAGGGCACATGGGCCAGGCACCGCATCGCGATCGACGCCGAAAGCCCGGTGCGCCCGCCGCTGTGGCTGGACCAGCTGCACGGCGCCGGCACGACGCCGTCCAACGGCACGCTCGCCGAGCTGCGGGCCTCCGGCGGGCTGAGCTTCGATCCGGCGTGGCAGCAGCCGCTGCAATGGAGCGGCCGGCTCGAAGAGCTGCAGGCGCGCCGGCGCGGCGCCGATTTTCGGACGCCCTGGTTTCACACCAAGGATTTCGATATCACGGCCGAGTACGACCCGCTGACCGGCACGCCGCAGTTGACGCTCGGCCCGGGCCGCGCGCAGCTGACGAACCTTGCGGCCCACTGGAGCACGCTGCGCCTGCGCGGCGGCGAGGCGCCGGCGGCCGAGATCGAGGCCGAGATCGAACCCTTCACCGTCGCGCCGCTCATGGCGCGCCTGCAGCCCGATTTCGGCTGGCGCGGCGATCTCGTCGTCGGCGGCAGGATCGACGTGCGCAGCGCGCCGGCCTTTGCCGCCGAGATCGAGTTCGGCCGCATCAGCGGCGACCTGAGCGTGGCCGAAGAGGTCGAGACGCACAAGCTCGAATTGACCGACCTGCGCATCGCGCTCGACGCCCGCGACGGCGTCTGGCACTTCACGCATGCGATGGCCGGCCGCAGGCTCGGCGCGATGGCGAGCGCGGCGACGGTGCGCACCGACCCGAAGGCGATCTGGCCGCCGGCGGACGCGCCGCTGCAAGGCGTGATGGAGCTGCGCATCGCCGACCTCGCGGCGTGGGGCGCCTGGGTGCCGGCCGGCTGGCGGCTGCGCGGCGCGCTGCACGCGAGCGCTGCGTTCGGCGGGCAGTTCGGTGCGCCCGAGTTCACCGGCAGCATCGAAGGCAGCGGGCTGGGCGCGCGCAACCTGCTCGAAGGCATCGAACTGAAGGACGGCGAGCTGCAGATCGCGCTGAAGGGCGAAACGGCGGAGATCGTCAAGCTGCGCGCGCGCGGCGGCGAAGGCAGCGTCGACGTGACGGGCGGGGCGAAATTCGGCGCCGCGCCGCAAGCCGATCTGCGCGTCGTCGCCGACAAGCTGCTGCTGCTCGGGCGCGTCGACCGCCAGCTCGTCATGAGCGGCGACGCAACGCTGCGCATCGATCCCGAGCGGCTCGTCGTCAACGGCCGCTTCGACGCCGACCGCGGCCTGTTCGACGTGAGCCGCGGCACCGCGCCGAGCCTCGGCAACGACGTGATCGTGCTGCGCGAGCCGGAACCCGGCGAGACCGGTGTCGATGCGCGGGCGGCGGCCGGCGGGCGCGAGGTCGACGTGACGCTCGCGCTCGGCCTCGGCCAGGCGCTGCGCGTGCGCGGCTACGGCCTCGATACGCTGCTGCGCGGCGAACTCAGGCTGACGACGCCCGGCGGGCGGCCGGCGATCAACGGTACGATCAATACCTATCGCGGCACCTACCGGGCCTACAACCAGAATCTGCGCATCGCGCGCGGCGCGATCGTCTTCACCGGCGCGCCCGAGAATCCGCGCCTGGATATCCTCGCGCTGCGGCCGAATCTGGACATCAACGTCGGCGTCGCGATCACCGGTACGGCGGCGATACCGCGCATAACGCTGTACTCCGAACCCGACATGCCCGACACCGACAAGCTGTCCTGGCTCGTGCTCGGGCGCGCGCCCGACAACCTCGGCGGCTCGGACATCGCGCTGCTGCAGGCGGCGGCGGCCGCGCTGCTGGCCGGCGAAGGCGAGTCGCCGACGACGCAACTGACGCAGCTCATCGGTCTCGACTCGGTATCGGTGCGTCAGAGCGAAGGCGAAGTGCGCGACACCGTGGTGAGCGTCGGCAAGCAGCTCAGCCGGCGCTGGTATATCGGCTACGAACGCAGCCTGAACTCGGCCGCCGGCAACTGGCAGCTGATCTACCGGCTCGCCCAGCGCTTCACGCTGCGGCTGCAGACGGGAATCGACAACTCGGTCGACCTGATCTGGACCTGGCGCTGGGATTGAGCGGCGCCGCGCCGCACGGCAGGCACGATCGTTCGCGCACACCGGCGCGGCCGCCTCCCGATCCGGTGCTCAGCCTGTGCAGGATGCACGCCGAAACTCGGTCGGGCCGAGTCCGGTCGCGCGTCTGAATGCGCGCGCAAAGTGGGCCGGCGCCGAATAGCCCAGCAGCATCGAGATCTGCGTCACCGAAGCGTCGGTCTCGCGAAGCAACTCGAGTGCCCGCCTGGCGCGCAGGGTGTTGACCATCGCGCGAAAGTCGATCCCCTCGCGGTTCAGATCGCGCTGCAGGCTTCGCACGCTGGTGCCGAGCGCGCGCGCGGTACTCTCGATCGAGACCCTGCCGGCAACGACCTGGGCCCAGACCTGGTTGGCGACGACGCCCTCCAGCCCCTGCAGGCGATGCAGCGCGCTGCACGCGCACGCCAGGTCGCCCAAGGTCGGCAAGGCACGCGCCGCGTCGCGAGCCGGCGCCGACAGATCGGCGCTGCGCAGCCATACCGCAAGCCCGGGTGCGCCGAAGACGACCGGGCACTCGAACGAGTCTTCGGCCATCGCGAGCGGGCCTGGCAGCGCAAGATCGACCTCGATGCATTGCGGCCGCCACGTCGCCGGCAGGTACGCCCTGCACAGGTCGAGCATGACGCCGATCGTGCCCCATGCCACATGCGCATAGCCGTCGAGCCCCCGCGCGGCGCTGACATAGCCGATCCGCGCGCGGCCGGCGATCACATCGAGCGACATCGCATCGCCGCGGGCATGAACCTCCATCGTCGCCACCGCGCGCCTGACGGCCGCGCCGAGGGTGGCCGCACCGAGCAGATATTTGCCCCAGACGCCGTAGCGCGACAGCGAGAGATGGGGCGCGAGCTTCAGGCCGAAGTGCTCTTCGCCGCTGGCTCGGGCCACCGCCTCGGTAAAGGCGGCAATCGTTCGCTGCGGAACGAAACAGTCGCTGCTCGCGACGACCTCGATGTCGAGCCGCGCCGCCCGATTCGCCTCCCTCAGGACGCGTTCGCCGAACGCGCCGCGCACGAACTCGGGTACGCCGGCCAGCGCCGCAGTCGAGATCAGCGCGGTGTCCGCCCGTTGCAACGACGCCGCGCGTGGCGCAATATGGTTTGTCGGCATGGCGGCGCGAGCATAGCCTAGTGATCTCGCGCTTGGCGGCGCGACGTCCGGTGCTTGACGGACAAGGCGACCGCCGATCGACACCAAGCTCCAAAGGAACATCGCATGAAGCGAACGAGTGCAAGGCCGCTGGTGCTCGCCGCAGGGCTGCCGATCGGCGCTGCCGCGGCAGCGCAACCGGTGCCGCCGTCGATCTCGACGCCCGACAGCGCATGGTGGCACTGGATCATCGATGGCAGCCGCGGGGCGCGGTCCGCTTGCGACGTCGCGCGATAGTGGTAGAACTTCAGTCGGCAAGAAGGAGACCTCGATGAATCAAACTGTATCGGGCATGAAACCCGTCTCCGGCAAACCCGGCCGCGCGAAGGAGCGCACCATGAGCAGAAGCTTTCGCCACCACCGTCCGGCCGCATGCGCCGCCGCCCTCGCCTTCGTCGCTGCGCCGTGCGCATTCGCGCAGCAGCCGAACCCGTTGCGCAACGCCTACTTCGGCGAGACGCACCAGCACACCAGCTGGTCGTTCGACGCCTTCATCTTCGGCAACACGAAGACCACGCCCGCGGACTCGTACAAGTACGCCAAGGGCGAGACGATCATGCACCCGATGGGCTACCCGATAGAGATCGTGACGCCGCTCGACTGGATGGGCGTGACCGACCATGCCGAGTATGTCGGCGTGGTGCAGATGGCGAACGATCCGAAGTCGGAACTGCACAACACGCCGCTGGGCCAGAAGCTGATCGTCCACGGCCCCGAGGACATCCAGCGCGTCTACCTGCTGCTGGGCAACTCGATGATCGACGGCAAGCCCTTCCAGGAGCTGATGAAGCCGGCAGTGGCCGGCACCGTCTGGAAGCGCAACAACGACATGGCCGATGCGGCGAACGAGCCCGGCAAGTTCACGGCGTTCTGCTCTTACGAGTGGACCTCGACGCCCGACAACCGCAACATGCACCGCAACGTCTTCTTCAAGGACTGCGCGAAGGTGCCCGAGCTGCCCTACAGCTCGCTCGAATCGACCAATCCGGCGGACCTGTGGAACTGGATGGACGACCAGCGCAAGAGCGGCAGCACGCTGCTCGCGATCTCGCACAACGCCAACCTGTCCGACGGCCACATGTTCCCGGTCGACGTCGACGAGCGCGGCCGGCCGATCGACGCCGCGTGGGCGGCTTCGCGCGACCGCAACGAGCGGCTCACCGAGATCAAGCAGATCAAGGGCCAGTCCGAGACGCACCCGCTGCTGTCGCCGAACGACGAGTTCGCCAACTACGAAATCCTGAACTACCTGCTCGGCTATCCGCAGGGCCGCTGGCCGACGCTGCCGGGCAGCTTCGTGCGCCAGGCGCTGAAGGACGGCATCGCGATGCAGGAGACGCGCGGCTACAACCCGTACAAGACCGGCATCGTCGGCGGTTCGGACTCGCACAACACCGCCACGCCGTACCGCCAGCAGAACTTCTTCGGCGCGCATGGCCGCAACGACGGCACCCTGAAGGAGCGCATGTCGGGGCACGTGTTCGCCGGCCTCGACGTGCGCTTCGAGAACCCCGCCGGGCTGACCGGCCTGTGGGCCGAAGAGAACACGCGCGCCTCGCTGTTCGACGCCATGTGGCGCAAGGAGACCTTCGCCACCAGCGGGCCGCGCATCCAGCTGCGCTTCTTCGGCGGCTGGGACTACGGCGCCGACATGCTCAAAGGCGCGGACTGGGTGAAGACCGGCTACGCCAAGGGCGTGCCGATGGGCGCCGACCTGCCGGCGGTGAAGGGCAAGGCGCCGACTTTCGTCGTCTGGGCGGTGAAGGATCCGACCTCAGGCAACCTCGACCGCATCCAGATCGTCAAGGGCTGGAGCAAGAGCGGGCAGAGCTTCGAGAAGGTCTACGACGTCGTCTGGGCCGGCGATCGCAAGCGCGATGCGATCACCGGCAAGGTGCCCGCGATCGCAAGTACCGTCGACATCGCGAATGCGAGCTACACCAACACGGTCGGCGCGGTCGAGCTGAAGACGACGTGGACCGATCCGGACTTCGACCCGGCGCTGGATGCCTTCTACTACGCACGCGCGATCGAGATCCAGACGCCGCGCTGGACGACGATCCAGGCCAAGGAAGCCGGCATCGCCCCGCCCGAGGTCGTTCCGGCGACGGTGCAGGAGCGCGCCTGGTCGTCGCCGATCTGGTACGCGCCGACGGCCGACGCACGCAAGGCGGCCAAGCTGCAGATGACCGCGGCCGACCTGAAGAGCAAGGGCGCGACTGTGCTGAGCGACGCGCAGATCAAGGAGCTGATCGTCGGCAAGACGACCTGGCTGCAGAACAACGTCACGAACGACAAGTTCATGATCGCCTGGAACAAGGACGGCCAGAGTCAGATCAAGTACGTCAACCCGAAAGCCGCGCAGCCGAGCCTGGTCGGCGACATCGACCGCCAGGGCTATCTCGGGCTGTCGAACGCGTATCGGATCGAGGGCGGCAAGATCGTCTCGTACGTCGGCTCGGCGCCGTACGAGAGCGTCGTCTACAAGCTCGGCGACAAGCACTATGCCGCGCGCAGCAACGAGTTCGGGTACGCGAACTACGAGGTCGTTCCGGTTCCCGCGCAGCTCGGCACCGAGGTGCAGTACAGCCCCGGCAAATAGACGCATGCGCTGGATCCGTGAGCCACTCATTCAGTTTCTGGTGCTCGGTGCGCTGCTCTTCGCGGCGTACTCGGCGCTGCAGCGCGAGGCGACGCCCGAGGCGCAGGCCCATCGGATCGAGCTGACCGCGGGCGACCTGCACCAACTCGAGATCGCCTTCGCGGCGAGCTGGCGGCGCATGCCGAGCCGCGACGAGATGGTCGCGCTGGTGCAGGCGCGGATCCGCGAGGAGGTCCTGTACCGCGAGGCGCTGGCGCTCGGCCTGGACAAGGGCGACACCATCGTGAAGCGCCGCATGGCGCAGAAGATGGAGTTCGTCGCCGAGGACGTTTCGGCGGCGAGCGAGCCCACGCGCGAAGTGCTGCAAGCCTGGTTCGCGAAGAACGCCGGGCGCTTTGCCGTGTCGCCACGCGTCAGCTTCGAGCACCTGTACTTCTCGCCCGACCGGCGCGGCGCGCATACCCGCGACGACGCGGCGGCGGCGCAGAAGCAGCTTGCCGCCAGCCCCGAGGATGCACCGGCGGCACGGCGCGGCGACACGTTCATGTTCCAGCGTGCGTTCGCGGATCAGTCGGCCGATCAGGTCGCCAAGCACTTCGGTCCGGGGTTCGCGCAGGCTCTGTTCGCGCTGCCGCCAGGCTCCTGGCAGGGGCCGATCGAATCGGGCTACGGCTGGCACGTCGTCTTCGTCAGTGCATCGAGTCCCGGGCGCGTGCCCGCCTACGAAGAGGTGGAGCCGCAGGTCAAGGCCGCCTGGAAGGAAGAGCAGCGCGCCGAGGCCATGCAGAAGGCCTATGACGAGATGCGTGCCAAGTACGAGGTCGTGCTGCCCGTTCCCGCGAATGCGTCGGTCGAAGGCGGCAGCGTGGACGCGCGGGCCAAACCATGATGCGGATCGCCGCGGCGCTGCTGCTGTTGCTGCTGGGGCTGGCCCATGCGGCGCGCGCACACGAAGTGCGCCCCGCGTACCTGCAGCTCCAGGAGCGCGCGGCCGGGCAATACAGCGTGTTGTGGCGCACGCCGGTGTTCTCGGGGATGCGGCTGCCGATCGTGCTGAAGCTGCCCGACGGCGTGCGCGAAGTCGCGGCACCGGTCGTTGCCGAGCTGCCCGGTTCGCGGGTCGAACGGCAGGTCATCGACGCCGGTCCCGGCGGTCTCGCCGGCAAGCGCATCGAATTCCCCGGCCTGCAAGCCACCATCACCGATGTGCTGGTGCGTGTGGAACTGCTCGACGGCACGCGCACGGTCACACTCGTGCATCCGTCGCAGCCGTGGGTCGATATTGCCGCGCCGGCCGGAAGGGTCGCCATCGCCGGCGCATTCGTCAGGCAAGGCATCGAACACATCCTGGGCGGCTACGACCATCTGCTTTTCGTGCTCGCCCTGATGCTGATCGTGCGCAGCACGCGTGTGCTCATCCAGACGATCACGGCATTCACGATTGCGCATTCGATCACCCTGGCGCTGGCCACACTCGGCGTGGTCCACGTGCCGGGCCCGCCGGTCGAGGCGACGATCGCGCTCAGCATCCTGCTGCTCGCGGTGGAGATCGCCCATGTGCGCCGCGGCAGGCCGAGCCTGACGGCGAGATGGCCGTGGCTCGTCGCTTTCTCGTTCGGCCTGCTGCACGGCTTCGGCTTCGCCGGCGCGCTGACGGCGATTGGGCTGCCTCAGGGTGAAGTACCGCTCGCGCTCTTTGCGTTCAACGTCGGGGTCGAGATCGGTCAGCTGATGTTCATTGCCGCGGTCCTGACGCTCCTCGCGCTGGCCCGGCGGGCGCGGCTGCCCAAACCGATCGTGCAGCATGCGCTGCCCGTCGCCAACTACGCGATCGGCACGCTGGCCGCGTTCTGGTTCATCGAGCGGGTGTCCGCATTCGCGCCGCTGTGACTGGCCGCCCCATAGTCGTACGAGGCGACGCCGGCACCGGCCGCCCGCACATCGCCGCCACCCAAACAACGCAAGGGCCGTGATGAACACCTCCCGCAAGCTGACCGCCGTCGCCGCACTGATGAGTCTTGCCGCTGCGCCGGCGCGGGCCCGGAGCGCCGGCCCGAAGGTGGCTCGACACCGCGACCGGCGCCTGCATCCACGGCTGTTCGCTGCTGACGACCGACGTGACGCGCATCCAGATGTCGAACGTGCCCTCGGTCGAGGCACTGAAAGCGCCGCCCAACCAATTCGTCAACGGCAAGCGCTATCCGCCAGCCGACTACCGCGGCGTCTCGGCGCCGAACGCCGACACGCTGTATTCGGTCGCCTGGCTCGACCTGAAGGAGCCGCAGGTCTTCAGCCATACGGACATGGGCAAGCGCTACTTCCTCTTCCCGATGGTCGACCTGTGGATGACGATCTTCAACAGCCCCGGCTCGCGCACCACCGGCCAGAAGGCCGGCAACTTCCTGCTCACCGGCCCGGGCTGGGAGGGCACGGTGCCCAAGGGCATGACGCACATTCCGGTGGCCACGCGCTACATGGTGATCCTCGGCCGCACCTATGCCGACGGCACCGACGCCGATTACAAGGCGGCCAACGCGCTGCAGGCGCAGTACAAGATCACGCCGCTCGCGTCGTGGGGCAAGCCGTTCACGCCGAAGGCGCCGCCGGTCAACGCCTTCTGGTCGATCACGATGTACATGATCGACCAGGGCTGGTGGTTCGTGCCGAACAAGCTGAACAAGTTCACCGTCAGCCCGCGCAACCACCTGAAGGCCAACGCCGACGGCTCGATCACGCTGTACTTCCAGAAGGACTCGCCGGGCAAGGACAAGGAGTCGAACTGGCTGCCCGCGCCCGAGGGCGAGTTCATCCCGATGCTGCGCATGTACTGGCCGAAGGACAAGGCGCCTTCGATCCTCGACGGCAGCTGGACGCCTCCGAAGGTGCAGAAAGCAGACTGACGCGCCATCCACTCATCGGAGTCGCGCCATGACGAGAACCAACATGTGCATATCCCGCGTCGCGGCCACGGCCGGCCTCGCGCTTGCCTCCGCGCTGCCGGTGCACGCCGCGATGTCGGCCGAGGAACTCGCCAAGCTCGCGCAGAACCCGGTCGGCAACCTCATCAGCGTGCCGTTCCAGAACAACACCAACTTCAACGTCGGACCGCTCGATGGCACGCAGAACATCCTGAACATCCAGCCGGTGATCCCGATCTCGGTGAACAGCGAGTGGAACATCATCACCCGCACGATCATCCCGATCATCTCGATGCCGGCCTTCAGCCCGAGCACCGAGCGCGTCAACGGCCTGGGCGACATCCAGTTCACCGCGTTCCTGTCGCCGGCGCAGCCGGGCAAATGGATCTGGGGCGCGGGCGCGGTGGCGCAACTGCCGACCAACACCGACGATGAGCTCGGCAACAAGAACTGGGGGCTGGGCCCGTCCTTCGTCGTGCTGCATCTCGACCACGGCAGCCCCTGGGTCTACGGCGTGCTCGTCAACAACATCTGGTCGCTGTCGGGCAGCGGCCAGGGCGGCAACTACAACAACGGCCTCGTGCAGCCGTTCCTGAACTACAACTTTCCACAAGGCTTCTACCTGACGAGCGCGCCGATCGCCACCGTCAACTGGCAGGCCGACGGCGAGAAATGGACGGTGCCGCTGGGCGGCGGCATCGGCAAGATCTTCCACCTCGGCAAGCTGCCGGTGAACACGCAGCTTTCGGCCTACTACAACGTCGTGCGGCCCGACGACGCGGCGAACTGGCAGCTGCGCGTGCAGGTGCAGTTCATGTTCCCGAAGTAGCCGCGGGGCATCGCGCTCCTGTGCGACACCGACCCGGATCGCATGGCTGCACGGCGGCGCCGCTTGAACGCTCGTGCCGCCAATTGAAGCATTGCACGACGCATGATCAACAAGGCTGATGGGAAGTGGGTGCTGGTCACCGGCGCCTCCGCGGGCATCGGCCACGCCTCGAAACCATCCCATGAACATTGACAACATGAGGGAGAGACCGATGAACAACTCTGGACACCGGCTGCTGTCGAGACTCCTGTGCGGGATGATCGCCATGGCGGCAATCGCAGGCTGCAACACGCCCGCGGACGCCGCCACGCAAGCGGCGAAGGCGGATACGTCCGCCGGCGAGGTGGCGCGCGATGCCGCGAAGCTCGAGACGGTCGCCGAGGAAGGCTTCCTCTACGCCCTGCCGGTCGTGATGATCTACCAGATCATGTACGACTACGCCGTGGACCGGAACTCCGGCCAGTTCAAGGCGCCGTTCAACCAGATCAAGAACGAAACGCAGGTGTACACCTACAAGGACACCGCGATCGTCACGCCCAACAGCGACACGCCGTACTCGTGGCTGTGGATGGACCTGCGCACCGAGCCGATGGTGCTTTCGGTGCCGGCGGTGCCGAGGGACCGCTACTACGCCGTGCAACTCACCGACCTCAACTCGTTCAACTTCGGCTACATCGGCAGCCGCGCCACCGGCAGCGACGCCGGCGACTACATGGTCGTCGGTCCGGACTGGATGGGCGAAAAGCCGGCCGGCATCAAGGAGGTATTCCGGTCCAGCAGCCAGTTCGCGCTGGGGGTCTATCGCACCCAGCTCTTCAACCCGGACGACATGCCCAACGTCGAGAAGGTGCAGGCGGGCTACAAGGTCCGGCCGCTGTCGGCGTACCTCGGGCAGCCAACTCCGCCGACGGCCCTGGCGATCGACTTCCCGAAGATCGACAAGGCGTCGATGCGGTCCGACTTCTTCGATTGCCTGGGCTTTGCGCTGCAGTTCGCGCCGCCCGGTCCCGAAGAGGAAGCGATCCGCGCCAGGCTCGCCGGCGTCGGCATCGGACCCGGCAAGAAGTTCGACCTCGAGTCCCTCCCCGCCGCGCAACAAGCCGCGGTCGTCGCCGGGATGAAGGAAGGCGACGCGAAGATCAAGCAGTACCTCGAGTCCGGGGTGAAGCGTATCAACGGCTGGGGCGTGTTCTCGCCGTTCGGGGACCGCGCCTTCTACAACGGTGACTGGCTGAAGCGCGCGGCCGCTGGCGCCGCCGGCATCCTTGGCAACGATGGCGTCGAGGCCATGTATCCCTTCGCCAGGAACCTGGCGAACGGCGAACTTCTCGACGGCAGCAAGCACAGCTACACATTGACCTTCGCCAAGGGTCAGTTGCCGCCGGTCAACGCCTTCTGGTCGATCACCATGTACGACGGCAAGACCCAGCTGCTGATCGAGAACCCGATCAACCGCTACCTGGTCAACTCGCCGATGCTGCCGGGGATGAAGAAGAACGCGGACGGCTCGCTCACGCTGTATATCCAGAAGGATTCGCCCGGCAAGGACAAGGAGTCGAACTGGCTGCCGGCACCCGACGCGCCCATCTATCTGGTGATGCGCCTGTACTGGCCGAAGACCGAGCCGCCGTCGATCCTGCCCCCTGGCGAAGGAACCTGGAGCCCGCCCGCGCTGACGCAAGTGCAATGAAGGAAACCATGATGGACATGCACAAGCACGCACTCGTGTCGGGCTTGCTGTGCGGAGCGCTGATCTGCCTGTCGCCCGCTGCCTGGGCGGAGTCGCCGAAGATGAAGATGACCACGCCGATTCCGCCGCAGATCACCACGCCGGACGTGGTCGATTCGCGATTGGGCACGCTTCGCTTCTCGAACGGCATGCCCGACGCGGCGACGATCGACAAGGTCTACGACAACCTCGATTTCGCCCGTGCGGTGCAAACCTATCTGAACACGCTGCGCGGCGTCAGCATGTGGGCCGCCATGAAAGGGCCGCGGGACATCGGCGTGCCGGACAACACGCTGCTGACGATGGAGCAGATGATGGACTCCACCGGCATGTACCTGACGCCGAATACGGTCACGGCGACGACCTGGCTGAACCTCGATCTGACCGGCGGCCCGTTGGTGTTCGAGGTGCCGCCGCGCGTTCTCGGCCTGGTGGATGACGCCTGGTTCCGCTATGTCACCGACCTCGGATTTGTCGGCCCTGACAAGGGCAGGGGCGGCAAATACCTGTTCCTGCCTCCTGGCTACAAGGGCGAGGTTCCCGACGGCTATTTCGTCGTGCGTTCGCCGACCTACAAGCTGTGGGCGCCGATGCGCAACTTCGCGGTCGACGGCGATGTGAAGCCCGCGCTCGAGAGCCTGCGCGAGCATACGCGCATCTACCCCTTGAGCGAAGCCGGCAAGGCGCATGGCCCCGTCCCGAACAAGAACGGGTCGATGGTGCAGATCAACACCATCGCGCCGAACACCTATCAGTACTGGGAGTTCCTGAACGATCTCGTTCAGGCGGAGCCTGCCGGTGTGATCGGACCGGAGATCACCGGCCAGATGGCTTCGATAGGCATCGTCAAGGGCAAGCCCTTCCAGCCCGATGCGCGCATGAAGGCGATCCTCACCGAGGCGGTGGCCGTCGGCAATGCCACGGCCCGAGCGATTGCCTTTTCGCCGCGCGAGGAGGGCATCTACTACTACGGCAAGGCAGGCTCGGGGTGGCACACCGGTTTCCTGGGCGGCTACGACTTCCTCGTGGACGGGGCGCGCCAACTCGACAGCCGTGTTCTCTTCTTCTATCAGGCGACCGGCATTACGCCGGCGATGGCCGCGAAGATGGTCGGCGCCGGTTCGCAGTACGCAGTGGCCGCCAAGGATTCGACCGGGCAGTGGCTCGATGGTGGCAAGACCTACAGACTCACGCTGCCGAAGGACATTCCCCAGAAGAATTTCTGGTCGGTCACCGTCTACGATTCACAGACCCGTTCCCTGTTGCAGACCGACCAGCGCTATCCGGCCATAGGCGCTGGCACGGGTTATCCCGCCATGGAAGGCGGCCAGCAGAAGGTCGCATTCAACGCGGATGGCTCTGTCGATCTTTATTTCGGCCCAGAACCACCGGCTGGCAAGGAAGGCAACTGGATCCAGACGGTACCGGGCAAGGGCTGGTTCGCGATGCTGCGGCTGTACAGCCCGCTCGAGCCATGGTTCGACAAGACCTGGCGTCCGGGCGATATCGAAGCAATCCGCTAGTCAACCCAAGTCAACCCTAGTCAACCCCAAGGGGAATCCATGTCACGAACCAAGAAGTCTCCCGTCTTTGCCCAGCGCGCCATCGCGACGCTGGTTCTCGGTGCCTGCGCCGCACTTCTGACCATCCCGCAACCGGCGACGGCGCAGCCGGTGCCGCCCTCGATCACGACGCCCGACAGCGTCTCCACGCGCCTCGGGACGCTCGACTTCAAGGACGGCATGCCGGCTGCTGCGACCGCCGCCAAGGTCTACGACCAGATCGACTTCACGCACGCCTACGACGCCTTCGTCAACACCATGCAGGGCGTGAACTTCGAGGCCATCCGCCAGGGCTTCCTCGCGGCCGGCGTGAAGGACAACGAGCTCCTCGTCTTCTCGAAGCTGATGGACGCGAAGTCGCTCTTTCTCACCGCGAATGCCGACACCGTCTACTTCGTCGGCACGCTCGACCTGAGCAAGGGGCCGATGGTGCTCGAGACGCCGCCGAAGGCGCTCGGCACGCTGGACGACGCCTGGTGGCGCTGGGTCATCGACTTCGGCGTTCCGGGGCCGGACCGCGGCGAAGGCGGCAAGTACCTGATCGTGCCGCCCGGCTACGACGGCCCGCTGCCCGAGGGCGGCTTCTACGTCGCCCACGCGCGAACGAACAAGGTGCTGATCCTCGGCCGGATGTTCCTCGACAACAACGACCCGAAGCCGGCGGTCGACCTGATCCGCAAGTACACGAAGATCTATCCCTACGACGCCGGCGGCCAGGGCACGAGCATCGCGCAGTTCCTCGACGGCAAGGCAAAGCTGTCGCGCATCGAGCCGCCGCCGGCCACCGTGTTCCACGAAGGCAGCGGCAAGGTGATGAATACCGTTCCGCCGAACGACGCGAGCTTCTACACGATGCTGAACGACCTCGTCCAGCGCGAGCCGGCGACCGCGCTCGACCCCGAGCTGATGGGGCCGCTGGCGGCGATCGGCATCGTCAAGGGCAAGCCGTTCGCGCCCGATGCGCGGATGAAGAAGATCCTCGGCGAGGCGGTCGCGGTGGGCAATGCGGCGTCGCGCACGCTGCTGATGGCGCCGCGCGATCCATCCTGGTACTACTACCCGAACTCGGCGTGGAGCAACTTCCTGTTCCAAAGCGGCTACGAGTTCGAAACACCGATTCCGCAAATCACGCGCGAAGGCGCGAAGCCCTACCCCGCCACCGGCTACCGCCAGCTCGATGCGCGCAGCGCCTTCTTCTACGGCGTCACCGGCATCACGCCGGCGATGGCGATGCGCCTGCCCGGCGTCGGCTCGCAATACCTGTTCGCGATGCAGGATGCGAACAAGCAGTACTTCGACGGCGGCAAGACCTACCGCCTCGTGCTGCCCAAGGGCATCCCGTACCACAACTTCTGGTCGCTGACGCTGTACGACAACCAGACGCGCTCGATGCTGTCGACACCGCAGCGCTACCCGCGCGCCGGCAGCCAGAGCTATCCGTCGCCCGCGGCCGAAGCCAACGCCGACGGCTCGACGACTGTGTATATCGGCCCGCGGCAGCCCGACGGCGTGAAGCGCGGCAACTGGATCCAGACCATGCCCGACAAGGGCTGGTTCGCGATCCTGCGGCTGTACGGGCCGCTGGAGCCGTTCTTCACGAAGGAGTGGCGGCCGGGCGAGTTCGAGCCGGTGAAGTAGCCGAGCAACCCGTCCGCCGGCGGGCGATCACGATTGCCATCTGGTCGCGCGCCGGGGCGGTTGCCGTCCGCTCGTCGGCGCACAACATGCGGCTTGCCGGTCCGCCCGAAGCATTGCACATTCGAGTCTTCCGACAGCGAAAGGACCAGTATGTCTACGAACAGCTTCGACTACATCGTGGTGGGCGGCGGCTCCGCGGGCGCGGTGATCGCCGCGCGCTTGTCCGAGGATCCGGCGTGCCGCGTTGCGTTGATCGAGGCCGGCGGCCACCCGCCGCCGGTGGCGGCAATCCCCGCCGCCTGCCCGATGCTGCAGACGAACCCGGCGACCGACTGGATGTACACCGCCGACGCCGGCCGCTGCGGCCTCGGCCTCGAGGGCGGGCGCATGATGGTGCCGCGCGGCAGGATGCTCGGCGGCTCGTCGGGCCTCAACTACATGGCCTACGTGCGCGGCCATCCGGGCGATTTCGACGCCTGGGCCGCCGGCGGCGCGACCGGCTGGAGCTACGCCGAGGTGCTGCCCTACTTCATGAAGAGCGAGGGCCTGGCAGCAAGCAACGACATCGCGATCGACGAGGCGGCGCACGACACACGCGGGCCGCTCGGCGTCTCGGTTCGTGCGCCGGTGCTGCCGGGGGCGACGGAGTTCGTGCAGGCGGCGCAGGCGGCCGGCATCCCGCGCGGCGACTACAACGGCCGCGACCGCGGCGGTGCGCAAGGCGTCGCGTCGCTGTTCCAGACGACGACGCGCGCCGGCAAGCGCTCGAGCACGTATCACGCCTTCCTCGAAGGCGATGTCGAGCAGCGGCCCAACCTGACGATCGTCACCGACGCCCTCGCGACGCGCGTGCTGATGGAAGACGCGGCGAATGGCGGCAAGCTCGCCACCGGCGTCGAGTACCGCAGCGCCGCGGGCGAGACGCGCGCCGCCTTCGCAGCCAGGGAGGTGATCCTCGCCGCCGGCGCGATCGGCTCGCCGCAGGTCCTGCTGCTGTCGGGCATCGGGCCGCGCGCCGAACTCGCGGCGGCGGGCGTTGACTGCGAGGTCGACTCGCCGCACGTCGGCAAGCACCTGAAGGATCACCTGCACGTCGGCTTCATCTTCCCCGCGCCGGGCTCGGGCGTGTCGATGTTGCAGGTCGGCATCTCGTTCGGCCCCGATGCGCTGCGCGCTCCGGCCGGGCCGCTGCCCGCCGATCCGGCCGACGACGACAAGCTGCCGCCCGAGCTGCAGGGCCTGAAGGCGGAAGCCGTGCGCCGCATCACCGAATGGGCGACGACCGGCAGCGGGCTCGTCTCGTCGTCGCTTTACGATGCGGCGGCGTGGTTCAACACCGGGCTCGGCGACGCACACACGCACGATGCGCAGATCTCCGTCTTCGTCTGCGGCTACAACGACGACATCTGGAAGCGCTGCCTGCGCATCGATCCGAACGACCGTTTCGACGACGCGGCCAGACACCTCGCACCGGACGCGGAGAACCTGATCCTGCTCGCCAATCCGGTGCAGCCGCACAGCGAGGGCGAGGTCGTGCTCGCCGACGGCGACCCGACGCACCATCCGGTGATCCGCATGAACTATTTCGCCGACCCGCACGACATGAAGGTGATGCTCGCGGTGATGCGGCGCACGCTCGACATCGCGGCGCACTGGCCCAGGCCGCTCGGCGCGCAGCTGCTGCCGCCGGCGCTGGCGAAGAAGCACGGCCATGTCGACGGCACGGCGCCGAGCGACGCGCTGCTCGAGGACCTGGCGCTGCACTACTCGATGACGGTCTATCACGCGACGAGCACCTGCCGCATCGGCGACGTCGTCGATGCGCGGCTGCGGGTCAACGGCGTCCAGCGGCTGCGCGTCGCCGACGCGAGCGTCATGCCCAATGTCGTCAGCGGCAACACCAACGCGGCGTCGATCATGATCGGCGAGAAGGCAGCAGAGATGATCGCCCGCGACTGCGGCACGAAGCTCGCGCAGTTCGTCGGCGCGTAGGCGCAGGCGGCGGCGCGCGCGGCAGCGGGTCGGGGGCTCGATCGAATGAGCCTCGATGCGGTCCTCCTGTCGCGCATCCAGTTCGCGTTCGTCATCGGCTTTCACATCGTCTTCCCGGCGTTCACGATCGGCTTGGCGGCGTGGCTGGTTTCGCCGCCATCGAGGCGCGCTGGAAGAACGAACAGCCGGCGAGCGAAGTGCTGATCGTCTGGCACGACGCAGCTGAACGGCGCAACCGCTTTGCCTCGAGCGTGCCCGGGCGCGGCAGAGTCATCGCCTCGGGCGCCTGGGCCGTGTAGAACATCCGGGCGCGCAGCGCGCGGCTGGGCATGGTGCAGGTACGCGCGTCTTTCGGCCACTTCGCCGAGGTGCATCTGACGGACCCGGCGATGCTGTCCGGCGACAGGGCCGGTGACAAGATGCAGGTGGCCCGCACCCAGAGGCGGTGGCGATCGAGATGACGCCGGCCCAATGAAGCCATCTGCAAGCTCGCGGTGACCGGCGAGCCACTCGATCCCTCGCCGAGTTCAGGCCGGCAAAGGAGGCTGGCGGAAAATGGGTGGCACCGTGCCGCCCCGGTCACCATACTCGGGCGGGATCACGAACAGTGCGAAAGGAGCCTCGCATGTCCAGCTTCGACTACGACGTGATCGTCATCGGCTCGGGCTTCGGCGGCAGCGTCGCGGCGCTGCGCGCGGTCGAGAAGGGCTATTCGGTCGGTGTGCTGGAGGCCGGGCGACGCTATGCCGACGCCGACCTGCCGAAGTCGAGTTGGGAGTTCGGCAAGTATCAATGGCAACCCGAACTCGAGCTATTCGGCATCCAGCGAATCCGCTATCTCGAGGACGTGATCGTGCTGTCCGGCGCGGGCGTCGGCGGCGGATCGCTGGTCTACGCCAACACGCTGTACGTGCCGGCGCAGAAGTTCTTCGACTACCCGACCTGGGCGCACATCACCGACTGGGCAAAGGAACTCGCGCCCTACTACGACCAGTGCAACCGCATGTTCGGCGTCCAGGTCTCGCCCTATATGGAGACCGACTCCGACCGCATCATGCGCGCGGTCGCGGCCGACATGAAGCGCCCCTACCTTCGGGCGCCGCTCGGCATCCATTTCGGGACGCCGGGCGCCGAGGCCGAGGACCCTTATTTCGGCGGCGCCGGCCCCAGGCGCACCGGCTGCATCGGCTGCAACGACTGCTCCAACGGCTGCCGCTTCAACGCCAAGAACAAGACCACCGTCAACTATCTCTACCTCGCCGAAGCGGCCGGCGCCGTGGTCCACGAACTCAACGAAGTGCATACGCTCAGGCCGCTGGACGACGGCGGCTACGAGGTGATCGCCCGTCATCCCGGCCCGCTGGGGCTGGCCGGCGCCCGCCATCACTACAAGGCGCGGCAGGTCATCGTCTCGGCGCACGCCTTCGGCACGGCGCAGATCCTGTTGTCGATGAAGCACGACGGCACGCTGCACCGGCTCTCGGACGAGGCCGGCAAGCGGGCGCGCACGAATTCCGAAGCGCTGGTGTCGGTGATGCGCAGCGAGGAGGCCTACAAGCGCGACCCGGAGAAGGTGCACATCACGCCGGGCTCCCCCAACGTGACCGCCTGCCTGCAGATCGACCCCGAGGCGACCATCGGCCCGGTGCGCTTCGGCGTGGGCAGCAATGCGATGTCGCTGATCTACACGGCGCAGCCCGAGGGCGACGAGCAGCACCACTTCGTCGCCTGGCTGAAGCAGATGATCGAGCACCCGGTCGAATCACTCGGCATCGACTACCCCAGGGATTGGTCGCAGCGCGGCTTCAACCTGCTGTGCATGCGCGACCACGATGACTGGCTGGACCTGTCCTGGCGGCACGGCAGGCTGCACAGCAAGCCCGGCTCGGCGACCGCGCCGCCGGCCATCGTCGAGGCGGCGGTCGATGTCGGCCGCCGCGTGGCCGAGAAGATGAGCGGCGTCTCGGCGCAGACCTTCTTCACCGTGGCCGGCAAGTCCACCTCGGCGCATTTCATTGGCGGCAACACCATCGGCGAGGATGCCGAACACGGCGTGGTCGACGCTTGGCAGCGCGTCTTCGGCTGTCCCGGCCTGCACGTCATGGACGGCAGCGTCATCACCGCCAACCCCGGCGTGAACCCGTCGCTGACCATCGCCGCGCTGGCCGAGCGGGCGATGTCCTTCTGGCCGAACAAGGGCGAGGCCGACCCGCGGCCGCCGCTGGGCTCGGGCTACCAGCGGCTCGCGCCGGTCATGCCGCGCAAGCCCATCGTCCCCAAGGGCGCCCCCGGCGAATTCCGGCTCGACCACGAGCTGTCGATCACCGACGTGGTCATCGGCGACCAGCCGCAGGACCGATAGGGGACCACCATGAGCGAGATCGCATTCCGCATCCTCGGCAAGTCCATCGATGTGCCCGAAGGCTATGCGATGCCGTACTACCTGGACGACCTGAAGCGCCGCGTCTCGGTCGCCCGCGTCGCCGGGCGCCTCTACGCCTTCGACGACCTGTCGCCCACCGACGGCGCGCCGCTGTCGTCGGGCAAGCTGATCGGCGCGACGATCATGTCGCCTTGCGACGGCGCGACGTTCGATCTCGCTAGCGGCGACGTGCTGCGCGGCGGCGCGAGCCGCCCGCTCGCCACCCATGCGGTGCGTGAGCGCGACGGGGGGATCGAAGTCGCGGTGTCCCGCGCGTGATGCGGCATGAGCGTGCCGCGGCGTTGCTGGCACTGGCGCTGGGGGTCGGTGGCCCTGCGCACGGTGACGAAGGCGGCGTGGCGTTCTGGTTCTCCGGGCAGTACGCGAGCCTGGCTGCGGTGCCGGCAACACCGGGCTGGTCGCTGCCCATGGTGGGCTACTACTACAGCGGAAGTGCGTCCGCCGGCGAGGTCCTGCCACGAGGCGACAGCGTGACGGTCGGCCTGAATTCGCGCCTGCCCCTGCTGCTGGTCCAGCCGACCTACGCGCCCGAGCGCAAGGTGCTGGGCGGCCAGGCCGCCATCGGGCTGGGCTTCGGCTACGGCAGGAACTCGACGGCGACGGACCTGCGCATGTCCCCGCGCGGAACCGCGTTCGATGTCGAGGATTCGGTATCGGGCTTCACCGACCTGTACCCTGTCGCGAGCCTCGCATGGAACGATGGCGTCCACAACTGGATGACCTACCTGACCGGCGACATTCCGGTCGGCGCCTACGACAGCAAGCGTCTTGCCAACATCGGCATCGGACATGCCGCCATCGATGCCGGCGGCGGCTACACCTATCTCGATCAGAAGTCCGGGCGCGAGTTTTCGGCGGTGCTGGGCGTGACCTACAACTGGGAGAACAAGGACACCCAGTACCAGAACGGCATCGACTCGCACCTGGACTGGGCGGCGTCGCAGTTCCTGTCCGCGAACTGGCAACTGGGCGTCGCCGGCTACGTGTACTACCAACTCACCGGCGACAGTGGGGCCGGCGCGAAGCTCGGGCCGTTCAAGTCGAAAGTCGCCGCGATCGGCCCGGAGATCGGCTACGTGTTCAGCATCGGTGGACTGCCGGCCTACGCCAACCTGCGCGGCTACTGGGAGTTCGAGGCCAGGAACCGGCTCGAAGGCTATGCCGTGTTCGTCAACCTGGTGCTGCCGCTGGGACACTGAAGGCCACTGAAGCATGGAACTCGACCCGGTCTTCCTGTCGCGCATCCAGTTCGCGTTCCTGATCAGCTTTCACATCATCTTCCCGGCGTTCACGATCGGCCTGGCGGCGTGGCTGGCGACGATCGAGGGCGCGCATCTGGCGACCGGCAAGGCGATCTACCGGCGCGTGTTCGATTTCTGGCTCAGGGTGTTCGCGGTGTCGTTCGCCATGGGCGTCGTCACCGGCATCGTGATGGCGTTCCAGTTCGGCACCAACTGGGGCGTGCTGGCCGAGCGCTCCGGCCCGATCCAGGGCCCGCTGCTCGGCTACGAGGCCTTCACCGCGTTCATGCTCGAGGCAACTTTTTTCGGCGTCATGCTGCTCGGGCGCGAGCGCGTATCGCCACGCTTTTACTTCTTCGCCTGCTGCATGGTGTCGCTCGGCACGATGTTCTCGTCATTCTGGATCCTCGCCAACAACAGCTGGATGCAGGTGCCGCTTGGCCACACCGTCGTCGACGGCAGGTTCGTGCCCGCGGACTGGAAGCAGATCGTGCTCGGCCCGGTGCAGATGGTGCGCTGGCCGCACATGCTGCTGGCCGCCTTCCTGACGACCGGGATGTGCGTCGCCGCCACCGGCGCGTGGTATCTGCTGCGCGGCGTGCACCGCGACGAAGGCCGCGTGATGCTGCACTGGGGCCTGGGCCTGGTGGGGGTGCTGATCCCGCTGCAGATGTACGTGGGCCACCTCACCGGGCTCTACGTGCTCGAGCACCAGCCGGCCAAGTTCGCCGCCATCGAGGCGCGCTGGCAGAACCAGCAGCCGGCCAGCGAGGTGCTGATCGCCTGGCCGGACGAGGCGGGCGAGCGCAACCTTTATGCGATCACCGTGCCCAAGCTCGGCAGCTTCATCGCCTCGGGCAACTGGACGTCGGCCGAGGTCGGTCTGGAATCGTTCCCGCGCGAGGACTGGCCGCCGGTGCTGATCCCGTTCTTCGGCTTTCGCATCATGGTCGGCATGGGGCTGCTCATGTCGGCGCTGGTGATCGTCGGCCACGTGCTGCGCTGGCGCCGCCGGCTGGAGAGTTCGCGCTGGTTCTTGTGGGGCATGTTCCTGAGCTTTCCCAGCGGCTTCGTCGCCGTGCTGGCCGGCTGGTTCACCGCCGAGGTTGGCCGCCAGCCCTGGGTCATCTACGGCCTGCTGCGCACCAAGGACGCGGTCACGCCGTCGCTGCGCACCGAGGACGTGCTGTTCTCGTTGAGTGTCTACGTGCTGGTGTATGCGGTGGTCTATTCCTTCGGTCTGTACTACATCTACCGGCTGCTGCGCGACGGGCCCGGAGGCGCGCAGCCGCCGATCGCGGGCGCCACCGGCAGCCGGCCGCTCGCCTTCGCCGTCGAGCGCGAGCCGTCCACCGGCGGCGATCAACGATGACGGGCACCGCGCCGCCGAGCGATCTGGCGCTGTTCTGGGCCGGCGTGATCGCGCTGGCGATCCTCGTCTACGTCATCCTCGACGGCTTCGACCTCGGCGTCGGCATCCTGTTCGGCACGACGCGCGACGAAGCCCGGCGCACGGCGCTGATGAACACCATCGCGCCGTTCTGGGATGGCAACGAAACCTGGCTCGTGGTCGTCGGGGCCGGGCTGTTCGCGGCCTTCCCGGCGGTCTACGCGGCTTTCCTCGCGGCGTTCTACATCCCGGTGCTGCTGCTGCTCGTCGGCCTGATCTTCCGCGGCGTCGCGTTCGAATTCCGCGGCCGCAGCGTTCGCATGCGCCGGCTGTGGGATCGGGGCTTCTTCGTCGGCTCGGTCGTCGTCGCCTTCGTGCAGGGCGCGGCGGTGGGGGCGATGATGCGCGGCGTCGCGGTGCGCGATGGGCAGTTTGCCGGCGGCTCGTTCGACTGGCTGCATCCGTTCGCGCTGTTGACCGGCGCCGGCCTCGTTTTCGGCTACGCGCTGCTCGGCGCCGGCTGGGTCGTCGTCAAGAGCGAGGGCGCGCTGCGCGACTGGGCGCGCGCGCGCATCGGCTGGCTCGCGGCGATCGTCTTCATTCTCATCGGCGCGGCCTTCGCCGTCGTGCTCGCCGCCGACGCCGGCGCCGTCGCGCAGGGCCATCTGCGCGACCGGCCGTGGGGCTGGGTATTTCCGGCCGCCGGCGTCGCCGCGCTCGCCGCGACGGCGCTCACCGCGCGGGGCCGCAACGACGTCCTGCCCTTCGTCTGCGGCGCGCTCTTCTTCGTGTGCGCCTACCTGAGCCTGGGCGTGATGTTCTGGCCGTACATGGTGCCGTACGCGCTCACCGTCGGCGGCTCGGCGTCGCCCGACGCGTCGCTGCGCTTCCTGTTCTACGGCGGCGCCGTCGTGCTGCCGGTGATCGCCATCTACACGATCGGCGTGTACTGGGTATTTCGTGGCAAGGCGCGCGGCGGGTATTGAGAAACAGCCCGCATCCGCGGTTCACGCCCCGCGCCGGCCGGCATTGATGTGGCGGCTCCACCAGGAATCGAACCTGGATCTGCCCCTTAGGAGGGGGCTGTTCTATCCATTGAACTACAGAGCCCGAGGGCGGCATTGTGCAGCAGCGCGTTGCACGGCCGGCCCGGGCTCAGAGGCTGAGAGTTTTTCGGGCGTGCCAGAGCGGCGCGCCAGCACGTGTCCGAGCAAGGCGCAAAGCGCAGCCATAGCTCGGGCTATGGCGAGCATTTGCAACGCCGAGCGGGCGCGTTCTGGCGTGTCGAGCGGGCATGTCCGAAAGACTCTCAGCCTCTCAGGCGTTCGCCGGCAGCAGGCTTGCCTGGCTGGGGGCCGGACTGCCACGGATCGCCGCCGAAAGCAGCAGCACCGGGATCAGGCCGACGACGACGATCGCGATCGACGGCAGCGCGGCCTCGCCGAGGCGCTCGTCGCGCGCGAGCTGGTAGGCGACGACGGCGAGCGTATCGCTGTCGAACGGGCGCAGCAGCAGCGTCGCCGGCAACTCCTTCATGACGTCGACGAAGACGAGCAGCGCGGCAGCCAGCGCCGGCCGGCGCAGCAAGGGCGCGTGCAGTTCGACGAACATCCGCCAGCGGGAGGTGCCGAGCGTGCGCGCCGCCTCGTCGACGCTCGCCGGCAGGCGTGCATAGCCGGCTTCGATCGACTGGAACGACGCCGCCGAGAAGCGCACCAGGTACGCATACAGCAGGCCGAACGTCGTGCCGGTGACGAGCGCCGTCGTGCCGGCGCCGGGCGCGACTTGCTGCAGCCAGCCGACCGGCAGCAGGATGCCGACGGCGATCACCGCCCCCGGCACCGCGTAGCCGAGCGAGACGACGCGCGTCGCAACGCGCAGCGAGGCGCCGGCCTGGGCGCGATTCGCGAAGGCGAGCGCGAGCGACAGCGCGACGGCGGCCACGCTCGCCGTCAACGCGAGGTGCAGGCTCGTCCAGCCCCAGTGCAGGAAGCGCGGCCAGCCGGCGAAGGCCAGCCCGCCGGCGGCCTGCATCTCCTGCGCAACGAGGCGCAGCAGCACGAGGACCGGCAGCACGAAGCCGAGCAGCACCGGCAGCAGGCACAGGCCGAAGGCGAGCGCCGCGCCGGCGCCCTGCAGGCGGATCGGCCGCGCCTCGGCGCCGTGGGCGGCGCCGCGCCGCGCGGGCGCGAAGCGCAGCCGGCGCTGGGCCCGGCGCTCGAACCACATCAGCAGCGCGACACCGGCGAGCAGGATCGACGCCAGCTGCGATGCGGCGATGCGGTCGTCCATGCCGAGCCAGGCGCGGTAGATGCCGGTCGTCACCGTCGGCACGCCGAAGTAGGAGACGACGCCGTAGTCGGCGAGCGTCTCCATCAGCGCGAGCGCGACGCCGGCGGCGAGCGCCGGACGCGCCAGCGGCAGCGCGACGGCGCGCACCCGCCGCACGCTGCCCGCACCGAGCAGGCGTGCCGCCTCCATCAGCGGCACCGCGCGCTCGCCGAGCGCGGCGCGCGCGAGCAGGTAGACGTAGGGGTAGAGGCACAGCACGAACAGCACCGTCGCGCCGGGCAGGCTGCGCACGTCGGGCCACAGCGCGCGCTGCGCGCCGATCGCGTCGCGCAGCGCGGTCTGCAGCGGGCCGCTGAACTGCAGGAAGTCGGTGTAGGCGTAGGCGAGCACGTAGGCCGGCATCGCCAGCGGCAGCAAGAGCGCCCATTCGAACTGGCGACGCAGCGGAAAGTCGAACAGCGTCACCGCGGCGGCCGTCGCCCCGCCGAGCAGAGCGACGCCGAAGCCGACACCGAGCGCGAGACGGCCGGTATTCCAGAGGTACTCGGGCAGCACGGTGCGCCACTGATGGCGCAGCGTCTCGAGGCTCGCGGCGTCGAATGCGAGCCACGCGCCGAGCACGCACAGCACCGGCACCGCAAGCAGCAGGCACAAGACGGTGACGACGCGCAGCATGAGTTCGGTGGTGCGTGCGCGAGCCGTTGCGGGCGGACGGTCGAAGCCTGCGCGGCCGGCCGCGCGTCAGGCGGCGCCCGCGCATGGCGGCGACTGTGGCCGCGCCTGCCGGTTCGAGCTGGGAACGAGAATCGTCTTCATTGCGCTGCGTATCATACGAAGCATGTTCCTCGCGCTAGACCAGGTGTCGGTCACCTACCCCGGCGCGACCGCGAAACCGGCGGTGCGGGACGCCTCATTCGCCTTGCCGGCGGGCGATATCGGCGTCCTGATCGGCCCGTCGGGCTGCGGCAAGACGACCTTGCTGCGTGTGATCGCCGGGCTCGAACGGCTCGCCCAGGGGCGCATCGCGATCGGCGACGAGGCGCTGGCCGACGCGCCGCGCGGCATTCATCTCGCGCCCGAGGCGCGGCGCATCGGCATGGTCTTTCAGGACTACGCGCTCTTTCCGCACTTGAGCGTGGCGCGCAATGTCGGCTTCGGCATCGCCCATCTGGCGCGCGGCGCGCGTGTGCAGCGGGTGCAGGAGGTGCTCGACCTGGTCGGCCTCGCCGACGCCGCGCAGCGCGCGCCGCACCAGTTGTCCGGCGGCCAGCAGCAGCGCGTCGCGCTCGCCCGCGCGCTCGCGCCGCGGCCGCGCCTGCTGCTGCTCGACGAGCCGTTCTCGAACCTCGACGTCGAGCTGCGCGAGCGCCTGGCGCAGGAACTGCGCGCGATCCTGAAGGCGAGCGCGACGACCGCCCTTTTCGTCACCCACGACCAGCAGGAGGCATTCGCCGTCGGCGACCGCATCGGCGTCATGCGCGAAGGGCAGCTGCTGCAGTGGGACGACGCCTACGCGCTCTACCACCGCCCGGCGTGCCGCTTCGTCGCCGAATTTATCGGGCACGGCGTCTTCGCCGCGGCGCAGATCGTTGCCGCGCCGGGCGGGCCGGTGGTGCGCACCGCGCTCGGCGATCTGACGGATGCCGCCGAATGCCCGCTGCCGGGTGCCTACCCCGGCGGTGCCTGCGACCTGCTGCTGCGCGCCGACGATATCGTGCACGACGACGCCTCACCGGTGCGCGCCCGCATCGAGCGCAAGGCCTTTCAGGGCGCGCGCTTCATCTACACGCTGCGCCTCGCGAGCGGCGAGCGGCTGCTCGCGCAGGTGCCGTCACACCACGACCATGCGATCGGCGAGTGGATCGGCATCCGGCCCGAGGTCGACCACCTCGTCACCTTCGCGCGCGACGCGGCATAGGGCCCTGGGCTATTTGTAGCCGACCTCGTCGAGCAAGCGCTGCACCTTGACCTGGTTCATGCCGATGACGGAGACCGGCACCGTATCGGCCTTGAAGGGCCCCATCGCATCGAGCGCCGGGTTGGCGATCTTCAGCCCCTTGACGACCGGCCATTCGTTGTTGCCGTCGGCGAAGTGGCGCTGGGCGTCGTCGCTCGCGAGGTACTCGAGGAACTTCACCGCCGCGTCGCGGTTCTTCGCGTGGCGGGCGACGGCGCCGCCGGCGATATTGACGTGCGTGCCGTAGCTCGCTTGGTCGGGGAAGACCATCGCGACCTTCTCGACGACGGCACGGTCCTCGGGCTTGGTCGAGCGCATCAGGCGCGCGAAGTAGTATGAATTGCTCAGTGCGACCTGGCACTCTCCGCTCGCGACGGCGCGGATCTGGTCGGTATCGCCGCCCTTGGGCGCGCGCGCCATATTGGCGACGATGCCGGCAAGCCAGGTCTTGGTCCTGGCTTCGCCCATATGTTCGAGCATCGCGCCGAACAGCGACAGGTTGTACGGATGCGAGCCCGAGCGCGTGCACACGCGGCCCTTGTTCACCGGATCGGCGAGCATTTCGTAGGTGGCGGCGTCCGCGGGCTTGACCGTCGCCTTGTTGTAGACGATGACGCGCGCGCGGGTCGAAAAGCCGAACCATTGCGAGCCTTCGCCGCTGTCCTTGCCGCGCAGCGTCGCCGGGATGCGCGACTCGAGCGTGGCGGACTTGACCGGCTGGAACAGGCCATCGACCTCGGCGCGCCACAGACGCGACGCATCGACGAGCAGCACGACGTCGGCTGGGCTCGCCGCGCCTTCGCTCTTCAAGCGGGCAAGCACGGCGGTATCGTCGGCGTCGATGCGCTTGATCGCAATCCCGGTCGCCTTCGTGAACGCGGCGTAGAGCGCCTCGTCGGTCGCATAGTGGCGCGCGCTGTAGATGCTGAGTTCGCGCTCCTGCGCGGTCGCCTGCAAAGCCAAGGCCGCGAGTGCGGCCATGAAAAGCCCTCGGATCGATGCGGTCATCCTCATTTCTTCCCCCTGTGGAAATCGATTTCGGCGAGTATAAGCACGAATGAGAACGCTTCTCACCTCATAGAACGGTGAGCGCGATGCCGTGATCTCGCGAGGCAGGCCGGGTCGGCGCGGATCGGCCAGCGGGGCCGCAAACCGGCCTTGTCGGCACGCGACGCTCGCCTCGAGAGCGCCCGCGTCGCGCCGGTGGCACGCTCGCAACCGGGATGACCAGAAATTTCCCTGCGCCGGTCGTGACGGCTGATGCAACTTTCCGGACCCGTTGCGACTCCACTGACGCACCTGATTTCATATACTGGCACTCTTGCATTCCATTCTTTCTAGAAGCGGTACCGCCATGGGTTCGAAACTGAAGGTCAGCGGCTGGATCGCCGTCGGCGTCGTCGCCGGTGCGCTCGGCGCGATACAACTGCAGGCGATCGCGCGCAATTCGGTCGCCCAGTTGCCGCTCGAGGAACTGCAGCAACTCGCCGCCGTCTTCGCGATGGTCAAGTCCGACTACGTGGAGCCGGTCGACGAGAAGAAGCTGATCAACGATGCGATCTCCGGCATGGTCGCCGGGCTCGACCCGCATTCGCAGTATTTCGACAAGAAGACGTTCAAGGAATTCCGCGAGGGCACGACCGGCAAGTTCGTCGGCGTCGGCATCGAGATCGGCATGGAGGACGGCCTCGTCAAGGTCATCTCGCCGATCGAGGGCACGCCGGCGTTTCGCGCCGGGCTCAAGAGCGGCGACCTGATCACGAAGATCGACGACACGTACGTCAAGGGCCTGACGCTCGACCAGGCGGTGAAGAAGATGCGTGGCGAGCCGAACACCAAGGTCACGCTGACGATCTTCCGCAAGAACGAGAGCCGCAGCTTTCCGGTGACGATCACGCGCGAGGAAATCCGCCAGCAAAGCGTGCGCGCCAAATTCATAGAGCCGGGCTACGCATGGATCCGCCTGAGCATCTTCCAGGACCGCACGGTCGAGGATTTCGTGCGCAAGGTCGATGAGCTTTACAAGCAGGATCCGAATATCAAGGGCATCGTGCTCGACCTGCGCAACGACCCGGGCGGCCTGCTCGAGGGCGCGGTCGCGATCGCCGCGGCCTTCCTGCCGAACGACGCCGTCGTCGTCTCGACCAACGGCCAGGTCGCCGACAGCAAGGCCACCTTCAAGGCCGCGCCCGAGTACTACATGCGCCGCGGCGGCACGGACCCGCTCAAGAGCCTGCCGGCGGCGATCAAGCGCGTGCCGCTGATCGTGCTCGTCAACGAGGGCTCGGCTTCGGCCAGCGAGATCGTGGCCGGCGCGCTGCAGGACAACAAGCGCGCGACGATCATGGGCGCGCAGACCTTCGGCAAGGGCTCGGTGCAGACGGTGCGCCAGCTCTCGCCCGACACCGCGCTCAAGATCACGACCGCGCGCTACTACACGCCGTCGGGCAAGTCGATCCAGGCGACCGGCATCGTGCCCGACGTGATGGTCGACGAAACGGCCGAAGGCAACGTCTTTGCGGCGCTTCGCGTGCGCGAGGCCGATCTCGAGAAGCACATCAGCAGCGGCCAGGGCCCCGAGCACGAAGACAAGGCGCGCGAGCAGGAGCGCGAAGAAGCGCGCAAGAAGCTCGAGGACGAGATCGCGAAGAACACGCTGCCCAAGCCGCTGCCCGAATTCGGCAGCGACAAGGACTTTCCGCTGATGCAGGCGCTCAATCGCCTGAAGGGCCAGCCGGTGATGGTCTCGAAGACGATGGTCGAACGCAGGGCCGAGACCGGGACGAACTGAGCCGCGCCCGGCACGCACGGAACGCCCGCCCGCTTCGCGGGCGTTCTTCTTTGCGGGCCCGCACCCTCTGCGCTCGAATGCACGCACGATGAACGACGACCAGCTGCTGCGCTACTCGCGCCACATCCTGCTCGACGAGATCGGCATCGAAGGCCAGCGGCGGATCCTCGCCGCGCATGTGCTGATGATCGGCGCCGGCGGACTGGGCTCGCCGGCTGCGCTCTACCTCGCGTGCGCCGGCATCGGCAGCATCACGATTGCCGACGCCGACGACGTCGATCTCACCAATCTGCAGCGCCAGATCGCGCACCGGCTTGCAAGCGTCGGCCAGCCGAAAGTGCAGTCGGCGATGCGCGCGATCGCCGAGATCAACCCCGACGTTCGGGTTCAGCCGCTGCGCCAGCGCGTCGACGCCGCGACGCTCGCGCCGCTTGTCGACGCTGCCGACGTGGTGCTCGATTGCAGCGACAACTTCGCGACCCGCCATGCGGTCAACGCCGCCTGCGTCGCGGCGGGCAAGCCGCTCGTGTCGGGCGCCGCGATCGGCTTCGATGGCCAGGTTTCGGTCTACGACGCGCGATCGGGCCCCTGCTACGCCTGCATCTTCGCACCGGATGCGGCGTTCGAAGAGACGCAGTGCGCGACGATGGGCGTATTCGCGCCGCTCGTCGGCATCATCGGCACGGTGCAGGCGGCGGAGGCGATCAAGCTGATCGCCGGCATCGGCACGTCGCTCGCCGGGCGGCTGCAGATGCTCGATGCGCGCTCGATGAGGTGGAGCGAGATCGGCGTCGCGCGCCAAGCCGGCTGCCCCGTATGCGGCCACTTGCATTGAACACCCCATCGCGCACGCGCGGGCGGCGATCCCTTAAGCTCGGCGCATTGCCCGAACGGAACAACGCATGAACAAGCGCAAAGCGCTCAACGCACGCAACTTCCCCTCCGCGCAGCAGGAGGCCAAGGCCGTCGCGCCGCTGTCGCACTACGATGGCCCGGAGAGCGCCTACCGCCTGGCGTTCACCGACACCGAATTCCTGCTGCGCGAGGAACTGCGCCCGGTGCGCATGCAGCTCGAACTGCTCAAGCCCGACATGGTGATGACCGAGCATGGCATCGACGCGACGATCGTGCTCTACGGCAGCGCGCGCATCCTGGCGCCCGATATCGCGGCACAGCGCCTGCGCGAAGCGCAGGCCGGCGCGGACGCGGCCGCGATTCGCCGCGCCGAGCAGCAGGTGCTGATGTCGCACTACTACGAAGAGGCACGCCGCTTCGCCGCGCTCGTGACGCGCAAGTCGCGCGAGCTCGAGACGCCGATCTATATCGTCACCGGCGGCGGTCCGGGGGTGATGGAGGCCGGCAACCGCGGCGCCCATGAGGCGGGCGGCAGGAGCATCGGCCTCAACATCGTGCTGCCGCACGAGCAGGCGCCGAATCCCTATATCACGCCCGAGCTGTGCTTCCAGTTCCACTATTTCGGGCTGCGCAAGATGCACTTCCTGATGCGCAGCATCGGCCTCGTCTGCTTTCCGGGAGGTTTCGGCACGCTGGACGAACTGTTCGAGTCGATGACGCTGATGCAGACCGGCAAGTGCCGGCGCAGCCCGATCCTGCTTTTCGGACGCGAGTACTGGACGCGCCTGATCAATTTCGACCTGCTCGTCGAGGCCGGCATGATCAGCCCGAACGACGTCGAACTGTTCCACTTCGTCGAAACCGCCGAGGAAGCCTGGGAGGTCCTCGCCGCCGAATACGGATTCGATCTGCCCGCCACGCAGACCGGCGACTTCGCGCTCGACATCTGACGATGGCCGATGCCAGCGACAACGTGAATGCCCTCGCCGCACGGACGGTGAGCCTGATCGGTGCGCCGACCGATATCGGCGCCGGATCGCGCGGCGCGAGCATGGGGCCCGAGGCGATGCGCGTCGCCGGCATCCAGCAAGCACTCGAGGCACGCGGCGTCTCGGTCGTCGACACCGGCAACCTGAGCGGCCCGATCAACCCCTGGCAGCCGCCGGTCGAGGGCTACCGCCATCTGCCCGAAGTCGTCGCCTGGAATCTGGCGGTGCACGACGCAGTGCACTCCCAACTGCAAGCCGGGCGCCTTCCGCTGCTGCTCGGCGGCGACCACTGCCTCGCGATCGGCTCGATCAGCGCAGTCGCCCGCCACTGCCGGGAGGTGCGCAAGAAGCTGCGCGTGCTGTGGCTCGACGCGCACGCCGACTTCAATACCAACCTGCTCACGCCAAGCGGCAATACGCACGGCATGCCCGTCGCCTGCCTGTGCGGAAACGGTCCACAGGAGCTGGTCGAGATCGGCGGCAAGGTGCCCGCGATCAGCGCGAAATGGGTGCGCCAGATCGGCATCCGCAGTGTCGACGCCGGCGAGAAGCGACTCGTGCACGAGGCCGGGCTCGAAGTCTTCGACATGCGCTTCATCGACGAGATGGGCATGCGTCACGCGATGGAGCTTGCGCTTGCGACACTCGACGCCAACACCCATCTGCACGTGAGCTTCGACGTCGACTTCCTCGACCCCGACATCGCCCCCGGCGTCGGCACGACCGTCAAGGGCGGCCCGACCTACCGCGAAGCGCAGCTGTGCATGGAGATGATCGCCGATACCGGCCGCCTCGCCTCGCTCGACTTGATGGAACTCAATCCGGCATTCGACGACCACAACCGCACCGCCGATGTCGCGGTCGATCTGATCGAAAGCCTGTTCGGCAAGTCGACGCTGATGCGCGCATAGGTGCAGCGCTTCCCTCGCCGCTTTCGCTGCCGTTCGCGCCTCGAGTCAGCGAGGCGACGCAAGAGGCGCCACCATTCCCCCTCGTTTCGGGGGTATCGCACGCCACTCGGTGGCCCTATGATCAGCCACCTTTGGACTGCACTGGGAGGATCGGCGATGTTGCTGACACGTCTTGCACTTGCCGCTGCGCTTGCACTCGGCGCACTTTCCGCCCAGGCTGCCGATCCGACGGCCAGCCTCGACCGCAGCTTCGTCGAGTACACCGGAAACGGCCCGATCGGCAACAATAATCTCGGATCGAACAACTTCTACTGGATGTTCGAGAGCAGCGGCATGTACGACGGCCACGCCGTCAACTCCTGGTTCCTGATCTGGGAGCCCGTCAGAGCCCGCGTCACCGGCAGCGTCACCTTCGACGCGCCGATCCTGTACATGTTCGATGACCAGGCCGAGATGATCGCGACCGCCGGGTTCGGAAAACCGGGCGTCACCTACGACTACAGCCATCCCAGCATGGGTCTGGATACCGTGGACAAGACGACCACCAGCTTTACAGGCTCGAAGCTCACGCTCGCCTGGAATGCGAGCGATCCCGGCGATCACGTTCGCATCCTGACGGCCGTGCCGGAACCGCAGACCTATGCCCTGATGCTCGCCGGTCTCGGCCTGACCGCCTGGTTCGCACGCCGCCGCCGCGCTGACTGAGCGACAGCCGGCACCCATCCCAAACCAAGGGCCGCAGCGAGCGGCCCTTTTGCTTGCGCGACGGGCACGGCGCTTGCGAAGCCCGCTCAATGCGCCTCGGCCGCCTTCGCCGCCTCGACGGCGCCCGAGGTATCGCCGCTGACGCCGTTGAAGAACAGGTTGAGCAGCACCGCGGCGATCGACGTGAGCAGGATGCCGCTTTCGAGCAGCGGATGCAGTTCGTGCGCCATCTGCTGCATCCAGCGCGGCGCGACGAGCGGGATCAGCCCGAAGCCGATCGCGAGCGCAACGATATAGAGGTTGTGGCGGTTGCTCTTGTAGTCGACGGTCGAGAGGATGCGGATGCCGGTCGCGGCGACCATGCCGAACATCACGAGCCCGGCGCCACCGAGCACGAATTGCGGGATCGCCTCGACGAGCGCTCCCATTTTGGGCAGCAGGCCGAGGATGATCATGATGATGCCGCCGGCAACCGTCACGTAGCGGCTGCGCACGCCGGTGACGCCGACGAGGCCGACGTTCTGCGAAAAGCTCGTATACGGGAAGGTGTTGAAGACGCCGCCGATCAGCGTGCCCAGGCCGTCGGTGCGCAGGCCGGCCGACAGTTCGCCCTGGCTGATTCTCTTGCCCGTCATGTCGGACAGCGCGAGGAACATGCCGGTCGACTCGATCATCACGACGATCATCACGAGACTCATCGTCAGGACCATCACCGGGTCGAAGGTCGGCATGCCGAACGCGAGCGGCATGACGATGTCGACCCACGCCGCCTTGCCGACCTTGTCGAAGTTCATCTCGCCGACCGCGAACGCGAGCACGCAGCCGGCGATCATGCCGAGCAGCACGGCAATGTTGGCGAAGAAGCCCTTCGCGTACTTGACGAGCAGCAGCACGATGACGAGCACGAAGGCGGAGATCGCCAGGTGATCGAGCGAGCCGTAGTTGGGGTTGTCGAGCATCGGGATCGGGCCGAGCTTGATCGGCGCCGACGCCGCCGCAGCGGCCGCCTTCGCGCTCTCGACCATGCCGACGAGCTTGTCGACGTCGGTGCGCTGGGCAAGGAAGGCCGGCCCGCCGACCGCCCAGCCGACGCCGACCCGCATCAGGCTGACGCCGATGATCGTGATGATCGTGCCGGTGACGACCGGCGGGAAGAACCGCAGCATGCGGCTGACGATCGGCGCGAGCAGCATCGCGACGATGCCGGCGCCGATGATCGAGCCGAACAGTGCGCGCGCACCGTCCTCGCCCGGCACCGCATTGGCGATCGCGACCATCGGGCCGACGGCGGCGAAGGTCACGCCCATCATCACCGGAAGCTTGATGCCGAAGTATCTCGTCATGCCGAGCGACTGGATCAGCGTCACGATGCCGCAGGCGAACAGGTCGGCCGAGATCAGCATCGCCACGTGTTCGGGCGAGAGCTTCAGCGCACGGCCGACGATCAGCGGCACGGCGATCGCGCCGGCATACATCACGAGCACGTGCTGCAGGCCGAGCGCCGTCAGCCGAGGCAGCGGCAGCTTCTCGTCCACCGGGTGGACAGCGGTTGCGTTCATCTTGTCTCCTCGTTCTTGGTTGTTCCCCGCCCGAAGCGATCGGGCGCCTTCTCGCATCGCGCACCAGCTACTTGACCGGCGCACCTTCCTTGAACCAGCGCCCGACCAGCGCCCGCTCGGCATCGGTGATCTGCGTCGCGTTGTTGAGCGGCATCGTCTTCAGGATCGCGACCTGCTGGTTGATCATCTGCGCGTGCTGGGCAACCGCATCGGCGTGCGTCAGGTTCACGTTCTTGCTCGCGAGCTGGTCGTTGTGACAGACCACGCAGCGCGCGTCGAGCACCTCGCGCAACTCGGCGTACGTCACCGGCGCGGCGGCCACCGCCTTGGGCTGCGGCGCGGGCATCAGCCAGGCCGCCAGGCCGACGATGAGCAGCGTGCCGACCACGGCGTAGCGCCACGGCACCGGCTTGCCCTGCACCAGCGCCTTGTGGCGGGCGACGAACGAGTGGCGGATCAGCGCGCCGGCGACCATGATGACGACGAGCACGACCCAGTTGTTCGGCGCGCCGTACAGGAAGCCGTAGTGGTTGCTGAGCATCGCGATCAGCACCGGCAGCGTGAAGTAGGTGTTGTGCACGCTGCGCTGCTTGGCGCGCTGGCCGTGCACCGGATCGACCGGCTCTCCGGCCTTCAGCTGCGCGATCACCTTGCGTTGGCCCGGAATGATCCAGAAGAAGACATTCGCGCTCATCGACGTCGCCATCATCGCGCCGACGAGCAGGAATGCGGCGCGCCCGGGGAACAGATGGCACGCCAGCCACGACGCGAAGACGACGAAGACGGTGACGCCGATGCTGACGATGCGGTCGGCGCGATCGCCCTGGCCGAAGGCGCGGCAGATCGCGTCGTAGACGAACCAGAAGACGACGAGAAAGGCAATCGCTGCCGCACCCGCCGCAACCGGCGACCAGTCCACCAGGTTCCGGTCGATCAGGAAGCTGCTCGCCTGGTAGAGGTAGAGCACGGTGAACAGCGCGAAGCCGGTCAGCCACGTCGAGTAGCTCTCCCAGTAGAACCAGTGCAGATGCTCGGGGATCTTCTTCGGCGCGACGGCGTATTTCTGCGGGTGATAGAAACCCCCGCCGTGGACGGCCCACAGCTCGCCGCTGACGCCCTTGTCCTTGGAGAGCTGATCGGGCGGCGGCGTCAGGCTGTTGTCGAGGAAGACGAAGTAGAACGACGAGCCGATCCACGCGATCGCGACGATGACGTGCGCCCAGCGCAGCAGCAGGTTGACCCAGTCGAGAGCGTAAGCGTCCATGCAGTCAGCCTCGGAAGGCCCCGCCCCGCGCCACGGCGCTGGGCTCGGCGATCCTTACCACGGCGGGCTCTGTAAGGCGTGGATGTCGCGACCCGCTCGTTGACCGGGGCTCCGCGGCGACATGCGTTCGCACTGTATACAGTTCTGTGGGGGACGGCATACCGTACAAACCCGAAGCGCGGCCGCCGCGGCTCAACTGCCGCGATAGGTCGAGTACGCCCAGGGGCTTGCGAGCAGCGGCACGTGGTAGTGCGCGCCGGTGTCGGCCAGCCCGAAGTCGAGCGGCACGGCGTCGAGGAACGGCGGCTCGGGCAGCGCGACGCCGCGCGCACGAAAGTACGCCGCAACGTCGAACACCAGTCTGTAGGCGCCGACGGCAAAGACCTCGCCTTCGAGCAGCGGCGCGTCGGCCCGCCCGTCGGCGTTGAGCGTCAGTTCCTTGACGAGCGCCGCGGCGCCCGCTTCGAGCGCGTACAGCCGTACCCGCATGCCGGCTGCCGGGCAGCCGTTCATCGTGTCGAGCACATGTGTCGTGAGCTTGCCCATCGCCGGTCTCCATCGCGGCACGCCGGCCGCTTCGTTCGGGGTTGCAGAAATCCAAAAAGTGTATACAGTTTAGCCTGCAACGCAAGCACAATTCGACCGCATTGGCGACCCCGCTCCGCAACCGTATCGTCGCACCCCTCACCTCGACCCTCTGCCCCGTTGCCGGGGAAGAGGGGACCGTTCTTTCTCTCCCGCGCGCGGGAGAAGGCGCGGTGAGGGTCTTCGGGGCCAAGCCATCGCCGGTGCCGGGGTGCATCGCCGATCCGATCACTCGATGACGACCCCTGCCCGGTTCATGATCGCCGTCCCGACCCGAAAGCCTCGCCCGGCGCGCAGCCCCGCGCGCGCGGCCGGCGATGCGGCGCGCCCGGACAGCACGCGCAAGATCGTCGAGTCGATCACGACCGCGATCGTCGAGCGCCGGCTGATGCCAGGCACCAAGCTCGCCGAGCAGAAGATCGCCGACATCTTCCAGGTCTCGCGCACGCTCGTGCGTCAGGCGCTCAACCAGTTGAGCCGCGACCGCCTCGTGACGCTCGAGCCGGCGCGCGGCGCGCGCGTCGCCGAGCCGAGCGTCGAGGAAGCGCGCCAGGTCTTCGAGGTGCGCAACATGCTCGAGGCCGCGATGGTGCGCAAGCTCTGCGGCCGGCTGACGGCGGCGCAACTCGCCGAACTGCGCGCGCACCTGAAGGACGAGCGCGCGGCGCTTGCGCGCACCGATGTGTCCGGCCGCACCCGGCTGCTGGCGGACTTTCACATCGTGCTCGCGCGCATGCTTGGCAACGACGCGCTCGCCGACCTGCTCGGCGATCTGCTCACGCGCTGCTCGCTGATCGCGCTGATGTACCAGTCGGCGCATTCGGCCGAGCATTCGTACGCGGAACACGTCGCGATCGTCGATGCGCTCGAGCGCGGCGCCGCGCGCGCGGCGGTGAAGCTGATGGAAGACCATCTGCACAACGTCGAGCGCAACCTGCAACTCGACCCGCGCGTGCCCGATCTGCAGCAGGCGCTGCGCCCCGTCAACTGAAACCAGGCCCGAAACGATGATGACCGCCGACTATCCGCGCGACCTGACCGGCTACGGCCGCAACCCGCCGCACGCGCGCTGGCCGGGCGGCGCGCGCATCGCGCTGCAGTTCGTGCTGAACGTCGAGGAAGGCGGCGAGAACTGCGTGCTGCACGGCGACGCGGCGTCCGAGGCCTTCCTCTCCGAGATCATCGGCGCGCAGGCCTACCCGGCGCGCCATCTGTCGATGGAGTCGATCTACGAGTACGGCTCGCGCGCCGGCGCCTGGCGCATCCTGCGCGAGTTCGAACGGCGCAGCCTGCCGCTCACGGTCTTCGGCGTCGCGATGGCGCTCGAGCGCAACCCCGAGCTGACGCGCGCCTGCGTCGATGCCGACCACGAGATCGCGAGCCACTCGTGGCGCTGGATCCACTACCAGGACATGGACGAGGCAACCGAGCGCGAACATATCGCCGCAGCAACCCGCATCATCCGAGAGCTGACCGGCGGGCGCTGGCCGCTCGGCTGGTATACCGGGCGCGACAGCCCGAACACGAAGCGCCTCGTCGCCGACCACGGCGGCTACGAGTACGACAGCGACTACTACGGCGATGACCTGCCGTTCTGGATGCCGGTCGCGAAGTCCGACGGCACGACGCTGCAGCGTCTGATCGTCCCCTATACGCTCGATACCAACGATATGCGCTTCGCGTCGGCGCAGGGTTTCAACAGCGGCGAGCAGTTCCTGCAATACCTGAAGGACGCGTTCGACGTTCTCTATGCCGAGGGCGACCCGGCGGGCCTGGACCGGCCGAAGATGCTGAGCATCGGCATGCACTGCCGGCTGCTCGGCCGGCCGGGCCGGTTTCGCGCGCTGCAGCGCTTCCTTGACCACGTGCAGCAGCACGACAAGGTGTGGATCTGCCGCCGCATCGATATCGCCCGCCACTGGGCTTCGACACATCCCGCGCCGGGCGGCGAACGACAGGCTCAATCATGACGACGACGATCACGCTGGACCAACTCAACGCCGCGCCGGCAGCGCAGGCGCTCGCCTGGCTCGACGGCCTGTACGAGCATTCGCCGTGGATCGTCGAGCGCGCGCTCGAAAGGCGCCCGTTCGCGAGCCTCGCGCAGCTCGAACACGTGCTCGTCGGCGTCGTGCACGACGCCGGGCGCGACGCCCAGCTCGCCCTCGTTCGCGCCCACCCCGAGCTGGCCGGCAAGGCGGCCGTCGCCGGCACGCTGACGGCCGAATCGACGAACGAGCAGGCCAAGGCCGGCCTCGGCGCGTGCAGCCCGGACGAGTTTGCGCGTCTCACCCAGCTCAACGCCGCCTACAACGCGAAATTCGGCTTCCCGTTCATCCTCGCCGTGCGCGGGCCGCGCGGGCTCGGCCTCACGCGCCAGCAGATCATCGATACCTTCGCGCGCCGGCTCGAAGGCCACCCCGACTTCGAACTCGCCGAGTGCCTGCGCAATATCCACCGCATCGCGCAGATCCGGCTCGGCGACAAGTTCGGCGTCACGCCCGAACTCGGCAACCAGATCTGGGACTGGGCCGAAGAACTCGCCGCAGAAAGCGACGCCGGCTACAAGGAACACGGCCAGCTCACCGTCACCTACCTGACGCCCGCCCACCAGGCTTGCGCGTTCCGGCTGCAGCGCTGGATGCGCGACTGCGGTTTCGACGACGCGCATATCGACGCCGTCGGCAACGTCGTCGGTGTCTATCGCGCAAGCGACCCCAACGCGAAGCGATTGCTTACTGGATCGCACTACGACACGGTGAGAAACGGCGGCCGCTACGACGGGCGGCTCGGCATCTTCGTGCCCATGGCCTGCGTGCGCGAACTGCATCGCGCCGGCCGGCGCCTGCCGTTCGGCCTCGAGGTCGTCGCCTTCGCCGAAGAGGAAGGCCAGCGCTACAAGGCAACTTTCCTGGGCTCGGGCGCGCTCACCGGGCACTTCGATGCGGCCTGGCTCGACCAGCTCGACGCCGATGGCACGAGCATGCGCGACGCGATGCGCGCAGCGGGCCTGCCCGGGACACTCGAGACGATTGGCGCGATGCGGCGCGACCCGGCGCACTACCTCGGCTTCGTCGAGACCCACATCGAGCAGGGCCCGGTGCTCAACGAACTCGGGCTGCCGCTCGGCGTCGTCACGTCGATCAACGGCAATGCGCGCTTCGTGGGCGAGGTGATCGGCGTCGCGAGCCACGCCGGAACGACGCCGATGGACCGCCGCCGCGACGCCGCGACAGCCGTCGCCGAACTCGCGCTGTACGTCGAGCGGCGCGGCGCCGCCGAGCCCAACCTGGTCGCGACGATGGGCATGCTGCAGGTGCCATCGGGCTCGATCAACGTCGTGCCCGGGCGTTGCGAGTTCAGCCTCGACATCCGCGCGACGACGAACGCCGTGCGCGACGCCTGCATCGCCGACGTGCTCGCCGAACTCGAGTCGATCTGTGCGCGCCGCGGCCTGCACCATCGAATCGAAGAGACGATCCGCGCCGCCGCCGCGCCGAGCGCGCCCGAGTGGCAGGCGCGCTGGGAGCAGGCCGTCGCCGCGACCGGCCTGCCGGTGCATCGCATGCCCAGCGGCGCCGGCCACGATGCGATGAAGCTGCACGAGGTGATGCCGCAGGCGATGCTCTTCCTGCGCGGCGGCAACGCCGGCATCAGCCACAACCCGCTCGAAGAGATCAGCAACAACGACGCCGAGCTGTGCGTGCGGACGTTTGCCAACCTGCTCGAACAACTCGCGAAAGAACACCCATGAATGCCAGCCACGCAAAGCTCGACGCCTGGGTCGATTCGCACTTCGACGACGAGGTGCGCTTCCTGCAGGCGCTCGTCCAGGTGCCGACCGACACCCCGCCCGGCAACAACGCGCCGCACGCCGAACGCGCGGCCGAGTTGCTCTCGGGCATGGGCTTCGAGGTCGAAAAGCATCCGGTGCCGCCCTGGGCGCTCGAGGAATACGGCATGGCCTCGATCACCAACCTGATCGTGCGCCGACGCTACGGTGACGGCCCGACGATCGCGCTCAACGCGCATGGCGACGTCGTGCCGCCCGGCGACGGCTGGACGCATGGGCCGTACAGCGGTGACATCGAAGACGGCAAGCTCTACGGCCGCGCGTCGGCGGTGAGCAAGAGCGACTTCGCGACCTACAGCTTCGCCGTGCGCGCGCTCGAAGCGCTCGGCGCGAATCTCGCCGGCAGCGTCGAGCTGCACTTCACCTACGACGAGGAGTTCGGCGGCGAACTCGGCCCCGGCTGGCTGCTGCAGAACAAGCTGACCCGCCCCGACCTGCTGCTCGCCGCCGGCTTTTCCTACCAGGTCGTCACCGCGCACAACGGCTGCCTGCAGATGGAGGTCACGGTGCACGGGAAGATGGCGCACGCCGCGATTCCCGCCACCGGCGTCGACGCGCTGCAGGGCGCGGTCGCGATCCTGAATGCGCTCTATGCGCAGAACGCGCTCTACAAGCTCGTCACCTCCAAGGTGCCGGGCATCACGCATCCGTACCTCAACGTCGGCCGCATCGAGGGTGGCACGAATACGAATGTCGTTCCGGGCAAGGTGGTGCTCAAGCTCGACCGGCGCATGATCCCCGAAGAGAACCCGGCCGACGTCGAAGCGACGATCCGGCGCGTGATCGAAGACGCGGCGGCAGGCTGCCCGGGCATCGAAGTGGAGATCAAGCGCCTGCTGCTGGCCCGCGCGATGCAGCCGCTGCCGGGCAACAAGCCGCTCGTCGAAGCCTTGCAGCGTCACGCCGAGGCGGTCTTCGGCGAACCGATCCCGACCTCGGGGACGCCGCTCTATACCGACGTGCGGCTGTACTGCGAGCGCGGCATACCGGCCGCGATCTACGGCGCCGGCCCGCGCACCGTCTTCGAATCGAACGCCAAGCGCGCCGACGAGCATCTGGTGCTCGAGGATCTGCGCCGCGCGACCAAGGTCGTCGCGCGCACGCTGTACGATTTGCTCGCCACGGCGTAGCGCCCGCGTTCGCGACCAGCATTGCGATGACCGCCTTCACGAACCCCGACCCGACACCGGCGCAGATGCTGGCCCACCTGCGCCGCGCCAACGAGGTCGCGCGCCGGGCGATGTCGCTCGGCCGCCACCCCTTCGGCGCCATCCTCGTCGCGCCCGACCACGAGACGGTGCTCGCCGAGCAGCGCAACGTCGACAGCGTGAACCACGCCGAGAGCGTGCTCGCGCGCAGCGCGGCGCAGAACTTCGCGCCCGACTACCTGTGGCAGTGCACGCTCGTCACGACCGTCGAGCCGTGCTGCATGTGCGCCGCGACGCAGTACTGGGCCAACATCGGCCGCGTCGTCTACGGCATGACCGAGGAGCGCCTGCTCGAGCTCACCGGCAACCACGCCGAGAACCCGACGATGAGCCTGCCGTGCCGCGAGGTCTTCGCGCGCGGCCAGAAGGCGGTGCGGGTGATCGGCCCGGTGGCCGAGGTCGAGGCCGAGATCGCCGCGCTGCACGCCGGGTTCTGGCGCGCGCACCACGCGGACTGAACGGCTACCCGCGCCGCGGCGGCACGAGGTAGTCGGCCGTCACGCCGCGCCGCTCGCGGGCGCGCGCAAGCTCGCGCCGCGCGACGACGCCGAGGTGCACCTCGTCGGGTCCGTCGAGCAGCCGCATCGCCCGGCCCCAGGTCCACAGATAGGCAAGCGGCGTATCGCCCGACAGCCCCATTGCGCCGAACACCTGCATCGCGCGATCGAGCACGCGCGTCTGCAGCCGCGCGGCGACGACCTTGATCGCCGAGACCTCGGTGCGCGCCGCCGCGTTGCCGTCGCGATCCATGCGCCACGCGGCGTGCAGCACGAGCAGCCGCGCCTGGTCGATCTCGATCCGGCTCTCGGCGATCCACTCGCGCAGGTTGGCGAAGCCCGACAGCGCGGCGCCGAAGGCCTTGCGCTCGAGCGCGCGGTCGCACAGCAGTTCGAGCGCCAGTTCGCACTGGCCGATGCTGCGCATGCAGTGGTGCACGCGGCCCGGCCCGAGGCGCGCCTGCGCCATCGCGAAGCCGGCCCCTTCTTCGCCGAGCAGGTTGGCGGCAGGCACCCGCACGTTGCGAAACACGATCTCGCAATGCCCTTCGATCGCCCGGTGCTGGACGACCGGGATGTTGCGCACCACCTCGAGCCCGGGCGTGTTCATCGGCACGAGCAGCATCGAGTGTCGATGATGCGCATCGGCGGATGGATTGGCGCCGTCATCGCCGCCCACCCCCATCACGATCGCCAGTTCGCAGCGCGGATGCGCGGCGCCGGTGATGAACCACTTGCGGCCGTTGACCACATAGTCGCCGCCGTCGCGCGCGATGCGCGTGCGCAGGTTCGTCGCGTCGCTCGACGCCACGTCGGGTTCGGACATCGCGAAGCACGAGCGGATCTCGCCTTCGAGCAGCGGGCGCAGCCAGCGCGCCGACTGCGCCGGGGACGCGAAGCGGTGCAGCAGTTCGATGTTGCCGGTGTCGGGCGCGCTGCAGTTGAAGACCTCGGACGCCCACGGAATGCGCCCCATGATCTCGGCCAGCGGCGCGTAGTCGAGATTCGCAAGCCGCGTCCCCGGCTCGTCGTCGCGCAGCGCCGGAAGAAAGAGGTTCCACAGGCCCGCCGCCTTCGCCTGCGCCGCGATCGGGTCGATGACGTCGAGCGGATAGACGCCCTCGTCGGCATACCGATGCCAGTCGCGGTTGGACGGCAGCACGAGGCGCTGCATGAAGTCGCGCACGCGCTCCTGGAGCGCGAGCTTGTCCGGGGAGAAATCGAAATCCATGCCGGTCGCTGCCACGAACTGCGGTCTCCGATGGTGACGCCCGGCGCGCGATCTGGCAATCGCCTGCGCGACAGGTGGCCGCCGCCGGCGTGCTTGTGGGAAGCCCGCGCCGCGTGTGATGATCCACCGCCGAGTCACAGCCCTCGTCATGTCCGCCCCCGCCGTACCCGGTGCGCAAGCGTCCGACGCCGCATTTCAGGCGTCGGTGCCGGTCTTCGACGCCTTCGACCAGGTGGCCGACCCGGCGCGTTACCTGCCGCTGCCGGACGGCTGGGTGATCGGCAATGCCGATATCGTGAAGTCGACCCAGGCCAAGGCCGCGGGCCGCGCGAAGGCGGTCAACCTCGCCGGCGCGGCCGTCATCGCCGGGGTGACGAATGCGCTCGCGGGCGAACAGGTTGCCTATGTCTTCGGCGGCGACGGCGCGAGCTTCGCGGTGCCGGCGCGGCTGGCCGAACCGGCCGGCGCGGCGCTCGCCGCCGTCGCGGCCTGGGCCACGCACGAACTCGAGCTGCCGATGCGCTGCGGCATGGTGCCGATCGCCGCGATCCGCGCGGCCGGGCTCGACGTGCTTCTGGCGCGCTACGCAGCATCGCCCGACGTGCGCTACGCCCTCTTCGCCGGCGGCGGTCTGCGCTGGGCCGACGGCCAGATCAAGGCCGGCCGCTTCGGGCTCGCCCCGGCCGGCGCCGACGCGCAGCCGGACCTGACCGGGCTGTCGTGCAACTGGGAGCAGGTGCCGAGTTCGCTCGGCACCATCCTCACCGTGATCCTCGTGCCACGCGGTCGCTTCGACGCGCCGGCCTTCACCGATCTCGCGAAGCGTCTGAACGCGCTGCTCGCCGATGCCTCGCAGGCGCGCTGCCCGCTGCCCGAGGGCGGGCCGCCGCTGCGCTGGCCGCCGACCGGGCTCGGCCTGCTGGCACGGGTGCGGCGCCGGCCGGGCGAGTGGGCGGTCTGGCTGCGCGCCAGGCTCGCCGCCGAGACCTTGTTCAACGCGCTGTTGTTGTGGAGCGGCTGGAAGGCCGGCAATTTCGACCCCGCGCGCTACCGGCGCGAACTCGTCGCCAACGCCGACTTCCGCGGCTACGACGACGGCCTGCGGATGACGCTCGACTGCACGCTGGCGCAGGCCGATCGGATCGAAGCGCTGCTCGCGCAGGCCAGGGCGCAGGGTGTCGCGCGCTACGGCACGCACCGCGAGGATGCGGCGCTGATGACGTGCATCGCGCCGCTGCCCTCGCGCAGCGACCACGTGCACTTCATCGACGGCGCGGCGGGCGGCTATACGCTTGCCGCGCTGCGGATGAAGTCCGACGCGTGAGAAGCCGGGAACGGCCGCTGCCGCAGCGCAAGTTTGAGCGGCCGCAAGGACAGCGCGGGCTTTGCGATCGGCGGCTGCGATGGATTCGGTATCCTGCCGCCTCGGCGCCTGTCGCGCCGCATTCGAACCCCCTTGGAGAGTCGTCGATGACGCGTGTTTTCAATTTCAGCGCCGGCCCCGCCGTGCTGCCCGAACCCGTGCTGCGCAAGGCAGCCGAAGAGATGCTCGACTGGCACGGCTCGGGCATGTCGGTGATGGAGATGAGCCATCGCGGCAAGGAGTTCATCTCGATTCACGCCGAGGCCGAGGCGCTGCTGCGCGAACTGCTCGCCGTTCCCGCGAACTACAAGGTTCTCTTCGTGCAGGGCGGTGCGATCGGCGAGAACGCGATCGTGCCGATGAACCTGCTGCGCGGCAAGACCGGCGCCGACTACGTGAACACCGGCGAGTGGTCGAAGAAGTCGATCAAGGAAGCGAAGAAGTACTGCAGCGTGAACGTCGCCGCGTCGTCCGAGGCGAACGGCTTCACGAGCGTTCCGCCGCGCGCCGAATGGAAGCTCGACCCGAACGCGGCCTATGTCCACATCTGCTCGAACGAAACGATAGGCGGCGTCGAATACCACTGGACGCCGGACGTGGGCGGCGTGCCGCTCGTCGCCGACATGTCGTCGAACATTCTGTCGCGGCCGATCGATGTCTCGAAGTACGGCCTGATCTACGGCGGCGCGCAAAAGAACATCGGCCCCGCGGGGCTGACGATCGTCATCGTGCGCGAAGACCTGCTCGGCAAGGCGCTCGCGATCACGCCGTCGGCGTTCGACTACGCGCAGCAAGCGGCGAACGACTCGATGCTCAACACGCCGCCGACCTACGGCATCTACATCGCCGGCCTCGTCTTCAACTGGATCAAGGCCCAAGGCGGCCTCGCCGCGATGCAGGAGCACAACCGCACGAAGGCGGCGCTGCTCTACGACTACCTCGATGCGACGGCGTTCTACTCGAACCCGATCGCGAAGGCCGACCGCTCGCTGATGAACGTGCCGTTCAAGCTGAAGGATGAATCGCTCGACGACGCCTTCCTGAAGGGCGCGCAGGCCCGGGGCATGCTGCAGCTCAAGGGCCACCGCTCGGTCGGCGGCATGCGGGCGTCGATCTACAACGCGATGCCGATCGAAGGCGTGCGCGCGCTCGTCGCCTACATGAAGGAATTCGAGGCCGCGCATGGCTGAGCCATTCAAGGTCCTGGTGCTCAACGCCGTCTCCGCGAACGGCCTGAAGCGCCTTCCCGCTGCACGCTACACGACCGCCAAGGACGCCGCCGAACCCGACGCGATCCTGCTGCGCTCGGCCGATCTGCATTCGACGCCGATCGCGCGCAGCGTACTGGCGATCGGCCGCGCCGGCGCGGGCACCAACAACATCCCGGTCGCGGCGATGAGCGCGCGCGGCGTGCCGGTCTTCAATACGCCGGGTGCGAACGCCAACGCGGTGAAGGAACTGGTGCTCGCCGGCATGCTGATCGCGGCGCGCAACATCGCCCCCGCGCTGCGCTTCGTCGCTGCCCTCGATGCCGGCGCGCCCGACATGGACAAGGCGGTAGAGAACGGCAAGAAGGCATTTGCCGGTCGCGAACTCGCGGGGCAGACGCTCGGCGTGATCGGCCTCGGCAAGATCGGCTGCCTGGTTGCCGACGCCGCGATCAAGCTCGGCATGAACGTGCTCGGCTTCGACCCCGAGATCACGGTCGACGCCGCCTGGAGCCTGCCGTCGCAGGTGAAGAAGGCGGCGAGCGTCGCCGAGGTCCTGAAAAGCGCACAGTTCACGACGCTGCACGTGCCGCTGGTGGACGCGACCCGCGATCTGGTGAACGCGAAGAACCTCGCCCTGCTGCAGCCGGGCAGCGTGCTGCTGAATTTCTCGCGCGAAGGCGTCGTCAACGAGGCCGCGGTGCTCGCGTCGCTCGACGCCGGCAAGCTCGGCTGCTACGTGTGCGACTTCCCGAGCGCGGCCATCAACGGCCACACCCGCGTCGTCGCGCTGCCGCACCTCGGCGCGTCGACGCGCGAGGCAGAGGAAAACTGCGCCGTGATGGTCGTCGACCAGCTGCGCGACTTTCTCGAGCACGGCAACATCGCCAATGCGGTGAATTTTCCGAACGTCGCGATGGCGCGCGAGTCGGCACACCGGGTCGCGATCGCGAATGCGAACGTGCCCAACATGCTCGGCCAGATCTCGACCGCGATGGCCAGGGCCGGGCTCAATATCCACAATATGGTCAACAAGTCGCGCGGCGATATGGCCTACACGCTGGTCGACGTCGACAGCACGCTCGAAGCGCCGGCCCTCGCCGGCATCGCCGCGATCGACGGCGTGCTGTCGGTACGCTACCTGCCGATGCGCGATTGACGCGGTATCGCGATGCGCTGACCGGAAACCGGCGCAGCCGCGTGCGTTCCGGGAGACCGCGTCTCATGCCGATGTGCGTTCGAACGCAAGGAATCCCGTGACCTCCGGCAATGCCTTGCGGCTTTGCGCGTAGTGCCCCTGCGGCACGCGCCGGTCGGCGCATCGTGCCAGGCGCCACCCGCCAGAGGCTCATGCTGGGGTACCAGAAATCGCCCCTGTCGGGTGGCACCTGGCACGAGGTGGGGCGTCAGTGGTCCACGCCACGAACACCATTGGCGCTGCCGCAAAGCCGTGCCGGCCGGCGCACACACCGCGGCGGCTGGTGTCCGGCCGCGTGCTTTCAGCGAGCGTCCGTTTCCATGCGTTCGATCGCGAACGGGTATCAGAGCGTCCCTTCCGGCAGCGGAAGGACGAGCGTGAACATCAGCGCCGAGTTGCCGAGCAGGTCGAGCTCGAGGTAGACACGATCGGTGAACTGGTAGCCGATGCTCGGCACGAAGCCGGGCGAGAAGCCGTTGTTGTTGAACGGCACCTTGTCCTTGAACTCGCCGACGTAGCCGTAGAGCAGGCCGCCGGTCCACTGCAGGTACCACTTGTTCCAGCCGAACGGATTGACGAAGCGCTGGCCGACGAAGGCGTAGGCGCTCGGCTGGCCGAACGAGTTGGAAAATGCGATGCCGCCGGCGACCCAGTTGTTGTCGAGCCGGCGCAGCAGGCCGGCCGAATAGACGTACTTGTGGTCCTCGCTGTAGTGGAAGTGGTAGGTGTAGGGGCTGACGATGAAATCCCACTTGCCGATCGGCTTCGCTTCGTCCTGCGCGAAGCCGTCTCGCGGGGCCGCGCCAAGCACGGCCAGCGCAAGCGCAACGACAATGCGTCCGATTCGTTGAAGCGATGAGTTCATGGGCAGTCTGCGTTGGGTGATCGATGGTGCGCTGCGCTGGGTCGCGCTTGCCGCCGCGGCATGGATTGTCGCGGCTTTGGCCGGGTGCGCCTGGATCGACACCCAGCAAAGGGCGAAAGTCTACAAGCCCCAGCCGGGAACAATGGCCGACTGGAAGCCGGTCAGCGCGCACGACGAGGCGTTCTGGATCGATCTGCCGCACGCCGCGGCGGCGCCGGATGCAGGATCGGCCGCGGCGCCAGCCGACGCCGCGCCCGGGCGCTTGCGCGCGATCTGGATCCCCGCCGATGCGCCCGGTGCGCCGGCCGTGCTCTACCTGCACGGCACGTTTCGCAATCTCTACTTCAACCGGCCGAAGATCGCAGCCATCCACGACGCCGGCTTTTCGGTGCTCGCGATCGACTACCGCGGCTGGGGCGAGAGCACGAAGCTGCTGCCGTCGGAGGCGACGATCATGCAGGACGCCGAAGCGGCGTGGGCCGAATTCGCGCGCCGCGTGCCCGAGCCGCAGCGGCGCGTGCTGTTCGGCCATTCGATGGGCAGCGGCGTCGCCATCGAGCTTGCGCTGCGCCACCGCGATCCGCCCGGCTACGGCGCGCTCGTCGTCGAGTCGGCCCTCACGTCGATGCCCGATCTGGCGCGCGACAGCAGCCTCCTGGGCTTCCTGGTCGTTCCGCTCGTCACGCAGCAGTTCGACTCGATAGACAAGATCGGACGCATCGACGCGCCGAAGTGGTTCCTCGCCGGCACCGCCGACAAGACCGTGCCGCCGCAGCAGACGCAGCAGTTGTACGACGCCGCGCACGAGCCCAAGCAGCTGGTGTGGTTCGACGGCGGTTCGCACAGCGGGCTGCACACCGAGTTCGCGCAGCGCTACCGCGATGTCTGGCGCGACGTCGCCGCCTGGCTGGGCGGGCAGGCGACGGCGCAGCGCTGAGCCGGGAGCGTCCTACCGCCGCGGCGCGGCTTCGAAGCGGACGGTCGAGGCGAGCGTCGCGATCGGCCGCCCTCCTTCGGTAGCGACTTCGACGCGCCAGACGGCGTCGCCGCCCGCAGTGCGCGACGCCTCGCCCGCCTTCGCGACGAGAACGTCGCCTTCGCGCGCTGCGTTCAGGTACGCGATGTGCGCATCCACGACCGCCGACGCCCCGGCGCCGGCCGAGCGCACCGCGTCGCTTGCCGCCGCATCGGCGAGCGCATAGATCACGCTGCGCGCGCAGGCACCGGCATCGTCCAGATGCGTTTCGCGCACGCGCAGCGACGCACCCGCGCTCGATGCGCCGGTCTCGATGCCGAAGTACGACGCCGGCGTGGCTTCGTGCTCCGCGGCGAGCCGCAGCGGCTTCGCGTCATCGCTCGCCGTGCGCAGCCGCCGGCCCCGTCCGACGGCCGTTGCGTGCGCGCCGATTTTCTCGACCAGCGCGGCGATGCCATTTCCGCTCGTCGCGGTGACCGCGAGCACCGGCGTCTGCCAGCCGCCGTCGGCGGGCGCGCGGCGCAGATGCGTCATGTGCCGCAGGTCGCGCGCGGTGCTGCGCGCGGCCGGCAGGTCGCCCTTCGTAACGACGAGCAGATCGGCGATCTCGAGAATGCCGGCCTTGATCGCCTGCACCTCGTCGCCGAGCCCGGGCGGGCAGGCGACGATGCAGGTATCGGCAAGCTCCGCGATCTCGACCTCGGATTGCCCCGCGCCGACCGTCTCGACGAGGACGATGTCGTGGCCCGCGGCATCCAGCAGATCGACGATGCCGCGCGTCGTGCGCGACAGGCCGCCCAGATGCCCGCGCGAGGCGATCGAGCGCACGAAGACGTCCGGGTGCTCGCCGTGCTCGCCCATGCGCACCCGGTCGCCGAGCAGCGCGCCGCCGCTGATCGGGCTCGACGGATCGACGGCGACGACGCCGACACGCGACCCCTGCCCGACGAGCGCGCCGAGCAGCGCATTGACGAGCGTCGACTTGCCGGCCCCCGGCGGCCCGGTCAGCCCGACGACGTGGGCGCGGCCCAGATGCGGCGCGAGTGCGGCGCAGAGCGCGCCGGCTTGCGCGCCGCCGCGTTCGATCTCGCTGATGGCGCGCGCGATTGCCCGCCGCTCGCCGGTCAGCACGGCATCGATCAATGCGGGGAGGGTTCGGGTCGTCACGCGTGGCAGTCCATCCGGATTGCCGGACTTTACCGAACCCGCGCTCCTGACGGCGGCGATCCGGCGCCGCAGGCCTACTGCGCCGGCACCGTCCTCACGTACTCTCTGATGCCGTTGCCGCTGTGCATGCCGTTGCCCTTGACGATCTGCTCGCAGCCGAAGCGGTCGCCCGCGGGCAAGGCCGTGCAACGCAGCATGGCGTTGTCGGCGAGGGTCTGCGCATCGACGGTCGGCATACTGCCGCCCGACTTGCGCGCCATTTGCAGCGCGGCGCCGGCGTCGCGCAGGCAGTCCTTGCGGCTCTGCGAGGTATCGCCGCTCAGGCAGGCGGCGCGCTGCTGCACATAGGCCTGTTCGGCCTCGGCGAGCGATGAGGACGCCGATGGATGCGAGGCCGCCGCCAGCGAGGGGGCAAGGCAGGCCGCCGATGCGACGGCGACGAGCGTTCGACGAATCGCGAAGGGGTGAAGCTGAATGAAGTTCATTGCATGTCCTTTCCTGGGCCGCTGCACGCGCCGGCAAGCCGCGCCGATGCACATGCCCATGAAATACATGCTAGGCCGCGGTGTGCGCGCATGCAAACGAACGACACGCCGTTGAGGTGTAGGACTGCGCCGACAAGCGGCCGGCGTGGCGCGAGGCGCCGGCACGAACCCGCCCCGAGCTCAGCGTTGCCGGCGGCGCCTGCGCTGGACGTACCAGATCGCGATCCGCTCGGCGAGCGTGGCGGGCGTTGCATCGCCGCCGCTCGGCGCCGACTCGTGCGCCGCGAGGTCGAAGTCGGCGCCGCCGGCGCGGTACATCCCGGCGAAGATATCGAGCACCTTCGCCTTCACCATGCCGCGCAGCGGGATGTTGGCCATCAGGCCGTAGGTCGCTGCCGTCCCCTGGCGCGCGAGCGACGGGTCGGCCTTCACCTCGGCGACCGCCGCCTGCAGGTCGGCGAGGTAGGCGTCGACGCTGTCGAGGTGCTTGGCCGTCACCATCGCGTGCAGGCCCTCGGGAAACTGCAGCCGGTTGATCTGCCAGCCGCGCGCATCCATGCGGTCGCCGACGGCGTAGATGTCGACCGTCGGATCGCGCGCGCCGAAGCCGAGCAGCGGGCCCTTCGGATCGCCGAAGACGCGCAGTTCGGGCATCGCGGCGATGCCCTGCTTCATGCGCTCGAAGGCGAGGAGGGTGCGCCGCGCCAGGTCGCGATAGCCGCTGACGCCGAAAGACTGCAGCGCCGCCCACGCCGCGGCGTAGGCGCCGCCCGGCCGCGTACCGAGCAGCGCGGGCGACGCGAAGACGCCGCCCGGCCAGTCCTGGTAGACGAACATCTGGTACTTGAGCAGATCGAGGTTGCGGTAGGTGATCGTCGATGCGCCCTTCGACGCGAAGCCGTATTTGTGGATATCGGCCGAGATCGACGAAACGCCCGGCACGCGGTAGTCCCAGGCCGGCAGCGCGACGCCGTTCATCGCCATGAAGGGCAGGATGAAGCCGCCGACGCAGGCGTCCACGTGCAGCGGGATGCGGTGGCGCTGCGCGATCGCGCCGAGTTGCTCGATCGGGTCGATCAGCCCGTTCGGGTATTCGGGCGCCGAGCCGAGGATCATCACCGTGTTGCGGTTCACGAGGCGCTCGACCTGCGCCGCGTCGAGCCGGAAGTCGGCGTCGCGCTTGACGAGGCGGATCTTCACGCCGAAGTACTCCGACGCCTTGAACCAGGCGACGTGCGCCGTCTCGCACAGGATCATCTCGGGCCGGCGCACGCCGCGCGTGGCGCGTGCCAGGTCGCGGTAGGTCTTCACCGCGAGCAGGCAGCTTTCGGTACCGCCGGAGGTGACGACGCCGCAGACTTCCTCGGTGCCGTGCAGCAGTTCGGCGACCGCCGCGATGATCTCGTTCTCGAAGCGCTTCAGGCTCTTGAATGCGGTCGGGTTCAGGCCGTTCGCCGACGAGTACATCTTGTACGCCTCGGCGAGGAAGTCGGCATGGCCTTCGTCGAGGTAGTAGACGAGGCTCCAGACCCGGCCGTGGCGATAGTCGGGGTCGGCGCTGCCGAAGGCGCCGAGTTCGCGCAGCACGTCGGCGGGATCGCGGCCGATCGGCGGCAGGCTCGTCATGCCGAGGGTTCCTTCGGCTTGGCCTCGGCACGCCGCCGGTGGAGCACGACGATCAGCACGACGACCGCGATCACGCCCAGCAGCAGCCACACCTGCGCCTGCTGCAGCGCCGGCAGGATCTCGCGCCAGCGGCCGCCGATATAGCGCACGCCGAAGACGAGCAGCGGCAGCTCGATCGCCGCCGCGAGGCCGTTGAAGAGGAAGAAGGTGTGGTACGGGATCTTCAGCGACCCGGCGGCGAAGAAGAGCGCGGTGCGGATGCCGGGCAGAAAGCGGATGACGAAGATCGACGCCGGACCGCCGCGCTGCACGCGCGCCTGCGCCGCCGCCAGCCGCGGCTCGGGCAGGATGCGCGCGAACCAGCGGTGGCGCAGGAAGCGCGCGCCGTAGCGATAGCCCCAGTGAAAGATCAGCGCGTCGCCGGCGATCAGCCCGAACCACGCGACGACGATCAGCGGCAGCGGCTGCATCACGCCGGTCAGCGTCAGCGCCGCCGCGGCGAGCAGCACGACATCCTCGTTTATCGGCGCGCCGATGCCGCAGGCGACGAGCAGGCCAAAGACGAGCGCGTAGGCCGGCAGGCCCTGCAGCGCCTGCAACTGTTCGAGCCAGCCTTCCATCGGCGCGAGCCCGGTATGTCGGCGCCGGCCCGCGGCAGGTCCGGGTGCCCGCGCTAGCGCAGGCTGATGCTGCCTTGCAGCGCGCGCACCGCGCCGGCGCCGATCGACGTGCCGAAGCGCTTGGCGAGCCGCTCGGCCAGGTTCTCGTGCGGCGTGTAGTCGATGATGTCCTCGGCCTTCACGACTTCGCGCGCCACATAGTCGAGGTTGCCCAGATGATCGACGAGGCCGAGCCCGACGGCCTGCTCGCCGTTCCAGAAGAGGCCCGAGAAGGTCTCGGGCGTGACCTTCAGGCGCGTGCCGCGGCCGTTCTTGACGACGGCGATGAACTGGGCGTGGATCTGGTCGATCATGCCCTGCGCATAGGCGACCTGCTTCTCGTTCAACGGCGAGAACGGATCGAGCATGCCCTTGTTGTCGCCCGCGGTCAGCAGGCGGCGTTCGACGCCGACCTTCTCCATCGTGCCGGTGAAGCCGAAGCCGTCCATCAGCACGCCGATCGAGCCGACGATCGACGCCTTGTCGGCGTAGATCTCGTCGGCGGCGACGGCGATGTAATACGCGCCCGACGCGCAGGTGTCCTCGACGACGGCATAGACCTTCTTCTTGTGCAACGCCTTCAGGCGCAGGATCTCGTCGTTCACGATGCCCGCCTGCACCGGGCTGCCGCCGGGGGAATTGAAGCGCAGCACGACGGCGCGCGCACCCGGATCCTCGAACGCGCTCTTCAGCGCGGCGACGAGGTTTTCGGCGCTCGCCTCGCTATCGGCCGCGATTTCGCCGCGCACCTCGATCAGCGCGGTATGCGGGCCGCTCGCGCTCGTCGCAAGATTGCGCTGCGCGACGAAGGCCCAGACGAGGGCGATGATCGCGGCGATCCAGACGAGCCGAAAGAAGATCCGCCAGCGGCGCTCGCTGCGCCTGTCCTTCAGGTAGTCGCGGGCAAATTGCTCGGCGAGCCGGTTCCAGCCGTCGGTGGCGGCGGGCGCGGGCGCGGGGGACGACGGGCCGGCTTGCGCGCGCGCAGCCGCTTCGAACGGGTTCTCAGGGATGCTCATGGGGTTCTTTCATCGGTGCTCGGCAACGCACCATCGAACACCGGACGGGTGTCGCGGGAAGGATACCAATACACGTCGCCGTCGCGTTCCTCGACGCGCAGCATCGTGAGCCGGCCGCGGCCGCAGGGCCCGGCCACGCAGCGCCCGCTCGCCGGCTCGTAGGCGGCGCCGTGCGTCGCGCACAGGATGAACTCCTGGCGGCTGTCGAGAAACTCGCCCGGCTGCCAGTCCATCTCGGACGGCACATGGACGCAACGGTTGAGGTAGCCGACGACGCGGCCCTCGAAGCGCAGCACGAAGGCGCGCATCGGCTCGCGCCACTGCAGCACGTCGAAGACGAATGCGAGGCCCTTCTCGGCGAGGTCGCCGCTCGCGCACAGGCGCACCGGCGGGAACTCCGTCGGCGCCGGTTCAGCCATGCTGCAGCAGCCAGTGTTCGAGATCCGGCACGCTGCGCGCGATGTGGCGCGGCCCGAGGCCGCGCAGCGCGTCCGCCGGGTGCGCGCCGTAGCTCACCGCGACGCTCGGCGCACCGGCGTTCGCCGCGAGCTGCAGGTCGTGCGTCGTATCGCCGATCATCAGCGTGCGCGTCGGTTCGGCGCCGAGCTCGTCCATCAGCTCGTACAGCATCTTCGGGTCCGGCTTGGGCGCCGTCTCGTCGGACGTGCGGGTGGCGTCGAACAGGCCCTGCATGTGCGCCGACGCGAGCGCCTCGTCGAGCCCGAGGCGCGTCTTGCCGGTCGCCACCGCGAGCCGGTGGCGGCGCTGCTTGAGCGATTGCAGCATCTCGAGCGCGCCGTCGAACAGCACCAGTTCGTGCTGGCGCGACAGGTAGTGGTGCCGGTAGCGCAGCGCGAGCTCGCGGTAGCGTTCGCGCGGCAGGCTCGGCGCGGCGTGCGTCAGCGCATCCTTCAGGCCGAGGCCGATGACGTAGCTCGCATCGCGGTCCGCCGGCCGCGGCAGACCGAGGTCGACGCACGAATCCTGGATGCAGCGCGTGATCAGCGCCGTCGAGTCGAGCAGCGTGCCGTCCCAGTCGAAGACGATGAGGTCGAAGTTGTGCTCAGCCATGCACCGGTTCCACGACGATCCGCGTGCGCACCGAGGCGGCGATGAAGCACGCCTCGTGCGCCGCATGGTGCATCGCATCGACCGCCTCGCGCGCCGGCGCCGGCTCGGCGAATACGGCGCGCGGCCGCAGCCTGACTTCGGTCATCGCGAGCCGGCCCTCGTCGTTCTTCGCCATCACGCCGACCGCCTCGTCGGCGTAGCTTTGCACGCGCTGCCCGTGGCGTGCCGCGATATCGAGGAACCACAGCATGTGGCAACTCGCGAGCGAGGCGACGAACGCCTCCTCCGGATCGACCGCCGCCGCATCCGACAGCGGCACGGGAACGACATGCGGCGAGCTCGACGCCGGCACGACCGCGCCGCCGTCGAAGCTCCAGACGTGGGCGCGGCTGTAGCGGCCGGCGAGAAAGTCGCCTTCGCATTGCCAGTGGACGGTGGCGCTGTGGCGGGACATGTTGTTCGTTGCAATGGCTATCGCTGCCCGCGCGAGGACGCCTCGGCGCCGAGCGCAGCGATGAGTGCCTCGCATTCTGCCGGCAACGGCGCTTCGAGCTCGATGACCTCGCCGCTTGCGGGGTGTGCGAAACGCAGGCGCCGGGCGTGCAGGAACATGCGGCCGAAGCGCACGCCGGCGACCGCCTTGCCGCGCGCGAGCGAGCGGTTGAACTCGAAGTCGCCGTATTTCGGATCGCCCGCGATCGGATGGCCGAGGTGCGCGAGATGGACCCGGATCTGGTGCGTGCGGCCGGTCTTGATCGTCACGTCGAGCAGCGTGAAGCCCGTCCAGGCGTGCACGACGTGCACGAGCGAGATCGAGCGCCGGCCCTCGGCGTGACCGGCATCGACGACGCGCACATGGCGCTCGCCGGACGCATCAAGCGTCTTGTGCAGCGCGAGGTCGATCACCTTCGTCGCCTTCGGCCAGCGGCCTTCGACGAGGGCCGCATACGTCTTGCCGGTCGCGCGGCGACGGAACTGGTCCTGCAGCGCGACGAGCGCACTGCGCTTCTTCGCGACGAGCAGCAGTCCCGATGTCTCGCGGTCGAGCCGGTGCACGAGTTCGAGAAAGCGCGCCTCGGGTCGCGCACGGCGCAACTGTTCGATGACGCCGAACGCAACGCCGCTGCCGCCGTGCACCGCGACGCCGGCCGGCTTGTCGATCGCGATCAGCGCATCGTCCTCCCACACGATGGGGAACTCGCGCGGCGGGGGCGAAGGCGCCGCGTCCGGATCGGCGCGCGGCGCACGACGCACCGGCGGCAGGCGCAACTCGTCGCCGATCGCAAGCCGCGTATCGGCCGCGGCGCGGCCGCGGTTGACGCGCACCTCGCCGCAGCGGATGACGCGATAGACGTGCGTCTTGGGCACACCCTTCCAGTGGCCGAGCAGGAAATTGTCGAGGCGCTGCCCCTCGGCCGTCTCGTCGATGCGCACGCGCTCGACGGCGTGCGCCGAGGGTGACGCAGGTACCGACGCGCACGATTGCCCGGCATTTGCGGCGCTTTTCCGCGTGGCTGTCCCGGCCTGAATGCCGCCTATAATCCGTGGCACCGCGAAAGCGTCCTAAGTGGTTGATTTATCAGAGTTTACCCGGGGGTGATCGATGACCTCCGACTCTGCCGCGAAGGATGCGCGGCGGCGCGTCCGGGCCCGGCCCGGATGCGCCCAGGTGATGCAACGCCGGCCCTGCAAGGCGGGCTTGGTACCCGAAGAGACGAAGCAGTCGGGCACGGCCGGTGGCAGAACAAACGATCGAAAAGAACACCCGGCAAAGTCGCCAAGGCGATTCGTTCGGGAAGAACAAGGTTTCCAAAGAGCAGGAGGCAACGGTCGAATCGCAGGCGCGCAGCGCTGCTGCGGTGTCTGATCGCCGTCACCTTCTGCCCGCGTCAAGTGATCCTGCGGATGTCGTCCCCGGCCCTCGCTCCCCCTCCCGTGCCAAGCTTGCTGCGTCCGCGTCCCGCGGCGACGCGCTGCGCAGCCGTGGCGGAGCGGCGCGGCCCGCCGGACGGCTGCGGCCTCACCGCGACGCACGCGCCAACGCCGTGCGGCCCGACCATCGATTGATCGATCGTCGCGGCCCCGGTCCAGGGCGATTCCTTCCGAAGTTCCTTTCGCGTTTCTCGTGCATCTGATCGTCGCGGCGCCGGAGCGGTCCGGCGCGCGGCTCGAGTGACAGACGCAGGGTCGTCTTGCGCGACGCGCGCGACCCCGCGCAAAGGAGAACAGATGAAACGCATGCTGATCAACGCGACGCAGCCCGAGGAGCGGCGCCTCGCGATCGTCGACGGCCAGAAGCTGATGGACTTCGAGACCGAGATCGAAGGCCGCGAACAGCGCAAGGGCAATATCTACAAGGCCGTCGTGACGCGCGTCGAGCCGTCGCTCGAGGCCTGCTTCGTCGACTACGGCGAGGAGCGCCATGGCTTCCTGCCGTTCAAGGAGATCTCGAAGAACTATTTCCGCGAAGGCACGAGCGCGCGCGACGCGAAGATCCAGGACGCGATCGCCAACGGCCAGGAGCTGCTCGTCCAGGTCGAGAAGGAAGAGCGCGGCAACAAGGGCGCGGCGCTCACGACCTTCGTCAGCCTCGCCGGCCGCTACCTCGTGCTGATGCCCAACAACCCGCGCGGCGGCGGCGTATCGCGCCGCATCGAGGGCGAGGACCGCGAGGAGCTGAAGGAGAACCTCGACCAGCTCGAGTATCCGAAGGGCATGAGCCTGATCGCGCGCACCGCGGGCATCGGCCGCACTGCACCCGAATTGCAGTGGGACCTGAACTACATGCTCAAGCTCTGGAGCGCGATCGACGGTGCGGCCAAGGCGGGCAAGGGCGCGTTCCTGATCTATCAGGAAAGCTCCCTCGTGATCCGCGCGATCCGCGACTACTTCACCGCCGACGTCGGCGAGATCCTGATCGACACCGACGACATCTTCGATCAGGCCCAGCAGTTCATGAGCCACGTGATGCCGGAGACGGCGCACAAGGTCAAGCGCTACCGCGACGATGCGCCGCTCTTTTCGCGCTTCCAGATCGAGCACCAGATCGAAACCGCGTTCTCGCGCACCGTGAACCTGCCGTCGGGCGGCGCGATCGTCATCGACCACACCGAGGCGCTCGTCTCGGTCGACGTCAACTCGGCGCGCTCGACGCGCGGCAGCGATATCGAGGAGACGGCAACGCGCACCAACCTCGAGGCGGCCGACGAGATCGCGCGCCAGATGCGGCTGCGCGACCTGGGCGGACTGATCGTCGTCGACTTCATCGACATGGATGAGAGCAAGAACCGGCGCGAGGTCGAGATGCGGCTGCGCGACGCGATGCGCCAGGATCGCGCCCGCGTGCAGCTCTCCGCAATCAGCAAGTTCGGCCTGCTCGAACTCAGCCGTCAGCGGCTGCGCCCTGCCCTCTCCGAAGGCAGCCACATCACCTGCCCGCGCTGCAACGGCACCGGCCACATCCGCGATACCGAAAGCTCGGCGCTGCAGATTCTGCGCATGGTGCAGGAGGAGTCGATGAAGGACAACACCGCCGCGGTGCACGTGCAGGTGCCGGTCGAGGTGACTTCGTTCCTGCTCAACGAGAAGCGCACCGAGATCACGAAGATCGAACTCAAGCAGCGCATCACCGTGCTGCTGGTGCCGAACAAGAACCTCGAGACGCCGAACTACCGCCTCGAGCGGCTGCGCCACGACGACCCGCGCCTCGAAAACCTGCAGGCGAGCTATACGATGATCGACGAGCTCGACGAAGAGGTCGGCATCACGCGGCGCGAGAAGGGCAAGCCCAAGCAGGAGCCGGTGATCAAGGGCGTGCTGCCGGAAACGCCGGCGCCGATCGCCATGCCCAAGGTCGAGCCCGTGGCGCCGCCGCCGACGCCGGTGCAGGCCGCGTCGCCGGCAGCGGTTGCCGCGTCGGCGGGCAGCGGCTTCTTCGGCTGGATCAAGAGCCTGTTCGGTGCGCCGGCCGAAGTCCGGACCGCGACCATCCAGCCGGCGACCATCGACAAGCCGGCCCCGGCCGAGGCGCCGGCCGAGAAACGTGAATCGGCCACCGGCCGCGGCGGTCGAGGCGGACGCAACGGCGACCGGGGCCAGCGCGGCGGGCGCGGTGGCGAACAGCGCGGCGAACAGCGCGGCGAACAGCGTGGCGAACAGCGTGGCGAAGGACGCGGTGAACGCGGCGGCCGTGGCGGCCGGCGTGGCGAGCGCGAAGAGCGCACCGAGAATGCGGCGGCGGCGGCCGGTGACGGCGCGCGCGGCGAGGACCGCCGATCGGGCCGCGGCGAGCGCGGCGAGCGTGGCGAACGGACCGAGCGCGGCGAGCGCGCGCAGCAGGGTGAACGCGGCGAGCGTGGCGGTCGCAACGCGACCGCCGAGCGAGACCTCGCGTCGCAGGACGTAGCCGAGGTCGCGCGGACCGATCCTGCGGTCGAGAACGACACCACTGCGGCCGCCTTTGCCGATACGCAGCCGGGCGTGATGGCGGAGAGTGGCGAGAACCGCGGCGAGCGTGGCCGCCGTCGCCGCCGCGGTGGTCGCGGGGGACGCGACCGCGACAGCGCGGCAGCGGTTGCAGTGGGCGCCGAAGACGACGCCGCGGCGACGCCCGCCTCGGGCGAGACCGCTGGCGAGCCGGTTGCGGCGTCGGTTGCAGTTTCCGAGACGGCGCAAGGCGAAACCGTCCGCGAGCGCGAAGGACGCCGCCGCGGTGGCCGTGGCCGTTCACGAGGCGAGGCGCGCGAAGCGACGACGACCGAGACCGCGAGCGAGGCGGCAAGCGACACCGGGCTCGTGGATCCAGCGCGCGCCGCGGACGAGATCGAGTCGCCGAGGGTGGAGGCGGCACATGCGGCACCGGCGGCTGCGGTGCCGGGCACCGAGTCGCTGCCGGACGAGGCGCCGCAAGCGGTCGCCGAGGCGGCCACCGGGCTTGTCGAAGAAACTGCCGAGCCGGCCGCGCCGCCGGTCGCCGCGCAAGCCGGGGCCGCCTCCGCGATCGATGCGCCGATCCGGCCAGCGCAGTTCACGCTCGACGCCGCGCAGTTGCAATCCATCGCAGCCGCCGCGGGCCTGCAGTGGGTCGGCTCCGACGCAGCGAAGATTGCCGCCGCGCGCGAAGCGATGGAGCGTGAACCGAAGCCTGTGCACGTGCCGCGCGAGCCGAGGTCGGTCACGATCGAGGATGTGGGCCCGCTCGTGCTGGTCGAGACGCGCAAGGATCTTGCCCAGATCCGGCTGCCGTTCGACACCCCGGCCGGCGGCTCGCAGCCGCACGCGCCGAACTGACGACCGCAACGCCGCCCTCGACGCCGGCCCGCCGTCAGGGCAGGCGTTCGAGCGCGTGCTGGTAGGCGGGATGGTGCATCAGATCGTCCCAGACTAGCGGCGCCGATCGTGGCAGCAGCGCGCGCCGACGCGCCTCGCTGTCCGGATCGGCGTGCCACAGACCGTCGGCGCGGGCGCGCTCCAGGCCATCGAGCCAGACATCGATGACGTCGCTGCCGGCAGCCGACTGGTTGCACAGCAGCACCAGGTCGCAGCCGGCGGCCAGCGCAACGGCGCCCGCTTCGGCGAAGCTCACGGCGCTGCCTGCGATCTGGCGCGCGCCTTCCATGCTGAGGTCGTCGCTGAAGACCGCGCCGCCGAAGCCGAGTTGCAGGCGCAGGATGTCCTTCAGCCAGCGCGCCGAAAAGCCGGCCGGAAGCGCATCGATGCGCGGATAGATGACGTGCGCCGGCATCACGCCGGCGAGCACCGTCGACAGCCATTCGTAGGGCCGCGCGTCGTCGCCGAGGATCGCCTTCAGGCTGCGTCCGTCGCGCGGCACCTCATGGTGCGAATCGCCGCGCACGAAGCCGTGGCCGGGGAAGTGCTTGCCGCAGTTGGCCATGCCCGTCAGCAGCAGGCCGTGCATCAGGCTCCTGGCGAGTGCGGCGACGACCCGCGGGTCGCGGTGGAAGGCGCGATCGCCGATCACGCCGCTGGCGCCATGATCGAGGTCGAGCACCGGTGTGAACGAAAGATCGACGCCGCAGGCGCGCAGCTCGGCGCCGAGCACGAAGCCGGCCGCCGTCGCGGCGTCCATCGCCTGCATCGCGCCATTGCCGGCGCCGCGCCTGCCGTCGTCCATCCACACCTCGCCGAGCACGCGCATCGGCGGCAGGTGGGTGAAGCCATCGGTGCGAAAGCGCTGCACGCGCCCGCCTTCATGGTCGACGCAGATCAGCAGGTCCGCGCGCAGCGCGTTGATCTCGGCGCAGAGCTGCGTCAGCTGGCTGCGGTCCTGCCAGTTGCGCGCGAAGAGGATCAGCCCGCCGACGAGCGGGTGCGAGAGGCGGCGGCGATCGTCGGCGCCGAGGGCGAGCCCGGCGATATCGATGATCGCCGGCGCGTGCTCGATTGCGGTGGACGGCGGCACCGCGCGGTTCGATTTCATTCGGCGCCTCCAGTAGATCGAGCCACGCGCGTCGCCTCGGCGTCGGCGCCGCGCCGCATTCGCTCGCTGCGATCCCCGCTGCGCGGGGCCCCTCTTTCGCGGCTCATGCGGCGGATTGTGCCGCCTCGACGACGACGAAGGCGACCGCGTAGTCCGATTCGTCGCTCACCGAGACCGTCGCCCGCAGCCGGCGCGCATCGAACCACGCCGCGAGTTCGCCGCGCAGCTCGATCACCGGCTTGCCGCCCGGCGCGTTCAGAATCTCGCACGCGCGCCACGTCATCGGCACGTGGATGCCCAGGCCGATCGCCTTCGAGAATGCCTCCTTCGCCGCGAAGCGCGTCGCGAGATAGCGCACGCCGCGCGCCGCGATGCGCGCGCGCCGCGCCCCGTAGATCTCGAGTTCACGCGGCCCGAGCACCTTGTGCGCGAAGCGCTCGCCGCGGCGCGCGAGCGCAGCCTCGATGCGGCGGATGTCGCAGATGTCGGTGCCGATCCCCTGAATCATTCGTCGATACTCGCGGCGGCGCGCTTCAACGCGGCTGACCGGCGTGGATGGCGCGCAGATAGGCGCGCACCGTCTCGGCATAGCCGAGCTCGAGCGCGTCCGAGATGAGCGCATGGCCGATCGAGACCTCCTGCACGCCCGGCACCGCCGAGAGGAAATCGGCCAGATTGGCGCGATTCAGATCGTGCCCTGCATTTACCCCCAGGCCCGCGGCCTGCGCCGCGCGCGCGGCGGCGGCGAAGCGCGCGAGTTGCGCCGCCTGCTGTGCACCGCCGTGCGCGGCGGCGTACGGCTCGGTATAGAGCTCGACGCGATCGGCGCCGAGCGAACGCGCCGCGGCCATCGCCTTCGCATCGGCATCCATGAAGAGGCTGACGCGCACGCCGAGCGCGCACGCCTCGTCGATCAGCGGCGCGAGGCGCGCGCCATCGCGCGCCAGGTCCCAGCCGTGATCGGAGGTCAACTGACCTTCACTGTCCGGAACGAAGGTGCATTGCTGCGGGCGCTGTTCGCGCACGAAGTCCATCAGGTTGTGAAACGGGTTGCCCTCGATATTGAACTCGGCCGCCGGCCAGTCTTCGAGCAGCGCCGCGAGATCGCGCACGTCGGTGGCGCGGATGTGGCGCGCATCGGGGCGCGGATGGACGGTGATGCCGGCGGCGCCCGCCTCGAGCACCCGGGTCGCGGCGAAGGTGACGCTCGGGATGCCGAGCTCGCGCCGGTTGCGCATCATCGCGACGAGGTTCAGGTTGACCGACAGCGCGGTCGCGCCGTCGTGGCGGCCGAGGCCGGTCGTGACGAGAGGGTTCATAGCGATTGGAGATCGAGCATGACCTGGCGCGTGCGCAGCGTCGGCGTGCCCAGATGATAGGCAAGCAAGGTACGCAGTGTCGCCTTGAAGCCGGGCAACGCGGCGGCGCAGACCTCGCGCAGCGCAGCCAGCGACCCGACATCGAGCGCGGCCTGGGCGGCGATCAGCACGCCGCCGGGCAGGCCGGGATCGCCGGCGCCGGCTTGCACGACGCCGGCGTCCGGCCGCAGCGCGAACGCGCCGTCTTCGCGCAGCGCGCGCTGCGTCGCGGTGACGAGGCCGAGGTCCGGGAGCAGGCCGATCTCGCGCAGCAGCACGAGTTCGAACGCGCGCAGCGCGGCCTGCGCCTTCGCATCGTCGGCGGCGGCGAGTTCGGGCAGCGTCTGCGCATAGGCATCGAACAGCAGCGGATGCGGATCGCCGCGCGCGAGCAGCTTCATCAGCAGCTCGTTGCAGTGAAAGCCGGCGAACAGCGCCGCGCCCGTCAGCATCGCCGCGCCGCCCGCCCACTCGGCAGCGCGCAGCGTCTGCACCTCGGGCGGCGCCTCGTCTTCGGCGCCGCGCCGCGGCCGCGACAGCACGGCGTGCACCTGCTGGAACGGCAGCAGCACGGCGCGCATCTGGGAGTACGGCCGCTTCGCGCCCTTGGCCGCGACCGCGAGCCGCCCCTGTTCGCGCGTGAAGAGGTCGAGGATCAGGCTCGACTCGCTCCAGTCGTAGCGGTGCAGCACGTAGGACTGCAGATGCGGCGGCGATCGCACTGCGCGCGAGACCATGGGGTTCCCGTGCTTGCCGCGCGCGAGGCTATTCGTAGCCGTAGCTGCGCAGATGCGCTTCGTCGTCGGCCCAGCCCGAGCGCACCTTGACCCAGAGTTCGAGGAAGACCTTGCCCCCGAGCAGGGCCTCGAGGTCGCCGCGCGCCTGCGCGCCGATGCGCTTGAGCCGCTCGCCGCCGGCGCCGATGACGATGCCCTTGTGCGCCTCGCGCTCGACGACGATCGTCGCCGCGATCCGGCGCAGTGGGCGCGCCCGGCCGCCCGAAGCGCCCGCACGCCCCTCGGGGGCCGGGCCTTGCACTGTAAGGCTCCGGGGGTCGTCCTCCCCGCCCTCCTCCTCGAACTTGTCGATGACGACGGTCGAGGTGTACGGCAGCTCGTCGCCGGTCAGGCGAAAGAGCTTCTCGCGGATCAGTTCGCTCGCCAGGAAGCGCTCGCTGCGATCGGTCAGCGCCTCCTCCTCGTGCAGCCAGGGTTGCGCCGGCAGATAGGGCGCGACGATCGCGAGCAGGCGCTGCGCGTCTTCTGGCTTGCGCGCGCAAAGCGGAACGAATTCGGCGAACGGATAGCGCTCCTGCATGGCGCGCAGCCAGGGCACGATCTCGGCGCGACGCCTCACCGCATCGAGCTTGTTGGCGACGAGGATCACCGGCCGCGCGCCGTCGCCCGGCGCCGGCATCAGGGCGAGCACCTTCGCATCGTCGAGCGTGAAGCGGCCGGCCTCGACGACGAACAGCACGACATCGACATCCGCCAGCACGCCCTTGACGGTGCGGTTGAGGGTGCGGTTGAGCGCCGCGCCATGCTGGGTCTGGAAGCCCGGCGTATCGACGAAGACGAACTGGCTCTCGCCCTGCGTGCGGATGCCGGTGATGCGGTGGCGCGTCGTCTGCGCCTTGCGCGAGGTGATGCTGAGCTTCTGGCCGACGAGTGCATTGAGCAGCGTCGACTTGCCGACATTGGGCCGGCCGACGATCGCGACCAGTCCGCAGCGCGGCGGCGGACTCGCGCGGTCGGCCGGCGGCGCGGGTACCGTCATCGACGCGCCGTCATCAGTTGCGCAGCGGCCCGCCGGGCGTGTCGCTCGCCTTGAGCACGTCGAGCATGCGCCGCGCGGCCTCCTGTTCGGCCTGGCGGCGCGAGCGGCCTTCGCCGCGCTGCGACAGGCCGAGCGCGGCGGCCGTGCATTCGACCTCGAAGGTCTGCGCATGGGCCTGGCCGCGGGTCGCGAGAATCCGGTATCCGGGAACCGGCAGGCGCCGTGCCTGCAGCCATTCCTGCAGTTCGGTCTTCGCGTCCTTGGTCCACGAATCCGCTTCGGTCGTCGTGATCAGGTCGCCGAACAATCGGCGCACCAGCGCCTGCGCCTCATCGAAGCCGCCCTCGACGTAGATGGCGCCGATCACCGCCTCGAGCGCATCGGCGAGGATCGACGGCCGCTGCGCGCCGCCGCCGCGCGCCTCGCCCTCGCTGAGGCGCAGGACCTCGGGCAGACCGAGTTCGAGCGCGACGCGGTGCAGGCTGTCCTCGCGCACGAGGTGGGCGCGAACGCGCGTCAGGTCGCCCTCGTCGGAGCCCGAGAAGCGCTCGAACAGCAGGCCGGAGATCGCGGCGCTCAGGATCGCGTCGCCGAGGAATTCGAGCCGTTCGTTGTGGTCGGCGCCGAAGCTGCGGTGGGTGAGCGCACGCGCCAGCAGACCGGGCTGCGCGAAACGGTAGCCGATACGTTGCTGCAGCGATTCGAGCCTTGCGTCCGACACCGCTAGCCGCCCGTCACTGCGACGCTCCCTTCGAGCTGCCGGAATATTTGATCAGCAGGTAGACCGGGCTCACGAGCTCGATCTCCTTCTCGTAGGCAAAGCGAATCACGACCTTGTCGTCTTCCTTCGTGATCTTCAGATCCTGTCCGCCGATGGACGTGATCGAATATTCGATCTCCTTCTGGCGTTCGAATGCGGCGCGGATCTCGGGGACGGTCGAAAGACCCTCGTCCGCGACGCGGTTGACCGCGCGCTGGATCGTAAGGTACTCGTTGACGGTCGGCAACACGCGCAGCGCCACGAGCGCCAGCATGCCGATGATGATGGCCCACATCAGGAGCCCGAGCAACGTGATGCCGCGTTGCCGGCGTGGCGATACTGGTTCCCGTGCCATGCGTCGATGCCCCTTGTTGTCGATGCGGCCCGCCGGACCGGCGCCGCTCAGTGGAACGGGCCGATGCGCGAGAGGTCGCCGAAGTTCATCCAGACGAAGAATGCCTTGCCGACGATGTTCTCGTCCGGCACGAATCCCCAGTAGCGCGAATCCTGTGAGTTGTCACGGTTGTCGCCCATCATGAAGTAGTGTCCGGGCGGGACCTTGCAGGTCAGCCCTTCGATGTTGTACGTGCAATTCTCGCGAACCAGCACCGGGCGCTGATCGTCCGCGCCGTAGAACGGCTGCAGTTTCGGATTCACGAGAATCCGGTGATCGGCATTTCCGAGCCGTTCCTTGAATTGCGGCACGTATCGCATGCTGTCTTCGTCGTAGTACTCGGGCATCGGCGTGGTCGGCACGCGCTCGCCGTTCACGTACAGCTGCTGCGAGCGGTAGCTGATCTCGTCGCCCGGCACGCCGATGACGCGCTTGATGTAGTCGACGCTCGGGTCGCGCGGATAGCGAAAGACCATCACGTCGCCGCGCTGCGGACTGTGGTTGGGAATGACGAGCTTGTTGACGACTGGCAGGCGCACGCCGTAGTGATACTTGTTGACGAGGATGAGATCGCCGACCATCAAGGTCGGGATCATCGAGCCCGACGGAATCTTGAACGGCTCGAACAGGAACGACCGCAGCAGGAAGACGGCGAGGATGACGGGAAAGAGCCCCGCCGTCCAATCCAGCCACCAGGGCTGGGCGAGCACCGCGCGCCTGGCGCCGTCCAGGTCGCCGTCGACCTTGGCGATGCCGAGTTGCCCGAGCTTGGCGCGCCGTTCCGCGTCCTGCACCTCGAGTGTCGCGGCGGCGGCCTTGCGGCGCGGCAGGAAGACCAGGCGCTCGGCGAGCCAGTAACAGAAGGTGACGACGCTCAGCACGAGCAGCAGCAGCGCGAAGTTGCCGCTCCAGTAACCGAGGTACCAGCCGCCCAGAAACAAGCCCAGCAGGGCGTACAACACTCCGGTCAATGCGCCCATCGGCAGTTCACTCGTCCACTTGAAGTATGGCCAGGAAGGCTTCCTGCGGCACCTCGACGGTGCCGATCTGCTTCATCCGCTTCTTGCCGGCCTTCTGCTTCTCGAGCAGCTTGCGCTTGCGGGTGATGTCGCCGCCGTAGCACTTGGCAATCACGTTCTTGCGCAAGGCCTTGATTGTCTCACGCGCGATGATGTTGGCCCCGATCGCGGCCTGGATCGCGACGTCGTACTGCTGGCGCGCGATCAGCTCGCGCATCTTGGCAACGACCGCGCGGCTGCGGAACGTGCTCTGGCTGCGGTGGACGATGATCGACAGCGCGTCGACCTTGTCGCCGTTGAGCAGGATGTCGACCTTGACGACATCGGCGGCGCGGTACTCCTTGAACTCGTAGTCCATCGACGCGTAGCCGCGCGAGACGCTCTTCAACTTGTCGAAGAAGTCGAGCACGATCTCGGCCAGCGGCATGTCGTAGGTCAGCAGCACCTGGCGGCCGTGATAGGCCATATTGACCTGCACGCCGCGCTTCTGGTTGGCGAGCGTCATCACCGGGCCGACATAGTCCTGCGGCATGTAGAGCTGCATCGTGACGATCGGCTCGCGGATCTCGCGGATCCGCCCGATGTCGGGCATCTTCGACGGGTTCTCGACTTCGAGCACCTCGCCGTTGTTGAGTTCGACCTGGTAGACGACCGACGGCGCGGTCGTGATGAGATCCTGGTCGAACTCGCGCTCGAGGCGCTCCTGCACGATCTCCATGTGCAGGAGGCCGAGGAAGCCGCAGCGAAAGCCGAAGCCGAGCGCCTGGCTCACTTCGGGCTCGTAGCGTAGCGAGCTGTCGTTGAGCTTCAACTTCTCGAGCGCGTCGCGCAGCTGGTCGTACTCGCTCGCCTCGGTCGGGTACAGGCCGGCAAAGACCTGCGGCTGGATCTCCTTGAAGCCGGGCAGCGCCTCGGCCGCCGGGCCGAGGTTGTTGGGCAGCTTCTTCTCGACCGTGATCGTGTCGCCGACCTTCGCCGCCTGCAGTTCGCGGATGCCGGCGACGATGAAGCCGACCTCGCCCGCGCTCAGACGCTCGCGCTCGACCGACTTCGGCGTGAAGACGCCCAGCGTGTCGGCGGCGTAGACGGCGTTGCTCGCCATCATGCGAAATCGTTCGTTCTTCGCGAGGCTGCCGTCGACGATGCGCACCAGCATCACGACGCCGACGTAGTTGTCGAACCAGGAGTCGATGATCATGGCCCTGAGCGGCGCGTCGAGCCTGCCGCGCGGCGGCGGCATGCGGGCGATGACGGCCTCGAGGATGTCGTCGATGCCCTCGCCGGTCTTCGCGCTGCAGGCGATCGCATCGTCGGCGTCGATGCCGATCACGTCCTCGATCTCGGCCTTTGCGTTGTCCGGATCCGCCTGAGGCAGGTCCATCTTGTTGAGGACCGGCACGACCTCGACGCCGAGCTCGATCGCGGTGTAGCAGTTCGCGACCGTCTGCGCCTCGACGCCCTGGCTGGCATCGACGACGAGCAGCGCGCCCTCGCAAGCGGAAAGCGACCGGCTGACCTCGTACGAGAAGTCGACATGCCCTGGCGTGTCGATCAGGTTCAGCTGATAGGTCTGGCCGTTGCGCGCGACATATTCGAGCGACGCCGTCTGCGCCTTGATCGTGATGCCGCGCTCGCGCTCGATCTCCATCGAGTCGAGCACCTGCGCCTCCATCTCGCGCTCGGATAGACCGCCGCAGCGATGAATCAGCCGGTCCGCGAGCGTCGACTTGCCATGGTCGATGTGGGCAATGATGGAGAAATTGCGGATGTGATCCATGGACTGCGCAACCCGCGCCTCACCCGCGGGCCGCGACGGTGAAGCCGTTGCGTTGAAGGCTCATGTCGCGAAGCGACGTGAAGGCCCGAAGGGCCATGCCGCAACCAAAAAAAAGGCACGTCGAACGAGTGACGCGCCTTCCAACAAAATGTTTGGCAACTGCTTGTTGGGCTTTCATTGTAGCCAAATCCACCCGGCTGGAAACCGCGCCGTTGCTTGATTTCACGCCGTTGCACAGTGCCAACAGGAAATTTTGTCCACACGATATCAACAAGTCGTCACCAAGCCTCGGACCACGGTTGCAGATCATCTCGCTCATTGACCACAGCGCGAGGAAACGGGCCACAAGCGCCTTGAATTATATGCAATTGCCTTCCCAATCGAAGCTGGCGACGACTATGTTTGCAAGCGCTGACATCTTCGCATCCGATCCGACCTCTGATTGCAAAGTAAAAGGGTGCCGGATCAGGGTCCAGAATTTCACATCACAAAACCACGACTCGCCCTACTTGACAATCGGGATGCGAAGGAATTGGGCCCAATCTCCGCGCAGTACCGTGACCGGCAGCGGACGCGCCTTGTCGACCTTGGCGATCACCGCATCGAACTGCTTCAAGTCGGAGACGTCGGTGGTGCCGACGGCGAGGATCACGTCGCCCGCGCGCATGCCCACCGCCTCCGCACCGCCGGACACCGCGGCAACCTTTACACCGGCGGCGCCGCGCAGCGCGCGGCGCTCGGCGTCACTGAGGTTTGCCACCGTCAGGCCCCAGGTCTTGGCGGCGCTCGACGCGCGCTGATCCGGCGCTGCGAGGGGCGGCTCGGCCTGCGCAGTCTGCGGGTCGGATTCCGACAAGACGACCTTGAAATCCATGCTCTTGCCGCGGCGATTGATCTGCAGATTGACCGTGCTGCCGGGCTTCATGGCGCCGAGCGTGCGGCGCAGGTCGGCGGCGCTATCGACCGGCCGGCCATCGACCGAGACGATCACGTCGCCGGGCTGAATGCCGGCCTTCTCGCCGGGCGCGCCGGGCACGACAAGCCGCACGAAGGCACCGCGAGACTTGCTCTTGCCGGTCGCGAGCCCGTACTCTTCGGCGAGTTCGCGCGGCACGTCGGTCGGCTGGATACCGAGATAGCCGCGCACGACGCGTCCGCCGCTCTTGAGTTGATCGACGACGCGCATCGCCTCGTCGATCGGAATGGCGAACGAGATGCCGATATAGCTGCCGATCGGGCTCAGGATCTGCGAATTGACCCCCACCACCTCGCCGCGCGTATTGATCAGCGGCCCGCCCGAGTTGCCCGGATTTACCGCGACGTCGGTCTGCAGGAAAGCAATGTCGGAGCCCGTCTCGCGATGCTTGGCGCTGACGATGCCGGCGGTGACGGTGCTGTCGAGGCCGAACGGAGAGCCGATCGCGAGCACCCATTCGCCGACGCGCAGCCGGCTCACGTCGCCGATGCGCACCGAAGGCAGGCCGCTTGCCTCGATCTTGACGAGGGCGAGATCGGTACGCACATCGGAGCCGACGATCTTCGCCTTGAACTCGCGCTTGTCGGGCAGCGTGACCAGCACGTCCGAGGCGCCATCGACGACGTGCGCATTGGTGACGACGTAGCCGTCGGCGCTGATGAGGAAGCCCGAGCCCTCGCCGCGCGGCGCTTCGTCCTCCTGACCCGACGGCGCACGGCGGCGAAACGGCGATCGCGCACCCGGATCGATCCGCTCGGTGGTACGGATGTTGACGACCGCAGGTGCGACCTTCTCGACCAGTTCGACGAAGTCGGGCGCGGATTGCGCCGCGGCGGCGCGCGGCGCGAAGCCGCACACGGCAGCCGCCGCCAGCACGAACGCGGCCAGCAGCGAACGCAGTTGCGCAGAGCGGCTTCGGGCGGAATCATGAAGGCACATCAAAGGGATCCTCTGCAAAATGGGAAGAAGTCGAAGGCGCGTCGCCCGCCGCCGGCAAGTCGCGCTTCGTTCGCGCTTCGTTCGCGCTTCGTTCGCGCCATGCAATACGCGGCGCGAATCGCGACGGCGGTGGCCCTCGAGGGCAGCACTCTACTTCTTGCGCACCAGCGCCGCGGCAAACTGGTGCAAGGTCGCGGCCGGCACGTCGCCGACCACCGTCACCCACCAGTCGCCGTCGCGATGGGCCAGCGTCTGTGTTGCGCCGATCGACGCTTGCCTCTCGCCGCCGTGCCGCGCCGAATCATAAGGTTCGATGAAGAGCGAGACGCTCGCCAGGCCGTCGGAGTAGACGGCCTGCAGGACCTTCGGCGCGACATCGTTCGCTCCGTCCTGCGGCGCGTTCAGCGGACGCTTGACGCAGCCCACCTGCGAGAAGCCCGGAATCTGTTCGCGCATCGCCCACCCTTCCGACTCGAGGCTCACCGGCGTGAGGCGCTGCTGCACGACACGATAGCCGGCCAGCTTGTTCATTGGCGCCAGTACCGCCTCGGGATGCGGCTTCACTCCGATCTCGAGCTGCGAGAAGGCGGCCGACTCGAGCGCCACGCCGCGCGCGTCGAGCACCTCGGCGCGCAGCAGCAGGCCGCTTGACTGGTCCGCCCACAGCCGGTAGGTATAGCGGCGGTCGTCCTTCGGGCTGATGAGCAGCACATTCGCTTCCCGGCCGGCGACGCGCTGCGCGCCCTGCGCGCGCACGTCGTAGTGCTCGGCGATGTGGTCGCCGCCGGCCAGCAGCAGCGCCGGGAATCGCGCCTGCATGTCGCGTTGCTCGATCAGCGCGACGCGGGTCTGCGGCCACAGCGTGTGGACGACCTGGTTGTGCCGGTAGACGTTGCGCGCCAGGCCGTCCAGCGCCTCGACGCGCTCGTACTGATCGGCGCCGAGGCAGTAGTGCGCGATGCGCGAGCTCGACATCGCACCGCCGGCGCTGACGACGAAAGTACCCTGGAAATTGCGGCTGCCGGCCGCCTGGTGGATCCGCGTCAGCCAGGCGCGGACTTCCTGCGCATTCGCCGGCGCGCTCGCTGCGCTATCCGCCAGCGCGACGAAGTGGCTCGCCGCGCAGGCCAGCGCAACGAACAATCGACCCAGCACGAAACGCATCAGCGATCCGAACTCCGCGCGGTCGCCGCGCGCAGGAAGCCCGACGGCGCACCCAGCGCCGAACTGCCGCCGAATTCCATGTGCGCGGCAAGATAGCGGTCGAGCCTGGCATCGCGCACGAACTGGCTGTCGACGACTGCCTGCGGTGCGACCAGGCCCTCGCCGGCGACGACCGGGGCGGCGACCCGCACCGGCGCCGCGGTCGCCATCACCGCACGGCCGGGCGCGGTCGCGCTCGCCAGCACCGCGCCTTCACCACCGGATGCGGGAAGTGTGCCGCGCGTCACGACGAGCACGCTCGCAACCGCCACGAAACCGGCGGCAACGGCAGCCGGTGCGAGCCATTTCCAGCGCGCGGACACCCTGGCCGCGGCCGGCGCGACCGAGGGCAGCGGCTGCGGCGCAAGCACGGCCGGTTCGGCCGCCAGACGTTCGCGCAAGCGGCGCAAGAAGCTTTCGTCGTGCCGCGCGTTCGAGGCGAGCGCGTCCGAGCGCAGCACGTCGCCGATCAGGTGGTAGGCGTGCCAGTGCATCCGCGCCTGGCCATCCGCATGCCAGTCCGCGCACGCCGCGTGCACCGCTTCGGAGTCCAGTTCGCCGTCGGCGAGTGCCGAAAGCCGTTGCTGGATGCCTGCCTTGTCTTCTTGTTGCATGCTTTGCCTCCCACCGAATTGCCGCCCGATGCTGCCGTCCGCCGCTTCGTTCACCACCGGTCGCCCGGCCGCGTATCCAGCAACGGCCGCAGGCGCGTGGCGATCGCCTCGCGGGCGCGAAAGATGCGGGAGCGGACGGTGCCGATCGGACAGTTCATGACCTCTGCAATGTCCTCGTAGCTCAAACCCTCGATCTCGCGCAGCGTGATCGCCTGTCGCAGATCCTCGGACAGCGCCTCGACGGCGGCATTCACCTCCTGCGCGATCTGCTTGCTCGCCATCAGCGACTCGGGCGTCTCGCCGTCGCTTAGTTCGTTCTCGACGCGCGAAGTTTCATCCTCCTCCTCGCGCGACGCCAATGCTGCCTGAGTGACCAGCGGATCGCGCTTGAGTTCCATCAGCGCCTTCTTCGCCGTATTGACCGCGATCCGGTACAGCCAGGTATAGAAGGCGCTGTCGCCGCGGAAATTCGGCAATGCCCGATAGGCGCGGATGAACGACTCCTGGGCAATATCGGGAACCAGGTCCGCATCGCGCACCATGCGCCCGATCAGGCGCTCGACGCGACGCTGATATTTGACGACGAGCATCTCGAAGGCGCGCTGGTCGCCGCGCTTGACGCGTTCGACGAGCGGCGCATCGACATCGACGTTGACGCGTTCGGGCTTGTCAGCCATCGGCCGTCGCGCCGGCTTGCGGCGGCTTCGGCGGCGGCGCATGGATCGCGCAGCGCAATGCGTGCCATTGCGGCTCGAGCCCGCGCCGCTGCACCGCGAGCCAGGTTGCGCCGCGCCCCGCGGCATCGGGAACGAAACGCAACAGCAGCCAGCCGCCGAGGTCGAGCGCGACATGCAGATCACCCGCCGCCGGCGCAGCCCGCGCATCGTCCATGAAGGACAACTGCCACTGATGGGTGTCGCGGCGCAACAGGAACGGGCGCGCCGATCGCAACGGCAGCGCCGCGGCGGCGGCAAGGAGCATGCCGGTCACAGCCACCGCGCCGACCCAGGCCGGCGCCGGCGCCGGATGCGCCCACCACCATGCGGCGAGCACGGCCCAGACGATCGCCGCCAGCGCGAGCGTCGCCGATCGCCAGACGCAAAAACGCACTACGCCGATCTCGAGCTGCAGTGCGGTGCGCATATCGGCACGAGCGCTCTATCCGGATGGCGCCGCAACCGGCGCTTCAGGCACGCCGGAAGACGAGCGTGCCGTTGGTGCCGCCGAAGCCGAAGTTGTTCTTCATCGCGACCTCGATCTTCATCTCGCGCGCGGTATTGGCGCAGTAGTCCAGGTCGCACTCCGGATCCTGGTCGAAGATGTTGATCGTCGGCGGCGAGACCTGGTGGTGCAGCGCGAGCGCGGTGAAAACCGATTCGATGCCGCCCGCCCCGCCGAGCAGGTGCCCCGTCATCGACTTCGTCGAATTGACGACCAGCTTTTTCGCATGGTCGCCGAACGTGAGCTTGATCGCATTCGTCTCGTTCACGTCGCCGATCGGCGTCGAGGTGCCGTGCGCGTTGAGGTAGTGCACCGCGTCGGCGTTGATGCCGGCGCTGCGCAGTGCGGCACGCATCGCGCGCTTCGGGCCGTCCACATTCGGCGCGGTGACGTGATAGGCGTCGGCGCCCATCCCGAAACCGATCAGTTCGCAGTAGATCCTTGCACCACGCCGCCGCGCGTGCTCGTATTCCTCGAGCACCATCGCGCCGGCGCCTTCGCCCAGCACGAAGCCGTCGCGATCCTTGTCCCACGGACGCGACGCCGCCTGCGGGTCGTCGTTGCGCTGCGAAAGCGCGCGCGCCGCGGCAAAGCCGCCGACGCCCAGCGGCGAGACGGTCGCCTCGGCGCCGCCGGCAACCATCGCATCGGCGTCGCCATCCTGGATCAGCCGCGCCGCGAGGCCGATCGCGTGCAGCCCGGTCGTGCAGGCGGTCGCGATCGCCAGATTCGGACCCTGGAAGCCGAACCGGATCGAGAGATGGCCGGAGATCATGTTGACGATCGACGCCGGCACGAAGAACGGCGAGACGCGGCGCGGCCCGCGCGCGACGAGCTCGGCATGCGTATGTTCGATCAGCGGCAGGCCGCCGATGCCGGAGCCGACCAGGCAGCCGATGCGCTCGGCCTGCTCTTCGCTCAGGGCATCGCCGGTCGGCAGGCCGGCGTCGTTCACCGCCTGGATCGACGCCGCAAGCCCGTAATGGATGAAGGTATCCATGTGCCGGGCATCCTTCGCGGAGATGTAGTCCTCCAGCGGGAAATCCTTGACCTCGCCGGCGAAGCGGCAGGCAAACCCGGAAGCGTCGAATTTCGTGATCTCGCCGATCCCGGAGCGGCCGGCGAGCAGATTGGTCCAGCTCTCGGCAACCGTATTGCCGACCGGGCAGACGACGCCCAGGCCCGTGACAACGACGCGGCGTCGGGTCATGCGCAAATGCTTTCGAGGCCGCGGCCGTCAGGCCTTCTGATGGTTGACCGCGTAGTCGATCGCGAGCTGCACGGTCGTGATCTTCTCCGCTTCCTCGTCGGGAATCTCGATCCCGAATTCGTCTTCCAGCGCCATCACGAGCTCGACCGTATCGAGCGAATCGGCGCCCAGGTCGGCGACAAATGCCTTCTCGTTCGACACGTCGGATTCGGGGACGCCGAGCTGCTCGGCAATGATCTTCTTGACGCGTGCTTCTATATCGCTCATGTCTCCTCCTGGAGTGTTGCCTTGAACAGGCCGAGATTCTAAGGCTTGCCTCGCGCTCGCCCGCGCTGGCGCCAGCCCCCTCAATTCATGTACATGCCGCCGTTGACGTGCAGTTCGGTGCCGGTGATATAGCCCGCGCGCGGCGAGGCGAGAAACTCGACCGCCGCGGCGATCTCGTCGGCCTGGCCGAGGCGGCCGAGCGGGATCTGCGCCAGCAGCGCCGCCTTCTGCGCCTCGGGAAGCACGTCGGTCATGTCGGTCGCGATAAAACCCGGCGCGACGCAGTTGACCGTGATATTGCGGCTGCCGAGCTCGCGCGCCAGCGCCCGCGTCATGCCGGCGACCCCCGCCTTGGCCGCGGCGTAGTTGGCCTGCCCGGCATTGCCGCTGGCACCGACGACCGAGGTGATATTGACGATGCGGCCGAAGCGCTGCTTCATCATCGGCCGGATCGCGGCCCGGCAGGCGCAGAAGACGGCCTTCAGGTTGGTGTCGAGCACAGCGTCCCAGGCATCGTCCTTCATCCGCATCGCCAGCGCATCGCGCGTGATGCCGGCATTGTTGACGAGCACGTGCAGCCCGCCGTCGGTGCCGACGATGGCATCGATCGCCGCCTCCAGCGCCGCACCGTCGTTGACGTCGAGCCGGATGCCGCGGCAGCCGTCGAAGCCGGCGAGCGCCTTGCCGATCGACTCCGCGCCGGCATCGGTCGTCGCAGTGCCGATGACCGTCATGCCGGCGGCGGCGAGCGTGCGCGCGATCGCCTGCCCGATGCCGCGCGAGGCGCCCGTCACGAGCGCGACCCGGCGCGCCTGATCCGCGGCGCCACTCACGCGAGCAGCCCCCGGACCTCGGCCAGCGTCTCGGGGTCGAGCACGGTCGCGGTCACGGCGTCGGCGTCGATGCGCTTGACCATCCCGGCGAGCGCCTTGCCCGGGCCGCATTCGAAGATGTGGCTGATGCCGCGGGCGCGGATGGCCTGCACGATCTCGACCCAGCGTACCGGCCCGAAGGCCTGGCGGTAGAGCGCGTCGCGGATGAGCTGCGGCTCGGTCTCGACGCGCACGTCGATGTTGTTGACGACCGGAATCGACGGCAGCGCAAAATGCGTCGTCATCAGCCGACCCTTCAGGCGCTCCGCCGCCGGCTTCATCAGGCTGGAGTGAAACGGCGCCGAGACCGGGAGCTGCAGCGCGCGCTTCGCGCCGGCCGCCTTGAGCGCGACGATCGCCTGCTCGACGCCGGCCTTGCTGCCGGCGATCACGGTCTGCTTCGGGTCGTTGAAATTGACCGCCTCGACGACCTCGCCGCTGGATGTGGCGACCGCCTCGCAGCCCTCGCGCACGGCCTGTGCGTCGATGCCGAGGATCGCCGCCATCGCCCCTTCGCCGACCGGCACCGCATCCTGCATCGCCTGCGCGCGAAGGCGCACCAGCGGCAGCGCATCGGCCAGCGCGAGCGCACCGGCGGCGACGAGCGCGGTGTACTCGCCGAGCGAGTGCCCGGCGACGACGGCCGGCGCCAGACCCGTCTCGGCGAGCCAGGCGCGATAGCAGGCGATGCCCGCCGTCAGCATCACCGGCTGCGTATTCGTCGTCAGGTCGAGCTTGTCCTTCGGGCCGTCGTGGATCAGCGCGCCGATATCCTCGTCGAGCGCGGCCGATGCCTCCTCGAGCGTCTGGCGCACGGCCGGATGGTCGCCCCAGGCGTCGAGCATACCGACCGATTGCGAGCCCTGGCCGGGAAAGACGAATGCGAAAGCGTTCATTGCAAGTTCCTGTCCATCGGTTGTTGCCGGCGTCGCCTCCGAAGAAGCGCCGGCCAGCCCGCCTTCGCCGCGCCGCGCAACGGCCGGCGGGAAGCGATCAGTAATCGAGCAGCACCGCGCCCCACGTAAAGCCGCCGCCCACGCCTTCGAGCAGCAGCGTATCGCCGCGTGCGATGCGCCGGCTGCGGATGGCATGGTCGAGCGCGAGCGGAATCGACGCCGCCGACGTATTGCCATGCTCGTCGACGGTCACGATCAGCTTGTCCGGCGCGAGCTTGAGCTTGCGCGCCGTGCCGAGCATGATGCGCAGATTGGCCTGGTGCGGAATCAGCCAGTCGATGTCGGATCCGCGGCGCCCCGCCTTGGCGAGCACCGCATTCGCCACGTCGCCGAGGACGCCGACCGCGAGCTTGAAGACCGCCTGCCCGTCCATCTTCAGCAGCGGGTCGCCGCTGACGCGGCCGCCGGCGAGCGTGCCGGGCACGCACAGGATGCCGACATGCCGCCCGTCGGCGTGCAACTCGCTCGAAAGCAGTCCGGGGGCGTCGCTCGCCTCGAGGACGACGGCCCCGGCGCCGTCGCCGAACAGCACGCACGTCGTGCGATCGCCGAAATCGAGGATGCGCGAGAAGATCTCGGCGCCGACGACGAGCGCGCGACGCGCCGCGCCGGTGCGGATCATCGCGTCGGCGACCGTCAGCGCATAGATGAAACCCGAGCAGACGGCCTGCACGTCGAACGCCGGGCCGCCGTGGGTGATGCCGAGCTTGGCTTGCAGGATGCACGCGGTCGACGGAAACACCATGTCCGGGGTCGAGGTCGCGAGGATGATCAGGTCGACATCCTCCGGACGGCAGGACGCCGCTTCGAGCGCGTGGCGCGCCGCGACCAGCGCCAGGTCGCTGCAGGCGACGCCGTCATCGGCGAAATGGCGGGCGCGGATGCCGGTGCGATCGACGATCCACTGGTCGGACGTCTCGATGCCACGACCGGCCAGCTCGCGCGCCAGATCGTCGTTCGTGACGCGGCGTGGCGGCAGATGGCTGCCGGTGCCTGCGATGCGCGTATAGCGGGTCGGCGAAGCGGAAGTCATGCGACAAGCGTCAGGTCGGAGTTCGGCGCCGACGGCGGTTCGCCGGCTTCGGCAAGCGCCTGCAGCGTGTCGTGGATGCGATCGTGGACGCGCGCCAGCAGGCCGTTTCGCGCTGCATCATAAGCCCGCTCGAGGGCGTGCTCGAAGGCGAACGCATCGGCCGAGCCGTGGCTCTTGAAGACGAGGCCGCGCAGACCGAGCAGCGCCGCACCGTTGTAGCGGCGCGGATCGACGCGCGCCTTGAAGTGGTTCAGCACCGGCAGCGCGACGAGCGCGGCAAGCTTGGTCGCCAGCGTGCGCGTGAACTCCTGGCGGATGAAGTCCGACAGCATCGTCGCCAGACCTTCGGAGGCCTTGAGCACCGCATTGCCGACGAAGCCGTCGCAGACGACGATATCGGTCGTGCCTTTGAAGATATCGTTGCCTTCGACGTTGCCGTGGAAATTCAGCATCCCGCTCTCGGCCGCGCGGCGCAGCAGTTCGCCGGCCTGCTTGATCGTCTCGCTGCCCTTGATCGCCTCCTCGCCGATATTGAGGAGGCCGACGCTCGGCTCGTCCTTGCCGTCGATCGCGGCCGCGAGCGCACTGCCCATGACCGCGAACTGCAGCAGGTGCTCGGCGCTGCAGTCGACGTTCGCGCCGAGGTCGAGCACGGTCGTGAACGCATCGCGCCGATTCGGCATCGCATAGGCGATCGCCGGGCGGTCGATGCCCTCGATGGTCTTGAGCAGGTAGCGGGCGAGCGCCATCAGGGCGCCGGTATTGCCGGCCGAAACGCACGCGTCGGCCGCCGCGGTGCCCGACTCGCCGGTCTTGAGCTGGGCGATCGCGACCCGCATCGACGAGTCCTTCTTGCGCCGCAAGGCGACCTCGATCGGGTCGTCCATCTGCACCACCTCGGTCGCGTCGATGAGCTTGCAGCGCGGCCACTTCGCGGCGGCGGCGAGCTCGGCCGCGCGGCCGACGAGCAGCAGTTCGGCCTGCTCGTGCTTGGCCAGGAAGGCGCGGCACGCCGGGAGCGTGACGCTGGTGCCGTGGTCGCCGCCCATGCAATCGACGGCGATGCGCACCGGCGTCTGCATCGGGCTGGGGGCTGTCGTCATGACCGCCGTCGGGGGCTGTACGGGCCGGCTTCGATCCGCTGCAGCGCGGTGCGGGCCGGTGCGCGCCGGCGTGCGCCGCCTTCCGGGTTCAGGCGTCGGCCTTGGACTTCAGGACCTTGCGGCCGCGGTAGAAGCCGGTCGGGCTGATGTGGTGGCGGCGGTGCGTTTCGCCGGTCGTCGGCTCGATCGCCATGCCCGGCGTCGGCAGCGCATTGTGCGAGCGGTGCATGCCGCGCTTGGACGGCGACTTCTTGTTCTGTTGAACGGCCATGAGATTCTCCTGTGACCGGTCGCCGCCTGGCGCGCCGCCCGATCGCGAGGCGCCCGCGGCGCCTCGGCTGTGCTGAAACGTATTGCGCGACGGATCGTTGGCGCAGGTCTCCCTGCATGGTCCGGCCGCGAAAAGCCGTGGATTCTAGCATCCGGCGGCGCCGCTGCTGGATCGTGGATCGGTACGCGCGGCGCCAGCGCAACCGCGCTCAGTGCGGCATTCGCTTGAGGGCGGCGAGCGCGGCGAACGGGCTCTCGGCGGCAGCCGGATCGTCCTGCAGCTCGCCGCTCCCGATCGGCGCGGCCAGCGGCTGCGGACAGACTTCGTGGCGCGCAACGAGCGGCAGGGCAAGCAGCAGTTCGTCCTCGGCGAGTTCGTGCAGGTCGAACGTGCGGCTGCTCGCCAGCACGTCTTCTTCGCTCTCGGCGTCGAGCGCGGCGGCCCGCTCTTCGCCATCGACGAAGTGGAACCAGCGATCCACCGCAAGCGCGACGGCGACCGCCGACAGGCAGCGCTGGCAGGTCAGATCGACCTTCGCATCGATCGTCAGGCGCAGCCAGGCCTGCGCTGCCTGCCCCGCCTGCCGGCGCTGCTCGCCGCCGGCGCTCCAGCGGACGCGATCGGCCGCGTCCGCGCCCGGCGCCACATGGCAGGCATCGCAAAGACGCTTCATCCCGGCCAGCGGCCAGTCGCCTTCGAGGGCGCCGCCCTCGGCCGCGAAGCGCTCGATATCGAGCCGGCGGGGGTCGAATTCACGCGGTTTCATCGGCACAGTGTAGTGGCGCCGGCGCGGCGACAATGCCCGCATGCCGCAGCGGCCCGAACTCATCCTCGCGTCCACGTCGCGCTACCGGCGCGAACTCCTCGAGCGCCTGCGCCTGCCATTCTCGATCCGTGCACCCGAGGTCGACGAGTCGGTGCGCCCCGGCGAGTCCCCGGCGGCGGTCGCAAGCCGCCTCGCACTCGCGAAGGCACGCGCCATTGCCGAGACGCAACCGGGCGCCGTCGTGATCGGCTCGGATCAGGTTGCCGATCTCGACGGCCGGGCGATCGGCAAGCCGCGGTCGCACGACCGCGCGCGTGAGCAGTTGCGGGCGATGAGCGGCAGGACGCTCGTCTTTCAGACCGCGGTGGCCGTCGTCTGCATCGAGCGCGGCTACGAGGCGCGGGCGAGCGTGCCGGTGACGGTGCGCGTGCGAACGCTGAGCGACGCCGAGATCGAGCACTATCTGCGCACCGAAACGCCCTACGACTGCGCCGGCAGCGCGAAGGTGGAGACCCTCGGCATCGCGCTGCTCGAATCCGTCGCATCGGACGACCCGACCGCGCTCGTCGGCCTGCCGCTGATCCGCACCTGCGAGATGCTGCGCGCGGTGGGCATCGACCCGCTCGCGCCATGAGTCCGATCGCCGAGCCCCGCCGGGGGCGGCTCTTTCTGGTGCCGACGCCGCTGGACTTCGGCGTGACGGCCGGCGCCGGGCACGGCGACTTGCAGGACACGCTGGCGCTCGGCGTGATCCGCCGCGCGGCGTCGTTGTCGCATTGGATTGCCGAGAATGCGAAGACGGCGCGCGCCTTTCTGAAGCGCGTCGATGCCGTCGTGCCGCTCGCGTTGCCGCTGCAGGCGCTCGCCATCCTCGAACTGCCGCGGCCCGCCAAAGGCGCCCGCGCCGACGCAGCACCGCCGCCGGACGCGCTGCTCGCGCCGGCCGTCGAAGGCAAGGATATCGGCCTCGTATCCGAAGCCGGGCTCGCGGCCATCGCCGATCCCGGCGCCGCCGTCGTGCAGGCGGCGCACCGGCTCGGCATCGAGGTCGTCCCCTTGCCCGGGGCGAGTTCGCTGCTGCTCGCGCTCGCGGCGAGCGGGCTGAATGGCCAGAGCTTCGCCTTCGTCGGCTATCTGCCGATCGACGAGGCGGCGCGCGCCGCGCGCATCCGCGAGCTCGAGGCCCTTTCACGCCGTGCCGCGCAGGCACAGCTGATGATCGAGACGCCGTATCGGAATATGGCGCTTCTTTCGGCCTTGCTCGCGCACCTGCAGCCATCGACGCGTCTGGCGGTCGGTTGCGGGCTCACCTTGCCCGCCGGCTGGAACCGCAGCGACAGCGTCGCGGCGTGGCGCGCGCGGCCCATGCCGCTGCCGGCCGACGTGCCGGCCGTCTTCGCGCTGCAGGCGGGCTGAAGCCCGCCCTCACCCGCCCTCAATCGGCCGGCTTGCTGCTGAAGAGCGCCGCGACGCGCCGCTTCGGTTTGATGTTGGGCGACAGCCCGCGAAATACCGGCGCGGCAGCGGTCTTCTCCCACGCCGGCTTCTCGGTCGAAGCGTTCGGCTCGTAGGGCTGGTCGAAAAACGGATCGCTCGATACCGTCTGGCGCGGTGCGGGGGCCGATCGCCAGCCGCCGCGTCGCGCTTCGACGCGCTCGCCATCGTCGTCCGGCCGGCGGCGCGGACGCTCGAAACGCGGCGGGCGCTCGTCGTCGAGCTCGAGCGGCTCGATGTCGATCTTCCTCTTGATCAGCTTCTCGATATCGGCCACCAGCCGGCTGTCGTCGCGCGATGCGAGCGTCACCGCCAGCCCGGACGCGCCGGCGCGGCCGGTGCGGCCGATGCGGTGCACATAGTCCTCGGCGTTGAACGGCACGTCGAAGTTGAAGACCGCCGGCAGGTCGGCGATGTCGAGCCCGCGCGCGGCGACGTCGGTCGCGACCATGACGTCGACGTCGCCGTTCTTGAACGCATCCAGCGCCTTCAGGCGTTCGTCCTGCGACTTGTCGCCGTGCATCGCGGTCGCCTTCAGACCGTCGCGCTCGAGCGAGCGCGCGAGCCGCGCGCAGCCGAGCTTTGAGTTGACGAAGACGAGTGCCTGGCGGATGCCGCGCTGCTTCAGGATGCCGCACAAAGCGCGCCGCTTGTCGTCCGGGGCGACGCTGTAGAAGTGCTGTTCGACATTCGTCGCCGTCGCATTCGGCCGCGCCACTTCGACCAGCACCGGGTCCTGCAGATAGCTCTGCGCGAGCTTCTTGATTTCGGGCGAGAAGGTGGCCGAGAAGAGCAGCGTCTGGCGCGCCCTCGGCAGGTAGGACAGGATGCGCTGCAGATCGGGCAGGAAGCCGATGTCGAGCATGCGGTCGGCCTCGTCGAGGACGACGTACTCGACCTGGTTCAGGACGCAGTTCTTCGCCTCGATATGGTCGAGCAGGCGGCCCGGCGTCGCGATCAGCACCTCGACGCCCTGCTTCAGGATCGCCGTCTGCGGCTTCATGTCGATACCGCCGAAGACGACCGTGACGCGCAGGTTCGAATGCTGTGCGTACGATTTGATATTGGCGGCGACCTGGTCGGCGAGTTCGCGCGTCGGCGCCAGCACCAGCGCGCGCACCGGGTGACGGGCGGGCGACGCGCTGCTGTTCTCGTGGCGCAGCATCTTGTGCAGCAGCGGCAGCGAGAATGCGGCCGTCTTGCCGGTGCCGGTCTGCGCCGCGCCCATCACGTCGCGCCCGTCGAGGACGAGCGGGATCGCCTTCGCCTGGATCGGCGTCATGCGCGTGTAGCCCTGATCGGCCACCGCCTGTTCGAGCTTGGGCGCGAGGCCGAGCGCGGAGAACTCGAGCGGGCCGCTCGGGGTGGAATCGCCGTCCTGCATTTTCGCGCTGGCGACTTCGGGATCGGCAAAGGAAGTTTCACTCATATTCACGGATTATCGCGCCTGACTTGTGTGCAGTGCAGCAATCCAACCCTCCTTTGGAGCAACGCCACTAGAATCCGCTGCGCTCGCGCCACGTTGCAGCGGTGCGGGTCCGACCGCGACGCAGAGCGCTTGCACTTCACACAACGGCCCCGAATCCGGGCCGAAGGCATCCCGAATGATTCTCGTGACAGGCGGCGCCGGCTTCATCGGCGCCAATTTCGTGCTCGACTGGCTGGCCGCCTGCGACGAGCCGGTGCTCGATCTGGACGCACTGACCTATGCCGGCAACCTGGAGAGCCTGGCTTCGCTCGAAGGCGACGCGCGGCACGTCTTCGTGCGCGGCGATATCACCGATCGCGCGCTGGTCGATACCTTGTTCGCGACGCATGCGCCGCGCGCGGTCGTCCACTTCGCGGCCGAAAGCCACGTCGACCGCAGCATCCATGGCCCGGGGGCGTTCATCAAGACCAATATCGAAGGCAGCTATACGCTGCTCGAAGCCGCGCGCAGCTACTGGGCGGCGCTGCCCGCGCAGGCGAAGGCCGGCTTTCGCTTCCTGCACGTCTCGACCGACGAGGTCTATGGCTCGCTCGGACCGGGCGAAGCGGCGTTTGCCGAGACCCATGCCCATGCGCCCAACAGCCCGTATTCGGCGAGCAAGGCGGCGAGCGACCATCTGGTGCGTGCCTGGCACCACACCTACGGTCTGCCCGTCCTGACGACGAACTGCTCGAACAACTACGGGCCCTACCAGTTTCCCGAGAAGCTGATCCCGCTCATGATCGTCAATGCGCTGGCCGGCAAGCCGCTGCCGGTCTATGGCGACGGGCAGCAGGTGCGCGACTGGCTCTACGTGACGGACCATTGCGCCGCGATCCGCGAGGTTCTGGCCCGCGGCCGGGTCGGCGAGACCTACAACATCGGCGGCTGGAACGAAAAGCCCAATATCGAGATCGTGCGGACGATCTGCGCCCTGCTCGACGAACTGCACCCCGACCCTGCCGGCCGGCACGACCGGCTGATCACGCACGTGACCGATCGCCCGGGGCACGACCGGCGCTATGCGATCGACGCCCGCAAGATCGAGCGCGAACTCGGCTGGCGGCCGGCCGAGAGTTTCGACTCCGGCATCCGCAAGACGGTGCAGTGGGTTCTCGACCATCCGCGCTGGATCGCCAACGTGCAGAGCGGCGCCTATCGCGACTGGCTGGCAACGAACTACGCCGGCCGCGCGAACAACGGATGAGGATCCTGCTGCTCGGCAAGAACGGCCAGGTCGGCTGGGAACTGCAGCGCTCGCTCGCGCCGCTCGGCGACGTCGTTGCGCTCGACTTCGACACGCCCGGCGAACTCAGCGCCGATTTCACGCACCCCGAAAGGCTTGCGGCGACCGTGCGCCGCGTTGCACCGCAATGGATCGTGAATGCGGCGGCTCACACCGCGGTCGACAAGGCCGAGAGCGAGCCCGATCTGGCGCGCACGATCAACGCGCAAGCCCCCGGCGTGATTGCCCGCGAGGCGGCGGCGCTCGGCGCCTGGCTCGTGCACTACAGCACCGACTATGTCTTCGACGGCAGCGGCGCTGCACCCTGGACCGAGGAATCGCCCACCGGCCCGCAGAACGTCTACGGACAGACCAAGCTCGAGGGTGAGCAGGCAATCCGCAGCTCGGGCTGCCGCCACCTGATCCTGCGCACGAGCTGGGTCTACGCCGCACGCGGCGCGAATTTCGCGCGCACCATGCTGCGCCTTGCCGCCGAGCGCGACGCACTCGACGTGGTCGACGATCAGATCGGCGCGCCGTCCGGCGCGGAACTGCTCGCCGATATCACGGCGCATGCGCTGCGCAGCCTGCAACGGCGCCCCGAGCTCGGCGGCACCTATCACGCCGCCGCGGCGGGCGAGACGAGCTGGTGCGGCTATGCGCGCCATGTGATCGGCTTTGCGCGCGACGCGGGTCACGCGCTGAAGACAACGCCCGAGACGGTACGCCCGGTGCCGACGAGCGCGTTTGCGACGCCCGCCCGCCGGCCGGCAAATTCGCGTCTCGATACTTCCAGGCTGCGCGCCGCTTTCGGCCTCACGCTGCCGGCGTGGCAGGCCGGCGTCGATCGGATGCTCGCCGAAGTGCTGGCCCGTTGAACTCCAGAGCCCACCTCCCGACCGCCATGCCGACCCGCTCCGACCCCGACCCGACCCGCACCCAACGCAAAGGCATCATCCTTGCCGGCGGCTCGGGAACCCGGCTGCACCCGGCGACGCTTGCGCTGAGCAAGCAGCTGCTGCCGGTGTACGACAAGCCGATGGTGTATTACCCGCTGTCGACGCTGATGCTCGCCGGCATCCGCGACATCCTGCTCATCAGCACGCCGCAGGATCTGCCGCGCTTCGAGGCGCTGCTCGGCGACGGTTCGCAGTGGGGCCTGAACATCCGCTACTGCGTGCAGCCCAGCCCCGACGGCCTCGCGCAGGCGTTCATCCTCGGGCGCGACTTCGTCGGCGGCGCGCCGAGCGCGCTCGTGCTCGGCGACAACATCTTCCACGGCCACGACCTGCAGCCGCTGCTGCAGCGCGCGGCGGCCCGCGACAGCGGCGCAAGCGTCTTCGCCTATCACGTGACCGATCCCGAACGCTACGGCGTCGTCGCCTTCGACGCCGAGCAGCGCGCGCAGAGCATCGAGGAAAAGCCGAAGGCGCCGAAGAGCAACTACGCCGTCACCGGCCTGTACTTCTACGACGCCCAGGTCTGCGATATCGCGGCGGCGATCCGGCCGAGCGCGCGCGGCGAGCTCGAGATCACCGACGTGAACGCGACCTACCTGCGCCAGGGCCAGCTCGGCGTCGAGATCATGGGCCGCGGCTTTGCCTGGCTCGATACCGGCACCCACGACAGCCTGCTCGATGCGAGCCAGTTCATCGCCACGCTCGAGCGGCGCCAGGGCTTGAAGGTGGCATGCCCGGAAGAGATCGCCTGGCGCAGCGGCTGGATCGATGCGGCGCAACTCGAGACACTCGCGCAGCCGATGCTGAAGAACGGCTACGGGCAATACCTGATGCGACTCTTGAACGAGGCGGCGGCGCGATGAAGCTCGTGCCGACCGCCCTCCCCGGCGTGGTGATCGTCGAGCCGCAGGTCTTCGCCGACGACCGCGGCTGGTTCACGGAAAGCTTCAACGAGGCAGGCTTTCATGCCGCGCTCGCCGGACTCGGCCTGCCCGCGCCGCGCGCCTTCGTGCAGGACAATCATTCGTGTTCGCGGCGCAACGTGCTGCGCGGGCTGCACTTCCAGCGCGCGCCGCATGCGCAGGGCAAGCTGGTGCGCGTGGTGCAGGGCGCGGCATTCGACGTCGCGGTCGATATCCGGCGCGATTCGCCGACCTTCGGACGCTGGGCCGGCGCGGAACTGAGCGCCGCCAACAAGCGCCAGATGTGGATTCCCGAGGGCTTCGCGCACGGCTTCGTCGCGCTCGAGGACGAGACTCACTTTCTGTACAAGACGACCGACTACTACGACCGGGCGAGCGAAGGGGCGATCCTGTGGTCCGACGCCGATCTCGCGATCGTCTGGCCCAGCGACCGAGGCCGCTTCATCGTCAGCGAAAAGGATGCGCTCGCGCCGCGCCTGCGCGACATCTCGGGCTGACGCCTGGCGCCCATTCATTCAACTCCAACTCCGATCCAGAAGATGCCTCAATCCTCCCCCGTCGTCGCCGTTCTCGGCCTGGGCTATGTCGGTCTGCCGCTGGTGGTCGAGTTCGGCCGCCATACGCGCACCATCGGCTTCGATATCGTCGCCGACAAGGTTGCCCACTGCCGCTCCGGCACCGATCCGTCGCGCGAGATCCCGGACGCCGAGATGGCGCTCGCGGTGCACGCCGAATATACGAGCGACCCGCTCGCGCTGCGCGAGGCCGATTTCATCCTCATCGCCGTGCCGACGCCGGTGGACATTGCCCACAAGCCAGACTTCGCGCCGCTCGTCGGCGCGAGCCGCGCGATCGCGCCGCACCTGAAACCCGGTGCAACCGTGATCTACGAATCCACCGTCTATCCGGGCGCAACCGAGGAGGTCTGCATCCCGGTCCTCGAGCGCGAATCGGGCAAGCGCTGGAAGAGCGACTTCTTCGTCGGCTACAGCCCCGAGCGGATCAACCCGGGCGATCGCGAGCACCGGCTGACAACCGTCGTCAAGGTCGTCGCCGGCGATACGCCCGAGACGCTGGACCGGGTTGCCGCGCTTTACGAACTGGTCGTCGCACCGGGCGTGCACCGCTGCAGCAGCATCAAGGCGGCCGAGGCGTGCAAGGTGATCGAGAATACACAACGCGACCTGAACATCGCGCTGATGAACGAGCTTGCGATCATCTTCGACAGGATCGGCATCGATACCACCGAGGTGCTCGAGGCGGCCGGCACGAAGTGGAACTTCCTCAAGTTCCGCCCCGGCCTCGTCGGCGGGCATTGCATCGGCGTCGACCCCTACTACCTGACGCACAAGGCCGAGACGCTCGGCTACCACCCGCAGGTGATCCTCGCCGGGCGGCGCATCAACGACGGCATGGGCAAGTACATCGCCGAGCAGACCGTCAAGCAGATGATCGCTTCCGGCAGCACGATCAAGGGCGCGAAGGTCAACGTGCTCGGCCTGACGTTCAAGGAAGACTGCGCCGACCTGCGCAACAGCAAGGTGGTCGACATCATCAACGAACTGCGCTCCTACGGCGTCGAGGTCGCGGTGCACGACCCCGAGGCCGATCCGGCCGAGGCGCTGCACGAATACGGCGTCACGCTGCAGCAGTGGGACGCTTTGCCGCGCGCCGATGCGATCGTCGCCGCCGTTGCGCACAAGGCTTTCAAGGCGCTCGAGAGCGACGCTCTGGTCGGCAAGCTCGTCCCCGGCGGCTCGTTCGTCGACGTGAAGTCGGCCTTCGACGAGGCGCAACTGCGCGCCGCCGGAGCGAGTGTCTGGCGGCTGTGAGACAAACCCCATGCAGCGGACAGGGCGGCGCGGCCGCATTGCTCGCGCGGTGCGCACTTGTCGGCACCATCCGCAGCCCGGTGCGAAGTGAACGTCACGCCCTCGTGATCGACGCGAAGCATGCGGCGGACACCCGATCCGCCACCCACTGAACAGATTCCATGCGCAAACCCTGCATTCATCTGGTCGCCGGCGCCCGGCCCAATTTCATGAAGATCGCCCCCATCGTGCGCGCACTGCGCGCCGACGGGCGGCTCGACTGGCGCATCGTTCATACCGGCCAGCACTACGACCGCGACATGAACGACGTCTTCTTCGACGAACTGGGCATTCCGGCGCCCGATGTCCGCCTCGGTTGCGGCGGCGGTTCGCATGCCGTCCAGACGGGCCGGATCATGGAGGCCTACGAAGCCCTTTGCGCCAAGGATCGGCCGGATGCCGTCCTCGTCGTCGGCGACGTGAACTCGACCCTCGCCTGCTCGATCGTCGCCAAGAAGGCGTGCATCCCGGTCGCGCACGTCGAGGCGGGCCTGCGCAGCGGCGACATGAGCATGCCCGAGGAGATCAACCGGCTCGTGACCGACGCCATCGCCGACTGGTTCTTCGTCACCGAACCGAGCGGCCTGCTGCATCTGCAGCGCGAGGGGAAGGATATGGCGCAGGTCTTCGATGTCGGCCATGTGATGGTCGACAATGTCCTGTACCAGGCCGCGCAACTCAGTCGCGCCGACACCAGCGGCTTGCCGGGTTCGCAGTTCAAGCAGCGGCAGGCGCGCTACGGCGTCGTCACCTTGCACCGCCCGTCGAACGTGGACAGCGCCGAAGCCCTGGGACGTATTGCGCTGGCGCTGCGCACGGTGTCCGAAGAGCTTCCACTCGTCTTCCCGGTCCATCCGCGCACGCGCAACAATATGGAGCGCCACGGCATCTCGATCGGCCCGGGTGTCGAACTCATGACGCCGCTGCCCTACATGGCGTTCCTGAATCTGTGGAAGGACGCCGCGGTCGTGCTGACCGACAGCGGCGGCCTGCAGGAAGAGACGACCGCGCTCGGCGTGCCCTGCGTGACGCTGCGCGAAAACACCGAACGCCCGGTGACGGTGGACGAAGGCAGCAACGTGCTGGCCGGCACGCAGCCCGAAGCGATCATCGCGGCCGCCCGCGCGGCCATTCGCGGCGAGTCCAGGCGCGGGCGGCGCCCCGCGCTCTGGGACGGCAGGGCCGCCGAGCGCATCGTGAATATCCTCGCCGACAAGCTGCTGGCTCAGGATGGCCCGGATCGCCCGATCGCGCACTGACCCGGCGTGCTGTACCGCACTACCGCTTCGAGACCATCCAGCCCGGCACCTTGAAGCGGATGATCTTCACGTACAGCACGATATAGGCCAGCGCGAAAAGCACGATGCATGCGCCGAGCACGAGCGAGTTGTCCCAGAACAGCACCGCGGGCACGACCGCGAACATGCACAGCAGCCACAGGTACGGCGCGGTGCGCGAGTTGCGCTTCATCATCACCGCGGCGTCCTCGCGGCCGATCGCCCAGCGCAGCATGCGGCGATAGACGAGACTGTGCAGGTGCAAGCCGTCGGGCATGCCCACCGAACGGCCCCGAATCACCTTGCGCCGGTACATCGAAAACAGCGTCTCGAAGACCGGATAGATGCACGCCAGCAACGGGAACAGCGGCGACACCTGCGGATTGCGCTGCAGCAGCAGCAACGCGACCACCGCCGCCATGAAGCCGATGAAATAGGCCCCCCCGTCGCCGAGGAAGATCAGTCCGGCCGGATAGTTCCAGATGAAGAAGCCGAGAACCGCACCGGCGCCGGCCAGCGCGAGCGAGAAGACGAGCGTGTCGCCGACCTGGAACGCTACGTACGCGAGGGCCAGAAAGATCATCTCGGCGCACATCGACGCCAGACCGTTGAAGCCGTCGATGATGTTGATCGCGTTCGAAATGCCCGCGACGGCGAGCACGGCAAGCGCAACCGCACCTGCCGCCGTGGACGCGATCAGGTCGAGCCCCCAGATATCGGTGCGATCGATGACGGTGCCGAGCACGAACACCGCGAGCAGGGCCGAGACCGCCGCCGCGCCGAGCCGGCTCACCGGGGAGACCCGTTTCGTCAGGTCCTCGAGCAGCCCCATCGCGAACACCGGCAGCCCGCAGGCCAGCAGCAGCACCAGCTCGCGCGCCAGCGGCGCCTCTGCCCGGGCGGAAACCAACGCAAGCGCCGCCAGCGCGCCGAACACGGCGACGCCACCGACGCGCGCCACCGTGGTCACGTGAAACTTTTGCGGCCCGCTGCGGTCATGGTCCTTGGCCGCCGAGCCGCGATGCCGCAGCAGCCTGACGACCAGAAGCGTCAGTGCGGCCGACAGCATGAACGAAACCAGAAAGACGATCATCGGGCGTCGAGTCTAGCAATCGGCCTGGCTCGAGCCGGCGAGCTTGCCGCGCTCAAGCACAATACGCACTCTTTGCCTGTTCATGCAGATTCAAGAGCTTCCTCCAATGCCGCGCAGGCGCGCGCCGCTGCAGATCCAGCGCGCGGTTCTGTTCGCACTCGTGGTGCGCGAATTGCGCTCCCGCGTCGAGGGACGCTGGCTCGGACTGCTGTGGATGTTGTTCGAGCCGCTGGCCCACATGCTTGTGATCATCGGGGTCCTGGGCGCCCGCAGCAACTTGTTTCTCGTGAACGTCGACTATCCGGTCTTCCTCATCACCGGCATGCTGCCCTTCTTCCTGTTTCGCAACCTCGCGACCAAGCTGCCAAGCTCGATCAGTGCCAACAAGAGCCTGTTCGCCTATCGCCAGGTTCTGCCAATCGATGCTCTTGCCGCGCGCGCCATCGTCGAGATTGGCCTCTACACCGCCGTCTACATCGTCGCCCTCGCGTTGCTGGGCTGGATGGGCTACCACGCTACACCGCACGCACCGATCGAACTGCTCGCGGTCAGCCTGGTGCTGCTTTCGCTTGGCACCGGACTCGGCTTGCTCTTCTCCGTGCTCACCCATCAGCGCCCCAAGATCACGACCATCATCGGCCTGATCTTCTATCCGCTTTACTTCCTCTCGGGCGTAATCTTCCCGCTTCACAACCTCGCGCCGAACGTTCGGAACTGGCTCTTGCTCAACCCGGTATTGCACTTGGTGGAGTTGTCGCGTCTGCACTTCATCCCGAACTACACCGCTGTCGCCGGCGTTTCGCTTCTCTATCCGGCTGCATGGGCACTGGTTGTGGCAGCACTTTCCTTGAGTCTGTACCGCGTCTATCGATTCAGATTCTTGAGTCTCGGTTGAACTGGAATGCTGGAACTGCGAAATCTCACCAAGTGGTACAGCACACTGCACGGGCGCCGCTACGTATTCAGGGACCTGAACTTCGACTTTCCCCCGGAGGCCAGCATCGGCCTGATCGGACGCAACGGCGCAGGCAAATCCACCCTGCTGCGCCTGCTGGGCGGCATCGACGTGCCCAATGCAGGCGCAGTGGTCACCGATGCGCGAATTTCCTGGCCGGTCGGCCTGTCGGGCGGGTTTCAGACCGCCCTCACGGCGCGCGAGAACGTGCAGTTCGTCTGCCGGGTGCACGGCGCCACCGGAAGCAAGATGCGCCGCATCATCGACTTCATCGCCGACTTCGCCGAGATCGGCGACTACTTCGATCTGCCCATGAATTCGTACTCGTCGGGCATGCGCTCGCGGGTGGCCTTCGGCATGAGCATGGCCTTCGACTTTGACTACTATCTGATCGACGAGGTTACCGCCGTGGGCGACCCACAGTTCAAGAGCAAGAGCCAAGCCCTGCTCAGGGAGCGGCTGAAGCGCTCCAGGGTCATCATGGTCTCGCATGCGATGCCGGAGATCGAGAAGTTCTGCGATGTCGTCGTCCACGTCGACCGTGGCCGCACCGCTTTGTACGAAGACGTGAAGCAGGGCATCGCCGCCTACCAGCTGCAGGCCCAGCCCGAAGCCAAGCCAGCGCCGGCACCGCTGGCGCTTGCCGCCACATCCGGCGCAGCGAAGCTTGCCCAGGCAATACAGACACCGGCCTCGGCCGGCCAGAAATGATCCAACTCAAGGATCTGACTCCGCGCAGGCTCAAAGCAGTGCTCATCGCTTTGCCGATGCTGCTCGCAACGCTCTACTACACCGTCTTCGCCGCAGACCGCTACGTCAGCGAATCGACGGTGGCCCTGGAACGCGCAAGCAGCGACGCTTCGTCGCTCCCCGGCGTGGCGCTGCTGCTTGCGGGGCTGAGCTCTCCGTCCAGAGGAGACGCGTTTTATCTGCGCCAGTACATGCAGTCGCTTGCGTTGCTGCAGGTGCTCGACGCCAAACTCGACTTGCGCAAGCACTATGGGGCCGAGAAGCTCGACGTCTTCTCGCGCCTATGGGCGGACAGCTCGCAGGAGCGATTCCTGGAGTATTTCCGAAATCGCGTCGACGTCCTCGTGGATGACAACTCGGCGACCGTCACGGTCCGGGTTCAAGGCTTCGATCCGAAATTCGCCCAGGCGTTGAACCAAGCCATCCTCAAGGAGAGCGAACGCTTCGTCAACGAGATGTCGCATTCGCTCGCGCGCGAAAGACTCAGCTTCGCCGAGAGTGAACTGGCGCGCGCCGCCGAGCACCTGGAGCGATCGACGACGGAGGTTCTGGCCTTTCAGAGCAAGCACAGCCTGCTGGATCCATCCATCGACGCGCAGGCCAGCGGCGCGCTCAGCGCGCAGATGCAGGCCTCCATCACGAAGTCCGAGGCCGAACTGCGCGGGCTGCGATCCTTCATGACCGAGAATGCTCCACAGGTCAAGGCGCTGCGCGCGCAGATCGTGGCAACGCAGGCTCAGCTCGAGGTCGAACGCGCGCGCGCAACCGGCAGCAGCGCGCAAAGCGAGCGTCTGGGCGCGCTGACCATCGAGTTCAAGGGCCTGCGCATGCGAACCGAGTTTGCGGCCGACGCCTACAAGGTCGCGCTGGTCGCGATCGAGAGCGCACGCATGGATGCCACGCGCAAGCTTACGAGCCTGGTTCTCATCGAGCCCGCCACGCTTCCCGAGACGGCGGAGTATCCGAGGCGGCTGTACAACCTCGCGACGCTGCTCGTCGGCTGCCTGCTCCTGTACGCAGTCGTACGGCTGGTGCTCGCCACAATCCGGGAACACCAGGACTGATTCGCGCACCACCGCCGCTCGGGCGCAGGTACTGCGATTGGGGCGCAATCGGGCAACCGAGATCGGGCAAGCGGGACCTTGGCACCGTTAGACTCGGGCCAGGCGAACTCGCGCATCGCAGTGGCGGCCTGGCAGCGTCGGCGCCGGGCGCCGCCACGCGTTCACGTTCCCGGCCGGCGCAGGTCAAGTCGACCCACTTTTTCGATCTCGAAGAAGGCATCCACCCAGCGCTTAGAGCGTTTCTATGGACGAACAAATCAACTCACCCGTCGAATCCGCCGTCGCTGGGGCGGCACCTGCGCCAGCGCAACATCCGGTTCCGGTCGACCGCATCAGCGAGTTGTATCGGGGCGAGATTTTCAGCGATGCCGATATACGCATGGCGCGCGACCGCATCCACTGGATGTGCGCGCAATGCCATGGCGAGTTGGTCCTCGACGTCGGATGCAGCCAGGGCATTGCATCGATCCTGCTGGCACGTGAAGGCTTCTCGGTGACCGCGATCGACGTGCATCCCGAAAGCGTTGCCTTCGCTCGCGCCGAGTGGGCGCGAGAGACACCGGTTGTGCAGTCCAGGCTGTCCATTCTGGAGACTGATCTTGCCTCGCTTGCCGAAGGGCCGCAGTTCGACACCGTGCTCCTCGGCGAAGTCATCGAGCATCAAGCGCGGCCGCAGCGCCTCTTGAGGGCCGCACTGTCGCGACTCCATGCCGGCGGCCGGATGGTCGTCACGACGCCGTTCGCGCTTCACCCACATTCGGATCACAAGGTGAGCCTCTTTCCAGCCGACCTGGTACGGTTTGCGCGCGAGCTGGGAATGGGGGTGACCGATCTGCATGTGGACGGCAGCTACATGCGCTGCGTGTACCACGTCGACCCGGGCCTTGCGGCGCCATACCCCGAACTTCAGGATCTTCTGGATCGCACCCAGGCGGCGACGCTCGAAGCAGAGCGGCGTCTGTTCGATCTTCTGCATGAACGCGACAAGCAACTCGCGAAGAAGACGGGGGACCACAAGATCACGCAGCGCAAACTGGCCGAGGCAACCACCGCGGCCGAAGAAAAGTTCCAGGCGCTCAGGATCACCCAGCGCAAACTCGCCGAGGCAACCACCGCCGCCGAAGGAAAGTCGCAGGCGCTGGAGAGCACCCAGCGCGAACTGGCCGAAGCAAAGGCGGCGGCCGAAGAAAAGTTCCAGGCGCTCAGGATCACCCAGCGCAAACTCGCCGAGGCAACCACCGCCGCCGAAGGAAAGTCGCAGGCGCTGGAGAGCACCCAGCGCGAACTGGCCGAAGCAAAGGCGGCGGCCGAAGAAAAGTTCCAGGCGCTCAGGATCACCCAGCGCAAACTCGCCGAGGCAACCACCGCCGCCGAAGGAAAGTCGCAGGCGCTGGAGAGCACCCAGCGCGAACTGGCCGAGGCAAGGAATGCAGTTGCCGACCAGCAAAGGACCCATCGCCAGGACCTGGAGGCGGCATCGCGCTCGCTCGAGGAGAGCGCGAAAGCAAACCGTCGTCAACAAGCGGAACTCGACGCTGCGGGACGTGGCCTGCGCCAAACCGGTGCCCAGTTGGCCGCCGCAAAGCAATTGCAGCAGCGGCTGGAACGCAGCGTGGAGGTTCGGGACGCGCGCCTGCAGGCCATCCAGCGGCGTGCCTCGGCGCTTGCCGAGCGCAACGAACGAATCGTTGCGAGCGAGTCTTACCGGGTCGGCGCGGCGTTGGTGGCTGCGGCCCGTTCTCCGGCTCGTCTGCTGCGGCTGCCGGCGGAAATCTGGACCATCTACCGCGGCGCGACGCGCCGCGGCGCCGCCGAACGCGCGAATTCGAAGGCAACACCAGTGGAGCCGGCAAGGCTTGCCGAGCCGCCGCCCTCGACCGTCGCGCCGGTGCAGCGGCTGCCCGCTCCCGAGCCCCGCGCGACGACCGGGCCCGTAGCGCCTGCTGCCGACAGAGAGCCGCCCTCTCTGGATCTGCCGTCGGATCCGAAACGGCTCAAGGTTGCGTCGGTCATGGACGAGTTCACCTTCCACTCGTTCGCACCGGAGTGCAATCTGATGCCATTGCGGCCGCAGACCTGGGAGGCGCAGCTGGCCGAGTTCGCGCCGGATCTCGTCTTCATCGAGTCGGCGTGGCGCGGCGCCGACGATCTGTGGACGAAGAAAGTCAGCAATCCATCGCCCGAGATCATGGGTGTGATCGCCTGGTGCGCGCGAAATGACGTGCCAAGCGTATTCTGGAACAAGGAGGATCCCGTCCACTTCGGCAGCTTCCAGCACATCGCGAAAGCGGTGGACTATGTATTCACGACCGACGTCGACTGCATTGCGCGCTACAAGCGCGACCTTGGGCACGACCGCGTGTATCTGCTGCCGTTCGCTGCGCAGCCTGCTGTACACAACCCGATCGAACTCTTCGAGCGGCGCGACGCGTTCTGCTTCGCCGGCTCGTACTACCTGAAATACCCGGAGCGCCAGCGCGACTTCAAGAGCCTGATGGACGTGGTGTCGCAACTGCGTCCGGTGGAAATCTTCGACCGCAACTACCACAAGCCGCACCCGCACTACGAGTTTCCGCCGGAGTACGAGAAGTACATCGTCGGCAGCCTGCCGTTCGACCAGATCGACAAGGCCTACAAAGGCTATCGATTCGGCATTAATATGAACACCATCAAGCAGTCGCAGACGATGTTCGCGCGCCGGGTGTTCGAGCTGCTTGCGTGCAACACGGTGGTGGTCAGCAACTTTTCGCGCGGCGTGCGGCTGCTGTTCGGCGACCTGGTCGTGTGCTCCGACGCGCAGGTCGAACTCGAGCGGCGGCTGACCGCGCTGTGCGCAGACGAAACGCAGTTGCGCAAGTTCCGCCTTGCCGGCGTGCGCAAGGTGATGGCGGAGCATACCTACGCTCACCGCCTGGCCTACCTGACCTCGAAGGTCGCGGGTACGGCCCGCGCTGCGGCACCGACGACCGTGACCGTCATCGCCTGCGCGGCCGATGCCGCCGAGGCGAGCCGCCTGCTGGCGATGTTCCACGCTCAGCGCCACGCCGGCCGCCGATTGATCCTCTTGTCGCGCGAGACCTTCGAAGCGCCGGGCGCGGATGTGAAAGTGCTCGATCCAGGCTCGATGCAGGGCCTGCGCGAGGCCGTCGCGAGCGCGGCCTGGGTGGCCGTCTGGACGGCAGCCGACTACTACGGACCCAACTACCTGACGGACCTTGTCCTGGCTACCCGTTACGGCGCAGCCGAGGCCTTGGGCAAGGCTGCCTTCCACGACGGCGAATCGGGCACGATCGAGTTGCGCAACGACGGCGCCCAATACCGCCCGATGCAGCGACTCGATGCCCGAGCGTCGATGGTGCGCGGCGCCTGGCTCGCTCAGCGCATGCCGGCCGAAGCAGCGGCACTGGCCGGACTCGCGCTGGAGGGCGGCGAGTTCCTGTCCATCGACGAGTTCAACTACTGCCGCAATGCGTCGGGCCTGAACGAAGCGGACTTGGCGATCCGCGTCGACGACGAGCCCGGCTGGGCGCAGGGCGTATCGCTCGACGCCGACCTGCTGCCGCTGGCCGAGGGCCTGCGGGCCAATACCTCGAACACGTCCAACGATGGCGACGCCCGCGCGCTGCCCGGCAAATCGGCCGACGAACTGGCGGCGCTGCTGCCGCGAACCCTGCCCAGCGGCCTTTCCATACGCCTGGACGGCGGCCTGCTCGAAGTGCGCTCCCGGCTCGCTGCGGACGTGCACCGCTACGTGTACTTGTCCGACACCTTCGACCGCGCCGCGTTGAACCTGGAGACGAACAGCCGCTTCCAGCTCGTGGCCGAAGACGTGGCCGGCGGCGGCGACCTGCGCACGGTGTTCGAGTTCCTCGACGAGGACAAGCGCAAGATCGGCCATGCGATGTCGAAGGCCGGGGCGGCGCAGTCGATGGCCATTCCGGCCCGCTGCCGCTTCGTGCGCTTCGGCCTGCGCGTGCAAGGCCCGGTCTCCGCACGCATCCGGCGCCTGGTGCTCGCCGATCTTCGCGAGCGCCCCAGCGCGGTGGTCCCCACGGCGCGGCATCTGCTCGTGACCAAGCAGTACCCGGGGTACGACGACCTCTACCGCTACGGCTTCGTGCACAGCCGGGTGCGTGGCTACCGGCGCGACGGGCTGCTTGTCGACATCTTCCGTCTGCATGCCGACGAGCCCTGCGCATTCCGCGAGTTCGAGGATGTCGATGTCGTACAGGGCGATCGCGACCTGCTCGACCTCACGCTGCGCAGCGGGCGCCACCAGCATGTGCTGGTGCACCTGCTCGATGCCCAGATGTGGGAGGCCCTGGCGCGGCATGTGGACCGCGTGAAGATCACGGTCTGGGTCCATGGGGCCGAGATTCAGACCTGGCAGCGGCGCGCGTTCGAGCTCGACGGCCAGGGCGAGGCAGAAGTCGCGCGGCGCAAGGCACTTTCCGATCAGCGCGCAGCGTTCTGGCAGCGGCTTCTGGGCGACCCGCACCCCAACTTGTCGCTGGTGTTCGTGTCGCAATATGTCGCCGACGAGGCGCGGCGCGACCTCGGGCTCGACCTGTCGCGCGTATCGCACCAGGTCATTCACAACTTCATCGACGGCGAGCTGTTCGCCTACCGTGCAAAGGACGAGGCACAACGCACACATATCCTCTCGATTCGCCCGTTTGCCTCGCGGGTGTATGCCAACGACCTGACGGTGCGCGCGATCCAGCTGCTCTCCGAGCGGCCGTGTTTCGCGAGCCTGTCGTTCCACATCGTCGGCGATGGCGAACTGTTCGACGAGACGACAAGGCCGCTCGCGGGTCTGCCGAACGTGACGCTGCACAAGGGCTTCCTCACGCAACGCGAGATCGCCGCGCTGCACCGCGAGAACGGCATCTTCCTGTGCCCGACGCGCATGGACACGCAGGGCGTCTCGCGCGACGAGGCCATGGCATCGGGGCTCGTGCCGGTCACGATGCGGGTCGCGGCGGTTCCGGAGTTTGTCGACGACACCTGCGGCGTCCTGGTTGATGCCGAGGACGCGGGGCAGCTCGCCGACGCGGTCGAGGCGCTGCAAATGGACCCGCAACGCTTCCTGCGTCTGTCGCAGGCCGCTGCCGCCCGCGTTCGGCGGGATTCGGGTGTGCAACAGACGATAGTCCGCGAGCTCGACTGGCTGCGCCGGTAAGCGCTGAAGCCGCGGCGTCGCATGCGAGTATTCATTGTCGGCAGCTGCGTCTCGCGCGACGCGCTGGCGACCGTGCCCGAGCCGCAAGACTTGAAACTTGTCAGCTACCACGCTCGAAGCAGTCTCGGCGTCTTGGCGAGCGGCCCGGTGGCGCAGCCCGAAGAGATCGCGACCATCGCCGCGCCCTGGTGCCGGCGCATGGTGCAGGCGGATCACGCGAAGACACTGCTGCATGCGGTGGCCGAGGCATCGTTCGACTTGCTGCTCCTCGACCTCATCGACGAACGCTTCGACCTGCTAGAGACCCCCGACGGGGTCGTGACGGTGTCGCGAGAGTATGCCGAAGCGGTCGGACGCCGGCCGATGGGCCTCGTCATACCCGCCTTCGGTACGCGCCACGTTGCGCTGTGGCGCGCGGGTTTTGCTCTGCTGACCACGACGCTGCACGAACAGGGGCGGCTCGATCGGTTGCGCGTGAATCGGGTCTTCTGGGCGAGCCGAACTGTTTCCGGCGAACCTCTGGCGGGGTTTGACCCGGCGCGGACAAGGGCCGCAAACGCCTTTCTGCGGGCTCGCTACGAAGACATCGCGCGCGCCCTGGGCGACGCGGTCTTCCTCGACTACAGCGCCGACGTGCTGCGCGCCGATCCGGCCCATCGCTGGGGGTTGTCTCCATTCCATTTTGGCCCGCAGTTCTACGATGCACAGTTGGTCTCCCTGCGCACCGCGGGTTCGGGCGCGCCCGAACCGGACGCCGCGGCGATCTGCGGCCCGAGCATGCGTGCCGCGCCTCATGATTCCGCCGGTCGGGAGCACCCGGACTTCGACTATCCGGCCGCGGCGCGGTGGCCGCAGCGCTATTCGTTGCGCGAGGGCGTCCATCGCTTCGCGCTCCCTGCCGGCCATGGGCTCGATCTGCTGCTGGATGGCCTGGATCGCCTTCGCCTGGGAAACACGATTCTGGTCTACTTTGGCGACGCCGCAGCACAGCGGGCCGAGCACACTGTCAGGTACTCCTTCGGACGGGAGATAGGGCAAGCATTGGGCCGTCCGGTACTGTGCATCAGCGATCCTGTCGTGGCCCAGTCCTCCACGCTGGCAATGGGTTGGTATGCCGGCTATCGCGGCTGCTCCGACCTGCCGCAGCGCATTGCCGCGCTGCTGGACGACCTGGCGGCCCGGCTGGCGGCGCACCTGGTGTTGTTCGGAGGATCGAGCGGCGGCTTTGGGGCGTTGGCGGTCCTCGGGCATCTGCGCAGCCCGGCCAACGCGTTGGTCTGGAACGCGCACGCGACGATCGGGCGCGCCAACGTCCACGCCGTGCGAGCCTACGTCGATGCCGCCTTTGGCGACGATCGGGAAGTTTCCGCGGGGCTGAAGCAGAGCCTCGAGGTGAGCGGCGTCCGGCACAGTCTGCTTGATGCCCCCCCGCGGCACAGGCACCCGTACCTGTATCTCCAGAATCGCAGCGACGCGTTTCATGTGGAGCACCATGCACGCCCCTTTGCCATGGCGGCGAATGTGCTGCGCGTGGGTCGAGCCGCCTTCGCGGGCGACTGCGGGGCCGCGTTCTGGTTCGGTGACTGGGACCAGGGCCACATGCCTCCGCCGCCCGATATCCTGCATCTGGCAATCGATCGACTGTCCCGCGGAGCGAGTACGCTTGCGGTGGCCTTGGAACTGATGGAAGGAGCGGGAAGTGACGATCCGGTCGATCTGTAGCGGACTGTGGATGTCGCTACTTGTCATGCTGGCGGGGTGCAACGCGTCGGACGGTCCATCCGGTTCGCCGCCGGCACCCGAGCCGCTCGAACCGGTTGCGCTCTGCCAGTGGCTGACAGAGGAAATCGCTGGAGAGCCCTGCAGCGCACGCTCTTGGGAAGCGTTGGCGAGAGGGATCGCTGCCGAGCCTCGCGCGGATGCAGTCTCCCTCAACTTCAATCAGCCCGCAGACGCTGTTCAGGCGGCAGAATTCCTGCGAGAACACGGCTTCCAGGCCCCGGGGCGGGAGGACCTCTCCCCATGGCCGATCGATCTGCCGCTCGCATGGGATGCGGACCCCTATCACGATCGCAATTGGCGTTTTCAACTGCATGCATGGCGCATGCTCGACCCGCTGGTCTTCGCCTGGATGCAGACCGGCGACGCGCAATACATCGAGTGGGCGCTCGCGATTGTCGAGGATTGGCATGCGTATCACATCGAGCTTGCACTGCCCAGCGCATTCGGCTGGTACGACATGGCAGTCGGCATCCGGGCAATGAAGGTCGCCTTCCTCCTCGACCGTGCGCTGCGCCAAGAACTCGAGCTTTCCGACCGGCAACGAAACGTGTTGTTCGAACTCGCGGAGCGGCACGTGAGCAAGCTGCGCGAGCCGGCATTTCTCTCGATCGGCAATCATGGCCTCTTCCAGCTTCATGGTTTGGTCGCGTTGTGCAGGACCGTGCCCTATCTGAAAAGCTGCCCCGGCGCGCTGGACTATGCGGAATCGAGTTGGCAGGACTTGTTGGGGACCCAGTTCAGTGACGAAGGAATTCACCTCGAACACTCGCCGGGCTACCACTTCTTCATCACCGACACCGTCGGGCAGATGCTCCGCTCGGGTTGGTACGAGAACTTCGAATACCTGCAGAGGCTGATGGCACAGGCGCAGGACAACAAGGTCTGGATGGTCAGCCCCGACAAGACCTATGTGGCCATCGGCGATTCGAGCGCCGTTGCGGCAAGAGTGACGTTTCCGCCCGGAGACGCGAACTGCGCCGACCTGCCGGACCCTCGCCCGCAGTGCTACCTGTCGAAATCGTTCCCGAAGTCGGGATATGCGATGGTGCGCAGCGACTGGGCCGTGCCGCCGGCCTCATCGTCGATGCTGTTCTTCATGGCCGCATTCCACTCGGGGATCCACAAGCACGCCGATGATCTGAGCTTCGAACTGTTCGAGTTCGGCGAGCGACTGCTGACCGACACCGGCGAGTCGTCGTACGAGATGGACGAGTGGCGGCAATTCGCGCTGAGCACGAAGGCCCACAACGCGCTCGAGATCAACGAAACGAGCTACTCCACGCAGAGCGCCGACGCCTACGGTTCCGCGCTGCGCGGCGTCGAGCGGCGAGACAGCACTTTCGTGCTGGAAGGCGAAGCGCCGCACGGTTCCGGCACGCTGCAGCGGCGCAGACTCGCATACGCCCCGCGCCATTGGCTGCTGGTCGTGGACCGCCTCGCCGGCGGCTCCGTAACGACTGCCACGCAGTGGTTTCACTTCGCGCCACAGGTTCATGTCGCGCAACGAGCTTCCGGGCCGAACGAACTGCCCATTCTCGACGCGCGCCTCGGCGGCGGAAGGCAGATCTCGATCGAACAACTGCTGCCTGGCTGCGCTGGCATCCTCGTCAAGGGCCGCAGCAGCCCCATCCAGGGATGGTCGACGATGTCATACGGGCAACTCGAGCCGAGGTTCACGGTAGGCTTCACATGTTCGGGCGAGCCGCGCGCACACGCCACGTTGTTCGTGCTCGATCCCGAGCGGCGCGAACAGGCGCTGGCCGAAGCTGACGCCATCTTGCGCGAGCTTGGTCTGCGTGCCTAGCCCCGCGATCCGGTCCATCATGAACAAGCAGAAGCTCGTCACAATCACGGTCGATGTCGAGGCCGCACGATCTCGCCAGGCCCGAGACCAGGTCGATCGCCTGATCTGGGGGCGCTTCGGTGACGCGAGAGAAGTCGGCATCGGCCGCATGATGGACGTGGCCGAGCGCTACGGTCACACGATGTCGTTCTTCGTCGACTACTGCGAGACCTACGCCTATCCGGGCAAGTTTCGCCGCATCACCGAGGAGATCGTCGGCCGCGGTCACGACCTGCAGTTGCATGCACATCAGAACTGGCTGGCCGAGGACTTCTTCGCGGCGCGCGGCTTGCCGCAGCCGCCCGCCATGCTCAACGACTACAGCGCGGCGCAGGCCGGAGCCGTGCTCGATCATCTGATCGGCGAAGTGCGGGCGGGTGGCGGCGCCGACCCCGTCGCCTTCCGCGGCGGGTCCTACGAGTACGGTCAGGGCTTCCTCGAGGCAATGACCCGCGTCGGACTGCGCCTGAGTTCGAACTACAACTTCAACCTGGCCCCGAGAGGCGCACCGATCGAGAATCTGCCACTCTTCACGTGGCCCAACGGCATCATCGAACTGCCGATCGCGCAATTGAACATGGGCCGCTCGACGATGCGCTTCGGCTTCGACAGCATGGATTGCGGCAACGAAGCCCTGGTGCGCAGGTATATCCAGCTGTTCTTCGACACGTTCGGCAACCAGGTGCCGTTGCCGGCCATCATGCACAGTTTCTCGTTCCTCAAGGCCAACCCGGCGACGCGCCACTACGAGTACGCGGGCGAAGAACCTGTGCAAGCGTTCGAGCGCTTCTGCTCGGTGTTGGCCGAGGAAGGCTGCAAAGTGGTGGGTCAACCCGAAATCGTGCGCCAGGTGGAGAGTGGCGCGCTCGTCGCGCGCGAGATGCGTTCGTTCGAAGTGCTTTCCTGCTTTCGCGCACAGGACACCCCGCTGCCGCCGCGGACCGCGGACGCAGGCGTTGTCCCGCCCGCGCCCGCGCCCGCGCCCGCGCTCAGTCAGGCGTCGGTCAGCGAAAGCGTGTGTGGCTTCTGTGGCACGCCCAGGTCCAGGATGCGTCCCTACGGCAAGCGGCAGTTCGCACTTTGTCCGACTTGCGGCTCGCTCGAGCGCCAACGCGCCTTCTTGCTGGCGTGCGAAAGCTGGCTGCGCGAGGAGTTCGACTTTGCCGGCAAGCGCGTGCTCCACATCTCGCCCAGCGAATGCGAGCTCGACTATTTGCGCCGCTGCGGCGCGCAGGTGCTCACCGCCGACGCGCGGCAACTCGCCGGCCACGACTATCAGCTGGACCTTTGCAGCATGCCGGAGATCCCGGATGCATCGTTCGACGCGCTGGTTGCCATCGCCGTGCTGCAACATTGCTACGACGAGCATGCGGCGCTGTCCGAAATCCGCAGAGTGTTGAAGCCCGGAGGGCGAGCGCTCCTGCAGGTCTTTCACCGGCTCAACCGCGAGAGCGAAGCGGCGGCCGACCAGACCCAGCATTACGGAGAGGAAGCGCTGCAGAGCGCGAAGGTCGGTACCTACCGCACCTACGGCGATCGCTCGCTCTTGCGTCTGTTGCAGAAGTATTTCCTGGTCAAGTCCTTTCCGGTGCGGGACCCCATCAGCGACACTTACGACGTGATTTTTTCGTGCCTGCGCGATGAGCCGTAGCAGTGCCCCGGCAAGTCGGGGCCGCGCGCGAGTGCGGCAAGGCTCGAATGCCCGGGGCCGGCAAGTCCCGTCTGCTCGGACCATACTCTGCATTTCGGGACCACCGATGCGCTGGAACTTCGGCAGCGGTTGCAGAGTTGTCGGCGAATCGGGGTCGAAGATGGAGCGCTGCGGGATCGCTGTGGCAAGTCGAGTCGATGCCTCCGGCGGCCCCGAAAGTCATCGAAGGAGCAAGAGATGCTGATTCGTTCGATCTATGGCGGTTTGATTCTTGCAGCCCTGTGCGGGCCGCTGTTCGCGGCCGACATTCGCATGGGGCCCACTGGCGACGACCAGAACGACGGCAGCGCCGGCAAGCCCGTTGCCACTTTGCAGCGTGCCGTCGATCTGGCCTTGTCCAACCCCAAGGCCAGGAGCGAACCGATGCGCGTATTAGTCCAGCAGGGGACCTACCGCGGCCAGAAGGTCCAGATCGACGGCAGCAAGCTGGTCGGCGAGCTTGCCATCGTCGGCCTGGGCACCGAGCCGGCGGACTTTCCGGTCTTTCGAGGCGACGGCAGCAAGGCAACCTGGTTCACGCTCAAGTCCGACACCGGCAAACCCACGGGGCTGACGATCCAGGCGATCGCGGTGCACGACTACTTTGCGGCCATCTCGCTCGAAGGCAATCGCGAAGACCGGATGGCATTCAATTCGGGCACGACGATCCGGCGCAACATCTTTCGAAATATCGGCTCCGCCACCACGCACTGCGATGATTGCGTGTCCTTTGCAGCGATACTCTTCTACAACAGCCAGAACAACCTGGTCGAAAACAACTTCTTCGGCACGATTCGCAACAAGCGCGACAAGGACTGCGGGTCGCTCCATTCGATCTACCTGGCGCACTTCTCGTCGGACAACAGGATCGTCGACAACACCTTCCAGGACGTCTGCGGCTCCGCGATCAAGTTGCGCGACCGCTCCAACAACAATCGCATCGAAGGCAACCGGTTCAAGGAAGTCCAGAATGCACCGGCGATCGAGGAATGGTTCTGCGACGCGGACGCGCGCAAGGACTGCACCAAGAAGTCCGGCGAGTGCCCATCCACCGGGAACGTAGCGAGCGGCAACGACCTGTCGGGTTCGCCGGGAACACAATACATTTCCATCGTCGGCGATCGAACACCGCGCGCGTGGTGCAGCGCCGAGGACTTCGCCCGCGAGCGCATGCTGTCCAAGTGAGGTCCGCCAAAACTCGCGGGCGCGGCGCCGATTCGGGGCCGGCGTCTGGCGCATTGCGGCTTCGCATCGTCATTCGTTCGTTGGTGCGCCGGTCGTGATCGGCGCCGCCGCCTCGCCTCTACGATGAGTTCCGAAAGTACTTCGACAATTGCCTCGACGCTTCTCGGCCAGGCGCTGCTGGGCCGCGGCCACATCGCACCGGCCGACCTGGACCGCGCGCTCGCGCTGAAAGCGCAGAATCCGACCGATCGGCTTGGCGCCATCCTGGTGCGCCTGGGCGCGTTGTCGGAGGAGAATCTGCTCGCCGCATTGACGGCCCAGACCGGCTACCCGGCGGTCACTCTGGCCGACATTCCGCGCAGCGGCGTCGATGCCGCGCTGCGTCGCCTCGATTGGCCGGGCGCTCGCTTGCAGGCCCTGCGCGTTTGCATCTGGGAAGACGACGAGGGCATCTTCAGCGCCTGTGCCGAGGATCCGCTCGACGCGTCGCTGCAAGAGGCCGTGGAAGCCGAGGCCGGGCGTTCCGTCCAATGGCATTTCATCCGCAACCGCGACCTGGAGCGCTTGCTCGCTGGCCTGAGCGACGGCATGGACGCGCAACCGATCGACGCCGCGCGCTACCGCGAAATGGCCGAAGACGGGCCGGTGATCGCATTCGTCAACAACCTGATCGCCCAGGCGATCGACGAGCGCGCCTCCGACATCCACATCGAGCCCGGCGAGTTCGCATGCGAGACGCGCTATCGCATCGACGGCGTGCTGCACACCCGTTCCGACTTCGGCCTCGACCGCTTTCCGGCCGTTGCCTCGCGCATCAAGCTGATCGCCGGGCTCGACATCGCCGAGCGGCGTCTGCCGCAGGACGGCCGCATCACGCTGCGCGCGGCGGGCGCCGAGATGGACATGCGGGTGTCGGTGGTGCCCGCAGTTCACGGCGAGTCGATCGTCATGCGCCTGCTGCCCAAGCAGCGCCACGATCTGCGCCTCGAGGCGCTCGGCATGGAGGGCGACCAGTTGGCGCAGTTGCGCCGGTGGCTCGACCTGCCCAGCGGCCTGGTGCTGGTGACCGGGCCGACCGGCTCGGGCAAGAGCACGACGCTGTATGCCGCGCTGTCGGCGGTCGACGATCGCACGCGCAAGATTCTCACCGTGGAAGACCCGGTGGAGCACCGTCTGCCCGGAATCATGCAGGTGCAGGTGCAGGCCGAGATCGGCTACACCTTCGCCCGCGCGCTGCGCTCGTTTCTGCGCCACGACCCGGACATCATCATGGTCGGCGAGATTCGCGATCGCGAAACCGCCGAGATCGCCATCCAGTCCGCCCTCACGGGCCACCTGGTGCTCGCGACGCTGCACACCAACGATGCCCTGTCGGCATTCACGCGCCTGACCGACATGGGAATCGAGCCCTATCTTGTGGCCGCGGCCGTCCAGGCCGTGATGGCGCAGCGGCTGGTGCGAAGGCTTTGCGCGCGCTGTGCGGCACCGACCGAGGCGCCGATAAATGCGGCCACGGAGTTGTCGCGCTGGCCGCCCGCCTCGCCCCCCGCGTGGCGCGTGAACGTCGGCTGCGAGCAATGCCAGCGCACCGGATACCGGGGTCGCCTGGGAATCTACGAGTTGGTCGACGTCAGTGCCGAGCTTCGTCACGCGGTGGCAACGATGGCCGCACAAGGCGAATTGGAGCGCATCGCGGTTTGCGGCGGCCGGCGCAGCTTGCGACAAGACGGCATGCTCAAGGCGCGGCGCGGCGAAACGACAATGGCCGAAGTCGCGCGTGTGGCCGGCAGTTCGGCCGCATCGCCGGGCTGAACACGATGGCCGACGTCTTGTCCGACGCGATCGACGCCGCTGCGCCCGATCGTTCACGGCTGCGACCGGATCAAGCCGCGCCCACGAGCATGTCGAACCAAGGCTCGTCGAAGTTTCGCTACCGCGCACTCGATCAACTGGGTCAGCGTACGCAGGGCGAGGTGATCGCCGATACGCAGCAGGCGGCGCTTGTCCAGTTGCGCCAGCGCGGCCTCAGCGTGCTGGCACTGACGGTCGATACCGCCGGCTCCGTTGACCCGGGCAGTCAGGTGCGGCCCGAGCGTCGCCGCGTTCGCGCCGCCGACCGCATCGTCTTGCTGCACGAATTCTCCACCCTGCTCACGGCCGGCGTGCCGATCGCCGAAGCGACGCCGTCGCTGGAGGCGGCCTATGCCAACACCGCTCTCGGGCCGCCGTTGACTCGCCTGCGCAAGGCGGTTCAGGGGGGCCGCACGGTGGCCGAAGCGTTTCGCGTGGCGGGCCTCGACTTGCCCGAGCATGCGCACAGCCTGATCGCCGCCGGCGAGGCGGCCGGCCGCCTGGGACAAGCTCTTCACGCCGCGGCCGCCCAACTCGAATACGACCACGCCGTCGCGCAGCAGGTGCGCACCGCGCTGATCTACCCCAGTGTGCTCATCGGCGCCGGTGTGTCGGCGGTGATGATCATATTCATCTCGGTCGTACCTCGATTCGCTTCGCTGCTGGGCAACGGGCGGGCCGAAGTGCCGGCGCTGTCGCGCTGGGTGATCGAGATGGGGATGTTTCTGCAGGCCCATCTGCTGGGCAGCGCGCTGGTGTTGTCGGCGCTGGTGGGCGCCGCGGTGCTCGCCGCGCGCGTGAGCGGCGCGCGCCAAGCCGTCATCGAGGCACTGGCCCGGATGCCGCTCATCGGCCCCTGGCTGTATACCAGCGAGATCGGCCGCTGGGCGACGCTTCTCGGCACCTTGCTCGAGAACCGTGTCGCATTGCTTCCCGCGCTCGAGTTGTCGTCGCGCGCGGTCAGCCTGTCGTCCCTGCGCGGCCATCTGAACAAGGCTCAGGGTGAAATCCGGCGCGGTCGCGCACTCTCGGCCATCCTCGCCGAGCAGGGCTGGATCGCACCGACGCGGCTGAACCTGATCCGCGTCGGTGAACGCGCCGGCGAGTTGCCGCGCATGCTGGCGCAACTCGGGAGCATGCATACGGTTGCCGCACGCGAGCAGATGCGCCGGCTGCTCGCGCTGATCGAGCCGCTGGCCATTCTGCTCATCGGCGCCGTCATCGGCGTGATCATGGTTGCGGTCGTGCTGGCGATCACGAGCTTGAATACGGCGAAGCTATGAGCCTGAGCGAGGCAGCGGCACATGCAGCACGGCAGGCCGCGTTTGACCGCATTCTTGTTGTGCATGAACAACATATAGCGGGATAACACGGCGCTATTCCGCTTGCTCGCCGTGAACCGCTTGTGTAGCATGCCCTGCGTGAGTTGCTAGCGACGCTGCGGGGTCTGCTCGAAGCGTGTTTTTCCGGATCTACCAACCTTTAATGAGGGTTCTACAAATGAAGCGTTTCCTTCTTTCCGCCACCTCCGCTGCGGTGCTTTCGCTCCTGTCTTCCGGCGCCTTTGCCGTTGTGAACCTCGACAATGGAGCCGGCGCGTCCAACTACGCCAAGGAACTCGTCACGCCCGGCACCACTGCGCTGACCGGCGCCGCGGTCAACGTGACCTCGACGCTCGGTTTCGGCGTGTCGGGCGGCCAGACGCGCTTTGTTCGCTACGACTTGTCGAATGCGAAGTTCGCTGGTGCAGTGGCGGCCGGCGATCTGGCAATTTCGGGTGCCGCGTTCGCGAACGTCGTCGTGTCGCAAGGAGGCGCGGCCGGAACGACTTTCGTGATCTTTCAAGTAACTGCGGCAGGCGCCGGCAATGCGCAGAACGAGGGTGTTAGCTTCAACGCCGGGACGGGCGGCAGCGCCGGTCTCGTGATCCAGTCCGCCGGGGCGCCGGTGCAGATGGCCTATTCGCTGTATGCGGATGCGGCGTCGGCTGCGGCGGGCGGCGCTGCAGGCCGTCTGAACAACAACAATACCGCTCAGACCGTTGCCGGCTTGGTGACGGGCGTGGCCTTCAGCGCGACCGTGAACACCTCGACGGTGGATGTCAATTCGAGCCCGACCTATACGCACTTCGTTGGCGGCAACGTCGCCACGATCGGCCAGGTGAGCATTGGCGCCGTAAATCAAGTTCTCGTGCCCGCGACTGGCGCCCAGGTGGTCTACGCGGACTTGGTCGGTGCCGGCACGGCTCTCGTGCTGAACGGGGACTTCAGTGCCGCTGCATCTCCGAGCACCAACAACTCCGGCGTGTTCCTCGGGCCGGACAACGGAGCTTGCCCTGCGGCAGGCACTGCGCCGACGCCGAATACGCCGACGACGGCCGCCACGTTCATCACGGATGCGACACCGGCGGTTGCCAAGCCGTTGTGCTTCTCGGTTACGACCGCGAACCAAGTCAAGATTGCAGCGCAAAGCTTCACCGTTCAGGCCAATATCGTCCCGGCCACGGGTGCGACGACTGGCAGCCTGGCAGCGATTCCCGCCGGCACGTTCATCCGCAACGGTCTGGTGCTGAAGGCGGCGTTTGCCGAGACGAGTTCGGTTTCCGGCATTTCGCGTGCGGTCAGCCTCACCAACACCTCCAGCATCGACTCGGCTTACACGGTGCGGTGCATGGTGAACAGCCAGACGGTCGTCAACGGCATTCCTGGAATCGTGAAGGCGAACTCGTCAACGCGCCAGAGCCTCGGAACGCCGGGCTTGGGCTGCCCGACCAACGGCACGCTGCGCGGAATCGAGATGACCTTCGCGTCGCCCCCGGGAACCGTGATCGGCTCCGTCGTGAGCCAGAGCCTTTCGACCGGCCAGGCCTCGTTCGACAACATGGTCGGCAACCAGTAAGCGGCGCCGAACTGACATAATGAAGAGGGCGGGTTTCCCGCCCTCTTCTCATTTGTGCCGACGATTCATGCTTTCAGTTGTCTCGTTTCGCCGCGCGTCGCCCCCGGCGCGCCGCCGCCAAGGTTTTACGCTCCTCGAAATGCTGGTGGTGCTGGTCATCATCGGCCTGCTCGCGGGACTCGTTGCGCCGCGCCTGTTTTCGCGGCTGGACGCGTCCAAACTGCAGGTCGCCGACACCCAGGTCAAGATGCTTCGCTCGGCAGTGATGACGCTGCAGCTCGACATCGGCCGATTCCCCACGAATGACGAGCAGTTGACGCTGCTGTCCGCGCCGCCTGCGGATGCACGCGAAGCTGCGTTGTGGCGTGGGCCCTACCTGGATGGCAAGCTGCCGCTGGATCCTTGGGGCCATGCCTATCAATACTCCGTACCTGGCGCCGACGGCCAGCCCTTCGCGCTCTATTCGCTGGGTGCGGACGGCAAGGCCGGGGGCAGCGGAGATGGCGCCGACATCGGCTTCCTGCCGCCGCGTTGACGCCGACGCAGCGCGCGGGTTCACGCTGCTCGAGCTGCTGCTGGTACTGGTCCTCGTCGCGCTGCTCACGGGGCTGGTGGCGCCCCGCATGTGGAAGTGGGTGGAGGGTGCGCGCGAGCGCGCCGGCATAGACAATGTGCGCACTGAACTCGAAGCGATGCCGCGCCGCGCCTTTGCCGGCGCGCGGCGCATCGAGGTCACGACGAGCGGCCCATTGGCGCTGCCGCAGGGTTGGCGCCTCGAACTCTCGAAGCCGCTGATCTACGAGGCCAACGGAATGACGCCGGGGGGGCGGGTTCGAATCGTCTCGGGCGGCCGGGTTCTGGCCGACTGGATCATCGATACGCCCGCCGGCGCCGTGCGCGGCGTTGCGCCGGCCGACGGCCAATTCAGCACCACGGTTGCAAAGTGAATTCGCGGCGCAGCCAATCCGGCTTTGGCATCCTCGAAGCGATCGTCGCGCTGGCCTTGTTCGCGCTGGCGGGCAGTTCGCTATTCGTGTGGATCAACACCAACATCGAGACGGCGTCGCGCATGCGTCAGCGCGACGACGAGCAGCGCAGAATGCAGCTGGCCGTCGCATGGCTTCAGACGCGCAACCCGTTGGTAGAACCTGGCGGCGAGGCCGAGATCGAGCCCGGCATTCATGTGCGCTGGCAGGCTCGAGCCCTGACGCCTCTGACTCCCGGTGCGCCATTGCCCGGCGGTACCTTGACCCCATTTCGCCTGGCCCTTTACGAGCTGGCCGTGACGGTATCGGCAGCCGGGGGCGGAGAAACACGATTCACACTGCGACGTGTGGGGGTGGAGCGCGATTTGCCGAGTGAATCGGCACCGAACCAATGAAGTCCCGCGGTTTCACGCTGGTCGAGATGCTGGTCACCCTTGTCGTGGTCGGACTCGTGAGCAGCCTGCTCTGGCAAGCGCTCGCCGCGGTGGCACAACTCGAAGGCCGCCTCGAGCGCACGAGAACTCTGACGAACGATGACCAATTGCGGCGCGCCTGGGTCGAGCAGGCTCTGAGCGGCGTCATGGCCGGCGCGGACGGCGACCCGGCGAAGTTTTCGGGCGCAGCCTCTCGCCTGAGCGCTTTCACGACGATGCCCCCCTGGCCCGGATCGCTCGGCCCTGAATGGATGACCCTCGAGCTCGACGAGAATCAGCAGGGGCAACGCCTGCTCGCACGACGCCCCGGCTCCGATACGCCGCTCGAACTCTGGCACTGGGCCGGCAAGGGCGGCCAGTTCGCCTATCTCGACAGCAGCGGCAACTGGCACGAGCATTGGCCCCCTCGGGGAGCCAGGCAGACCCAGGCTCTTCCGTCTGCCATACGCCTGCGCGGCCCGATCGGGGGCACGGTCCTGGTACCCGTCGTCGCGACGCAGGGGCCGATGCTGCGCCAGCAGGATCTGGTACCCGATACGCCGCAGCGATGACCGTGCACAGCTCGAAATGCCGCCCACAGCGCGGCTACGTGCTGATCACCGTGATGATCACGATGGTACTGCTCGCACTGGTGGCAACGCGGCTTGACGAGCGCGTGATGAGCTTTCGCGACGCATCGGCGCAATGGGGCCGCTGGGTCAGTGCGCAGGCTGATCTGGCCGGCGGGCGGGATGAACTCTTGTTTCTGGTGGCGACGCGGCATCTGACGCCGCTCGGCTTCGCCGGCGAGCCGCTGCTGCGCGTGGATGGGCGAACCTACCGCCTGTCCTCCGGCGTCCGGGTGAGCGTGCAGGATCTTCGGGGTTTGATAAGCATCGTGTCCTACGACCCTGGCGTGATGACGCGCTTCCTGATTGCGCAGGGCGTGTCGCCCAGTGACGTTGACCCGATGCTCGACAAACTGGCCGACTACAGCGACCTGGACGATCTGCGTCGCTTGAACGGTGCCGAAGCCGAAGACTACGCTGCCGCCGGATTGCCGCCGCCCCGCAACGACTGGCCGATTTCGCCCTACGAATTGAGCCTGGTGCTCGGCTGGCGCGATCATCCGGCGCTGTGGGAACGTGCCAGCGATCACTTTACGGCAGTGCGCGACGGGTGGCTGAATCCGAACACTGCGCCGCCCGAGATACTGGCTGCGCTGCCCGGTGCGACGCCCCGCGCAGTCCAGGCGCTGCTCGACCTGCGCGAACAGGGATTCCACGTGAATTCGTCCGACGCGCTGTTCGGTCTGACAGGCATCCGATTGCCCGACGATCCGGTGGCCTTCTACCCGGGGGTGTTCTATCGATTGCGCCTGTGGCGGCCCGGGGACGTCCGGGCAGTCGAATACACTGTAATGCTTGCGCCCGACGCGCGTCTGCTGCCTTGGCTCATCCTCGAGACGCGGCAGGTGCTCAGGCCAACGCACGACGATGACAAGCCCGACCCTCCGCTTCTTGCAGCTTCTGCGTCAGTCGCCGTTTCCGCGCGAGCTTCCGCGCAATAGCCCGCTGCATCTCCCCGAAGGTATGCGCCCAGGCATCGGGAGCGGGGACTTGCAGCGCGTGGCGCGCGGACTGTGCCGCTTTCGCTGGGTGCCCTACGGCATCGTGCCGCCTGCCGAGCGCAAAGCCTATGTTCGCATGCAGTTGCTGGCGTGGTCGCCATTCGAACGCAGCGGATACGCAGTGGCCGACGGGCGCGATGGATCGATGGCTTTTGCCTGGGATCAGCACGCCTTCGAGGAGCGCGCTCGAGTCGCGAACTTGCCGGTGCAGCCGAGCCGCATCTTGCCGGAAACGCTATTGCTGCCCGCCCACGACGATGGCCTTGTGCTTCGTCTGTGCTCGACAGGACTGGAAGGACAGGTCTGGCGCGGCAGGCAACTCGTAGCCAGCCGCTGGTGGCCACAGGCCCCGGATGCGGCCGCCTGGATGAACTTCCAGCGCAGCGCAGGCGTTCACGCCGACGCGCAACAGCAGATGCCTCCATCGATTGACCCGAATGAGGTTCCACAGTGGCTGAACGAGCCTTGGGCACCCGTCATGACCTTGAGCGCGATGGTGGAGCGAGCCCGGCTTCGGCGGCATGCCCTGCTTGCGGGGGCATTGACCGCTTTGCTGCTCCCCACACTCTGGCTGCTTCATGCGAATTGGGTGCTTGCGCAAGAAATCGATGCTCTCGAGTCCGAGCGGACAAAGCTCGCAGCCGAAGTAGAGCCGATCGTGACGGCGCGCGCCCAAGCCGTTGCGGCCATGGCGGATCTCGACACACTCCGCGCGGAGGTGATGCACCCCGACACCTTGCAGCTGCTCAGCTACGTGGCCGCTCGCTTGCCCGGTGACGGCTCGCGCCTGCGCAACTTCGAAATGGATGGCAGCCGACTCCGACTCGTGCTGGCAGTTCCAGCCAATACGCCTCGCATCGCCTACGTGCGCGCGCTGGAGGGAGACGGGTGGCTGCACGATCTGCGCGAGGACACGCAGGATGCGACGCCCGGGCTTGTCACATTGACTGCCGTGATCCACGGAAGCAGCCCGCCTTCGGCGGCAAACGCAGCCGCTACGGCCGCGTCGGGTGCGGCGTTGTTGGCGCTGGAGACGGCCTCGGCGGTCAGGTCTGCCGCACCGGCCGAGTTGGCGGCATCGGCGAGCGGGACGGTGCGGGGATCGGGCCGATGACCGGCTGGCGCGACGAGTTGCGAAGCAACTCCCGGCTGCATGCCGGGCTGGCGGCGATCGGCGCATTGCTGTGGGTGCTGATGCTGCTGGAGTTGTCAGCGGTACTCGACACCGCGCGCGAGGAGCGCAATCAATTGAACGGCGAAGTGACTCGGCTGCGCGACATGCGCGGCGAGCAGCAATGGAAGGCGCTGCGCGTGCAAGCGCAGGAGCGGCTCGCCGACTATCGCTCGCTGGCTTGGCGCGAGGAGAGCGAAGGCCGCATGCAGGCCATGCTGCAGGACTGGCTGCGCGAGCAGCTTGCCGCGGTTGGCGTTCAGCCTCGCGAGATGTCGGTGACGGTGCTGCCTGCGCGCAGCGTTGCGCCGCCGGCAAGCGGCCGCAAGTCCGAACTACCCTTGGACATGCGCCTCGCACGCGCACGCCTGTCATTCGAGTTCAAACCCGATTCGCTTCAGCAATTCCTGGCCAAGCTGTCAACCAGCCGGCACTGGATCTGGGTGTCGCGCATGGTGGTGGAAAACGAGGGCCGCCACGCGGTTGAACTCGAGCTGGAGGCGTTGTTCGTATTGGGTGCGCGGGAGCCAGCATGAGCGTGATCAAGCTTTGGCGACTGTGGGCGCTCTTCCTGATTGTCGTGGTGCTCGCTTGGATGATCCTGCAGAACTCGCCAAGTGAAATGCCAACGCAAGCAACGGTACGCCAAAGCGTGCGCATGCCGGCCATTGCTCCGGTTTCGCTGCCGGTGGATCCGGCTGCGGAACTGGAGGCGCTGTCAAAATCAACGCTGTGGGGCCCGATCGCACAACGCGCTGCGTCCGGTGCGAATTCCTCCGATGCGCCACCGCCGAAGTGGGCCTTGTCGGGCTACTATGACGTCTCGGGAAAGAAGTATGTGATCGTGAGTTTCGAACAGCTGGCCCAGCCGTCGCAGCAGCTGAAGCTGCACGACAAATTGCCGGATGGGTCGAGCATCGAGGCAATCGAACCGGACCGCGTGCGGGTTCGAGTCCCAAGGGGCAGTTCGCCAGGCGGCACAGCTGCCGAGGCGAGTTCGCCTTCAGGTTCGATCTGGCTACCGATCACGCCCGGCTTGCCGTTGCCTGCACCCAGAGAGCGAAGCTAGCCTGTGTTTCGCACTGGGCCGAACCGCGCGATGAGCCCGGTGACCCGGCCATGACCGCCGACGCGATATCCGACAATTGAATAACGCGATAGATACTCTCATGCTCGCACGCCTACTGCCGTCTATCGTCATATCGGTCGTCATCGTCGGATGTTCGGGACTGCCGCCAGTCACGGTTCCGCCGCCGCTGGCCGCGCCGAGCCGCAAACAGGAACAAGACACCTCTACGAAACCTGAAAGCGGAGCCAGTCAGGCCGAGTTCGAAGCGATGCCCGCGCCGCCAGGCGTGGATTCACCTTCGCGCGACAAGCGTGCACAGGCGGGTGGCGGATCGACGCCGCCGCAATCGACTCGCCCGGGTTCCTATCACCTCAACTTCAATCAGGTGCCGCTGACCACGCTGGTGCAAGTTGTCTATGCCGACATGCTGGGAAAGACCGTCCAAATCGATCCGAAGGTGATGGAGCGGCGCGACCTGGTATCTTTTCGTACTCCACCCGGCCAGAGTGCAGCGCAGGTCGAGGGTGCGATGCAGCTGCTCCTCAAGAGTTTCGGATTGTCCGCCCTGGACTTCGGCTCCATGGTGCGAGTAGTGCCCGACGGGATGCAAAGCGGCTACCTGCCCGAATTGCGCCGGGGAAGCGCACTTCCGGAAACACCCGAGCGCCTGAGACCGGTGTTCCAGTTGGTCGAGCTTGAAGCTGTGCGGACTGTCGAAGTCGCCGGTTGGCTGAAGACGATCATCGGCAGCCGCGTAACGGTCGCCGAGGATCCATCGCGCAATGCAGTGCTTCTCAGCGGTACGTCCGATAGCGTTGCGGCAGCGATCGAAATGATTCGATTGCTGGACCAGCCCGTGATGCGCGGACGCACGAGCCTGCGGGTGACGCCGGTGTACTGGTCAGCCCAGGACTTGGCAGCCACCTTGCAGCAGGTGCTGACAGCTGAAGGCTATTCGATCGGCCCGACCAACCAACCGCTCCAAACGGGCAGCGTCCGACACCCGATCACATTATTGCCTGTGCCTGTTACCAATTCGCTGCTGGTATTCTCGACCAGTGCCGAGATAACACGGCACGTTCAATCGTGGGTAGATAAACTCGACACGCCGAACAGACAGACGGCAGGCAAGAATTTCTTTACATATACACCGCACAACGTCAGCGCCGACAGCTTGGCAAAGATGCTTGGGCAGGTCATGCCCGGCGGATCCGCAGGAACTCAGACTACCCCGACGCCAGCGACGGGAGCACAATCCGCGCCCACCGGAAATTCATCGCCAGCCGCGGCGGTGCCGCCAATCAGCGGCAGGCTTGTGGTTGACAGCAATACGAATACGCTCATTTTCAACACGAATGCCGAGAATTATTCTCAGCTTATCTCTCTGTTGAATACCCTCGATCAGCCGTCGAAATCTGCACTGATCGAGGTCACGGTCGCCGAGGTGCGACTGACCGATACTTACACTTTGGGCATCGAATGGCTGCTCAGGGAGTCTGGCGCGAATGGCGCTCTGACGACGGTAAGCACCATTGGTGGCCTCGGTCTTGGAACCGCCGGGCTGACGCTTACGCGCCTGGCAAGTGGCGGCGACGTACGGCTGGTGCTGAACGCCCTTGCAACGTCGAATCGAGCGACGATCTTGTCCAGCCCGCGCGTGGTTGCGCGCAACGGTGAGGTTGCGCGAATTCAGGTTGGACAGGAAGTTCCGATTGTCACCAGCCAGCAGTCGACACTGAACGGGACAACTGGTGACTCGGCTGGAGTTTTGCAGACTATCCAGTACCGCAACACCGGGGTGATACTTAATATACGACCTTCAATATTCTCTGGTGATCGAATCGATCTGGATGTCAAGCAAGAAGTCAGTGCTGCCGTCGAGACATCGACAGGAGTCAGCATCTCACCAACATTCCTTACGCGCAACATTGACACTAAACTCACACTGGAGCATGGAAGCACGGTGATGCTGGGTGGATTGATCTCGGATGACCGGGCCACCGGAGACCGCGGTATCCCGTTTCTGAAGGATATACCGATACTAGGGCAGCTGTTTCGCGTCAACAACGACAATACGACCCGAACAGAGCTTATTGTCCTGATCACACCTTATGTCATGAATGACGGCAGCGACGCTCGCCACTACTCCGATGAGTTCAAGGCCATGCTGCCATTGCTGCAGCCGCAGTTTCAAGCAACAACAAGCGACACGACAAAACGGCCGATCGACGTTCCGGCTGACCCCTCGTCGACCGCGCTGCCTGCCGTTTCGCCGACGCCGCCAAAAGCCCCTCGTTGACACATGACGAGTCGAGCAGTTTCACCCGCGCCGCGAAAGAAAGTGAACATCTTGCCAACCGGGCGTTGCGCCCCGACCGCCGTCGCATACCAGGTGCCCTCACCCGCCCCCTTCATTGCGCCTGGATCGCCATATCCCGATTCACCCGGCCGGAACTTGTGGTTGCGCGGCCCCGACGACACGCCGCAGGGTGCTGCAAATGGCATCCGAAAGGCATTTGTCGTTTGGCCCTGAGGGCGCCGCCGCGTCGCCGGCCACAGCTATTGCGCTGCGCGGCTGCAACCTGCACCCGATCCTGGTCCTTTACCCCCGATGCCGATGCTCCACTGGCTGCCGAAGCTGCGTTCGACGCCCAAGCCGTCCGGCCCGTTTGCGCCGCTGAAGATCGCGCTGGTCGCCGACGAACTGACGCGCTCGTGCCTGCAGCATGAGTGCCGCGTAATCGATCTGACGCCCCGAAACGGCGCGGCCGCACTCGCGCGCGAGCGACCTGAAGTGGTATTCGTCGAGTCCGCCTGGAAGGGGGTTGGCGATGCCTGGAAGTTCCGCATCGCCGCCTACCCCGACCACCCCGAGCGCAGCAATGCCGACCTTGTGCGGCTGGTCGGCAACGCCCGCGCGCTCGGCATCCCGACCGTCTTCTGGAGCAAGGAAGACGATGTGCACTTCGATCGCTTCATCGCCAGCGCAAAGCTGTTCGATGCGATCTTCACGGTCGATGCATCCTGCATTCCACGCTATCGCGCCGTCGTCGCAGCGGAGGTGCAGGTCGGCGCCCTGCCCTTCGCGGTGCAGCCGGCGATCCATTCGTTCACCGGCATCGACGAGGCGGCGCGGCGCGGCGCGAGCTTCGTGGGCAGCTACAGCCGCCACATTCACGACGCGCGGCGCGACCGGCAGGACATGCTGCTCGAAGCCGCCGCCGGCACGCTCGGACTCACGGTGTATGACCGCAACTCGGACCGCCGCGGCGGGCACTACCGCTATCCGGCGTTCGCCGGACTGAAGGTGCACCCGAAGGTGACCTACGCGCGGACGGCGGCGATCTACAAGTCGCACCTCGCATCGCTCAATGTCAACACGATCGAGAATTCGCAGACGATGTTCTCGCGCCGCCTGATCGAGATCCTTGCCTGCGGCGGGCTCGCGGTTTCGACGCCGGCGCTGGCGATCGAACACATGTTCAAGGACTTCTGCCACGTCGTCGGCGAAGCGCAGGCCGCGCACGAGTTGTTCGCGCGCCTCGCGCGCGACGGCTACTCGGCGCGCGACCGCGAGATGATGCGCGCCGGCGCCGATCACGTCCTTGCCCATCACACCTGGGCGCACCGTCTGGAGACCGTTCTCGATGTCGCCCGACGCAAGGCCGGCTGACGGCGCTGCGCTGCGCGCGCAGGCCGGCGCCGGCCGCCTTGTCGCGCGCAACCCGGGCCTTCTGCTCGTGCGCGGCTTGCAGGACTTTCTGGACCAGCCCATCGTCTTTCGCCCGTTCGGTGCGCCGCCGCGCGATACCAGCGCCGTCATCGGCTGGGGCCTGAAAGGCGTCGCGTTGCGCGCGAAGGCGGCCGCCGAGCGCTACGGCCTGCCCTACCTCGCGCTCGAGGACGGCTTCCTGCGGTCGATTGCGCCCGGCGCCGGCGAAGGCTCGCTCTCGCTGTGCATCGACGATCTGGGCATCTACTACGACGCGCACGCGCCATCGAGGCTCGAGGCGGCGATCGCCGCGCCGCACACCGCCGCGCAGCGGGAACGCGCCGATGCGCTGGCCGACGCATGGCGCGCGGCGCGCGTCTCGAAGTACAACCACGCGCGCGAGATGGCGGTGCCTGTCGCCAGGCCGTTCACGCTCGTCGTCGATCAAACGTTCGGCGACGCGTCGATCGCCTATGGCATGGCAAGCGCGGCCAGCTTCGCGCGCATGCTCGAGGCGGCGCTCGACGAGCATCCCGGCCTGCCCGTGCTGCTGAAGACGCATCCCGACGTGATCGCTGGGCGCAAACGCGCGCACTTCGGCGCGCTAACGCCCGGGCAGGCGGCGCGCGTCACGCTGCTCGGCGCGAATGCGCACCCGCCGGCGCTGCTCGAGGCGGCGCAGCAGGTCTACGTGGTCACGTCGCAGATGGGTTTCGAGGCGCTGCTTCGCGGTCGGCCGGTGCGCACTTTCGGCATGCCGTTCTACGCCGGCTGGGGGCTGACGCAGGATGAACTGCCGGCGCCGCAGCGGCGCCGCACGCCGCATGCCGTGCCGCTTGCCGATCTGGTGCATGCGGCGCTCGTCGAGTACGTTGCCCATGTCGATCCGGAGACGCGACAGCGCTGCACGCCCGAGCGCGTGGTCGCCTGGATGGGGCTGCAGCGCCGCATGCGCGAGCGCTTCGCGCCACGCTTGCAGGCGATCGCGTTCTCGCAGTGGAAGCAGCCGATCGCGCGCGCGTTCTTCGGCGGCAGCGCACTTCGCTTCGTCGAAGCGCCCGAGCCGCTCGCGCCTGGCGAGGCATGCGCCGTTTGGGGGCGCGGCGATTCCGACGCAGCGCGCACGGGGCCAGGCCAGACCGAAGAAGCACCACTGCAAAGGTCCGCCGACGACGCGCGGCTGCGCAGGCCCGACGACGACGCGCGGCTGCGCGTCGAGGACGGCTTCCTGCGTTCGGTCGGCCTCGGCGCGAACCTCGTGCAGCCGCTGTCGTGGGTGATCGATCGACGCGGCATGTACTACGACGCGACGGCGCCATCCGATCTCGAGGCCTTGCTCGAAGCCGGGGAGTTCGACACCGCCTTGCTCGCGCGCGCTCGCGCACTGCGCGAAGCGATCGTCGCTTCGGGTGTCACCAAGTACAACGTCGGTGCCGGCACCTGGCGCAGGCCGCAGGGCGCAGGGCGCGTCATCCTCGTGCCCGGGCAGGTCGAGAACGACGCGTCGATCGCCTGGGGTGCGCCTGGCGTGCGCACCAACCTCGGGCTGCTGCAAGCGGTGCGCGCGTCGAATGCCGGCGCCTGGATCGTCTACAAGCCGCACCCCGACGTGCTCGCCGGCAAGCGACCGGGAAGCGCGGATGTCGAGGCATCGCGCCAATGTTGCGACGAAACCGTGACCGATGTACCCATCCACCGCCTCTTCGAGCAGGTGGACGAACTTCACGTGCTGACCTCGCTCGCCGGATTCGAGGCACTGTTGCGCGGCAAGCCGGTGACGTGCCACGGCAGCCCGTTCTACGCCGGCTGGGGGCTGACGCGCGACGTACTGAAGCATCCGCGCCGCACTCGCCGCCTCGATCTCGACGCCCTGGTGGCCGGCGCGCTGATCGTCTATCCGACCTACGTGAGCCGCACGACCGGTGCCTTCACGACCCCCGAGCGCGCATTGTTCGAGCTTGCGCACTGGGACGCGACAGTGCCGCCAAAGGACGCGTCCGCGATCCGCCTGCTGCGCGCGCTGAAAACCTGGCGCGACGCCTGGCGCGGACGGCGCTGAGGGGAAACTGTGGCCGCCCCGGCGGTTCGATTCAAGTCCTCGCGATGGCGCGCAGCTTGCGCACGAACCCGAGGCCGAATGCGTCGAACACAGGGCCAGATTGCGGTGCTGCGTCTCGCGAATCGCGCGTCGCGGCCGTATGTACGTAGCGCCATCGCGCGGCCGCCACTTCCCCCGTTGCACAGGCGGGCATTGACGTCCAAGGCGAAGATCACCCTCCGGTCGGTTGTAGCCGCGCTCGCCACAACTGGCACCACAGGCCGGTTCAGCCTCGACAAGGAAGCTCGCGGCCCGGTTGCAAATCTGCAGCCAGCGAGCGCGAAGCGGTTGTTGCGGCCGGCGATCGGCGGTCGAATCGAATGCATGCGAATCGCGCTCCGGCCTGCAGGTTCATGGGCCGCGGCGCGGCAATCGCATCAGCTTCGCCGCCGGCCCGTGACGTTCGGGTTCTCACTCCGAAGCACTGCCGCGCAGTTCAGGTGCAGCACGCAAATGTTGCATCACGATCGCCGCCGTCGCCTCGATATCGCCTTGCGTGTAGGCGAAGCTGTCGCCCGGCGCCTGGTACCAGCGCAGCACCTCGGCGCGAAGCCGCGCGCCGGCCGCGGCGTCGCCTTTCCGTTCGAGCACCGCGCGCAGGCGCGCGCGGAAATCGTCGCGGCTGGCGTGCACGAGCGCCGGCGCATCGGCATAGAAGCTCGGCGCGAAGACGATCACGCGCAGCCCGCGCACCAGCGATTCGAAGCCGACCGTCGAGTTGATGCAGACGACGATGGGCCGCGCGGCGTCGAAGCGCGCAAGATTGCCTTCGACCCAGCGCGCGCCCGCCGGCAACCGGTCGTGCGAGGCGTCCATCGGATGGCGCTTGAAGAGCAGCGCCGCGTCAGGCGCAACATCGCGCACGGCGGCGGCGACGAAATCGATGAACTTCTGATTGGTCTCGAACGGCGAATAGAGCACGAACTGCGAGTCGGCCGGCAATTGAAGCGCGACGACGACGACCGGCCTGCCCTGCAGGCGGGCCATCTCGTCTGCATCGGCGCGCCGCTGGTGGTGCTTCGCACGCCACTGCACCCAGGCGAGCTTGGCATAGTGCGCCGCGTCGTAGTGCTTGTGCTGCAGGTACCGCAGATCGCCGTTCATCGCGCACGCGATCAGATTGCGCAGCACGAAGCGCGCGAAACGCAGACGCAGCCAGGGCTCGGACGCACGCGGTCGCAACGGCGCATCGGCCGCCAGGCCGGCGATGCCGCCCTCCTCCCGCGCCCGCGCCAGGCTGAAGCGCGCATTCAGGCCCTGTGTGCTCAGGCTCGAAGTCGCGAGCCGGAACGCGCCGCGCTCGAAGAAGACGCAGACGACGCCGGCCTCCCGCGCCGCAAGCCGCGCGGCGACGGAAAACGGCCGTGCGTCCGAAAAAATCAGGCAAAGCTCGATACGCTCCCGCGTGAAGCACTCGATGAACCACTCGACCGCGCGCGAGAGGACGGCCGCCGCGCGCGCGTCGCCGGCCGGCGCCCAGCCGGCCTTCGCGAATTCGGCCGGCAGCGCACGCGGCGTTGCCGGGCGCCCCGGCGTCCAGACGCAGCTGGCATCGCCCATCGTGTAGGGCAGGTAGGCGGGGGACGAGAGCAGGGCCAGCGACCGCCCGCCGCTGCGCGCGGCGATGCAGGCGGCAAGCTCGTGAAAATGGCGGCTGTAGGCCGGGTCGAGGTAGGCGACGTTCATCGAGCCGCCGACGCATCGGCCTCGGCCGGCCGGTACTCGGCGACGCTCTCGGCGAGAAAGGCCTGCACCTGCGCGTCGCTCGCCGCCGGGTGTTGCGCCGCCCAGGCGAGCATCGCCGGCACGCGCTCGGCGTTCGATGCGATGCGCGCGACGTGGATGCGCGGCACGTGCGTCGGCAGCGTCGCATCGGCGTCGGCGAGCAGTTCCTCGTAGAGCTTCTCGCCCGGGCGCAGGCCGCTGTAGACGATCTCGATCTCGCCCTCGGCGTGGCCGGCGAGGCGGATCATCGCGCGCGCCAGATCGACGATGCGCACCGGCTCGCCCATGTCGAGCACCAGCACCTGGCCGCTCTCGCCGATCGCCGCCGCCTGCAGCACGAGGCGCGCCGCCTCCGACACCGTCATGAAGTAGCGGATGATGTCGGCGTGCGTCACCGTCACCGGCCCGCCGCGCGCGATCTGCTCCTTGAATTTCGGGATCACGCTGCCCGACGAGCCGAGCACGTTGCCGAAGCGCACCGCCATGAAGCGCGTCGCGGGATGCGCCGCGGCGAGGTCGCTGACGACCATCTCGGCGGCGCGCTTGGTCGCGCCCATCACGTTGGCCGGGTTCACCGCCTTGTCGGTGCTGATCAGCACGAAGCGCTCGGCACCGGCGCGCGCCGCGGCAAGGCCGACCTGCCAGGTGCCGACGAAATTGTTCTGCAGCGCGGTCCACGCATTGTCGCGCTCGACGAGCGGCACGTGCTTGTAGGCCGCAGCGTGAAAGACGACCGCCGGGCGCCACGCCGCGAACACTTCGGCCAGGCGCGCCGCATCCTTCACGTCGCCGAGCAGGCGGACGAGTTCGAGGGCGGGAAATGCGGCGCTCAACTCCTGCTCGACGCTGTAGAGGTTGAACTCGCTCGCCTCGAACAGGACGAGCCGCGACGGCTGGAAGCGCGCCACCTGCCGGCACAGCTCGGCGCCGATGCTGCCGCCGGCGCCGGTGATCATCACAGCCTTGCCGGCCAGCGTCGCCGCGACGCCCGTATCGTCGAGCACGACCGGCGCGCGCCCGAGCAGATCCTCGGGCACGATCTCGCGCACCCGCTGCGCCTGCACGCCTTCGCGCAACTCCTCCTCGCCGGGCACGGTGAGCACGGGAAGGCCGGTGCCCGACGCGAGCGCGAGCACCTCGCGCCGGCGCGATGCCGGCGCCTCGGGCATCGCGAGGATCAGATATTTTGCGCCGCCGATCACATCGGGCGAGGCAAGCGCCGAAAGCGGCCCGAGCACCGGCACGCCGGCGAGCCGCACGCCCACCAGCGCCGGGTCGTCATCGAGCAGGCCGAGCACGATCCAGCCCTGCTGGTGGATGCCGGCGAGCAGACGCCGCGCCGCATCCCCCGCGCCGAGCACAATCGCGCGCCGGATCTCGGCGTCGCCGCCGGTGATGCGGGTGCGCGCGTGCTCGTAGACCATGCGGTAGAGGATGCGCACGAGGATCACGCCCATCAGCGTGACGACCGGATGCAGCGCGAGCACCGCGCGCGGCACCTTCTCGAGCTCGAGCCCGCGCACCGCGAGGCCGGCGGCGAGCCCGGCCGCGGCGCAAGCGATCGTCAGCCTCTTCACCTCGCCGAAGCCGGCGAAGCGCCACATGCTCTGCGGCACGCGCAGCACGACGAAGGTCAGGATGTAGATCGCGACGACGCCGAGCAGCACCTCGTTGTCGTACGACGGCCGCTGCGTCTGCCAGCGCTCGAAGCCGAGCCGGAACAGATACGTCGCGTGCCAGGCGAGCGCGACGACGACGGCGTCGACCGCGAGGGTGAATACCGAGCGCCGCGTGCGCAGCCGCGCGAGGAAGCGGTCGAGCCGGTGCCAGAAGGTGAGCCCCGCGGGGTCGATCGCGGCGTTGCTCACTGCGACCCCAGCAGCCGCAGCGTGCGCGCCAGCACCTGCAGGTCTGACCACAGCGTCGCCCGCTCGGCATACGCCGCGGCTTCGCGCAGCTTGGCGGGCATCAGCACCTCGACATACTCGCGCTCCGGGTCGGCGGCGCGCGCGAGCCTGGCGCTCTCGTCGGCCATCCCTAGCGAGACGGGGTCGGTGATGCCGGGCCGCACGGAAAGCACCTTCTCGCGCAGCGCGTCGGGATACAGCGCGACATAGCGCGGCAGCTCGGGGCGCGGGCCGACGAGGCTCATGTCGCCGGCAAGCACATCGATCAACTGCGGCAATTCGTCGAGCTTCTTCGCGCGCAGCCAGGCGCCGGCACGCGTGATGCGCGCATCGGCGCCGACCGTGATCTGCGGCCCGGGCGCGCCATCGACCATGGTGCGGAACTTGTGGATGCGAAACGTGCGGCCGAAGCGGCCGACGCGCTCCTGCCGAAAGAGCGCCGGCCCGGGCGAATCGAGCCGCACCCACAGGCCGAGCGCGACGAGCAGCGGCGCGAGCAGCAGCAAGGCGAGACCCGCCAAGATGATGTCGAACGCGCGCTTGGCCATCGCGCACCGATCACGCGGGTGCAAGCAGCAGCCGGCGCACGGTGTCGATCACGCGCTCGACGTCGGCGTCGCTCATGCGCGTATACAGCGGCAGCGTCAGCATCCGCTCGTAGGCGTACTGCGCATGCGGGAACTGCTCGGGCCGCAGCGCGTAGCGGTCGCGCCAGTACGGATGCAGGTGCAGCGGGATGAAATGCACGCTGCAGCCTATGCCTTCCTCGAACAGCCGCTCGATGAAGCGGTCGCGAGCAAGCGGCGCCGCATCGGTGAGGCGCACGACGTACAGATGCCAGGCGTGGCGCTCGCCGGGCGCGGGGCGCGGCGGCGCAAGCAGCGGCAGATCGGCGAACGCTTCGTCGTAGCGCGCGGCGATCGCGGCGCGCCGCTGCGCAAAGCCTTCGAGCCGCTTCAACTGATGCAGCCCGAGCGCGGCGGCGATGTCGGTCAGGTTGTATTTGAAGCCGGGCGCGACGATCTCGTAGGCCCAGCTCGGCACCTTGGCCGAATAGCGGTCGAACGCGTCGCGGCTCATGCCGTGCAGGCGCATCACCTTCGCCCGCTTCGCGAGCGCCGCGTCGCGCGTGACGAGCATGCCGCCCTCGCCGGTCGTCATCGTCTTGTTGGCGTAGAAGCTGAAGACGCAGGCGTCCGAGCCGAGCGTGCCGACGAGCGCGCCGCCGCTCGTCGCCGGCAGCGCATGCGCCGCGTCCTCGACGACCGCGAGGCGGTGGCGGCGCGCGATGGCGAGGATCGCATCCATGTCGGCGGCGAGGCCTGCGTAGTGCACCGGCACGACAGCCTTCGTCCGCGGCGTGATCGCCGCCTCGACGGCGCGCGGATCGATCTGCAGCGTCGCCGGGTCGACATCGACCAGCACCACATCGGCGCCGAGGTAGCGCACGACCTCGGCCGTCGAAGTGAACGTCAGCGTCGTCGTGATCACCTCGTCGCCCGGCCCGATGCCGAGAGCCTCGAGCGCGAGATGCAGCCCGGCCGTCGCCGAATTGACGGCGATCGCTTCCAGCGACGCGTCGCCGAGGAACTCGACGTAGGCCTGCTCGAAGCGCTTCGCCTTCGGCCCGGTCGTGATCCAGCCCGAGCGCAGCGTATCGACGACCTCGGCGATCTCCTCCTCGCCGATCTCGGGCAGCGCGAAGGGGAGGAAGGGTTTGCTCATCGCCGCGTCCTCTTGGCCGTCGTTGCCGCGACCGCCGGCGTGGCGCGGCGACGCTTGCGCGCGGATGGCGGCGCCATCAGGTCGGACAGCAGCCGCGACGGCTCGCGCGCGAAGGGATCGACGACCGTCGTGCCGCGCCACGTGAAGCCGTCCTGAAGATCCTCACTCAGCAGCAGGCGGCAGCGCTGCTCGGCCGCAACCGACAGGATCAGCGCGTCCCAGATCGACAGCCCGTGATCTGCACTCAGATCGAACGCCGACTGCATCGCCGCCCAGGTCGAGTCCGACGGCGCGAAGGCGTCGCTCCAGCGCAGCACGTTCGCACGCGCGTCGGCCGGCCGCTGCCTGAGCTTGCCGACCAGCACCCGGTACAGCTCGCCGAGCACCTGCACCGGCAGCACGACCGCGCCCTCCGGCAGCGCGGCCAGGACCTCGACCGCGCGCGCGCGGCGCGGCTCGTCGCCGACGCCCTCGGCACAGGCGAGCACGTTGGTATCGATCGCCACCTTCGCCATCAGCGGTACAGCTCGTCGCGGCTCCAGCCTCGCTTGCCGGCCGCACGCACGCCGCGCAGATGCTCGAGCAGGCGGCGCCGGGCGGCGCTCGCGCCGGCCGCGGGCTCGCGCGCCGGGGCGATGGTCGCCACCGGCTTGCCGCGCGACGTGACGAGCACCGCCGTCCCGGCGGCCACCTCGCGCAGCACGGCGGAAAACTGCCGATTCGCCTCGGCAGCGGTCACGGTCACGGTCTTCATCGGCGTGCGATCGAATGTAGTGAAGTAGTGATTCTAGAGCAGCCCCCGACGCTCGCGACGACGGCGGCTTCAGATGCCCTCGACGTCGCGTAGCGCGTCGACGTCGGCGTTCGTCGTTCGCACGCCCGGGCGCGCCGCGAACGGCTCGAAAGCCGGCTTGCCGATCCACGCGAGCACATGCGTGCGCAGCAGCGGCACCGCGTTCAGCACGGTGTAGAGCGCCGGGTGCAACCGGCACACGCGCCGCGCGATCGGCGGTGCGAGGGTCACCCGCCTGGCGTCGAGCCGGCCGTGCGGGAAAAGCTCGCGTACGCGCGCCAGTGGCACCGCACGCACATCCCGGTTGCGCGGGTTGTCCCAGCAGAAGTCATACCAGAGCACGCCGCCGCCGGGGCGCAGCCAACGCCACATGCGTTCGGCAAGCCGCTGCTGAAAGTCGTCGTCGAGCAACGACGTGAACACGGTGGACTGCAACACGATATCGAAGCTGGCATCGGCCAGCCCCAGCGCGAGCGCATCGCCGCCGTGAAGAGCGACGATGCCGGGCAGGCGCCGGCGCGCCTCGGCCAAGCGCTGCGGCAGGAGTTCGTTGGCGACAAGCCGCGCCGGGTCGAAGCCCAGTTGCAGCAACTCGAGCAGGTTGTCGCCATGCCCGCAACCGACCTCCAGCACATCCAGTTGCGCCAGTGGTCGCGGTGCGTGACGGCGCAGCAGCGCAATCAGTGCACGCTGGCGTTCCTGGCGCGCCTGCCAGATTTCCGGGCGCAACGGGTTGTAGCGATCGCCGACAGCGCGACGCGCATAGCGCTCGGCGACGGCTCTCGTCTCGTCATGATCGTCATCGGCACCAGATGCGGGATCGAGATTCATCGGTCTGCGCAATCAACGTGTCAGGCCGGCGAACCGCGCCCGCCCATGGCCATGGCGCCAGGCGTCGTGAGCGCCGAGCAGACTGCCCAGCCCGTAGCAAAGATGCTGCACTGCCAGCACCACGGGCAGCCGCCACCACAACCGCAGGCCGGCTGCGCGATCGATGGCCAGCGACAACGCCGTCAACGCTAGCACGTACAACCCGACGAGCGACGCGAGCGGAAGCCAAGACGCTGGCCACCCGATCGAAATGCCAACCAGCGCCCACACCAAGGCCGCCGCGAGCGCGGCGACGAACGAGCCCGGCAGCAGGTGGCGAAGCGCGGCCGGCTGCCCATGCTTTTTCATGACGAAGGGCTTCCAGTAGCCGTACTGAAGCCACTGACGCGACAAGGCCGCCAGCGAATCGCGCGGTGTGTACGCGCAACGAATCGCCCGGCTTTGCCAGATGCGGCCGCCAGCCAGAGCGATGCGCAGGTTGTGCTCGTCGTCCTGGTTGCGCACCAGGGCCTCGTCGAAGCCGCCGAAGCGCTCGAAAGTGGCGCGCGGCCAGCAGCCGAGATAGACCGTATCGACTTCGCCTTCGTAGTCCAGGTCGCGCGACCGCGCGCCACCGGCGCCCCAGCGGGATTGGAAGGCGGTGGCAATGGCCCGTTGCCAGCCCTCACCGCCCTCGGCGCGCCAGGGACCGCCGACATTGTCGGCGCCGCTGCGCTGCAAAGCCAGCAGGCACTGTGCGACATAGTCGTCCGCATAGCGTGTGTGCACGTCCATGCGGACGATGACTTCTCCGCTGGCGACGGCCAGCGCACGGTTCAAGGCGCATGACACGATCTTGTCTGGGTTGTCCACGACGAGCAGGCGCGACTCGCGCGCGGCGAGCGCGTCGAGCACGGCCCGAGAGCCATCGTCGCTGGCGCCGTCGGCGACGACCAATTGCAGGGTGTGCCGCGGCGGCAGCACCTGCGCCAGCGCGTCGGCACAGAAGGCCTCGATGAAGGCCCGCTCGTTGCGGCATGGCACGATCAGGCTGACGATTGCAAGATCGCTCATCGCCTCGGTCCAGCCTTTTCGAGCAGTTCTTCGTACAACGCCGCCATGGCATCCATCTGTGTCGCACGCCGGCCGTCGCGCAGCACGCGGGCACGATTCTCCGCGCCAAGGCGTTGCGCCAGTGCGTCGTCGTCGCACAGTCTGCGCAGCGCACGTGCCAGCGCCGCGGCGTCGCCCGGGGAAGGCATGAGCGCAGGGTCTTCGCCCAACCAAGCACGATTCGCCGGCAACGCGCTGGCCACCACGGCGAGGCCGCAGGCCATGCTTTCCAGCAAGGCAACCGAAGTCGCGTCGCTGGCTGGCACGCTCACTGCCACCTTGCACGACGCCAGCACGCGGATCATGCCGGCGTCGTCCAGCCGGCCATGAAAGCACACCCGATCGGCGATGCCCAGCGCCTGCGCTTGCCTGCGCAGCGCCACTTCGCCTGCCCCGCCGCCCAGCAGATGCAGCGTTGCAGGAGGTGCAAGACGCGAGCACGGCAACTGCGCGAAAGCTTCGAGCAGCGTGTCGATGTGGTAGTTCGGCTCCCAGGAACGCAGGCTGGCGATCTGGAAACCCGGCTTGTCGCGCCACGGCGTGGGCGCGAAGCGATCCGTATCCGCCCCCCAGTGCACGAGCCGCGCCGGCACGCTTGGTGCGTAGGCACTCGCAAGTTCCACCAGTTCGCTGCTGTCGCCTGTGATCAGGTCGGCGCGGCGCAGTGTCCAGCCGGTGAGCCAATGCATGGCACGACTCTGCCGAGGCGTGACGAGCAGATCGCTGCCCCATGCGGTCATGACGCAAGGCCGGCGGTCGCAGCGCGCTGCCAGGTAACCGTATGAGCTGACATAGTGCGCATGCACGATATCCGGCGCCAGCGAAGCGACATGCCGGCGCGCCGCGCCGACCCGCCACAGCCAGTCCGCCGAGCGGCGAACCGGCTCGAGCACACGCTGCTCGACACCGTCGATCGCTTGCGGCCGGGCTGTCACGACCGAGACAGACCAGTCGCGGTCGATCATCTGCTGAGCCCAGCGGCGCAAATGCACGCTGTTGGCGTCGCCAAGCAGGCAAAGACGACGACCAGTTCGAATCATCGGCAGCGGCGCAGGAACCGGCCCAAGCTAGCCAGCGCTGACAGCCAGACCAAGGCGGCCGGGCCATGCGACCCCGTCCTGCGCAGCAGCAGGCGTCGCGCCGGGTCGACGACTGCATCGAATCCAGCCGGGAAGCCGCGGCTCGACGCAACCCATGCCTCGACCTCCGGCACCCCACCCAGCGTGCGCGCCCACTTCAGCACGTGCGGGCTCTCGCCGTCGCCGATCAGTGCGATGCGCAAGCTTCAGCCTCCTTGTCGCGGCGGGACATCCCCCAGCTTGCCGGCCCAGGCCTCGTAGCGTTCGCGCCACTCGGGATGCGCGCCGAGCAGCGTCGCGTCGGACTCGCGTGCGTCGCCGACGACGGTGGCCGGGCTGCCCGCAATCACCGCGAAGTCGGCAAACTCGCCGCGTACCCGACTGTGGGAGCGCACCATGCAGCCCTTGCCGAGGCGCGTCCCGGCCTCGATCACGCTGTGCGGCCCGATGAAGCTGAACGCGCCGATGTGCACTGGCGCGGCAACGAAGCCGGGGCGGCTGCCTATGGGCAGTCTGCCGTAGTCGTGCCCCATCAGGCGCACGCTTCGATGCGAGCTGTGGCTGACGATGCTGACGTAGTTCGTGATCTGGGCACCCGTCTCGATGCGCACGCCGGCACTCGCCTCGATGAAGTTGAAGTGGCCGATGAACACATCGTCGGCCAGGCTCAGCCCGTCGGCATGCTCGATGCACGTGCTGGGCGAAATTCGCGTCGCGGGCAGGCAGACGCCGTCGCGCGCGCGCTCGCCGAAGACGACCCGGAACAGCATCGTGCGAACGACGGCGCGACGCACGCGGTTGAGCCAAGACCTAAGCGGCACGAGGCGCCTCGAACGTCGCCAGCGACCAGAAGTACCAGGCGAAGTACGCCACCATCGCCGTGGAAACCGCCCACGCCCCGCCCTGCAGGCCGCCGATCTGCAGCCCGACCGCGAGCGCACCGATGAACATCACCTGGCCGGCCAGCGCCAGCCTGAGCGCCCAGCCCTGCCGCTCCCAGGCCATCGTCACCACCGACAGCGGCGAGGCGACGAAGTGCGCGCCGATGTAGGGCGCGAGCGCGCGCGACAGCTCGCCAGCCTCGCGCCAGCGCGGGCCGAACAGCAACTCGAACAGCGCCGGGCCGAAGAGCATCAGCGCCATCACGAGCGGCGCGACGGCGAGCGCGAGCACCAGCATGACCTGGCGCACGACGCGGAGCGAGGTCGCGGCGTCGCTGCCGGCTAGGCGCGGATAGAGTACCTGCGACACCGCGCCGCCGACGAGCGTCGCGGGCGCCTTCAGGTAGCGCAGCGCGAGGCCCCAGAAGCCCGCCGCGGCGTCGCCCGACCACCAGATCAACAGGACAACCGTGAGCGTGTCCTGCAGCGCACCGGCGAATGCGTGGGGGGTGTTCAGCAGCGGAAAGCTCCGGTGCTCGCGTGCCGCAGCCTGCCATGCAGTCCGAGGCACGCGCCACAGGGCCAGCCATCCACCGAGCGGCGCGGGATGGCGCAACGCGATCAGCGTGGCTGCCGCGGCCAATACCGGACCCACGATGAGCCCATGCACAAGCGACGACGCACCTGCCGCTGCCTGTGCCAGCGCTCCGCCACCGTACTGCAGCAGACGTGCGCCAGCAAGCGCCGGAAACCGCTTGGCCCGCGTGGCCCAGAGCGTGAGCCACTGCACCGCTCCGGCAAACGCCACCATCGGCGGCAACCAAGCCCAAGCCTCGAGCCTGCCTTGGGCGCCCAACCACCACGCGAGCGGGCAACTTGCCAGAGTCGTGACGATCAGCACGCGCTGGCACAAGGCCATCAGATCGCGCGCCTTGCCCTCGTCGGCGACGAGAGGCAGCGCGTACTCGTATCGCCAGCATGCGACGACCGAGCAGTTGACCGCAATCGCCGCAAACAACGTGTAGTGCCCGAACTGCTCCGGGGTGTACAGCCGCGTAAGCATCGGCCCAAGTGCAAGCGGAATCATCTGCGCAATGGCGCCTCCGCCGATCAGAACCAGCACTGGTTTGACAAAATCCGTCATCGCCTGGGTCTCGGCATATCCGAAACGCCTGCGAGTTGAGTCAAAGCTATGGATTGGAACCGAGACGCGGAGTCGAACATGCGCGATTCTAGGGTCGCCATGCACCCATAGAACCACGTCAGACAGCGAGCCACTTCGCGATGACCAACGCTGACGTCCCCAAAAGCTTTGCCGACGACGCTCTCTGATCACCGAACGCCGCGAACGAGTCGCTGCGATCCGGCGCCAGCCGAAGGAGATCGGTCGGACCGCATTCCGACACGCACCGCGCCGCCGTCTGCAACAGGTTGTACCTCACGCCTGCGGATCGACACCGTCGAATACCTGGTCCATGGACACGGCGCACGCCACGCTGGACACCGCCATCTCCCGCTCCTGGCTCATATCGTCAAAGACCCACGCACCTTCGGCCGTGCACCGGAATGCCTCGATCCGACGCGTATCCGGGTCGACCAGGATGTACTCGCGCAGCGACGCCAGGCGCCGGTAGAGTGCGAACTTCTGACTGCGATCATAGGCCTGGGTGGCGGGAGAGAGGACTTCGATCACCAGCATCGGGGCGCGAAAGATCATCTCGGTGGCCAGGTCGGCCTTGTCGCAAGTTACGAACACATCCGGGTACAGGATCGTGTCATCGGCAACCTGCACCTTCATCGACTCGGCAAACACCTGGCACGGCGAACCATCCAGCTGCTCTGCCAGCCGGCGCGCCAGATTCAGCACGACCCGCCCGTGACTTCGTCGTCCACCCACCATCGCAAACACTTCACCGCGATGGAACTCGTGCCGTTCAAGCTGCGCATTCTCCCAATCGAGGAACGCGGCCAGCGTGAGCTCTTGCAGTGGAACGCCCATGGCATACACCTCCGGGCCCGATTGTGAACGAACTCGCGCATGCCAGCGGGTCATGGCCGCGCCAGCCCCTTCCGCCGCCGCCCGGGGTGCTGCCTACAATTCGCGCTATCCCGCAGGCCCGCACATGACGCAAGACGACACCTTTTCGACCGACACCCCCCTAGTCTCCGAACGCCGCGAAAAACTCGCCGCGATCCGTGCGCAGGCGAAAGCGAACGGCCTGGCCGCGTTCCCGAACGACTTCAAGCCCGGGCACCACGCCGCCGAACTGCTGCGCCAGTACGACCCGCTGCCGGCCGACGAGATCGAGGCGCGCGCGGTCAAGGTCAGCGTCGCCGGCCGGATGATGTTGAAGCGCGTGATGGGCAAGGCGAGCTTCGCGACGCTGCAGGACGGCTCCGGGCGGATCCAGCTGTTCGTCACGCGCGACGCGCTCGGCGATGCGGTCTACGAGGCCTTCAAGCATTGGGATCTGGGCGACATCGTCGGCGGCGAGGGCACGCTCTTCAAGACGCGCACCGGCGAGTTGTCGATCCGCCTTGCGTCGCTGCGGCTGCTGACGAAGAGCCTGCGGCCGCTGCCCGACAAGTTCCACGGCATGGCCGACCAGGAGCAGAAATACCGCCAGCGCTACGTCGACCTCATCACCGACGAGCAGTCGCGCGCCCGCTTCGCGGCACGCAGCAAGGCGATCGCCTCGATCCGCCAGTTCATGGTCGAGCACCACTTCATGGAAGTGGAAACGCCGATGTTGCACCCCATTCCGGGCGGCGCGAACGCGAAGCCCTTCGTCACACACCACAACGCGCTCGACCGCGAGATGTTCCTGCGCATCGCGCCCGAGCTGTACCTGAAGCGCCTCATCGTCGGCGGCTTCGAGCGGGTGTTCGAGATCAACCGGAGTTTCCGCAACGAGGGCATCTCTGTGCGGCACAACCCCGAGTTCACGATGATGGAGTTCTACGCCGCGTACTGGAACCATCACGACCTGATGAACTACACCGAGCAGGTGCTGCGCCACGCGGCGCGCCAGGCGACCGGCTCGGCGCTGCTCTCCTACGGCGGCCGCGAGGTCGACCTCGACCAGCCCTTCGCGCGCCTCACGGTGCGCCAGGCGCTCGTCGAATACGCCGGGCTGTCGAACGCCGAGGCCGCCGACTCGGGCCTGCTGCGCGCGCGGCTGAAGGCGCTCGGCCACGAGGCGCGGGCGCACTGGAGTCTGGCCGAGCTGCAGTTCGGCCTCTTCGAGGCGGCGGTCGAGGAAAAGCTGTGGCAGCCCACCTACATCATCGACTATCCGGTCGAGGTCTCGCCGCTCGCCCGCGCGTCGGATGCCGACCCGACGGTGACCGAGCGCTTCGAGCTCTTCATCACCGGACGCGAGTTCGCGAACGGCTTTTCCGAGCTCAACGACGCCGAGGACCAGGCGGAGCGCTTCCTCGCCCAGGCGGCGGCGAAGGAGGCGGGCGACGAGGAGGCGATGTACTACGACGCCGACTTCATCCGCGCGCTCGAGATCGGCATGCCGCCGACCGGCGGCTGCGGCATCGGCATCGATCGGCTGATCATGCTGCTGACCGACAGCCCGAGCATCCGCGACGTGATCCTCTTTCCGTCGCTGCGCAAGGAAGGCGGCGTTTGAGGGCAGGCCCTCGCGTGGCCCGCGACTTGTTGTTAGAGTCGCCGCCATGCGCCATCTGACGGACCTGCACGCGATCCACACCGAGCTCTGGCAGCAGCTCACGGCAGCCGTTTCGAGCAAGGACCACCCCTGGCGCACGCCGGTGCTGGCGACGATCAACGGCCACCTGGCCGACGCGCGCACCGTCGTGCTGCGCGAGGTCGACGTCCGCGATCCGCACTTCCTGATCTATACCGACGAGCGCGCGGCCAAGGTGCCGCAGCTGCTCAGTCATCCGGTCGGCACGCTCGTGATGTGGTCGGCCGAGATCGGCTGGCAGTTGCGCTGTCGCGTCCATCTCTCGCTCGAGATGACGGGGCTGGCCGCCTCGTCGCGCTGGGCGCGCATCAAGCTGACGCCCGCCGCGCAGGACTATCTCTCGCCGCTGCCGCCGGGCACGCCGCTCGAAGGGGATGCTGCGCCGGCCCACGACGCCGTCGCGCGCGACTACTTCTCCGTCATCAGCGCGAAGGTGCTCTCGATCGACTGGCTGGAACTGCACGAGCAGGGCCACCGCCGCGCGCGCTTCGAGGGCACCTCGGCGCGCTGGCTCCAGCCGTAGCGCAGGCTGCGGCCGTAGCCGCGGCTCAGCGGTGCTTGAAGACGGGCGCGCGCTTGTTGACGAAGGCGGCCATGCCTTCCTTCTGGTCCTCGGTCGCAAAGAGCGAATGAAAGAGCCTGCGCTCGAAGAGCATGCCTTCGGCGAGCGGCGATTCGTAGGCGCGGTTCACGCACTCCTTCGCAAGTGCAACGCTCGGGCCGCTCATCGCGCAGATCGTCTGCGCGGCGGCGAGCGCCGTATCCAGCAGTTCGGCCAGCGGCACGACGCGCGAGACGAGCCCGGCCCGTTCGGCTTCGGCAGCGTCCATCATGCGCGCGGTGAGCACCATGTCCATCGCCTTGGCCTTGCCCACGGCGCGCGGCAGGCGCTGCGTGCCGCCGGCGCCGGGGATGATGCCGAGCTTGAGCTCGGGCTGGCCGAATTTCGCGTTGTCGGCGGCAATGATGAAGTCGCACATCATCGCGAATTCGCAGCCGCCGCCGAGCGCGAAGCCGGCGACGGCCGCGATCACCGGCTTTCGCACGCGCTTGATCGTCTCCCAGTTGCGGGTGATGAACTCGCGCTCGTGCACCTGCATGTAGGTCGAGGTCGCCATCGCGCCGATATCGGCGCCCGCCGCGAAGGCCTTCTCGCTGCCGGTGATGACGATGCAGCCGATGGCGTCGTCGGCGT